>Ga0163146_10001029_pt1 | contig 39894 bp, 34 predicted proteins | sample OliLakLV19MP7G1_FD_148648 | JGI IMG/M metagenome (GOLD analysis project Ga0163146, IMG submission 148648) | Freshwater microbial mat bacterial communities from Lake Vanda, McMurdo Dry Valleys, Antarctica - Oligotrophic Lake LV.19.MP7.G1 | ecosystem: Environmental > Aquatic > Freshwater > Lake >...
GAGGGTCTTGCAACCGTCGTCGGAGGTCGCAGCCTCCTTCTTGTCGTCGCCACAGGCCCCCAATGTGACCGCGAGCAGCAAGCTGGCCACGGCAAAGTTTTTTCTCTTACTGAACTTCATGTACTCCCCCTAGTTGGTTCGTGCTTGGTTAGGTCGACCTGCGTTCGCTATCGGGCCGGGTGCCCCATGCTTGAGTAATGCGGTCAAGCATGATCGCCAGCAACACGATACTCAAACCACCGGCTACGCCCTGGCCAAACTTCACATTTGGCTTGGTGGTGGCCTCATACGACACCAGCCCCAGCGCCCCCGCTCCGACCAGCGCCGCAATGATGACCGTGGCAAGCACCATCAGCAATGTTTGGTTGACGCCCAGTAAAATCGCCCGTCGCGCGAGCGGCAACTGCACATGACGCATCTCCTGCTGGCCAGTCGCACCAAAGGAAATCGCAGCTTCCCTGGGTGCCGTCGGCACCTCGCGCATCCCCAGCGCGGTCAAACGAATACACGGTGGAACGGCGTATATGACGCATGCAACGACGCCCGCGGCACGACCGGCCGAGAACAGAAACACCACCGGAATCAGGTACACGAACTGCGGCATTACCTGCGCAATGTCGAGGAATGGCCGCAGTATTCGTTGCACCACATCTGACCTGCCGGCCCAGACTCCGAGGGGGAATGCGATCAGCACGGCGATCGTGATCGAAACCAGCACTTGGCTGAGCGTGTTCATCGCGATGTCCCACAACTGGATTTGGCCGCCACCGCCGGGGATCGTGCCCATCGTTGCAATCAGCAGAAGACAAATTGCGATTGTTGCTGCCAGCCTCCAACCGCGACTCAGCCAGCCGACAAAGGCGAGGCCGACAACGATCGTCAGCCACGGCAGCCACAGTAGGAAGTCCTTGATCGGGTCGAGCACCCGAATGACGAGGAAGTCGCTGATCGCCTGCGTGCCGCCGATGAGGGGCACGTCGCGACGCAGGTTTGATTGCACCCAGTCAACGGCGGAATCGACCGGCGAGGAAATGTCGTAGGTCAGCCAGGACGGGAACTGTTGCCAGTTCAGGACGTGCGCGAGAAGTACCACTACGACCACCGAGGCGGCCGCGATCGGCGCGACCAGGCGGCGCGGTACCTCAGCGACGCGACTTCCATTCCACCTGACGCCGCGAGCGGCGCGCGGTTTGCGGCCGGTAGTGATGCGATCCAGCGCAATCGCCATCAACACGATTCCCATGCCAGCCGCGAACGCTTCACCAACGCGCTGCTTCTGGAGCGCCGCCAGCACGCTCTGACCGAGGTCGCCGGTGCCGAGCAGCGATGCGAGCACGACGATTGCGAACGCCATCATGATGACCTGGTTGAGCCCGAGCAGGATCGTGTTCTTCGCGAGCGGAAGCTGCACCTTGAACAGTTGCTGTAGCGAGGTCGCGCCGAACGATTGGCCGACCTCGTTGACCACGACGGGCACCTGGCGCAGGCCGAGGTTCGTCAGTCGCACTGCCGGTGGCAACGCGAACACCACGGTTGCCATCACGGCTGGCGCGAACTTGATCCCGAAAAACAGCACCAGCGGACTGAAGTAGACGAAGATCGGCATCACCTGCGCGGTGTCGAGCAGCAGACGTAGGACTCGTTCCGTCCGATCCGATCGCGCCGACAACACACCCAGTGGAACACCGATCACCAAAGCGATGATGACTGCGACAATCATGATCGCCAGCGTGCGCATCGCCAGGTCGAAGTCGGCGACCACGCCGACGCCAGTCATTGCTGCCGCGCCAGCGACCGCAGACCGCACGCCGCCGGTGCGCCAACCGATCGCTGCGATCAGCGCGATGACCCCCGGCCAGCGCAGGTCGAGCAGCAGCGTCTCTGTATGTTCTACAGACCATGTGATGAAGTCGGTGATTGGGTTGAAGATCCACCGAAAGATCGGCGAGGTTTGCCGGTTGGTGATCGACCACTTATAACGATCCTGCGCCCAGCGCTGAATCCCTGAATCCATCCAGCTCGGCACCTCGCGCTTGGCCACAACGGCCAGCCCAGCGAGTACGGCGAACACGGCGAGTGAGACATTGCGACGGCGCAATCGCCCGCGACGAACAGAGTCCGACTCGAGTGTCGGCAACTGTTCTATCGATACCACTGCCGTCATGATTTACGGTTCCTCGGTCGCGATCACCGACAGCACCCCGACGCGATCGAGGGTGCCGACGGTCTTGCCGCTTCGCACTACGCGCACAGGGAGGTCGCTGCGAGCAACGAGACCCACGGCCTCGCGAATCTTGCTCCCCGATTCCACTTCGCCGGCGAAGGGACCGTTCCCCGCGGGACCCATCACTGCATCGACAGGAACAACATGTGAACGCGGAACGTCGCGCACGAAGTTGGCGACATACTCGTCGGCTGGCTGCATCACGACCTCGGCTGGCGTTCCGACCTGGACGAATCGACCGTCGCGCATGATCGCAATGCGATCCCCCAGCCGAAGCGCTTCGGATAGGTCGTGCGTGATGAACATCATCGTCTTGCTGACCTCGCGGCGCAGGCGCACGATCTCGTCTTGCATCTCGCGACGAATCAGCGGATCGAGCGCAGAGAACGGCTCATCGAACAGCATGATGTCGGGGTCGGTGGCCAACGCGCGGGCGAGGCCTACGCGTTGCTGCTGGCCGCCGCTGAGCTGATGCGGCTTGTAGTCGCCCATGCCGGGTAGACCGACAAGCTCGAGCACGCTGCCGGCGCGCTGGCGGCGTTCCGCCTTGCCAACTCCGCGCAGCTCGAGGCCGAACGCGACATTGTCGAGCAGCGTCCGGTGCGGAAGTAGGCCGAAGTGCTGAAAAACCATCGACACCTTGTGTCGACGGATTTGCAGCAGCTCGTCGGCGCCGGCGGCGGTGACATCGGCGCCGTGCACCAACACTTGCCCGGAAGTGGGTTCGATCAGGCGGGTGATGCAGCGGATGAGCGTGCTCTTGCCGCTGCCGGAGAGTCCCATCACGACGAACACTTCGCCAGGTGCGACGTCCAGGCTGACATCGCGCATCGCAACGACATTGCCGAAGCGCGCCTGCAGATCGCCGCGCGGCAGATCGGCTTCTGGAGCCCTAACTATCCGCTCGGCACGTGGGCCGTAGACCTTCCACAGATCGCGAACCGAGATCATCGGATCCAACACCGCACCCCCACTTATGACCGATTTGCTGCCGGTTGAGTGGACGCAGCTTAGACACACCCAAACGCAGCCCTCACTACTCGTTGCGCGATGATGCTGCCGTGAATGTAGCCGTGAATGTAGCCGTGACTCCCCTGCCCACATCGGCGAGAGCTGTCGTCATCGGCGGCGGAATAGTCGGGTGTTCAACCGCTTACCACCTCGCCAAGTTGGGCTGGACCGACACCGTGCTACTAGAGCAGCACAAGCTGACCTCCGGCAGCACGTTTCACGCCGCGGGACTGGTCGGACAACTGCGCACAAGTGCCAACATCACGCAGCTACTCGGCAACTCCGTCGAGCTGTACAAGACGCTCGAATCCGAAACCGGTCAGGCGACAGGTTGGAAGATGAACGGTGGCTTGCGGCTGGCGTGCAATGAAGAACGCTGGACAGAAGTGAAGCGCCAGGCCACGACCGCGAAGAGCTTCGGACTCGAGATGCATCTGCTGTCGGCACGCGAAGCGCAGGAGCTCTGGCCACTGATGCAGGTGGATGATGTGGTCGGCGCCGCGTTCCTACCAACCGATGGGCAAGCAAACCCGAGCGACATCACGATGGCGCTCGCGCGCGGCGCCCGTATGGCCGGTGCCACCCTGTGTGAGGACACGCGTGTGCTGAACATCGAAGTGGTCGATGGCGTCATCAAAGGAGTCGTTACCGACAGGGGGCGCATCGACTGCGAACGAGTCGTGCTGTGCGGCGGCCAATGGACTCGCGCGCTGGCCGCGACGGTCGGTGTCAACGTGCCGCTGGTATCAGTTGAACACCAATACGTGATCACCGAACCCCTCTCACCCGCGGTGCCCCGCGACCTACCGACATTGCGCGACCCGGACCGCTTGACCTATTACAAGGAAGAGGTCGGCGGCTTGGTGATGGGTGGCTACGAGCCGAACCCCGTGCCGTGGGCAATCGCTGGCATACCGCAACCGTTTCAGTTTCAGCTGCTCGACTCGAACTTCGATCACTTCGCGCCAACCATGGAGCTCGCCATCGGTCGTGTGCCCGCGCTCGCCGATACCGGTATTCGTCAATTGATCAACGGCCCGGAGAGCTTCACCCCTGATGGCAACTTCATTCTCGGCGAAGCGCCGGAACTGACGAATCTGTTTGTGGGTGCTGGATTCAACGCGTTCGGCATCGCCGCCGGTGGTGGCGCCGGGCAAGCACTTGCGCAGTGGGTGCACGACGGCGCGCCGCCCTACGACCTGTGGGTCGTCGACCTATGCCGTTTCGGCAAGCCGCACAACAGCACCGATTGGGTGCGCACGCGCACGCTCGAGGCGTACACCAAGCACTACACAATGGCCTGGCCGTTCGAGGAGCACGAGAGCGGTCGTCTAAATCGGACATCGCCGTTGTACGAACGATTGAAGTCGGCCGGCGCCGTGTTCGGCGAGAAGCTCGGCTGGGAACGACCGAATTGGTTCGCCGAGAGTTCACGCGGCGAGGCCGCACACGACGAATACACCTTCGCCCGTCAGAACTGGTTCGCGGCTGTGGGTCGCGAACACGCTGCATGTCGCGACGCGGCGGTGCTGATCGACCAGACGTCGTTCGCCAAGTTTTCGATGAAAGGGCCGGATTCGCTCGCCGCCCTCACCTGGTTGTGCGCAAACAACGTCGATAAACCGGTCGGCTCGCTGACGTACACCCAGATGCTCGACGATCGGGGCGGCATTCAGTGCGACCTCACCGTGGCACGAGTCGATGATGACGAGTTCTATCTCGTCACCGGGACCGGCTTCGCGACACATGACTTCAATTGGATACGACGCAACACGCCCGCCGGGCTTGATGCACAACTCGTCGATATCACCGAAACCCGCAGTGTGCTGACGCTGATGGGTCCGAACTCACGCGCGATCCTGCAAACAACTACGGGTGGCGACCACTCCAACGCTGCGTTTCCATTCGCCACGATGCAGCACCTGACAATCGCTGGCCACTCAGTGCGCGCGTTGCGCATCACCTACATGGGCGAACTTGGTTGGGAGCTACACGTTCCCCTCGAACACGCCGCAGCCGTATACGACGAGTTGATGAAGGTCGGGCATGCACACGGTCTGGTCAATGCGGGATATCGAGCGATCGAGAGCTGTCGGCTAGAAAAGGGCTATCGCGCATGGGGCAGCGACATCGGCCCCGACCACACACCGCTGGAAGCCGGGCTTGGTTGGGCAGTGAAGCTGAAGTCGGGCATCGCCTTCAAAGGCCGCGATGCCATCGAGGCGCAGCGCGGCGTCGGCGTTCGTAAAATGCTCGCCGCCTTCACCGTTTCCCCGGCTTCCGTATTGCTCGGACGCGAAACCATCTATCGCGACGGCGCACGCGTCGGATGGCTAACAAGTGGCGGCTTCGGCTACACCATCGATCGTTCGATCGGCTACGGCTACATCCGGAATGCAGACGGGGTAACCGCCGATTGGATACTGACCGGCAGCTACGAACTCGAGGTTGCGACCGAACGCGTGACCGCCGAGGTCTCGCTGCAGCCGCTCTACGACCCGACCAACTCACGAGTGAAGGCATGACGATGAACGCCGCCGACCCACAGCAACTTCCAGAGCGTGCACGCATCGTCATCATCGGCGGTGGCATCCTCGGGTGCAGCATCGCCTATTGGTTGACCAAGTACGGCGAGACCGATGTCGTGTTGCTGGAACAACATCAACTCACCGACGGCGCGACGTGGCATGCAGCCGGCCTCGTCGGCCAGCTTCGATCGTCGCGCAACACGACCCGCATGCTCGAGCAGTCGGTGGAGATGTATCGCGGTCTGGAAGCAGAGACCGGCCAAGCCGTCGACTGGCACGAGACCGGCAGCCTCCGCCTGGCCTGCTCGCCGGAACGCGTGCTCGAGCTACGCCGACTGGCGACAATGGCCAAGAGCTTCGGCCTGCCGATGGAAGTGGTTTCCCCGCAGCGCGCGCAGGAACTGTTCCCGCTCATGAGCACCGTCGATGTGTTGGCCGCCGCATTTCTGCCGACCGACGGCTATATCGACCCTGCATCGGTGACGCAAGCGATTGCCCGCGGAGCACGCACTCGCGGAGCACGCATCATCGAGAACACGGCGGTCACGGCCATCACCGTCGACGGTCGGCGCTGCACGACTATCCATACGGTTTCCCCCAACGACACTCACGGCGGCACGATCGAGTGCGAGATGGTGGTCAACGCCGCTGGCATGTGGGGCATGGAGGTCGGGGCGATGGCTGGCGTGCGCGTTCCAGCCGTCGCGGTCGAGCACCAATACCTATTGACCGGCCCGATCGAGGGCTACACGCCCATGGAACTCGGGGCGATGCCGACAATGCGCGACCCAGATCACCTCGTGTACTACAAGCCCGACGGACCTGGGCTGCTGGTCGGTGGCTACGAACCGAACACTGAGTCGTTTGGGACGGACGGAATCCCGTCACCATTTCAACGGAAGCTGTTCGACCCAAACTTCGACCGCTTCGCGCAGCTCGCCGAGCTGGCGACCAAGCGCACGCCGGTCATCGAACAAGCTGGCATTCGTACGCTGATCAACGGCGCGATCCCCTATTCGGCCGACGCCGATTTCGTGATGGGTCGTGCCCCGGAACTCGACAACTACTTCGTCGCTACGGGTTTCCTGTACGGAATCGCCGCTGGCGGCGGTGCTGGAAAAATGATGGCCGAGTGGATGCTGGAGGGCCGCCCTTCGCTCGACCTGTGGCCACTCGACGTGCGCCGCTTCTCGTTCCATCACACCACCCGTCACTTCCTGCAGCCGCGGATGGTCGAGTTGTACGCGCACCACTACAAGCTCGCTGCCCCTGGTAGCGAGAAGCTGACCGCTCGTGGAATTCGGCGTAGCCCGCTGCACGATTCGCTGGCAGCTCGCGGCGCCGTCTTCGGGTCGCGCGGCGGATGGGAGCGTCCGAACTGGTTTGCACCCGAGGGGATCGAACCGGTCGACCGCCCCTCGTTCACCGAGCCCAATTGGTGGCCGCATGTACGCGCCGCTCATCTTGCAGTCCGCGAGCGCGTCGGGCTGATCGATCAAACAAGCTTCGCGAAGTTCGAGATCACGGGGACCGGGGCGTTAGCAGCGGTTCAGTGGCTCAGCGTCGCCGACATGGACAAGCCGATCGGCACAGTGATCTACACGCAACTGTGCAACGAGCGCGGCGGCATCGAATGCGACCTGACTATGACACGGACGGCCAGCGACAGCTTCTATGTCGTCACAGGTTCCGCGTTCGGCGCCCACGACATGGGATGGATCAGCAGCAACAGTCCAGCTGATGGCAGCGTTGTCGTGCGCGATCTCACTTCTGCGCGCGCAGTGATCAACGTTGTTGGACCGCGCAGCCGCGATGTGCTGCAGGCCGTGTGCGAGGACGACGTCAGCAATGCAACATTCAAATACGCGAAGGCACGCCACATCACGATTGGCTCGGCCCCGGTACTCGCCGCTCGGATCGGTTATGTCGGCGAGCTCGGCTGGGAACTGCACGTTCCCACCGAATACGCCGCACATGTCAGCGAATTGCTGCGCGCTGCTGGCGCAGCACACACGATGGTCGACGTTGGCTACCGCGCAATCGACACCATGCGCATGGAGAAGGGGTACGTCTACTGGAGTACAGACGTCACTCCCGACACCACGCCGTGGGAAGCCGGACTCGGTTGGCGAATCAACCTCAACAAAGGCGACTTCCTTGGTCGCGATGCGCTCATTGCTCAACAACAAGCCGGGGTCGCCCGACGGCTGTGCACGTTCACGCTGGAGTCCATGGCCTATCCCGTCAGCGGCGAGGCCATCCTGCTACCCGAGTCCGGGGAAGTCATCGGGTTCACCACCAGCGCCAACTTCGGCCACACCGTCGGCAAGCCAATCGCGTATGGCTACCTACCAATCGCGCACTGCGAACGGACTGACTTCACCATCGAGGTGTACGGCGAACCCATCGCGGCAATTCGGCACGATCGGCCGCTCTACGATCCAGACAACACACGACTGAAAGCGTGACCGCCGATGAGCGAACTCAATGAAGCCATGGCACGCATTCCACTACTTCGCGATGTCGATCCGGCAACCGTCACGCGCCTCGCGGGGCTCACCAATATCAACTACTTGGTCGAGCGTGGAAACGACCGCTTGGTAGTTCGCTTGCCTGGCGCAGGTACCAGCGAGTACATCAACCGGGTGGCCGAGGAAGTTGCGGCCCGCTCAGCGGCAGCCGCCGACGTCAACGCTGAGGTTGTCTTCTTCGATAAGGCCGACGGCCTCATGGTCACGCGCTTCGTCGACGGCGCAGTGACGATGAACGCCGAACGCTTTCGCGATCTTGGCGCAGTCGCTCGCGCAGGCAAAGTGTTCCGCAAGTTGCACACGACGGCTGCGCCATTCGCCATCGACTTCCAGCTGTTCTCAGTGATCGACGAATACAAGCGCCTGCTGGCCGACAAGGGTGCCCAACTCCCCGATGGTTTCGAAGCTGCCGAGGTGCAAGCCGATGAAACTCGGCGAGCACTCGCAGCTGCCCCTCGCGCGCTAGTGCCATCGCATTGTGATCCGCTGTGCGAGAACTTCCTCGATACGGGCGAGCGGATGGTCCTCATCGACTACGAGTACTCGGGCAACAACGACCCGATGTGGGATCTCGGCGACCTCTCCGTCGAGGGCCTCTTCGGACCGGAACAGGACGCCGCGCTGCTGCGCTCCTACTTCGACGGCGACCCGCCCGCCCACGAGGTCGGACGCATGGTGGCTTACAAGGCGATGTGCGATTTGTTGTGGGCACTGTGGGGTGTGATCCAACATGCCAACGCCAACCCAGTCGACGACTTCTGGGCCTACGCGATGGGCCGTTTCCAACGCTTCCAAACGTTGGTGGCGTCGCCCGAGTACTCGCGTCATGTGGCAGCGATCCTGACCGCGTCTTGACGGCTGTGACCTGAACGGCTGTGACCTGAACGGCAGTATGGTAGATTTCCACCATATGGACTTGTTCCACGATGCGGAATTGAAGGATCCCCAATGAGCGACGGCGACGATCTCGATCTGGCGGCACTACCCGACGACGAATTGGTCACGCAGATGCACGAAGACCTCTACGACGGGCTTGCTCCTGAAATCGCCGAAGGCACGCTGATCCTGCTTGACCGCGGCTGGGGACCCGACAAAGTACTCAACGATGCGTTGGTCGAGGGCATGCGCATCGTCGGCATCGACTTCCGGGACGGCATCTTGTTCGTACCAGAAGTGCTGTTGTCGGCGAACGCGATGAAGGCTGGCATGGTCATCCTCCGTCCATTGCTTGCCGAGACTGGAGCCGAGCCGATCGGCAAGGTCGTCATCGGAACCGTCAAGGGCGACATCCACGACATCGGCAAGAACCTCGTGGCAATGATGCTTGAGGGCGCTGGCTTCGAAGTGATCGACCTCGGCATCAACACCAGCGCCGACGAGTTCCTCGCCGCGCTCGACGAGCATCAGCCCGACATTCTCGGAATGTCGGCGCTGCTCACCACCACCATGCCGTACATGAAGGTCGTCATCGACACGCTGCAGGAACGTGGATTGCGCGAGAAGTACGTCGTGATGGTCGGCGGTGCTCCGTTGAACGAAGAATTCGGCGCGGCTATCGGTGCCGACGCGTATTGCCGCGATGCCGCGGTCGCCGCCGAGACCGCTAAGCAATTGGTCAAGGCGCATCGCCGGCAGCCAGAACCCCCCGGCCCATCCGTCTGAGTCGGGGCGTCATGGCTAGGCCTCTCGTTCTTGCGTGCGGCGCACTCGTCAGCGAGTTACGCGCAGTGCTGGCCAGCAACGGCTTGACCGACGACGTCGACGTGCGCTACCTGCCAGCGAACCTGCACAATCGCCCCGAGCGTATTGAGCCCGCACTGCGTGAGCTGCTCGCGGAGCTAGACCCCGATGGCGATCGGCCCGTGCTGCTCGGCTACGCCGATTGCGGGAGCGGTGGCGGACTCGATCGCCTGATCGCCGAACGCCCGAACATTCGTCGGCTGCCGGGAAGCCACTGCTACGAGTTCTTCACCGGCGGCGAAGCGTTCCAAGAACTGCACGAAGCCGAACTCGGTACCTTCTTTCTCACCGACTTCCTGGCGAAGCATTTCGAGCCGATCATCTGGCAGGGGCTCGGGCTTGATCGTCACCCCGAACTGCTCGAGATGTACTTCGGCAACTACACCCGAGTCGTTCTGTTGTCGCAGCAGGACGATTCCAAGGTCGTCGCTGCCGCTCGGGCCGCCGCCGATCGGCTGGGCCTCGCGTTCGAACATCGCCACGTCGGTCTCGCGCCGTTCAGCGAATCGGTTGCCGTTGCGCTCAATACGCACCACGTTCCTACGACAGCGGGTTCCTGATGCCTCCCGCTCGCTCTGGTGGTCGCCGCTCAGGCAACGAGGTCGTCGTCATCCTGTGGCGCGACATTCCGGCGCAGATCAATGGTCGGGTTGGCGAGGTGCGCCACCAATCAATCTTGCCGCATCGGTTCCAAAAGGCGATCGACCGTGCTGCCATGGTGGCTGGCAAGAAGACGGCACAGGAATACGTGGGTGAGTGGCGACGCACGAGCTACCCGCTGACCGGCGAACTCGCCGAAACCATCGATGCAATCGCGGCCTCGATCGAAATCGAGTTCACCAACGAGCGACTGCACGCCCTCGTCGACAACGGCGGCTGGGACCCGATGTCCCCTGACCCATCTCCAGAACAGGAACAGGACCAGACGTCATGACACACACGGTGATCAGTTCGGCAACAAAGGAAGTCGTGATGGGCTTCGACCGACCTTTCGTGATGATTGGCGAGCGCATCAATCCCACTGGCCGCAAATCGCTCGCTGAGGAGATGAAAGCTGGCGACTTCAGCCGTGTCGAAGCCGACGCGTTAGCGCAGGTCGTTGCCGGAGCACACATGCTCGATATCAACGCTGGCATCCCGCTCGCCGACGAGCCGGCGATGCTCGCCCGCGCCATCCAACTCGTGCAGAGCGTCACCGATGTACCGCTTTCGATCGACTCGTCGATCATCGAAGCGCTCGAAGCGGGGCTGGCCGTGTACAAGGGCAAGGCCCTGGTCAACTCGGTTACAGGCGAAGAAGAGGTGATGGAGCGCGTACTACCACTGGTCGCCAAGTACGGCGCCGCAGTCGTCGCGATCAGCAACGACGAGACCGGCATCAGCGTCGACCCCAACGTTCGCTTCGAAGTGGCACAGCGGATCGTCAATCGCGCGTCGGACTACGGCATTCCCAGTCACGACATCGTGGTCGATCCGTTGGTAATGCCGATCGGTGCAATGGGCACGGCCGGCCGCCAGGTCTTTGCATTGCTGCGACGTTTAGTCACGGAGTTGAAGGTGAACACGACGTGCGGTGCATCGAACGTCAGCTTCGGATTGCCCGCACGCAACAGCGTTACCGGCACGTTCCTCGCGATGGCGATCAGCAACGGCATGACTTCCGCGATCATGAACCCGATGCACCCAGAGGTCAAGACGATGGTCATGGCCGCCGACGTGTTGGCGGGCAGCGACCAGGATTGCGCGGCTTGGATCAAGGCGAAGCGCGACCCTGGTGCACCGATCGGTGCTCGCGAGGGTCGCGCTGGCGGGCGGCGCGCCCGGTTGGCGGAAGGGAGTTAAGTGCCTCGCGTCGTCTTCACACCCTCGGGCCTCGGAGGCCAAGTCGCAGTCGGTACCACCGTGCTGCAGGCCGCGCGCGAGTTCGGTGTCGATCTCGACTCGGTGTGTGGTGGCCGCGGCATCTGCGGGCGCTGCCAAGTTGCGTTTGCTCCCGGCCAATACTCGAAATGGGCAATCGAGGCCCACCGGGATGCGTTGAGTCCGTGGGGTGAGACGGAGGAGGCCTACCAGGAGCGGCGCGACATGAAGCCCGACCGTCGTCTCGGATGCTGCGCGGTAGTGATCGACGACGTCGTGCTCGACGTGCCCCCCGAGAGTCAGGTGCATCGACCGGTCGTGCGCAAGAGCCTCGACCTGACCGAGGTCGTCCTCGATCCCGCCATCGCTCTCGCCTACATCGAGCTTCCCGAGAGCGTGCTCGGCGACGCAGCGTCGATGACCGATCTCGTGATCGCCGAATTGCTGACGGTGCACGGTCGCGTCGTCGACACGTTGTCACTCGCCGCGCTACGCCAGGTTCATCGCGCCTTCGCTGGTCAGGGTCGCGCAGCAACAGTCGCGATTCGCGGTTCTTCAGTTGTCGCGGCGTGGCCCGGCTACGTCGATCGGGCGTGTGGCATCGCAGTCGATATCGGCAGCACCACGATCGCCGGGCACCTGTGCGATCTCATTACGGGCGAGATCTTGTCCTCTGCCGGACGGATGAATCCGCAGATCCGTTTCGGCGAAGACCTGATGAGCCGTGTGTCGTACGTGATGATGAATCCGGGCGGCGAGCGCCAGCTGACCGAAGCGGTGCGCGAAGCGCTCAACGAACTGATTGTCGAGCTGTGTAGCGACGGCGCGGCAAGGATCGACGAGCTGCTCGAGATCGTGCTGGTCGGTAACCCGATCATGCACCACATTGTGGCTGGCATCGACCCGACACCGCTCGGGCAAGCACCGTTCACGCTCGCAACCGCGGAAGCGATCATCGCCGACGCAGCGGACTTCGGACTCGCCTGTCCCAACGCACAGGTCTACCTGGCGCCGTGTATTGCGGGGCACGTCGGCGCCGACACGGCCGCTGTGATGTTGTCGGAAGGGCCGCACCGCTCACCGACGCTGCAGTTGCTCGTCGATGTCGGTACAAACGCCGAGATAGTCGTTGGCGACAAGCACCGCCAGTTCGCGGCCTCGAGCCCTACAGGACCGGCGTTCGAAGGTGCACAACTGAGCTGCGGCCAGCGGGCGACGGCTGGCGCCATCGAGCGCGTACGTATCGACCGCGAAACACTGGAAGCGCGCTTCAAAGTGATCGGCAGCGATCTGTGGAGCGACGAGCCAGGGTTTGCGGCCGAAACCGCTGACCTCGATGTTTCTGGAATTTGTGGCTCGGGCATCATCGAAGTGATCGGCGAGATGTACCTGTCGGGGATCATCGACACTGATGGTGTTGTGCAGGGTTCGGCAGCAACGCGGTCATCACGCGTTGTGGCGGACGGGCGCACGTTCAGTTACATAGTGCACCAGGCGCCAGGCGTTCGACTTGCGATTACACAGAACGATGTGCGTGCGATTCAACTCGCCAAGGGTGCGTTGCGCGCCGGTATCGAATTGTTGCTCACCCACGCGGGGGTTACCAAAGTCGACGACATTCGTTTGGCTGGCGCCTTCGGCAGCCACATCGATCCCGTCTATGCCCTGGTGCTCGGTCTTGTTCCGGACTGCCCGGTTCAGAACGTACGGTCCGTCGGCAACGCCGCTGGCGCTGGCGCCGTGCGAGCTTTACTCTCTGTGAGCGGCCGACGCGAGATGGAACAGGCAGTACGGGGCGTCATCAAGGTCGAGACCGCGACCGAATCTGCGTTCCAGGCCGAGTTCGTCGCCGCGATGGCGTTCCCACACGCACACGCGCCGACCACACATCTATCCACCGTTGTGAAGTTGCCTGAACGGACGGTCTCTGTCGCAAGCACCCGTCGGAGGAGGACACATGAGCGAAACTGAAATCCCCTCGCGTCGATCGGGTGGGCGCGCTGGGCGTGCCGCACTGCGCGCATCGCACGTCGTCGACCGCGTGCCGTACCTGTCGCGAACGATGGCTCCGTTCGAGATCGCTAGCGAGGAAACGCTGGCGATGATCGAACACACAGCGGACACGATTCTGCTGGAAGTCGGTGTCGAGATTCGCGACTACCCAGAAGCGCTCCCGATCTTCAAAGCAGCCGGCGCGGACGTCGACGGAACTCGAGTTCGCTTTCCACGCGGGATGTGCCGCGAGATCGTTTCCAAGAATGCCCCGGCAACTTACGTGCAGCACGCGCGCAATCCGGCCCACAACGTGACCATCGGGGCCAACAACACCGTGTTCGCGCCGAACTATGGCAGCCCCTTCGTGCACGATCTCGACAAGGGTCGTCGCTACGCAACGCTGGCCGACTTCCAGAACTTCGTCAAGCTCGCCTACATGTGTCCGTGGATGCACCACTCCGGCGGCACGGTGTGCGAACCGGTTGATGTGCCGGTCAGCAAGCGCCACCTCGACATGGTCTATTCGCACCTCAAGTACAGCGACAAGCCGTTCATGGGTTCGGTCACTGCCGGCACACGAGCAGCCGACAGCGTCGAGTTGGCTCGTATTGGTTTCGGCGGCGACCTGCAGGATCGCACCGTCATCACCAGCCTGATCAACGCGAGTTCACCGCTGGTGTGGGATGGCACGATGCTCGCCGCTGCACAGTGCTACGCGGAAAACAACCAGGCGAACATCATCACCCCATTCATCCTTGCTGGCGCGATGGCCCCATCGACGAGTGCCGGCGTCGCTGTGCAGACGCTCGCGGAAGCGTTGGCTGGCATGACGTTCGTGCAGTTGGTTCGACCCGGCGCGCCGGTGATCTTCGGCTCGTTCGCCAGTTCGATGAGCATGCAGACCGGCGCTCCGACGTTCGGGACACCCGAGCCCGCGATCGTGCTCTACACGATGGCCGCGCTCGCCCGACGCTTGGGCGTTCCGTTCCGGTCGGGCGGCTCGCTGACATCGTCGAAGCTGCCCGACGCGCAAGCGGCTTACGAGAGTGCAAACACATTGCAGCCGACGGTGCTGGGCGGCGTGAACTTCGTGCTACACGCGGCCGGCTGGCTCGAGGGCGGGCTGGCGATCGGTTACGAGAAGTTCGTGCTCGACTGCGACCAGCTCGGCATGATGACCACGTTCGTGCGTGGCCTCGACGCTTCCGAGAATGGCGTTGCATTGGATTCGATACTGACCAATCCCCCGGGCAACCACTTCCTCGGTACCGCGCACACGCTCGCCAACTTCGAAACGGCGTTCTACCGCAGCGATACAGCTGACAACTCCAGCTTCGAGCAGTGGACCGACGATGGCGGCCTCGACGCTGCGCAACGCGCAAACGCGCTGTGGAAGCGCCGACTGAACGAATACGAAGCACCAGCACTCGATTCTGCGATCGACGAAGAGCTGCAAGCGTTCGTCGCCAAGCGCAAGGCCGAACTTCCGGACGAATTCGCGTGAGCGACCCGCGAGATCTCATCGCGGACGCCCGCTACGAGGTAGTTCCAATGAAGAATCTCGAATCGCAGATCGGGCACCTTCCGGCAGGTGCGTCGGTGTCGGTGACGTGCAGTCCCGCCAAAGGTCAGCAAGCCACACTCGATCTCACCGCCCGGCTACAAGATCTCGGACACAAGGCGGTGCCGCACATCTCCGCACGACTCGTTGAGGACGCGGGGTCCGTGAAGCGCATCGCCGAGTTCTGCCGGCGTCAGAGTGTGAAGGAAGTCTTCTTGGTCGCGGGCGATGCATCTTCGCCGGTCGGGCCCTACGACGGGGTTGTTGCGTTTCTGCGCGACTTCCTCGACACCGATCACGGCGTGGACCGCATCGGTGTGACGGCGTATCCCGATGGCCATGGGTTGATCGACTCCCTTACCCTGCACGAGGCGCTGCACGCAAAGCAGTCGTTGCTTGCTGGGGCCGGCGTACGCGGCTTTGCGAGCACGCAGATGTGCTTTGACGTCGGCAAGTGGCGCACGTGGGCGACGGCAGAACGAGCAGCGGGCTTCACCCTGCCGTTACACATCGGCGTCCCTGGCGTCATCGATCGCGTCAAGCTGGTCACGATGGGAGTGCGCCTCGGTATCGGCGCCAGCCTGCGCTACGTCCAGAAGAACGGCAGCGTTCTCGGTCGCCTTTTCAGCCCCACCGGCTACGACCCCAACGCGCTGATCGACCCACTGTCGAAGCAGGCCGACGAGTTGAACATCGAAGGCATTCACCTCTTCACCTTCAACAACATCGAAGCCACCGCCAAGTGGCAACAGAGGGCCCTCGCCAAGCTCGGCGAGGAGTCGGTTAGCGGTTGACTAGTTTTCGGCCGCGACGCACACCAAACGCGATGATCGTTGCTGGCATGAAGAAGGCACGCGCCGGCAGCGACACTTCGGCCCATGGGCGCTTTACCAGCGGCGCTCGCCATACAAACATTCGGTAGCAGAAGAACAAAGCGATCACTCCGTGCATTGCGATGAGCGCCCAAAAGAACCCGGACGGTCCGATGACGATCATCGCACCGGCGACTGCGAATGGCCCAACGACGGCGCCCATGCCATACAGGGTGACCAACTGTGACGCAGCAGCGTTCAGATTCTCCGGCGGCACCCAATCATTGGTGTAGGCGGCGGCGATCGAATACAGCGGGTAGCTGAGGGCACCGAGTATCGCGATCAACACGAACGCCATCGGCTTGTCCGGCGACCCCAGCAGCAGCAGCGCAGCTATGCCTGCCGCACCAACCGCCGCCGCAAGCCCAACCGCTCGCCGATCGACATCGTCGCTTGCCGACGAGATGGGCCATTGCAACAACATTCCACCAAGACTCGGCAACGCGACGAAGAGCCCAATCTGTCCCCGGCTGAGTCCGACCCTGGTCGCATACACCGCCGCCATGCCCGCAATGGCACCATGTGCCACGCCAACCAGCAGCGCCGAGAACACGCCCGTCGGCACCATCTTCGCGAGGGTGCGCAGTGAGATGTTTTCCTTCTCCTCCAGCCTTGGCGCGACTGCTGCCTCCGATAGCGCCACTGGAGCGACTGCAACCGATGTCAGGATGGCGGCTATTGCAAACCCAGTCACCGCACGCGAATCAAAGGTCACAATCGCGGCCTGACCGATACCGAAGAACGCGACAGTGACGACGCCATACACGGCCATCAATCGTCCGCGATTCTCGTTGGTCGCCAAGTCGTTAAGCCACGACTCCGCAATCACATACAACCCGGCCGTACACAGTCCCGTGACAAGTCGCAGCAGTCCCCACGCAACGGGACTCCCGGTAATGCCCGCGCCGATCATCGCAGCAGCAAGCAGCGAGGCGAGCGCCGAATACACGCGAATGTGGCCGACGCGACCCAGCGCTCGCAAAGTTGCACGCGACCCCACAAGGAATCCGATGTAGTAGCTCGCGCTGATCAAGCTGCTGACCGCCGTCGGCAACTTGATCCGTTCGGACCGAACACCAACCAGCGTGCCGAACAAACCGCCAGCCAGCATGATCAACGCCAGGCCGACGAACAGCCCCCAGGTCGCTAACGCAAGATTGCGGCGCAGTGCCCGCCCGTCGCTGGCAAGCAGCGACGGGCCGGTCACCGTTTCACACCCGTTCTAGAAGACGACGATGGATTCGAGCGCGTACTGCGCCACTGGCTGCAACGCCTCAATACTGGCGAGACCCTGCAAGTAGATGCCGATGACAAATGGACGATCGGGCACCTGTACGACGATCAGCACCTTGTTGCCGCCACCGGCACCGCAGCCCGACAGCGACACTTGGTTGGCAGCACCATACGAAGTGGGTCGACCGATCTCTACCGACCGGCCGGTGCATGTGCCCTCAGTTGGCTCGAGGAAGGCCATGACCTGCGCGAGGTCGCTTCCGATCTCTGGACCAACCGCGATGGCTGTGAGTCCGAACGTGACGTCGTCGCCGTTATACGACGCAATCAGGTCGGCGGCCGAAATCGAGGGAACAATGAAATCGTCGGTGCTCGTGATTGTTGTCGTGTCGAGCTCGAGATCGCCGGGCACGAGGATCGAGAACGTTCCGGTGTCGTCAGTCACGGTGGTGAGCCCATCATCGACGGCCGTCGTCGGAGCCACCGTGGCGGGTGTCGTCGGCGCGACCGTCGCCGGAACCGTGATCTGCGCGCCGATCGTCGTCGCGGTCACGATCGTGGTCGACGTGATCGGGGCGATCGTGATGCTGGTCTTTTTGTCGTCGTCACCACCTGTCAGCAGCACCACTCCGCCAACCAACGCGGCCACAACTACCAGACCGCCGCCAATCAGCAAGCCGTTGCCCTTCTTCGGCGGCGTGGCCTCGGGCACGTAGCCCTGCTGCGGGTACATCTGCGTTGCAGGTACCTGTTGCGTGGGTTGCGCGCCGGTTGACTGCGGCGGCCAGTTACCTGATTGCGGCGGTTGGCCGGGAGGTGGCGGAGGCGGAAATGATTCGTTGGATCCCATGGGCCGAGAGCCTACGTGGTCGGTATGCGCCAGAGTAAAACCTTCAGAATTGCATCGTCTCGAGGAGGTACAACGCCGCCGACTGGATCGCCGCCAGGTCGCCCCTATCCTGCATCCGGATTCCCACGACGAGCGCCGGCTCGGCAAGCTGGACACTCAGCACTACCTTGGTACCGAGATTGTCGATGCCGCATCCGGTCAACGAGATGCGCACCGCACTGCCCAGCGAACTGTTGATCGTCTCCCTGACACGTTCTTTACAAACGCTCTCGTTCGGCTCAAGGAACGCAATCACCTGCGCGACCTCACTGCCGATGTCCGGCCCGACCGCAACGACCAGCACTCCGAATGTGGTGTTGTCGGCGTAGTACCCAGGAAGGTCGACCGAGGCTGTGATACGGGGCACGGTGAAGCCGCCGGCCGCGATAGACGGTGCGGTTTCCATCTGCAGGTCGCCGCGAATGTTGATCGAAAACGTCCCCGTGTCGTCCCGGACCGCGATGATGTCGCTGGTCGGGGGCAAGCTCGTCGTCGCGTCGGGCGACAGAGTCGTCGAGCCACCAAAGGGCGCCAGCGTCAGCGGTGGCGAGTCGTCCCCACCGCTGAGGCTCGCCAAAAGCGTCGCAACTCCAATCAGAATCACGCCTACAACCACCGCGACGATGACCAGCCCGCTGTTGTTCGACCTCATCTGCAGCGGCGCTGGCGCGTAACCCTGCCGCTGCGACCTGACCGACCCACGATTCGCCATTCGTACGAGCCTAGATGCTGACTTTCGGGTCAGACCCGCGACTTGCGCAGCCGAATCTCGGCCGTGATCGCAGGTACGACTGCGTGCAAGTCGCCAATCACCGCGTAGTCGGCCTTCGTCACCATGTTCGCTTCCGGATCGGTGTTAATCGCGAGAATCTTCTTCGACGCCATCGCACCGACCCAGTGCTGAATCGCGCCGGAGATTCCACAAGCCATGTACAAGTCGGGGGCAATGCGCGTTCCCGTCTGGCCCACTTGGTCGGTGTGGTTGCGCCAGCCGTTATTGGTGACGGCGCGCGAGCACCCGACTACCCCACCGAGCAACGCGGCTAATTCCTCCAGCGGGGCGAAGCCCTCCGGCGATCCGACACCACGCCCGCCACCGACAACCAGTGGAGCAGTCGAGAGCGTGACACCCGCCGCACGTTCCACGCGCTCGACGACAACTGTTCGCGCGAGCGACGGATCGAGCTCGACGGCCAGTGAGGCAACGGTGCCCGCCGCCGCGGTCGGAATCGCGCCGAATGCGTGAGGCGTGACGGTCAGCAGCTTTACAGTTGCTGTGATCGTGCAGCTCTCAAGCAGCGAGCCACCCCAGCGTGACCGCGTCAGCGACCATGTCTCGGCGTTCGCCGTTTGCTGATCGACATTGAGCACGGTGCAGTTGACGACGAGTGGTGTGGTCAAGCGCGCCGCGGCTTGTGCCATGACTTCGTTGCCGCGATCGGTACCGCACGCGATCACAGCGACCGGCCGCAGTGCTCTGATGGCTTGCGCGATCGCCTCGCCCCACGCCTCTGGCCCATAGTCAGCCAGCAGGTCGTGATGCACTTGGTGCACCGTTGCCGCTCCGTGCGCAGCGAGATCGGTCGCCAGTTCGTCGGCTGCGGTGCCCAACGTGAGTGCCGCGACATCCGCATCGATCGTGCGGGCGGCGGCGAGTGCTTCCAGCGACGCAGACACGAGTTTGCCGCGATCGTGCTCGATGACGACGAGCACCGTCACTTCAGCAACCCCAGTTCTTCGAGTAGGTCAACCACAGCTGGCGCCGCTTCCGGTCCGTGACCGAGCACGATCGTGTGACTGGTCTGTTCCGCTGTCTGTACCAGCATGACCATCTGCTGACCACCCGGCGCGCCGGTAGGAGCGACCGCGTCGACGGTGACCTTCTTCGAGGCCAGACGGCCCTTCAGCGTTGGGTAACGCGGCAGGTTGATCCCCTCTTTCACACCGAACACAGCTGGCATCGGGACGTGATACAACTCGACGCCTGCATCGCTCTCGCGGCGAGCGCTGACCGTCGTGCCGTCGACAGTGATGCCTTTGATGCCGTTGACCATCGGTCGCGACAACGTGTGGGCGACTCTGATACCGATCTGGAAGTTTCCGGAATCGGCGGACTCGTTGCCGAATAGGATCACATCGAAGGCACCCTCAACGGCCTCGATCCCTTGAATGGCAGCGGCGATCGCCGCCGCGGTTCGTTCCGGATCCCAATCGCTGACGTCGATTGGAAGCAGGACGCACTTGTTGATCCCGATACTCGCCGCGTAGCGCAGTTGCTCTTCGGCCGCTCTGTCGCCCAGCGTGAGGACGGTCGATTCGCCGCCGTGCGCTTCGATCAGTCGCACCGCCTCCTCCACCGCGCACTCTTCGTGCGGGCTGGTAGTGAACGCCAGATACGCGGCGTCGACCGCTTGCCCATCGGCGGTGATGTTGATCTTGGCGCCCGGCGCGGGCACTCGCTTGACGCAGACGAGAATGCGCATTCGCTAGCTCTTCATCCGCGCATCGGTCGGGTCGAACAGCGGCGTTGCGTCGGCACGTTCGACGGTGACGGGATACAACTCGTTCATGTACATCACCTGCAGCTTGGTGCCTTCGACCGCGTGTTGCGGCGGCAGGTAAGCGAGCAGCAGGTACTTGCCGACCGACGGTCCAGCACCAGCGGTGGTCACACGCGAGATACGACCCTTGGCATCAAGGATGCGGTCCCCGGCCAACGTCAGAATCGGCTCGTTGCCTCCGGTTGGGAACCGATCGAAGCCAGCGGCGCAGCGTTGCGAATCCATCGACAGCGTGCACATGGTCGCCGCCGGGCCGCCACTCTCGGCTTGCTGTCGTGCCTTGAGGTAAGCCTCTTTGCCCACGAAATCGACGCTCTTCACCTTCGGACGCGCTAGCCCTGCCTCGACGGGGTTGTACTCGCTCTCCAACTCGGCAGCCATCAGGCGGTAGCCCTTCTCGATCCGGCCGGTGACGGCGTACACACCGATACCGACAGGGATGATCTCGTGCTCTTCGCCAGCAGCCGCTACCGCGTCCCAAACGGTGAGACCGTGTTCCATGCGCGTGTAGATCTCCCAGCCGTTCTCGCCGACATAGCTGATGCGGAACATCGTGCACGGCACGCCAGCGATCAGAACCTCGCGCACTGCGCCGTAAGGGAACCCGGCTTGCGAGAGGTCGTAAGCGGCCGTTGTTTGGTCGGTCACAATCTTGCCCATCGTCGCCTCTGCATTCGGACCCCACACCCCAAGCGTGCAAATGCCCTGCGAACGATCGGTGAATGTGACGTGGCCTTCTTTCACGCCGCGATCGGCGTTGAACTCGTTCAGGTACTTACGGAACCAGTAGTTGTCGCGACCACCATCGAATGCACCAGTGATGACGCGGAAGTGATTCTGTCCAAGGCGCTGAATCGTGAGGTCGCCACGGAAACCACCGTGCGGCGTCAGCAACGGCGTGTAGATGCTGCGGCCGACGGCGACATCGACATTGTTGACGCACACATAGTTCAAAAACGCACACGCGCCGGGACCTTCGAAATCGAACTCGTTGAACGCTGTCAGATCGACCATGCCAACACTGGCGCGCATTTGTAGGTGCTCGGCGTTGGTGATCGGACTCCACCAACGAGCATCCCACTCGTGGGCGCGCGGTTGGCATGCCTCGGGATACTTCTTCATCAGCGGCGCATTGCTTTCGTACCATTGCGGGCGCTCCCAGCCCCGAGCATCGAAGAACACAGCACCGAGTGCTTCCTCGCGCGCATAGAACGGGCTGCGGCGCATGCCACGCTGGCTCGCCCATTGCTCGCGCGGGTGCACGATGCCGTAGGTCTTGTTGAAGTGTTCGTTGCAGCGCGCGTTGATGTGCCACTCGGTCTTTTCGTGTGGGTAGAAACGACTGATGTCGCTCCCGTGCGGATCGCACATATGCGGATAGCCGTACGTCATCCACTCGGCGACGAGCTGGGCGATCCCCGGCCCTTCCTTGATCCACACCGCGGCTGCGCTCCACAGGTTGCGCACTTCGGGCGTCTCGCCGAGCACCGGGTTGGCATCTGGCGTCAGCGACAGCAGGCCGTTGATCGCGTAACGAATCTCGGCGTCGCCGAGCATTTCCATCAACTCGATGGCTTGTTCCATCTGCGGGTCGAAGTCGTCGTAGGTCAGCGGCAGTTCCGTCGGCGTCAGCGCCGATTCCTTGATGCTCGGAATGTCGTCGCTGCGCATCAGGATCGGGCGGTGTGCGTAGCTACCCACCTCCATCGAACCTGCCGACTGGCGCTCGTAGCAGAAGGTGTCCATATCGCGCACGATCGGGTACGCGACCTCGGCGTTGCTCTCCTGCAAAATGTCGATCGGCCCGACGTCGGCCATCTGATGCACTGCCGGGGTCAGCGGAATGTTGGCACCGGCCATCGCTGCGATGCGCGGGCTCCACACACCACACGCGACGACGACGTGCTCGGCCTCGATGCGGCCCTTGTCGGTGACGACGGCGCTGATCTGCGGTCCACCCGGTGTCTCGACAGTTTCGAGATCGAGCACTTCGGTGTTAGCCATCACCTGTAGCGCTCCGCTTGCGACTGCCTCTTCGCGCATCTGCGTGCCGGTTGCAAGTGAGTCGACGACGCTGACACTCGGGGTGTAGTAGCCACCGAGCAGGATCTCTTCGTTGATGAACGGCACCAACTCCTTGATCTCCGCTGGCGTCAGCAGGCGGGCGTCGATTCCCCATGCCTTTGCCGAGGTCATGCGGCGGTTGAATTCCTCGAGTCGCTGCGGCTCGCGCGCGACCTCAATGCCGCCGCAGGTGTTGTTGAACCCACGCGCGATGTATTGGTCCTGGCTCTCAATGGTCAGGTACGCCATTTCCTTGTTGTGATCGGTCGGAAAGATGAAGTTCGATGCGTGGCCTGTGGAGCCGCCGGGGTTTGGCAGTGGGCCCTTGTCGAGCAGCACCATGTCGGTCCAGCCGAGGCGAGCCAAGTGCCCGACCAAGCAGTTGCCGACGATGCCGGCACCAATGATGACGACCTTCGCCTTGGTGGGGGCGTCTGACTGAGCCATGAGATCTCCAGGTGGGGTGCGTGCTGGACGACGACCAGCATCTGATATATCTTTACCATATCACAGCAAAATCACTGTCTGAAAGGGCGTACGACGAGATCCGCCGCATGATCGTCCGGCTGGAACTCGCGCCCGGCGCCATCATTCGAGAAGAGTCGCTGCGCGGGGTCCTTGGCCTCGGGCGCACACCGATTCGTGAAGCGCTGCAGCGCCTCGTGCGTGATCAGTTCGTGACCGTGATCCCCCGTCGCGGGATGTACGTCAGCGGTATCGACGTTGGCGACCTCGCCCTGCTGTACCAGACACGCGCGATCCTCGAGCCGTACGCGATGCGACTGGCATGCGCTCGCGGCGCTGCCGACGGGTGGGACGAGATGGCAACCGCGCTGAAGAGTGCGGAGCCCGAATCAAGTCCCGATGAGCTGCTCACCATCGACCGCCGCTGTCGCGAGTTGGTATGGGCAGCCGCCGACAACCGCTTTCTCACCGACCACCTCGACATGCTCTACGCACACAGCGATCGACTGTGGCACCTCTACCTCGGCGATGTCGCCGAGTTGCACGAGATGATCGCCGAGCATCGTTCCATCCTCGGCGCGTTACGCAAAGGCGATGCCGATCGCGCCGCCGAATTGATTGAGACGCACATGCGCCAATTCCACGAGCAGATTCAGGCCGCGGTGCGCCGCCGCCTGCAATCCCCCTTGGCCGTCTAGCTGTTGAGCCAGACGGCTAGCTAGATCGGCAGGTTGCCCGTCGCTGTGCGGGTGCTGCCGTGATCGCGGTAGGCGGCGATGGTGCGTTGCGCGATGCGCATCTGATGGATCTCGTCGGCGCCATCGGCAAAGCGAGCCCAACGCGCGTGCTGATACATCCCCGCCAGCGGAGTGTCGGTGCTATAGCCCAACGCACCGTGCACCTGGATGCTGCGATCGATCACGCGGCCAAGCATGTTGGCGACGAAGTGCTTGGCCATCGACACTTCACTCTTGAAGTCGGCGCCGGTGTCGATGAGGTGCGCGGCGTGCAACACCATCAACTTCGACTGGTAGATGTCCATCGTGCTGTCCGCGATCATCCACTGGATGCCCTGCTTCTCGGCGAGGATGCTGCCATGTGAGAACCGATTCAGCGAGCGGTCGACCATCATGTCGAGCGCTGTCTCGGCCTGTGAGATCCAGCGCATGCAGTGGGCAAGGCGCGCCGGGCCGAGGCGATACTGACCAAGCAGGTGGCCCTGGCCGCGACCGCCGAGCATGTTTTCCGCGGGTACTCGTAAGTCTTCGATCACGATCTCGCTATGCCCAGTGGCACCGTGCATCGTCTCCACCTCGCGCACACGGTTCCATCCCTCGCTCGGAATGTCGACGAGGAACGCGGTGTTCGCAGCTTGCGGCAGATCAGGGTCGTCCTCCGTGCGGCAGATCAATATCGCGAACTTCGCGCGCCGCGCATTGGAGATGAACCACTTGTGCCCGCTGATCACCCACTCGTCGCCGTCTTGAATCGCCTTCGTTCGGATCAACGTCGGATCGCTGCCGGCAACTTCCGGTTCAGTCATCGCGAAGCAGCTCATTGCCGTGCCGTCGCACAACGGCTTGAGGTACTTCTGCTTCTGCGCGTCGGTTCCCCAATGCAGCAGCGTGTGCATGTTGCCCTCGTCGGGTGCCTGGCAATTCAACACCCACGGCCCGTAGCTGGCCTTGGCAGCTTCCGCTTGCACCATCGCGAGTTGCACGTGACCCAAGCCCATGCCGCCCCATTCCTTGGGCATGTGCGGCATCCACAAACCTGCAGCGCTTGCCTTCTTGCGCATGGCCAGCAACAGGTTGACGTACTCGGCGCGGTCGTCGTCGCGCGCTTTGCCGAGCGCTTCCTCGCCTGGCTTCACCACATCGTTGATGAAGGCGCGTACGCGCAGCCGAATTTCCTCGAGCTCTGGGCTCAGCGTGAAGTCAATTGCCATCCCGCGACCCTACATTCAGTGACCTCATTTCGGGGATGTCGGCCGTGAGGTCGCCGTGGCGTGACGTTCGACGTCGGCCGTTTCGGGCCACTCCAGCGATAGCATGATGCCTTGTTGCAACACGGTTGTTGTAACGGTCGAAGTGCAGCGGTTGTTGGCCAGTGCATTCAACGGCCACCCCTCCACAGAAAGCCAATCATGACTGCTCCCTTACAGACGCAAACGTTCGCGTCCCTCGGCGTGCCCACGTCAATCATCGCCGCGCTCAGTGCAGCCGGCGTTACCGAACCATTCCCCATCCAAGCTGTCACGCTTGCCGATTCGCTCGCTGGCCGCGACCTTCTCGGCCGCGGCAAGACAGGCAGCGGCAAGACAATCGCGTTTGCGATTCCGCTGGTCGCTGCCCTCGCCACGTCGGCTGAACGCCACCCTGGGTCACGCCAGCCAGGGTCACCTCGCGGTCTCGTGCTGGTGCCCACACGCGAATTGGCTAACCAAGTAGCCGCAGTCATCGCACCGCTCGCGCACGCGATGAAGTTGCGCCATACCGTCGTCTATGGCGGCGTTGGATTTGGCAACCAAACGGCCGCTCTGCGCAATGGCGTCGACATCGTCGTCGCCTGCCCGGGCCGCCTGGAAGACCTCATGCAGCAGGGGCATTGCCGCCTCGACCGCGTCGAGGTAACGGTCATCGACGAAGCCGACCACATGGCCGACATGGGCTTCTTGCCCGCGGTCAAGCGCATCATGGATCGCACCGCCAAGAACGGTCAGAGGCTGTTGTTCAGCGCCACGCTCGATAACGACGTGAAGGTGATCATCGATCGTTACCTGAACAATCCGGTGACACACGCGCTCGATCCGGCCGACTCGCCGGTCGAGGAAATGACGCACTACCAGTTCGAGACGACGCTCGCCGACAAGCTGGCAGTCGTCACTCGCCTTGCGGCCGGGCCGGATCGCAGCCTGCTGTTTACACGCACCAAGCACGGCGCCAAGAAGCTCGTCAAGCAACTTGGTCAGTCGGGTATTCCTGCCGTCGAGCTGCACGGCAACCTGTCGCAGAATGCACGCGAGCGCAACCTTGCCGACTTCTCGTCCGGTGCCGTCTCGGTTCTCGTCGCGACCGACATCGCCGCGCGCGGCATTCATGTCGATGACATTCGTCTGGTCGTGCACGTCGATCCGCCCGCCGAGCACAAGGCATTTCTGCACCGTTCCGGCCGCACGGCGCGCGCCGGTGCCGCTGGCGTAGTGATCACGATCGTCACGCCCGAACAACGCAAGGACGTTCGCTCGATGACTCGTTCAGCAGGCATTCGCCCGCTGATCAGCGAGTCGGTGCAGGCAAATAATTCGCTACTCGCCGAGCTAGCCGGTCCGGCTCAGCCGACGCGACGTATCGCTGCGCCTCCCGAGCGCGTACAGCAACAGCGTCAACGTCGTACGACCGGCGCCGCGACGACAACTCAGAACGGTCGTCCGCGTCGCGTCACGCAAGCTGGTCGTCCGGCACCGTCTGGCCCTCACCCACGCAGCCGCCAACGTCGCCCACGCGCGGCCGGGCAAGCACAGCGCTAGATACCTTGAAGTAGCTCAGACCGAGGCCGCGTACAGCTGCCACGAGTCGGGTACGCCCTTCAGCTCGTGTTCCCCACGATCGGCGAACACGAGACCAGACCCAACCGACAGGTCCTTGACGGTCCGCGAGACCAGTATCTCGCCGGCCCCAGCAAGGCCTGCGACGCGCGACGCGATATGAACTCCGATGCCGCCGATGTCGGCGCCGCGCAGCTCGATCTCTCCCGTGTGGACACCGGCGCGGATACCCAGTCCGATCCCATCGGCGCGGCGACTCAACGCCTCAGCGCACAAGACCGCGCGGCTCGGTCCATCGAAACGGGCAAGGATGCCGTCACCTGTCGACTTGACCATGATCCCGTTGTGCCCAGCAACTTCCTCGAGCGCCGCGGCGTCGTGGCGGTCGAGCAGCTTGCGCCATCCGGCATCACCCATCTCTGCTGCCCGAGCGGTCGAGTCGGCGATGTCGGTAAAGAGCACTGTCGACAACACGCGATCAACGCTGGCGGGGGGTGCAGTCGCGCCTGTCAGGAACCGCCGAGCTGCGGACAGAAATTCCTTGTTGTCCTCGTCGCGCCAACTGCCGTGCCAATCGGCTTCGAAGTAGGCGTGCTCGGCACCAGGAATATGGGTGGCGTAATACTCGCCGTGACTGATCGGCACAATGGGATCGCTGCGGTTATGCAACACCAGCGTTGGAACCGCCACCAACGGCAGCGCGTCACGGATGTCGCTGTCGAAGTTGCGAGCCATGATTTGTTCTGCGACCACGGACTCGCAGCAATATCGCTCGAAGCGCGCCAGCTTGGCGAGAGCCACGTCCGGGTCGGGGGCGTTCTGAATGAATCTCGTCAACACCTTGCCCGTGTTCCACGCGCCGCGGATGAACCCAAGCCAACGCTCACGCGCCGAGTCTGTGATTTTGAACACCCCCGGGCATGCCGCGGCAATGAGCACGAGCGCAGCCACACGTTCGGGGTGAATTGCCGCCATCAGCGTGCACAATGCACCACCCTCGGAAATGCCCACAAGGGCAGCGCGTTCAATTCCTGCGGCATCCATGACAGCGCGAACGTCGTCCATACGCTCCTCGAACGTGCCGAGGCCCATCGACCGATCGGACAGACCAGTGCCACGTTTATCCAGCACCACCAAACGCCCGTAGGAGGCGAACGAGTTCAACATCGTCGAAAGGAACTCGTGCTCCCAGTTGAGCTCGACGTGCGACATGAAGCCAGGCACGAAAACGATGTCGATCGGTCCCTCGCCCACGACCTGGTAAGCGATGCTGATCCCGCTGCTGTTCGCGAATCTCGTTTCGGGCTTCACTTCGCGACGACCAACAACTGCAGCGAAAGCGCTACGACCGCGAACAGGACGCCCAGTGCCGCTAGGGGAACATGCGCGTCCGCAGGCGGGTCGTCGACGAACAAGATTGACTTCGGGAATCGCGTGGACTCGTCGAAAACATATTTTGCAATGACGTACAAAGGCATTCCTGAATTATTGCCCGGAAAGAAGCGTGCCGTGTCCACGGCGATCGCCGTTACTTGGCCACCACCACTGCCGTCGGCGATTTCATCGACGAGTTTGTTCCGCACCGATCTCTACAACCGCGGTCTCGGTCGCTGCCGAGGCGCCGACGACGAATACAGCCGAGCACCGACGACGCAGATTGCGATCAGCAGCGATGCCATTGCGACCGGCACGCGAGAACCTGCCGAGCCATAGCGCTTCGCCATCCGCCGACCATACTCCGGGGTCATTGGGCCGTCGTGAGGAGAGATTTTATGCGCTCGCTGACCGGCCATGCGCCACGCCCCTTGTTCGAGATGACCGAGTAGGCGAATTGGGCGCCGGGGTCGCGCATCGAGACGAAGCCGATGCCCGCATCGAAACCGTGGATCGAGACAGCATCGGTGACAGCGTCCAGCCAGAACCCGAGGCCGTTACGCATCGACATTTCTTCGCAATGACTGTGCGGGCGCACCATCATCGCGAGCGTCTCGGGCGCAACGATGCGACCCGCGAAAACTGCGTCCCACAGCAAATGGATGTCAGCCGTTGTGCTGTAGATGCCGCCGTCGCCGACGCCGCGCACTGGCAAGTGCAGGATGTTTGTGTGCAGGCCCTCATTCTCGAAGTATCCGGTCGCCGCCCGACCCGGCAATCTGTCGGATCGCAAGAACGCCGTGTCGTGCATCCCTGCCGGGACACACACCCGCTGATCGACGAGATCGTGGTAAGGAACTTTCGACGTGCGCTCCGCGATCACGGCCAAAACCACGTATCCGCCGTTGTTGTACACAAACCGTTCGCCAGGCTCGGACTTCATCGGATACCCGCCGAGCACGCGTAAGTACTGCTCGGGTGTGGCGAGTTCGTGAACCGGAATGGGCATCACATACGAGAGCGAATCTTCGAACACCTCTTCGTCCAGATAGTCGCCAATACCCGAACGGTGTGCGAGCAGTTGCTCGATCGTGACACGGTCGTCGATGAGCGGCAGATCGTCGCCGAGGACCGACCGAGCCGTCGTGTCGAGGGTGAGCTCGCCGCGCTCGACCATGGACATCACCGTCAACGCGGTGAAGCCTTTCGCCCCGCTCGCAAGTCCATATTGATGGTCAATAGTGTTCGCAACCCCAAGGCCGCGATGCGCGAGACCGTAGGCGCCCTCGAAGGCGACGGCGCCATCCAGGTCAACACGAATTACCCCCGAGAAACCCTCTTCAACGGCGATTGCCTGCAGTTCGTCCGTGATCTCCAATGTCGACATCCGTCTATTCTGCAACGATGCAACTGACTCCGCGCTACGGACTAAATCCGATCATCCGCCTCGATGGCACGCCAGCCGACATCCTTGCGCCGGTCATTCGTCAACGGCGCCGGCTCACCGCCACGCTCGCCTCGTTCACCGACGACCAGTGGGCGCGCCCAAGCCGATGTGCAGGCTGGTCGAATCGCGACGTGATCATTCATCTCGACAGCACCAATAGTTTCTGGGCATTCTCGATCGCTGCCGGGCAACGAGGCGAGCCGACCCAGTTCCTCGCAACATTCGACCCAGTCGCTACGCCAGCGCAGTTGGTTACGGCCGCCAAGGACTTGTCGGCGGATGACGTGATGGACAAGTTCCAGAAGTCCACTGCGGCCCTCGAAAACGCGCTGACCGCGCTCGCGGACGACGAGTGGTTAGCACTGGCCGAAGGCCCACCAGGGCACATCAGTATCAGCGCGCTCGCCCACCATGCCCTCTGGGATTCGTGGGTGCACGAGCGCGATGTGTTGCTGCCGTTAGGAATGGCCACGACCGATGAGCCCGACGAGGTCGCCGCATGCCTGCGTTACGTCGCCGCGCTCGCACCCGCATTTGCGCTCACCATCGGCAGTGCCGCAACAGGAACGCTCGCCGTCACAGCAAGCAACCCCGACGTGGCCTTCACTGTCGAGATCGGGGAAGCTGTCGACGTGCGCGCGGGAACCGGTGCGAGCGATCTCCAGCTGACCGGTGATGCGGTCGGACTGATCGAGGCCCTCAGTATTCGCCAACCGCTCGCGCAATCCATCCCAGCGGATTGCCAGTGGATGATCAGTGGCCTCGCAGAAGTATTCGACGCCAGCTAAGTCAACCTTCGCTTTGTACTTGCTTGGGGCGTTAGCCGAGAGGTTTAGCCTGAGACCGTGACGGCGACAATCACTCGGCTCCGTATTGCTGCCGCGATGGTCGCGCTCGTGGTCGTGGGCGGCACAGTCGGGTATTGGCTGCTGGGCCTCACGCCGATAGATGCGCTCTACCAAACCGTCACCACGGTCACGACCGTTGGCTTTCGCGAACTTGGTGAGTTCGACACGCGGTTGAAGATCTTCACGATCGTTCTCATCGTCGTCGGCGTCGGTACTGTGCTGTACACCCTCTCACTCGGCGTACAGATGTTGGTGGAAGGTCAACTGCGAGAGATCCTTGGGAGGCGCCGAATGGACAAGCAGATTGCTGAGCTTGATGGCCACGTGGTGCTGTGCGGGTGGGGCAGGGTCGGACGGGCGGTCGCCGCGGATCTCAAACGAGAGGGTCGCGCGGTCGTTGTGGTCGACAGCGATCCGCTGCGCGTCACCGGAGTCACACTTCCGCTCGTTGTCGGCGACGCCACGCAAGACGAGACGCTACGCGCCGCTGGCATTGAGCGCGCTCATGCACTCGTCGCCGCACTGGCCGACGATGCCGACAACCTGTTCGTAACGCTGAGCGGCCGTTCACTCAAGCCTTCCTTATTCATCGTCGCCCGCGCTCGGCAAGACGAGAGCATCGCCAAGCTCACGCGCGCTGGCGCAGATCGAGTGGTCAATCCGCAGGAGTTAGGCGCCGCACGCATGGCGAGCTTTGTGGTCCGCCCGCACGTCGCCGAGTTCGTCGACGTGGTAATGCATGAGCGCAGCAACGAGTTTCGGATGCAGGAGGTGGAGATCCCCGCACAGTCGCCTCTCGATGGAGTCGCGCTGAGCGACGCCGACTTGCGTTTACACACAGGCGCTCTCGTCCTTGCCCTGCGCGACGCGGACGGCGCCTTCGTTACCAATCCCGATCCCGCGACCGTGCTGCGGGCGCACCACATTGTGATCGCAGTCGGGACAGAACAAGACCTCGGTCGATTAGTCGATCTCATCAACCCAACCGAACTCGAATGAGAGTTCGGCACTCGCCGATCATCGTCAGGCACCAAAATGTGGAGCTCCTTGGCCGGTATTCCAACCAACACCAAATAGTGACTCAGTTGTCCATCCTTCTGGACCTACCAGATCGTGAGGTCGACAAGAGGCCCCGTAGTCGGTCGAAGCGAGCGAGACGACTAGGTGGGTCCGACCAGCTCGCCGTCGCAACGGCCTATCTCGCCGGCGATTCGCTGCCCGTGATAGCAGAGCGCTACGCGATTACTCGACAGACAGTCAGCAGCATCCTGGAACGGCATGGGGTTCCCCGCCGCTACAACCTGTTTTCGGAGCGTGACATCGACAAGGCTGTTGAGCTGTATCGGGCGGGCCACTCCTTGGCCACAGTCGGGGGCCAACTGTGCGTGAACGCCACCACCGTCCTCAACGCCTTCAAGCGGCAGGGCATCACCACCCGTCATGTGGGTACCAATCAATGGAGCTGAGTTCAGCGATGTTAGAAGCCCATCAATTGAGCAGACCGGTAATCGATCCTTGATCGCGGCGGGGACAACCGCACGACGATCCCCTGAACCCGGGGAACCTGTTAGATTTGTCCCAAAAACCGGCCGGTACACGATGACTATCAGCGTGTACCGGGTTCCGAAGATCGGCCCCCAGCATGGCTCACCAACCATCATCAATTGAAAACCAGCCAGCGGAAAGACCGGCTCACGCTTTGCTGGCACCCGAGGCTGGTTGTTTAAGCTCTGGAGATTCTGCGCGCGGCCCTAATAGACGAGGCTCATTAACCGGCCGGTTGATGCTGGGCATAGGCTTGTCGGCGGCTCCGGCGGCCATCGCCGTTGATAATGTCATACAGGCTTTTGGTGATTCTGGCTCGGTCGCCGTAGCCGAATGCCTCAACGGCCGTTGGGGAACTGACCCCAATGGCAACACCGCCCTTTTGTGTGATACACCGCCAAACACGGGCGGCGGTGGCGGAGGTGGCGGTGAAGAGCCGACCTGGGACGACAAAATCGCCGAATTCTGCGCCGAGACACCCAACCTTGAGCAGGAAGCAGACGAACTTGAAAACCTAATACAATATGATGCCTACGCTAGGTTTGTTGATGGTAGCTACCGGCTGGTAACTTATGTTCGGGAATGCAACATCATTTTTGTGGGCGAGTACATGCCGGAACTTGGTAGACGCTTAACTAGTGTTGAGCTGGCCATAGCCGACCCTGCCAACGAGATGACTTCTAACCCGCCACAGCAGGTGAAACTGGAAGAATTTATAGCAGCCCTTGTACCGGCTGACATGGCTGCTAACCCTGAGCTATATCCAGTGCCCACCACGACTGCGGCCGAGACAACTACCTCTGATCCAGCGACAACGACGTCAGGGGGAAGTATCAACAACCCTCCGCCTAGCGACGCGCCGACCACTTTGGCAAGCGGCAAAGACTCACCGGACGATTCCACTGATGCCCTACTCGTCATATTAGGGGCCATCGCTGTAGCTGGCGGAGCCGCCCTAGGGCTAGGGCTCAAATCCAGAAAACAGCATGCTCGTGGTGCGTGAGATACAAAAAGCACCATCACAAAGTGCGCGATGGCCCGCGACATCACAAAAGTGGAGCTGAGAGTGGAGCTGAGGGTGTGGTGTCTCACGCCTTACCGGACATATGTCGCGCGTCATAGCGGACAGTCGTTGACGCTGGTGGATGTCCAAAGCCCGTCTGGTGATTACTGCGGTTGTGCTCGAAAGGCGTCAAGCGACCGAGCGGCCTCGATCCGACGGAATTGCATCATCACCGCGTTGTGCCAATTGACGCACTCGGTGCGTAACCGGATGACTAGAGCTTCCTCGGTTGGCGGCTTGCGTTCAGGTGATGCACTCAACGTTCGCCCACCGTCCAACTGAGCCTACGAAGCGCGGCTCTCGTCTCGTCGAGGTCGGCGAGAGGGCCGTCGGGCAGCTCGTCGTCGACCGGGGTGCCCGCTGCGATCGACCGATGGCGTCGGCGCACTGCGTACGCGTTGGCCTCCCAGTCGACGAGCCGATCAAGGCTGGCCCGCCCGGTTGGGCTCGACGGCCGGGGCTTGCTACCAGGGTATGCGGGCATGATCGGGCACCTCCTCGCCAGCCTTGCGTGCGGGTCGACACTATGCGGGCTGACGCGCTCCGCCGACAACGCCGACCACTCAGCCTCCTTGGTACTTGTCGTCATCGATCTCGACAATGTGCAAGGCAAAGACCGGAGTGTCGAACAAGATGAACGAGACACGCGTGCGAGCCTTGGGCACATGCGCGTAGTGAACCAGTCGCCGACCCTTCATATACGTGCCGGAGGACACCGCGCCTGGGTCGAGCGCTACGGCCTGAATCCACGCGAGCATCCCATCCCACCGCTCGCCGTCTGGGTGCGAGCTGAGCCAGTCGTAAATCTTGTCGGTGGGACCCACTGACCGCCGTCTCGACGCCATCGGGTGATGCAGACTTTAGGGTCGCAGCTTCGAAGCCTGCGTGGCGATGTCGGCCGGGTCGGCGTAATCGTCGAGAGACACTCTGCCAGCTTCAAGGTCATCGAAGAACTCGTCAGCAGCGGCCAACATCTCGTCCTCACTGGCCGGCGCCTTCGCTGCGTCGGGCTTTGTTATCCATGTAGGTGCTTGCACGATTGCCCCTTCAATACCCGTTTTCAATACCTGTTGAATACCCAGTATCGGGCTTGCTAAGCCAAGACGTGAGCGAATGATGTCACAGTTCACAACACCCGTGGTGAACCCCAGTCATTAAATAACCAACACGGCTCAACGACCCGGCGTTGCTCACCTCGTTGCTCACTCGCAATTCGCCCCGCCACCCACCGGCGAGCTTCATGCCCTCTGACCAGGACTTATTCGGTGGAGCTCCTTGGCACCTATTCCAACCAGGCCCAGGTAATGCTTCGGTTGTCAGCCATTCTGGATTTGCCAGATCGCGGCGTTGGGCAGAAAACCCGCCGTCGGCCCAAGCGGGCCAGAGTGATTTCGTAGCGCGCTGCTAAGACGGGCAGCGAGTCTCCGGCGGAGATAGGCATTTGCGAGGTCGAGCTGGTCAGACTCATCAAGTCGTCTCGACAAACAGTCAGCAGCATCCTCGAACGGCATGGAGTTCCCCGCCGATACCACCGGTTTTCGGAGCGTGACATCGAGAAAGCTGTCGGGCTCTACCAGAGCGGCCACTCGTTGGCTGCGGTAGGCACCAAGCTGGGAGTAGACGCCACCACGGTCCTCAACGCCTTCAAGCGAGGAGGCATCTCAACACGAGCGGTCGGCACGAACCAATGGAGCGTCAGGCGCCCCACAGAGGTTCTTTCCGATTGCAGACTTTCGAAAAACCGCAACCATGATCCAGCCACTGCGAGTCCGACCACCAAAACACTTCCGGTTCGTCGCGCCTGATCACATACGCCCGATAGTTCATTGGCGCGATGCGTCGCCGAGAGATCATTCGCGAGCTCCACGATGCGCTTGCGCGCAGCGACGAGCTCGCTTTTCAATCGCTGGCATTCCCACCCGGCCGCCGGTCTCGACCCCATCGAGGTCCGAGGTGACGCTCGAAGGATTCGTCCGGAGACAGGCCTAATTCGGGCCTGATCACGGGCTGTCGCGCGCTGCTACAACTCGATTGTCAGCCGCTGATCGTGCGTGGCTTCAACAAGCGCCATGGTGTCGTCGAGGGGTAGGTGGGCGTTCGCGACGAGTTCCTCGGTGGTGATGTCTTTGTGGACCTCGATGGTGCGGAGTGCGCGTTCAAGGAGCATTGGCGCTTCAGCGGGTCCGAGTTCTCGATCACCCACCGAACCTACCGAACTACCGGGTACCGAACTCACCGAACTACCGGGTGATGTGCCCTTTCGACTACGTCGACAAGCTCGGCCACTGGTACCGCGTGCCTCACGATGTCAACAGCAACGCCACCGATTTCGCCTCGATCCCGTTCTTCCTGACATGGCTCGTTCCGAAGGACGGCCGCCACACGCCGGCAGCCTTACTCCACGACGCGTTGATCGGCGGGAAGATCGGTGTGCACTACGACACGTCGGCCGGTAAGCAGGGTGATGTTCTCCTCGCTGGATCAATCCGACAAACGAGCCAACAGCGGAACGATGTCCTAACGGCTACCCACCCCACCAGCGGAACGATGTCCTGGCGGTCGTCAGCTAGGCTGAGGCAGGATGTACTTGGCTGGAAGTCACGTGCTGCCAATCCAGGACTCCGGCATCCAATTCATCAAGAGGTTGAGCCTGACGATCCCGGGTTCTCAGCAGTCGTCGCCGGCGCCTCTCACTCTCTCCCCCCCATACTCCATGCTCAACCCGCTCAACTAACGCATATTCCAAGCAGACTTCTCGCACAGGGCATTGGCCGCAAACCTCCACAGCAGTCTTGACCCCTTCGGCGTCGGAGGGAAAGAACAACACCGGTGGGTAGTCCCTACACGATCCGAACTGCATCCAGCTTTCTAAGCTGCGGTTGGTCATTTGATCTCGGCGTAACTCACTAATTCTCGCTATCTGGCTGCCCGCGAGGTCATCGTCTTGTACTAGAAACGCGTGGCAGAGGGTTTCATACGATCTCCACAGGTCGGCCTCCAGGGTTCCCCCGTCATCGCTGTCTGTGTTTACCATCGGCAACCACCGCGTTCTTCCAACACTTCGTTCTCCCAGAGGGTAGTAGGAGAACCTGAGCGACCGAACAATTCCGCATTGCTTGACTCCAGTACTCCGGGTGGTTCATCGGCAGGAACGCCAGTGTCGAGCAATGCCGCCGCGACCATCGGCACGCCACACGTTCGCACTGCGCGAAAGGCCTCAATCGGTCGGTCGCCAATGGAGCGAATATAAGATTCTGGCACGTATCGACCGACTTCCAATGCACGTCTAGCACTTCGTTGGACGGCGGTCTCGATATCGATTGAGGCACAAAGTAATACGACGGACCACCCGCATTGCGTCAGATACTCCACATCTCTTACGCTGTATCGCGGGTCACCAACCGTATCAAGAATTAGATTTCGCCGATTGCTAAATGCGCGCTCGACTGTCTTTGCGTAGGTAACGTAAGCACATTCAACTTGCACGACTTCCGAGCCCAGGCCAGCTGCGTATTCAGGGAACTGGCTCCTCACGCGATCGGCGTCAACGAGATCATTCTCGTCCGACCCAAGTCTTCGAAGAAGAGTCTTTGCAATTCTGCTTAGGAAAGTGCCCTTTCCTGAACCCGGCAGACCCATCAAAAGGACAGCAATGGGCAAAAAGCGGGATGGCTCCGACGCAGGCGGTTCACCAGCGATGGTCGCGACTATCTTGCTGTGAATCGGGAGCCGTTCCGGCCTCCAGCGGTCGGGCTGAACTTCATACACGACATCGGTACCCACGGTTGCAAAGGCTGCCGACAATGCAAGCGCCTGCGTCCGCGCCACCGGATTGGCCCTAAGGACGGCCATCGCGGCGGCATCGTCCTGAAACCAACTCGCGGAATACCGGCGCACTCGGAGTTCATATTCCTCATATGCCGATTTGGTCATGTCCATCATGTCGAGAGGTTACAGAAGCGTCGTCGGTCAAAGAACCACGACTCACGCAGCCCGTCACGCGAGGCTTCGGCGGAGTGGCGCAAGTCGGTGGACCGAGACGCCGATTCGGGATGCGGTCACTGGCGGCTCGCGAGCCATGAGCAACCGGCCTACTTCACAGCCCATCCTGAGTGAAGATTCTTGGGCCAACTCTGCTTATCGGAGTATCGACTCAGCCTCGTGTTTAGGTGGTTCGCCCATTCAGTCGACTTGGCGAGTGTCCCGTAGTCCCATCCGTCTAGCTTTTTCGCGAGTCCTTCTCGCTCGGCCACGACCCATTCGTAAGCAACATCGAGATGGTCACGCAACTGAGATGCGTCAATCATGATGATCTTCGCTGGCTTTGGTCGAGACGACGCAAGAGCCAATGCGACCGCCGCACGCGCTAGGTGATATCTCAGGTTGGATCGCTCTTGTCTACTGAGGTGCTGCACGTCAATCAGATATTGTTCGACTTCATTCATGATTTCCAGGCAGCGCCAAAAGAACTCAACAGGCGTCTTGTCATCGAAGACCTTCGCGTAGTTCTTGTCCCTGACGAGGATCCCAGGTCGCCCCCGGGCATCGTGCGGCATGGCAAGGGCGATCGATGCAACCGCTTGTGCCAGCTCAGAAACGCTGACGATTTCTGATCGGCGCTTCCCCAGATTCTTGTAGTAGTTCCTTCTCCGCTCGTAGTAACGACCACGACTCAGGAGGTACTCCTCGATGCTCCGCTGGAACGGCTCAGCTGCCCGAAGTGACGCCAACGGAACTCTGTTCTGGCTGTTTGTGGCCTTGATAATTTGTGCAGCGACCTCGTCGTCGTCAGTGTCTATAATACGAACCAACACGTGTCGGTCGTCCTTGGCGTCAGCATCGTCGCTGTCGAAGTGATTGAAGATCGCACGTGAGGTTTGCAAGCCGTTAACAATCTGGGGATCCTCAATAGTCGCGGTCTTGCCCGCATGCACCACCCTGGTTCCAAGAATCGTAATCCCGTTGTTCAGCCACCAGAAGTCAATGGGTCCGGTCGTCTTGTTCAGCGACGCCGAGATCCCTTTGTTGATGTTGGTATTGCCTTCGTAACCGCGAACATTCTCCTCAAAGATTGTCTCTCGAATTGCTCCCGACGAATCGCGAATAAAGTTGACGTAATCTTCCAGGCGGACGAGGGCTACCATCCCGCCGAGGTCAGGCGACAAGGGCTGCTCTGCCAACCGAAGCTGAAGGGTCTGGTTGCGTCGCGCACGCGCCATGACATTCAATTCCGCTGCACCAACGAACAGAATTTCTATCTCCGCCGATGGAAAGTCGGTCTGTAACGCTTTGTGCAGGCGCTTGGCTTTGACCTCCACCTTGTTGTTAGGTCCGGTCACTGACTTTGATGCGTAGGAGACCGTTATTGAGAGCTTCGGCATCCGCGTGGCATGTAGCAAATAGACTTTTCGAAACAGTCCGAATCGCTCAACAACTCGCTCATTGAACTCGATACCCAGTTCTTCGTCTGTCGCGCCAAGAGCCGTCAGCTGCGGCAGGTGGTCAATCAATCGTTGCACGGCGGTTTCGCCGAAGCCGCTTTCATTCTTGATCTGAAAAATCTCGACCTCAATGGATGGATTCTCCACCGTTCGAAGCGATGATTCGTCCGACACCAGCTCGCCATTCAGGAAGATGTAAATCGCATCGACGCCGCCGTCCTCCGAACCATCGACTACGCCGTCCTCCAGCTCCTGATGCGTTAACTCTCTCTGGCGCATCGCTGTGTCGAGCGAGTCCCGTTGAAACAGGTCATCATCTGCGAGATCTGGGTACACGGTTGCGCGTATCTCGGCTAGTCGAGTTTCGAGAAGTACGACTTCATTGTGCTTGAGCATGGTTCGCCTCACGGATCAGTCGACGTGACCATACCCTCCTGTACAACCGCCGATCGTCGCCGTTCGCCATGGTGATGACGTAGTGAATACGTGACATCTCACCGGCGTGGCGCCAGACACGAGGGATGTGAAGGCCGGGTGTTTGAGGCATGATGCGAAGTTACACCCTGATCCTGGAAGACAATTCTTGAACACCCTGCCTCTGGTCGGAACGATCCACCAGCGGCGGTCTCCGTAACATTATCGACCAGCTTGACGGCGGTATCCTCGCAGCGCAAGGGTCGTCCCTCCCGATCTCAGCCTGCCCGCTGACCTGAGACCCGAAGGATGATCGTGCCAAAGAAGAAGGAACGAGAACGGACCTCACCCGAACTGGCGCGGGGTAAGAACGCCGCTCGACGCGACGCAGCTACACGTGAAGCCGGACTTCTCGGACAGAGTCTGAGCTCGTTCAGCTTCCGGGACGCTATGGGTACGCGCCGCTTGGCCTACTTAGTCGGATGTCGTGGGGCCAGACATCGACCAGTGATGCCACAGCGATGCCCAACTGTCACAGGCCGCCCGATCCCGAGGCTGTAACACCCCCACCGTAGGATCACACTGCGGTGGCTACGGCATCGCGATTCAACACGGAGAGGATGTCACCACAATGGTCCGCAAGGTAACGCCCGCCCAGTTTCGATCTCAGATGCAGCGGTC
>Ga0163146_10001034_pt1 | contig 39761 bp, 41 predicted proteins | sample OliLakLV19MP7G1_FD_148648 | JGI IMG/M metagenome (GOLD analysis project Ga0163146, IMG submission 148648) | Freshwater microbial mat bacterial communities from Lake Vanda, McMurdo Dry Valleys, Antarctica - Oligotrophic Lake LV.19.MP7.G1 | ecosystem: Environmental > Aquatic > Freshwater > Lake >...
CGCGGTGGCGACCACGATGCCGACGACGTTCAGCGGCAGTTTCAGTTCCGCCACCGCGCGCAGGGTGCCCAGTACGCTGCCGGCGCCGGACATGTCGTACTTCATCTCGTCCATTTCGGGCGCGGGTTTCAGCGAGATGCCGCCGGTGTCGAAGGTGATGCCCTTGCCGACCAGCACGACGGGCTTCGCTCCGCGCGGTCCGCCGTGGTATTCAAGCACGATGAACTTCGGCGGCTCGTCGCTGCCGCGCGCGACCGAGAGGAAAGTGCCCATGCCGAGCTTTTTCATGTCGCGCTTTTCCAGCACCTTGACCGCGAGCTTGTGCGTGCGCGCCAGCGCGCGCGCCGTGTCCGCCAGGTAGGTGGGCGTGCAGACATTGCCGGGCAGGTTGCCGAGGTCGCGCGCGAGCGCCGTGCCGCTGGCCACGGCACCGGCCTGGCGCGCCGCCGCCTGCGCGGCCTTGAGGTCGGCCGCTGCGACGGTAAAGATCACGCGCTTGAGCGGTAGTGCGGGTGCGGGGGTTGTGCTCTTCATCTGCACGAAGCGGTAGCTGCGGCCAGCCAGAGCCGCCGCCGCCTGTCGTACGGTCCATACAGTGTCACGTTCCTTGACCGGCAGTTCGGTGAGGGTGACGACACTGTCGGCGGCGGGGGTGGCGGCCAGGCCTTCGGCGGCGGTGTGCAGGGCTTGCAGGCAGGCGCGCGCGTCGAAGGATTTTTCGGGTCCCAGTCCCACCAGCAGCACGCGGGCGCTGGTCACCTGCGGGACGTCCTGCAGCAGCAGGCGCGTGCCGGCGCGGCCCTCCAGTTCGCCGCGCTTGAGAAGCGCCGTCAGGTGGCCGCGGCTTGCGCGATCGAGCGCCTGCGCCGCGGCGCTCAGTTTGCGCCCGGCATAGACGCCGGCCACGATGCAGCCGCTGCGGGCTCGTACAGGTTCGTTGTTGGGGCCGGAGGCCTTTATGCTAAATTCCACGCTCTCTCCCATGCTCTCGTCGATGACTCCGAAGCATCTGATTATCGGCGTTTTTCCTCCGATCTCCAACCCGCCGCCCGCCGCGCCTCGCAGGCCGTACGCCACCGGGCGAAGGCACGCATGAACGACGCCGTCCGCGGCAACGACCCGCGCGTTTCGGCGGCGCGGGCGTCAGGACGCCATCTGTTCCAGCAGGGCCTTCTGCGCGAATTCGCCACCTCCGGGATCGCGACGTTTCTGGTGCTGCTGGCGATCGCACTGACCACGACGCTGGTGCGCTACCTGCAACTGGCGGCGCGGGGCCGCATCGATCCCGAGCAGGTGCTGGCGTTGCTGGGCTTCGCCGCGTTCTACCTTCTGCCCGTGCTGCTCTCGATCACGCTGTTCATCTCGGTACTGATGACGCTCACGCGCAGCTACCGCGACTCGGAGATGGTGGTGTGGTTCTCGAGCGGGCTGGGCCTCACGGCGTGGATCCGCCCGGTGCTGGCGTTTGCCCTGCCCATGGTGGGCACCATCGCACTGCTCTCGCTCCTGCTCTCGCCCTGGGCTTCGGAGAAGAAGGACGAGGTGCGCCGCCAGTTCGAGGCGCGCTCCGACGTGTCGCAGATCACGCCGGGCGTGTTCCGCGAATCGCGCCGGGGCGAACGCGTGTTCTTCGTGGAGGAGGTGCTGGGCGACCAAAATCTGGTCTCCAACGTATTCGTCAGCTCCAGCAAGCGTGGCGTCAACTCGGTGGTGGTCGCGCAGAAGGGCTTTCGCGAGACCATGCCCAACGGCGACGCCTTTCTGGTGCTCGTCAACGGACGGCAGTATGAAGGCGTGCCGGGCAGCGCGGAGTACCGGGTGAGCCGATTCGAGCGCTATGCGGTGCGGGTGGAGGAAGCGGAGCAGCGCCTGGGCGCGGCGAGCCTGAGCAGCACGCCCACGCTCGAGCTGCTGCGCACCCACACGCCGCAGAACCGCGGCGAGCTGGTCTGGCGCATCGGTCTGCCGCTCTCGGCGTTCGTGCTGTCGCTGCTGGCGATCCCGCTGTCTTTCGTGAATCCGCGCGCCGGGCGCTCGCTCAACCTGGTCCTCGCCATCCTGATCTACATGACCTACAACAACCTGCTGTCCATTTCCCAGGCGTGGATTGTGCAGGGCCGGCTCAGCTTCCTCGTGGGCCTGGTGGCCGTGCACCTGGGCATGCTCCTTCTTCTGGCCCTGCTGTTCTTCCGGCGGCTGACCCTGTTTTCCGTCTTCCGGCTGGTGCCGCGCCCGTGAAAACGATGCGGCGCTTCCTGTGGAAGGAAGTGATCAGCGCGACGCTGCTGGTGTTCGCGGCGCTGCTGATGCTGTTCACTTTTTTCGATCTGGTGGGCGAACTGAAGGAAATCGGCCGCGGCAGCTACCGGCTGCCGCGCATTCTTGCCTACGTCGTTTTGTCGGTCCCCGGCCACATCTACGATTTGTTCCCGATCGCGGCGCTCATCGGCACGCTGTTTGCCCTGGCGCAGATGGTGGCGAGCTCGGAGTACACCGTCATCCGCGCCTCCGGCGTGTCGGCGGGGGCCACCGCGACCGCGCTGGCGCGACTCGGCGGCTGGTTCGCGCTGGCCACCTTCGTGTTCGGCGAGTTCGTCGCGCCGCAGGCGGAACAATGGGCGCAGCGCATCAAGACCCAGGCGGTGCTGGGCGTTGTTTCGCAGGAGTTCTTTTCCGGCGTATGGCTGCGCGACGAGCGTAACTTCATCAATGTGCGCACCGTTGGCACCGACGCGTCTCTGTCTGGCGTGCGCATCTACGAGTTCGACGCCGACTACCGCCTGCGGACGGTCAGTGTCGCCGAGCGCGGGGAGTACCAGAAGGATGGCAGCTGGCTGCTGACGGGCGTTGCGCAGACCCGCTTCGAGGGAGAGCGGGCCATCGCCGTGAATCTCCCGGAGGCGACCTGGCGGTCGGTGCTCGATCCGGGCATGGTGGACATGCTGATGGTGCAGCCGGAGCGGATGTCAGCGTGGAACCTGCACCAGTATATCCAGCATCTCCGCGAGAACCGGCAGAAGACCGTACGCCACGAGGTCGCCTTGTGGCTGAAGCTGACCTATCCCTTCGCCGTGGTGGTGATGATGGTGCTGGCACTGCCGTTCGCCTATTTCCAGGTGCGCGCCGGCGGTGTGGGCGTCAAGATCTTCGCCGGCATCATGCTCGGCGTGCTGTTCTATCTGCTGAACCGCGTGGCCGGGCACATGGCCATCATCAACAACGGGTCGCCGATCGCCAGCGCGGTGCTGCCGACCGCGGCTTTCCTGCTGGTGGCGATCGTGATGCTGTGGTGGGTGGAACGACGCTAAGAGAAAAGGACTAAGTGGTCAGGACTCAGGAACCGTCGCTCAGTCCTCAGTCCTCAGTCCTGCATCCTCGACCCTGATGATCCGGGTCCCCGCCAGCCGGTCTTGCAGGAACTGGTGTTCGCGGTCGACGAGCGCCCACAGATAACCCAGTCCGCACCCGGCCACGCAGGGCACGGCGAACACGAAGCGGCGCCAGGCATCACGCTGCGCGAGCGGTTCCCCGGAGGCCAGCACCAGCCGCAGGCGCCAGGTTTTCATCGACAGCGTCTGGCCGCCATGGCACCAGCAGTAAACGAAGTACGCGCCCAGCGCGGCCAGCGCCAGCAGGCGGAACACGGGACGCGTCAGCGCGGGATCGAGCAGACTGGCGAGGGGCAGCGCGATGGCGCCGGCGGCCATCACCAAGGCGATGACCAGCACCAGTTCGTAGACGAGGGACGCTATCCGCCGCGGCAGGCCCGCCAGTTGGGCGGTGGATCGGACGGGGGCGCGCGAGGACGGGGAAGAAACGGCGGGCGCCGTCACCGCGGGGGCGCTACTGGGCCTGCCCGCCTGCCGGCACCGCCTCTTCGGTGGCGCGCTGGGCGGCGAGAGTGCGCTGGTACTCTTCCCAGCGCGCCTGCATCTGCCGGCGTTCGTCCGGCGGCAGTTGCTTGATGAGCTTGTAGCGCTCGCGCGCGGCTTGGCGTTCGGCTTTCGAGAGGCTGGTCCAAGCTTTCATGCGCGCCTGCAGGCGCGCCTGCTCGTCGGGTTTCATCGTCGGATAGCGGTCGGCGATCGCCACCCATTTCTTGCGCCGGGCGGCGTCGAACAGCTCCCAATCCTCAGCGAGCGGCGCGAGGGCGGCGCGTTGGGGTGCCGACAGCTCGGCCCACGTCGGCCGCACCGCCGGCGCAGCCTTGGCGGCCGGCGGGACGCTTGCGGCCGCGGCCGCCGCCACCGGCGCGAGCGCCGGCAGCGCGAGCGCCGCGAGCAGGATCAGTGCGCGGGCCGCTTGAGCCATTGGTCGAACCCTTGGTCCAGGTAAGCATCGATCGGCAGGTCGCTGGACAGCAGCGACGCATCGATGTCCGCCAAATCATTGGTCGTGATCTGCCAATAGCCGGCGCCGGCCATGGCGAGCACCAGCAGCGCGAGCGGCGCCACGTAGCGGAGCTGGAAATAACGGCTCGTCGCGATCCGCGCGCCCACGCCGCCCGCCCAAGCCAGCCCCCAGACCGGCTCGGGTGCCGGATGCCAGCGTTCGAGGGCTGCACGCCGGGCGCTCGCGAGCCGGTTGACCATGCCCTGGCGCAGGCCAGCGGCGCTGTCATCCAGATGCGCGGCTAGCACGCGCCCGAACGCCGCCTCGCCGTCGGCACCGTCGGCACCGACGGCAGCGTTGGTGAGGGGCGCCGACCGGGGCTGCAGGTCGTGGTCGCGGTCTTCGGGCATGTCAGCGTCTTCTCTTCGGGTGTCCGGTCGTTTATTCTGGCTTCGTGAGCTGGCAAATACCATCAATCATTTCGGCTCGAGACGGATGCCTTTGGCTTCCAGCATGCCGGCCAGCGTATGTGTGGCCCGCGAGCAATGCGTTTTGACGCTGCCCTCCGAACAACCCATGACCGCGGCGGTTTCCGCGACATCCATCTCCTCCCAGTAACGCAGCAAAAACGCCTCGCGTTGACGTGCTGGCAGCTGTTGGAGCGCTTTTTCAATGCTGGCAAGGACTTGCGAGCGCTCCAGCTGGGTGGCTGGCGACTCTGGATGGTCGGCGCTATGGGCGGATTCCAGCGTTTCCAGGGGATCCTGATCGTCGGCATCGTCCCCTGAGGTGAGCGCTGACATTGGCGTCGTCCACAGATTGCGGACCTTCTGGCGCCGGAAATAATCCCGGATGGCGTTTTGCAGGATGCGCTGGAACAACAGGGGCAGTTCGGCCGCCGGCCGGCCGCAGTATTTGTCCGCCAGCTTCATCATCGCGTCCTGAACGATGTCGAGCGCGGCGTCGTCGTTGCGCACCGCGAATACGGCCTGCTTGAACGCGCGCCGCTCGACCTGGGCCAGGAAATCGGCCAGTTCTTTCCGAGTAGCCAGTGAGAATGCTCCGCCGGATGACGTGGGGTTGATCGCGAGCCCCGCTGCACCCGCGACGCGCGAAGTGTAGCAGTCGCGCCCACGCACTCCAATCGGCGGGAATTGGGCGCTATCCTGCTGTTTCCGCTAATCTTTTGCTTGACCGGACAGTGCATGCCGGGTAACCTGCGCGGTTCCCGGTTTCCAGCCTTTCGACGAGCACCGACATGGATATGACCCGTCCCGCCCCCGGAGGCGCCGCGCAGGCGGCCGCCGTTGAACTGAACGGCGCCGAGATCGTGGTCCGCTGCCTGCAGGCCGAGGGAGTCGAGCACGTATTCGGCTACCCTGGCGGCGCCGTGCTGTACCTGTACGACGAATTGTGCAAGCAGGACAAGGTCAAGCACATCTTGGTGCGCCACGAGCAGGGCGCGGTGCATGCCGCAGACGGTTACGCCCGCGCGACCAACAAAGTGGGCGTGGCGCTCGTGACCTCCGGCCCGGGCGTCACCAACGCCGTGACCGGCATCGCGACCGCCTACATGGACTCTATCCCCTTGGTGATTCTCACCGGCCAGGTGCCGACGCACGCGATCGGGCAAGACGCGTTTCAGGAATGCGACACGGTCGGCATCACGCGCCCGTGTGTGAAGCACAACTTTCTCGTCAAGGACGTGAAAGACCTCGCCGAGACGATGAAAAAGGCGTTCTACATCGCGAAGACCGGCCGGCCGGGACCCGTGGTGGTGGACATCCCGAAAGACATCACCACCCACAAGGCGTGGTTCGCGTATCCCGATACCGTCACTCTGCGCTCGTACAACCCGGTGGTGAAGGGGCACCCAGGCCAGATCAAGAAGGCCGTGCAGCTCTTGCTGAAGGCGAAGCGACCGATGATCTACGCCGGCGGTGGCGTGATTCTGGCGGACGCCGCCTTGGAGCTTACCCGTCTCGTGCGCCAGCTGGGGTTCCCGTGCACCAACACGCTGATGGGGCTGGGCGGGTATCCGGCCAACGATCGGCAGTCACTGGGCATGCTGGGCATGCACGGGACCTACGAAGCCAACCTCGCGATGCAGAACTGCGACGTCCTGCTGGCGGTTGGTGCGCGCTTCGATGACCGCGTGATCGGCAATCCGAAGCACTTCTTCGAAGAGCCGCGCACCATCATCCATATCGACATCGATCCGTCCTCGATCTCCAAACGCGTCAAGGTGGACGTGCCGATCGTCGGTGACGTGCGCGAGGTGCTGCGCGAACTGAACCAGCAGGTGGAGGCAACGCGGGCGCAACCCGACGCCGCCGCGCTTGCGAACTGGTGGAAGCAGATCGAGGAATGGCGGGGCATGGACTGCCTCAAATACGACCGCGCTTCCGCCCTCATCAAGCCGCAGTACGTGATCGAGAAACTCTACGAAGTTACGGGCGGTGACGCCTACGTCACCTCGGATGTCGGTCAGCACCAGATGTGGGCCGCGCAGTTCTACCGATTTGACAAGCCGCGGCGTTGGATCAATTCCGGCGGACTGGGCACCATGGGCGTGGGCATCCCTTACGCCATGGGCGTGCAGCTCGCCCACCCCGAAGCGACGGTCGCCTGCGTGACCGGCGAGGCCTCGGTCCAGATGTGCATTCAGGAACTCTCGACCTGCAAGCAGTATCGCCTGCCGATCAAGATTGTGACCCTGAACAACCGCTACATGGGCATGGTCCGCCAATGGCAGCAGTTCTTCCACGGCAACCGGTACGCCGAGTCGTACATGGATGCGCTGCCCGACTTTGTGAAGCTCGCCGAGGCCTACGGGCACGTGGGCTTCCGTATCGAGAAGCCGGCGGACGTGGAAGGCGCGCTGCGCGAAGCGTTCAAGCGCAAGCAGGACCTCGTGTTTCTGGATTTTGTCACCGATCAGACGGAAAACGTCTTCCCGATGATCCCCGGCGGCAAGGGGCTGTCGGAAATGATCCTCGTCTAGCCTTCCGCTGCGGTTCCCGCCGATGGGGACCGCGGCGGGTTCGATTCCGTCACCAGCCACCCGTCCACCTCCGGTCCTCTCCCTCATGCGGCACATCATTTCGGTTCTTCTGGAGAACGAATCCGGCGCACTGTCGCGCGTGTCCGGCCTGTTCTCCGCGCGTGGCTACAACATCGAGTCGCTGACGGTTGCGCCGACCGAGGACGCCACGCTGTCGCGCATGACCATCGTGACGTCGGGCTCCGACGAGGTGATCGAGCAGATTACCAAGCAGTTGAACAAACTGGTGGACGTGGTCAAGGTTGTCGACCTTTCGGAGGGCGAGCACATCGAACGCGAACTGATGCTCGTCAAGGTGCGCGCGACCGGCAAGGACCGCGAGGAGATGAAGCGTATGGCCGACATCTTCCGCGGCCGCATCATCGATGTGAGCGACAAGGACTACACCATCGAACTGACGGGTCCGGGCTCCAAGCTCGACGCTTTCCTGAAGGCGATCGACCGCGCCGCGATCGTGGAGACCGTGCGCACCGGCGCCTCCGGCATCGGCCGCGGCGATCGCATACTCAAGGCTTCGTGACGGCGCGGCAGCAGAATGGGCGGCGTCCGCTGCCCCGCACCGTTCACGTTACGGATTTCACGTTTTATCCCTGGGGGACATCATGAAGGTCTATTACGACAAAGACGCCGACCTCTCGCTGATTAAGGGCAAGAAGGTCGCCATCATCGGTTACGGTTCGCAGGGCCATGCCCATGCGCTGAATCTCAAGGACTCCGGCGGTAAGGTGACCGTGGGGCTGCGCAAGGGCGGCGCCTCGTGGGCCAAGGCGAAAAAAGCCGGCCTGACCGTCAAGGAAGTCGGCGAGGCCGTGAAGGGCGCCGATTTCGTCATGCTGCTGATGCCGGACGAGCATATCGGCCGCGTCTACCGCGAAGATGTGGAAAAGAACATGAAGAAGGGCGCGACGCTCGCCTTCGCCCACGGCTTCAACATCCACTACGGCCAGGTCGTGCCGCGCGCCGATCTCGACGTTGTGATGGTCGCGCCCAAGGCACCGGGCCACACCGTGCGCGGCACCTACGCGCAGGGCGGCGGGGTCCCGATGCTGATCGCCGTGCACCAGAACCCGTCGAAAAAGGCGCGCGACATGGCGCTGTCGTACGCAGCGGCGATCGGCGGCGGCAAGGCCGGCGTGATCGAGACCAATTTCCGCGAAGAGACCGAGACCGACCTGTTCGGCGAGCAGGCGGTGCTGTGCGGCGGCTGCACGGCGCTGGTGCAGGCCGGCTTCGAAACGCTGGTCGAGGCGGGTTACGCGCCGGAGATGGCGTATTTCGAATGCCTGCACGAGCTCAAGCTGATCGTAGACCTGATGTATGAAGGCGGCATCGCCAACATGCGCTACTCGATCTCCAACAACGCCGAGTACGGCGACTTCACGCGCGGCCCCCGCATCATCACGGAAGAAACCAAGAACGAGATGCGGAAGATCCTGAAGGAAATCCAGACCGGCGCCTACGCCCAGGAGTTCCTGCTCGAGAATCAGACCGGTGCCACCAAGCTGAATGCGCTGCGCCGCATCGGCCGCGAGCACGAGATCGAAAAAGTGGGCGGCAAGCTGCGCGACATGATGCCGTGGATCAAGCGCAACCGGCTGGTCGACACGTCCAAGAACTAGGGCGGGCAGCGGGCTCCGGGAAGCAGGGCGGTTGACTGCAACCCGAGTCCAAGACCCGCCCCTCCCGGCTCCCCCCATGAATTACCCACATCCCATTATCGCCCGCGAGGGCTGGCCGTTTCTGGCGGCGAGCCTCCTCGCGGCCGGCACGGTTACCGCGCTGGCCGGTGCCGCCTGGTCGATACCCTTCTGGGTGATCGCCGTCTTCGTGCTGCAGTTTTTCCGCGACCCGCCGCGCGAGCAGACCGATGATCCCCGCGCAGTGGTGTCTGCCGCCGACGGCCGCGTGGTGGTGGTCGAGAAGGTGCGCGATCCCTACCTCGACCGCGACGCGCTGAAGATCAGCGTGTTCATGAACGTGTTCAACGCGCACTCCAACCGCGCGCCGGTGACGGGCGAGGTGAAGCAGAAGTGGTATCACCCCGGCCGCTTTTTCAACGCCGCGCTGGACAAGGCCTCCGCCGAGAACGAGCGGGCAGCGCTGTGGATCAGGACGGTCGATGGGCGCGACGTGACTTGCGTACAGGTGGCCGGTCTCGTGGCCCGGCGCATCCTCAACTATGCCCGCGAGGGCGACCACTACCAGCGGGGCGCGCGCTTCGGGTTCATCCGTTTCGGTTCGCGCGTCGATCTCTATCTACCGGTCGATGCCGAACCACGCGCCGCCGTCGGTGACAAGGTCTACGCGACCAGCACGGTGCTGGCCGTGCTGCCGGGGTAGACTGCGCGTCCATGCATCCCTCTCCGGACAAATGGCAGGACAAGGGCCGGCGACGACGGGGTATCTACTGGCTGCCGAACGCGTTCACCACGGCGGCACTGTTCGCGGGTTTTTTCGCCATCGTGCAGGCGATGGGTGGCCGCTACGAGACGGCGGCGATCGCGATCTTCGTGGCCATGGTGCTCGACGGCCTCGACGGCCGCGTGGCGCGGTGGACCCACACCCAGAGTGCGTTCGGCGCTGAATACGACAGCCTGTCCGACATGGTGTCCTTCGGTGTCGCGCCCGCGCTGGTCGTCTACGTGTGGGCGCTCAAGGATTTCGCCGACATGGAGCGGCTGCCTTTCCTCGGTCCGTGGCTGACCACCAAGCTCGGCTGGATCGCGGCCTTCATTTACTGCGCTTGCGCCGCACTGCGGCTGGCCCGCTTCAACACCCAGCTTGAGGTGGCCGACAAACGCTTTTTCCAGGGACTGCCGAGCCCGGCGGCGGCCTGCGTGGTGGCCGGCATGGTGTGGGCGCTGAACGAGTACCAGATCCGCGGGGCGGACGTGAAATGGCTGGCTTGGGTGCTGACGATGTTCGCCGGCCTCACCATGGTGAGCAACTTCAAGTACTACAGCGGCAAGGACATCAACCTGCGGAAAAGCGTCCCCTTCCACGTCATCGTCGGCTTCGTGCTGGGACTGGTGGGCGTGGTGATGGTGTCGTCGACGCTGCCGGAAATGCTGTTCACGCTGTTCTGCGCGTACGCCGTATCCGGTTACGCTCTATGGTTGTGGGGCCTGGCCAAGCGGAAGCCCGCCTCCCCGGCGCCCTAGTTGTCATGTTGAGTGGGCCCGTTGCCGCCCCTCGCGAAAGCCGCTATATTCAAGCCATGTTTTCCCAGCAGCAGGCCCTCAGGGGCCATGACCAGACGCTTTCCGCGGCCCTCCTCGCCGCGTCGGTCGGCCTTCTGCCGGCCGCTCTTCTGTCGCTGCTGCTGCGCGGCCGCGCGCAATAACCCCCACACAATCTGATTTGGTTCTCCCGGTGCAAACCGGCCGGGAGTCTTATACCCTTGCGGCGCACGCGAGGTCCGCGGACTTTGCGCCCGGGCCCGGTGCCACAACAGCAGGACGATGGAGAAAGCCATGAGCGAAGACCGTTTGATCATATTCGACACCACCATGCGCGACGGCGAGCAGAGCCCCGGCGCGTCCATGACGAAGGACGAAAAAGTACGCATCGGCAAGCAGCTGGAACGCATGCGCGTGGACGTCATCGAGGCGGGTTTCCCGGCGTCCAGTGATGGCGATTTCGACGCCGTGCAGGCGGTCGCCCGCGCGGTGAAGGACAGCACGATCTGCGGCCTGGCGCGTGCGAACGAACGCGACGTGCGCCGTTGCGGCGAGGCCGTCCGCGTGGCCGCCCGTTCGCGCGTGCACACCTTCATCGCGACCAGCCCCATCCACATGGAAAAGAAGCTGCGGATGGAGCCCACGCAGGTGGTGGATGCCGCCGTGGCCGCGGTCAAGCTCGCGCGGCAGTACACCGATGACGTCGAGTTCTCGGCGGAAGACGCGGCGCGCTCGGACCTCGACTTCCTGTGCCGGATTTTCGATGCCGTCATCAAGGCGGGTGCTACGACCATCAACGTGCCCGATACTGTCGGCTACAGCATCCCGGAACAGTGGGGCGAGCGCTTCCGGCAGCTGATCGCGCGCGTGCCGAACGCCGACAAGGTGATCTGGTCCACGCATTGCCACAACGACCTCGGGATGGCGGTCGCCAACTCGCTTGCGGCCGTGATGGCCGGCGCGCGCCAGGTGGAATGCACGATCAACGGCCTGGGCGAGCGCGCGGGCAATGCCTCGCTGGAAGAGATCGTGATGGCGGTGCGCACGCGGCGCGATCTCTTCCCCTGCGCGACCAACATCGACGCGACGCAGATCGTCCCGGCGTCCAAGCTCGTGTCCACGATCACCGGTTACCCGGTGCAGCCCAACAAGGCGGTGGTCGGCGCCAACGCCTTCGCCCACGAGTCAGGCATCCACCAGGATGGGGTGCTCAAGCACCGCGAGACCTACGAGATCATGCGGGCCGAGGATGTGGGCTGGAATGCCAACAAGCTCACGCTCGGCAAGCTCTCGGGCCGCAGCGCGTTCAAGAATCGCCTGCAGGAGCTGGGCATCGAACTCGCGTCCGAGGAAGCCCTCAACGCCGCCTTCAAGCGGTTCAAGGACCTTGCGGACAAGAAGCGGGAGATCTTCGACGAGGACATCCAGGCGCTGATTACCGAGGAAAACCTCGACCACGTCGAGAACGAGCGCTTCAAGCTCGTCGCCATGACGGCGCATTCCGAAACCGGCGAGCTGCCCTACGCGCGTGTCGTGATGGCGGATGGCGGTCAGGAACACGAGACGAAGTCGCAGGGCAGCGGTCCGGTGGACGCGGCCTTCAAGGCGATCGAGTCGCTGGCAAGAAGTGGCGCCGACCTGTTGCTCTATTCCGTCAACAACATCACCAGCGGCACCGACTCGCAGGGCGAGGTGACGGTGCGGCTGACGCGGGAGGGGCGCATCGTCAACGGCCAGGGCGCGGACACCGACATCGTGGTGGCCTCGGCCAAGGCCTACATCAACGCGCTCAACAAGCTGCAGTCGAAGGCCGAGCGGCTTAATCCCCAGATGTAGGCGGGGCGCGCCGCGCTACTTCTCTGAAGGTGACCAGCAGAGCGATCAGCGCGGCGCGCGCGCCGGCCGCGTCGGTGACCGGCGGGTCGAAGGGGAAGCGCAGCAGCTCGCCGTCCGCGAGCACGTCGAAACCGTCGCTGTCGATGCCGGTTATGACCGGCGCGGCGGCTGTCCGGTCGTACACGTGCCGGCAGTACTCGCGCAGGTTATGGGCGTGGTCGGCGTTCATGTGGGCGAGGATGTCCTTCTCGGCGTCCGCCAAGGAGCTGTCCGGCGGTGCGAATTCGGCGGCGCTGAACCAGTGGATGTCGCCGAAGCCGCCGATGCAGTGCACGGCGTGTGTTTGCAGCCGGTAGAGCGTGAAATCGCCTAGCGCGACCAGGCGGGCAGCGGAGGGCCGGTAGCGCAGGTAGCGTGCCAGCAGCCGGTCGTCATCTGCCACCGGCGTGATCTTTCCCGCCACGGTCAGCCGCGCACCCGCTTGCACGTCGCCATTGCCCGGGGCATCGAACACCGTGAGGCTGGCCCGTGCATCGGCTCGCAGGTTCTTCGTATGCTCGGCGAGCGCGCTGACCAGAAAGAACGGACCGCCGGCGTGATCGGTGACGTAAGGTACGACCGAGCCGCAGGGCACGCCTGCGATGGCAGGATTCAGAGACAGCGTGGACAGCACGCCGTGGCGCTGCGTGCGGAGATAGCGGCGGGCGTCCGCCGCGTTCATCGTGCCAGCTTGAGGGCGATCTCCGCCAGGCGCCGGCCCTGGGCGAGGCACAAGGTCTTTTCGGCGGACGAGAGCGGACGGTCCGACAGTGGCCCGGCCAGGTGGCTGGCGCCATAGGGCGTGCCGCCGCTGTCGGTCGTCGTCAGTTCCGGCAGGGTGTAGGGCAGGCCGACCAGCAGCATGCCGTGGTGCAGGAGCGGCAGTGCCATGCTGATCAGCGTGGTTTCCTGGCCGCCGTGCAGACTGGCGCTGGAGGTGAACACGGTGGCGGGTTTGCCGGCAAGAGCGCCGCGCTGCCAGAGATCCCCCGTGCCATCCAGGAAGTACTTGAGGGGTGCTGCCATGTTGCCGAAGCGGGTGGGCGAACCGAGCGCGAGTCCGGCGCAGTCTTCCAGATCGCGCGCGGTCGCGTACGGGGCGCCCGCATCGGGTACCGCGGGTGCCGTTGCTTCGCAATCGGCCGAGACCGGCGGGACCGTGCGCAGTCGAGCTTGCGCGCCGGCCGCCTGTTCCACGCCGCGCGCGACGAGACGTGCCATCTCGCGCGTGGCGCCGTAGCGGCTGTAGTACAAGACGAGGATTTCCGGCATCGGCGGGGGTGGGACGGTCGCGGTTATTATAGCGATCCCCGTCCGGCGAATGCCCGATCCTTTCCCTCCGTGAACCCGCGCGCCCGCAGTTACGCCGACCTGGCAGCCATGGCGGCCATCCGCTTCCGCGATGACCGTTGCGCGGGTGTGGCGGCGAGCCTGACGTACACGACGCTCCTCGCGCTGGTGCCCCTCATCACGGTGGCGGTCACGCTGATTGCCGCCTTTCCGGTGTTCGAGGTGCTGCTCGATCACCTCAAGAGTTTCATCCTCGACAACGTGATGCCGGCGTCCGTGGATCTGGCGGCGACGTATGCCGCGCAGTTCACCGAGAATGCGGGCAAGCTGACCGCGGTGGGGATCGTGTTTCTCGCCGCCACCGCCTTGCTGACGATGCTGACGATCGACCACGCCTTCAACGCGATCTGGCGCGTGCCGCGGCCGCGGCCCCTGCTCGCGCGCGTCCTGGTGTACTGGGTGCTGCTCACGATCGGACCCGTGCTGATCGGGGCCAGCCTGTCGCTGACCTCGTGGCTGGTGTCGCTGTCGCTTGGCTGGGTGAACGAGATTCCGGGTGCTGCGCTGTTCGTGCTCAAGGTGGTGCCGATCTTCCTGACGTCACTGGCGTTTGCATTGTTGTATGCCACCATGCCCAACCGCACCGTGCGCAAGGGCGATGCCCTGATCGGCGGCATTGTGGCGGGCATCGGTTTCGAGGTGATCAAGACCGGGCTGGGCATCTACATCACGCAGTTCCCGAGCTATACCCTGGTTTACGGCACCTTCGCGACGGTGCCGATGTTCCTGATCTGGATCTACCTGTCGTGGCTGATGGTGCTGTCCGGCGCCGTGCTGGTGGCGGTGCTGCCGGAATGGCGCGACCGCGTGCGGCTGCGGCGACCGGCGCCGGGCGCCGACTTCTTTGGCGCGCTCGCCATGCTGCGCCTGCTGGCGGGCGTGCGGACAAGCGGGACGACGCCGACCCTCACCGAACTGGCGGGCGCTGCGGCGCTACCGGCCGATCGCGCGGAACGCATCCTGGAAACGATGGCTGCCCTGCAATGGGTCACGCGCGCCGCGGGCGACTGCTGGGTGGAAACGCGCGATGCGTCGCTGATCCTGGTACGGGATGTGTTTCGCGTCTTCGTGTTCACCCCGCTGGCCGCATCCGGGGCGGATCCGCTGGACGCCCTGGCCGCGAAACTCGCCGGGCGGCTCGACGACGCGATGGGCCAGACGTTGGAGGCCTTGTTCGCCGAGGTGCGGGCGGCGCAGGATACGGAAGCACCGCCCCGCGTGCGGGCGGTGTGAGGTCTCGGGTCAGCGCCCCGCGCTGCTGCCGGTCACGGCCGGCGCGGAGCGGGGCGCCTGCGCAGCGAACTGCCACTGCCCCTGCCATGCGCGTAATACCAGGTTGGGATACTCCGCCTGTCCGAGACTGCCGTTGTAGCGGCCGAGCGCACGGAACACGTTGCCGTTCTCGATATCGAGGTAATGCCGGAGGATCACGCAGCCGTAGCGCAGGTTGGTGCGCAGGCTGAACAGGTTGTCGCTGGGCCTGCCGATCAGGCGTGCCCAGAACGGCATGACCTGCATGTAGCCGCGGGCACCGGCGCGGGACACGGCGTACTTGCGGAAATTGCTCTCCACCTGGATCAGTCCCAGCACCAGTTGCGGGTCCAGGCCGGCGCGCTTGGCTTCGTACTGCGCCGAGACCAGGAAGTCCTGCCGCTCCACCGGACTGGGAATCTTGCGGGTGAGCCGTTGCGACATGTCCGCGAACCAGACGCGGCCCTGCGCTTCGTCGGGAAACACCAGGTGCGGCGCGGCATGGTCGCTGATGGCCTCGTAGAGCACGGCCTGCACGCTCGCCGACAGCGGCTCGTAGAGTTGCGCGCCGGCCCACACGCGCGACGGCACGATGGCCAGCGCCGCCAGCGCGCCGCCGCCGAGGATCAGTTGGCGGCGCCGCATACTGCGTCGAGGTTCAGACCGCACCGCCACAGACGGCGGCGCGCACGCGGGCGAGAGCGGCTTCGGGTGTCAGCATCGCCGCCTCGGCATCGCGCCGGCCCTTGTATTCGAGCTGGCCCTGCTTGAGTCCGCGCTCGCCCACCACGATACGGTGGGGGATGCCGATCAGTTCCATGTCCGCAAACATCACGCCCGGGCGCTCGTCGCGGTCGTCGAGCAGCACCTCGATGCCGGCCGCGGCAAGGTCGTCATGCAGCTTGACGGCGGCGGCGCGCACCGCCTCGCTCTTGGCCGCGCCGATCGGCACGATCGCGACCTGGAAGGGCGCCATGGGCAGCGGCCACAGGATGCCGCGCTCGTCGTTGTTCTGCTCGATGGCGGCGGCGACGATGCGCGAGACGCCGATGCCGTAGCAGCCCATCTCCATGACCTGCGAGGCGCCTTTCTCGTCGAGGTAGGTGGCGCCCATCGCCTGCGAGTACTTGGTCCGCAGCTGGAAGACGTGGCCGACTTCGATCCCACGGCAGAGTTCGAGCGTGCCCTTGCCGTCGGGGCTGGGATCGCCGGCCACAGCGTTGCGGAGATCCGCGACGCGAGCAGGGGCGGGCAGGTCGCGTCCCCAGTTGGCGCCGGTGTAGTGGAAGCCGTCCTCGTTGGCGCCGCAGCAGAAGTCGCTGAGGACTGCAGCCGACCGGTCCACGACCACGGTCAGTCCTGTCGGAGGGTCAGCCTTGAACAGGGGACCGAGCGAGCCGAACCCGGCGCCGAACACGCGCCGCACGTCCTCCTCCTGCGCCGGGCGCAGCGGCGCGGCGAGCTCCGGGAGTTTGCCCGCCTTGATCTCGTTCAGGAGATGGTCGCCGCGCACGATCAGCGCGACGAGTCCATCCGTGCCTTCGTACACGAGAGTCTTGACCGTCTTTTCGACCGGCACGCCGACCGCCTTCACCAGGCCTTCGATCGTGCGCAAGCCGGGCGTGGGTATGCGGGCCAGGGACTGCGCGGGCGCCGGCGCTTCCCGGACGGCCGGCAGCGCCTCCGCGAGTTCGACGTTGGCGGCGTAATCCGATTGCGGGCAGTAGGCGATGGCGTCCTCGCCCGAGTCCGCCAGCACGTGGAACTCATGTGAGCCCGTGCCGCCGATGGCGCCGGTATCGGCGGACACCGCGCGGAACTGCAGGCCCAGCCGCGTGAAAATGCGCGCATAGGCGTCAACCATGGCGCGGTAGGTGACTTCGAGGCTCGCCGCATCCGTGTGGAAGGAGTAGGCATCCTTCATCAGGAACTCGCGCGCGCGCATGACGCCGAAACGCGGCCGGATTTCGTCGCGGAACTTGTTCTGGATCTGGTACAGGTTCAAGGGCAGCTGGCGGTAGCTCTTGATCTCGCGGCGCACGATGTCGGTGACGACCTCTTCGTGGGTCGGGCCGAACAGGAAATCGCGGTCGTGGCGGTCCTTGATGCGCAGCATCTGTGGGCCGAAGGCCTCCCAGCGGCCGGTCTCCCGCCACAGTTCGGCGGGGGTCACGCAGGGCATGGACAGTTCGATCGCGCCCGCGCGGTTCATCTCCTCGCGCACGATATGCTCGACCTTGCGCAGCACGCGCAGGCCCAGCGGCAGCCAGGTGTACAGACCGCTGCCGAGCCGCCGGATCAGCCCGGCGCGCAGCATGAGCTTGTGGCTGACCAGCTCCGCTTCGGCGGGCGCTTCCTTCAGGGTCGGCAGAAAAAACTGCGAAACGCGCATGACCACTTCCGGCGAAAAGCCGCTATTCTACCGAAGCCCCTCCGCAATCCAGAAACATCAACGACATGCGATTCCTCAAGGCGTGGCGCGTCCGCAAGCCTGAAACCGACGAAGAAACCGTCTACGTCAGCGAAAAGTTCGGCGTGCGCCAGCTGCATATCGGCAGCGAGACGGTGCAGAGCGCCATGCGCATCGCCCGCCCGTACGACCTGGAAGTGGCCTACACCCGCTGCATGATGGGTTTCCTGCTGTTCCGCGAGCCGCCGTCGTCCGTGCTGCTGGTCGGGCTGGGCGGCGGGTCGCTGGCGAAGTTCTTTCACCGGCAATTCCCCGAGACGCGGGTCACGGCGATCGAGATCAATCCGCAGGTCGTGACCATCGCGCGCCACTGCTTTCAGCTGCCGCCCAACGACGCGCGGCTGCAGGTGGTGGTCAGCGACGCGGCGGAATACGTGGTCGATGCATCGCGGTCCTGGGACGTCGTGATGGTCGACGGCTACGGCGCCGAGGCGCAGGCCGAGGAGGTGGCCACGCTGAAGTTCTACCGCGACTGCCGGGCGCGGCTGAAGCCGGGCGGGGTGCTGGTCGTCAACCTGTGGGGCGACGACCGTGCCTTCCATGACTGTCTGCGGCTGATCGGCGAGGCCTTTGGTGGCCGCGCGGTCTGCCTGCCCGACGGCAAGGCCGGGAACGTGATCGTGTTCGCGCTGCCGGGCGGGGCCGGTGAACCGGACTGGCGCGCCCTGAACGAGCGCGCCCAGTTGCTGGATGCCCGGTTTGATCTGGGTTTCGCCGGATTTGTGGCCCGCCTCGCGAAAATGAACCCGCATAACGCCGACCGGCTGCTGGTGTAGGCACTGCCGCGCTTTCCATCGCGGGGGAAATGTGGAAAAATTTTTGCATTCAAGGATGGGTTGGGGAAACAAGGACATTCAGGATGATCGACAAAGACGGTTATCGCCCCAACGTCGGCATCGTGATCTGCAATCACCGGAACGAGGTGTTCTGGGGCAAGCGCGTGCACGAGCATTCCTGGCAGTTCCCGCAGGGCGGCATCAAGCGGGGCGAAACGCCGGAACGGGCCATGTACCGCGAACTGAAGGAGGAAGTCGGGCTGGAGCCGGCGCACGTGCGCATCCTCGGGCGCACCCGCGAGTGGCTGCGCTACGACGTTCCCGAGCAGTGGATCCGGCGTGAATGGCGGGGCAATTATCGCGGCCAGAAGCAGATCTGGTATCTGCTGCGGCTGGTCGGGCGCGACAACGATGTATCGCTGCGATCCTGCGAGAAGCCGGAGTTCGACGCCTGGCGCTGGCACGCCTACTGGGTGCCGCTCGAGGCGGTGATCGAATTCAAGCGGGATGTCTATACCCTCGCCCTGACCGAGCTCGCACCCTTTCTGGGCCGCGACCGGCGGCCCAAGACGCCGGTATCGGCGAAGCCGGCGAGTGCCCGGATCCCGCCTGACCCGGATCGCGCAGGCGGTCGGCGAGGTGATTTCTTGACAGCCGCGAAGAGCGACTTCTATACTTGGTTCACTGATTAGATCAAGTCTAAACGCTGTTTACGGTGGCGGGACGAGGGCTGTTCCTGGATGGTGGCGAGCCTTGCTGCCATGCCGCCCTGCAGGAGTAGTGCAAGAAAGCCGCCTCGCCTGCGTCAGCCCCGGCGGGATGGGCAACCCAACGACCAACGCGTCACAGGAGCGTCTCATGCAACTCAAGGGATCCAAGACCGAAGACAATCTGAAAGCGGCATTCGCCGGCGAGTCGCAGGCGAACCGCCGCTACCTGTACTTCGCAAGCAAGGCCGATGTGGAAGGCCAGAACGACGTCGCGGCGCTGTTCCGTTCGACTGCGGAAGGCGAAACGGGCCATGCGCATGGGCATCTCGAGTACCTGGAAGTCGTGGGTGATCCGGCCACCGGGCTGCCGATCGGTTCCAGCCGCCTGAACCTGAAGGCCGCCGTGGCGGGTGAAACGCACGAGTACACCGACATGTACCCGGGCATGGCCAAGAGCGCGCGTGAAGAGGGCTTCGGCGAGATCGCCGACTGGTTCGAGACGCTGGCCAAGGCCGAGCGTTCGCACGCTAACCGCTTCCAGAAGGCGCTGGACGCGCTCCAAGACTGAGTTTCGCGAGGCGCGAGGGGTGAGGCGTGAGGGGAAAACCTCACACTCACCCCTTCGTTTTTGCGCGACCTCCCTCATCCTTGTTCCCCCTCACGCCTCTCGCCTAACACCTCACCGAAAAAATGACGCTGCGCGAAGGCAGTCTCGAAGCGCCGACCCGCCATCCGCTGGACTGGAAAAATGCTGATTTCTTCGATCAGGCGAGTCTCGATGGCGAACTCGAGCGCGTGTTCGATATCTGCCACGGTTGCCGGCGCTGCGTGAACCTGTGCACGACCTTCCCGACCCTGTTCGACCTGGTGGATGAATCCCGCACGATGGAGGTCGACGGCGTCGACAAGAAAGCTTTCTGGAAGGTCGTCGATCAGTGTTATCTGTGCGATCTCTGCTACCTGACCAAGTGTCCTTACGTGCCGCCACACGCCTGGAATGTGGATTTCCCGCACCTCATGTTGCGGGCCAAGGCGGTCAAGTTCCGGCAGGGGGGGGCGAAGCTGCGCGACCAGGTGCTCGCGAGTACCGATGCGCTGGGCAGGCTCGCTTCCATCCCGGTGGTCGTGCACGCGGTCAACGCCGTGAACAAAACGGCCCCGGCGCGCGCGCTGATGGAAAGCACGCTGGGGGTCGATCGCAAGGCGTGGATCCCTTCCTATGCCTCGCCGACGTTCCGCGGGGCGCCGGGGCCGCGCACGGCGCACGCCGTGAGAGCGGGCGAGCGGACTCCGGGCCAGGTCGCGATCTACGCAACCTGCTACGTGAATTACAACGAGCCCGGTATCGGGCGCGACCTGGTGCGGGTCCTCGAGCACAACGAGATCCCGTGGACGCTGGTGGACAAGGAAGCGTGCTGCGGCATGCCCAAGCTCGAACTCGGCGATCTGGATGCGGTGGCGGCGCTCAAGGACAGGAACATCCCGTCGCTGGCGAAGCTGGCGCGCGAGGGCTATGCGATCGTCACGCCGATCCCGTCCTGCACCCTCATGTATAAGCAGGAGCTGCCGCTGATGTTCCCCGGGGATGCCGACGTCAAGTCGGTCGCCGAAGCGATGTTCGATCCCTTCGAGTACTTCGTCGCCAGGCACAAGGACGGCCTGCTCAAGACCGACTTCAAGCAGGATCTCGGCCGGGTTTCCTATCACGTGGCCTGTCACCTGCGCGTGCAGAACATGGGCCAGAAAACCCGCGAACTGCTGCAGCTTGCGGCGAAAGAAAAGATCAACACGGTTGAGCGCTGCTCCGGCCATTCCGGCACCTGGGGCGTCAAGAAGGCATTCCACGCCATGGCCATGAAGATCGGCCGGCCGGTGTTCCGGGCGATGGGCGAGCCGCCCGCCGGCCCGCCGGACTGGATCGCGTCCGACTGCCAGCTCGCCGGGCGCCACATCGAGCAGGGCATGCGCGAGGCCGGCACCACCGCTGGGCAGGTTGCGCATCCGCTGACGCTCCTGCGGACGGCCTACGGGCTTTGACTAGACCCTTACGAAAGCTTTGACGGATGATGACCGCCACTATGCCGCCGATTTCCCGTGACTCCCTGATGTCGCTGGAAGCCTACGCCAAGGCCCGCCCGGACTTCCGCGCCAGGGTGATCGAGCACAAGCAGCGCCGTGCCGTGGCGCTGGGCGCCCACCTCACCCTGCTGTTCGAGGATGAATTAACCGTCCGCTACCAGATCCAGGAAATGCTGCGTGTCGAACGTACCTATGAGGAAGCCGGTATCCAGGACGAACTGGACGCCTACAACCCTCTGGTGCCCGACGGCAGCAACTGGAAGGTCACCATGCTTATCGAGTATCCGGACGTCGCCGAGCGCGACCGCATGCTCGGTCGGCTGATCGGTATCGAAGACCGCGTGTTCGTGCAGGCGGCGGGCTTTTCTCCGGTCTACGCGATCGCGGACGAGGATCTCGAACGCGAGACCGATACCAAGACGGCCGCCGTGCACTTTTTGCGCTTCGAGCTCAACGCCGAGATGATCGCGGCGTTGAAGCGCGGCGCAGCGCTGACCGTCGGCGTCGATCATCCCGAATACCGGGCCCGGGTCGAGGCCCTTGCAGCACCGGTGCGCGATGCCCTGGTCAATGACCTGCGCTGAGGCGTTGCGTTACGCCGCCGCGGCTGGCCTCACGCTGGCGCTCGCCGGCTGTGGCGTCAGCGGCGGGATGCCCGTGATCAAGCTGGGCGAAGCCGAGCGGGATGCCGACGGCAACCTCATCGTCTGGAAGGAAATCGAAACCGTTTTGCCGCCCTATCCCGTGGCTGCTAACGTCGTCCAGTTCGAGGGTGGCAACCGCGAGGAGGGCCGTTTTTACCTCGACAGGACCTCGATCACGGTGGGCGCCGACAACGTGGTCCGTTACACCCTCATCGTCCTCGGCGATGGCGGTGCACGCACCGCCAGTTACGAGGGCATCCGGTGCGAGACGCGGGAATATCGCGTGTATGGCTACGGCCGCCCCGATCGCACTTGGTCGCGGCCGCTCGAGTCGGAATGGCGCCGCATCAACTACCAGTACACCAACAATTTCCGCGCGGTGCTGTCGGTGGAGTACTTCTGCAAGGGGCAGGCCATCCTGCCGACGGCACGCCAGATCGTCGCTTCGCTGGAACGCGACGCGTCCAGCGTCAACCGCCGCACGCCCTACCGCGACTGAGCGAACGGTCTTGTCTAGCTTCAGGGACAGGGACCGGCGCGCTTGGCTGTCACCTGCTGGAGGATCTGCAGGCGGTTGCTGCTGACTTCGAGCAGCTCCGTGACGATCGTGCCGCGGTAGGCGGTGGCGGTGAAACTGAAATCGCCGCTGGCCGTGAGCTTGTTCTTGTCGCAGACGATGGAATACAGGACCCTCGCGCCGTCCTCCTTCAGCGAGGTTACGCGGCAGGCCTCGCGGTTCACGCTGGTGGGCAGGAGTTTGCGCGGATCTGCCGTCTCGTCCGGCTTCAGGCAGCGCCGGAAGCGCTCGGTCGGATACTTGTTGGGATCCGGCGCGGTGGTCGTCTCCACCAGGACCTCCCACAAACCGGGTTCCAGCGCGGGTAGTGCCGCCTGTGCTGGCGCGGCCAGCAGACCGATGACCAGCAGCCGCTTTGCGCAACCTTTCATGAACGTGCTCCCGACAGGACCCGATGCCGCGTGTATGCCATGGCCGGGATGCACTGTAAAGGAAGCCGTAAGAGTGCCAGAGCGTTTTAGCCGAGCAAGACCGGATTGTAACTGCGGCTAACCTTGATCCCGCCGCTGGCAGGCTAAAGGTAAGCCTCCGTTGCAATTGAGTGTTGCCCGGTCAGAGCAACACTAAATTGTCCCTGTGTATCAGCTCCGGCTCGTCCACGTAGCCGAGCTTGGACTCGATGTCGGCGCAAGCCGTGCGCAGAAGGCGGCGGGCGTCCGTCGACCCGTAATTGACCAGTCCGCGGGCGACCTCGCGACCGGCTGCGTCGCAGCAGGAGACGGCCTCGCCGCGTTCGAACTCGCCGCTGACCGCATGCACGCCGATGGGCAGCAGGCTCTTGCCGTCGGTACACAGGGCCCGGATCGCGCCTTCATCCAGCGTCAGGCGCCCGCGTACCTGCAGGTGATCGGCCAGCCACTGCTTGCGGGCGGCCAGCGTCGGCGTCGGTGCGACCAGCAGCGTGCCGATGGCCTCGCCGTGCGCGAGCCTGACCAGCACCTGGTCCTCATGTCCGGAGGCGATCACGGTGTGCGCGCCGCTCCGCGCCGCGCGCCGCGCCGCGAGCACCTTCGTCAGCATGCCGCCGAGGCCGATCGCGCTGCCCGCGCCGCCGGCGATGGTTTCCAGGTGCGGGTCGTCCGCGCGGGCCTCCGCGATCAGCGTGGCCTGTGGATCCTTGCGCGGATCCGCCGAGTGCAGTCCGGGCTGGTCCGTCAGGATCAGCAGGGCATCCGCCTCGACCAGATTCGTGACCAGCGATGCCAGCGTGTCGTTGTCGCCGAAGCGAATTTCGTCGGTGGCGACGGTATCGTTCTCATTGATGATCGGGATAGTGCCGAGCGCCAGCAGCGTGCGCAGCGTCGAACGCGCGTTCAGGTAGCGCTTGCGGTCCGACAGGTCCTCGTGCGTGAGCAGGAGCTGCGACGTGATCAGGCCGTGCTCGCGGAAACAGGACTCGTAGACCTGGATCAGCCCCATCTGGCCGACCGCGGCCGCGGCCTGCAGGTCATGCACGGCGTGCGGGCGTTTTTTCCAGCCCAGGCGCTGCATGCCTTCGGCCACGGCGCCGCTCGACACCAGCACGATCTCCCGGTTCTCGCGGCGGATCTCCGCGATCTGCCGGGCCCAGCGCGCGAGCGCCTCGCGGTCCAGCCCCTGGCCGCGGTTGGTGACGAGGCTGGAGCCGACCTTGACCACCAGCCGGCTGGCGCTGGCGAGCGCGGGCCGGGCGGCGTTCATTTGCCAGACGCGGATTTCACCGCGCGTTTGCGGGCCGGGGACTTGGTGCTGCGCCTGGGTGCGGGGGCGTCGGCAGGGCGCGTGGTTTTGCGGGGTTTGGCCGCGACGACCGGCGGGTGCTGCAGGTGCTCCATGATGCGGAACGAGAGTTCTCGGCAGCCTTCGCCGGTCAGCGCGGAGATGATGAACGACTCGCCTTTCCAGCCGTAGGCCTTGCAGAAGGCGCGCACGCGTTTTGCGCGCTCGGCTTCGTCGATGAGGTCCATCTTGTTCAGCACGAGCCAGCGCGGTTTTTGATAGAGCGTCTCGTCGTATTTGCGCAATTCACCCACGATGGCGCGCGCCTCCGCCACCGGATCGGTACTGTCGTCGAAGGGCGCGAGATCGACGATGTGCAACAGCAAACGCGTGCGCTGCAGGTGGCGCAGGAACTGGTGGCCCAGGCCGGCGCCTTCGGCGGCGCCTTCGATCAGGCCGGGAATATCGGCGACCACGAAGCTGCGGTTGTCGTCCACGCGCACCACGCCGAGATTCGGCTGCAGGGTGGTGAACGGATAGTCCGCCACCTTGGGGCGCGCCGCCGACACCGCACGGATGAAGGTGGATTTTCCGGCGTTCGGCAGGCCCAGCAGGCCCACGTCTGCCAGCACCTTGAGTTCGAGTTTCAGCCGCCGCGATTCGCCCGCGCCGCCGGGCGTGAACTGGCGCGGCGCGCGGTTGACGCTCGACTTGAAGTTGAGATTGCCCATGCCCCCGTCGCCGCCCTTGGCGAGGAGTTCGACCTGTTCGTGCGTGGCCATGTCGGCCACCATTTCGCCGGTTTCCAGGTCCGTGACGACGGTACCCACCGGCACCCGTAGCATGATGTCCTCGGCCCCGCGGCCGTTGCAGTCCGAGCCATGGCCCTTTTCGCCATTCTTGGCCCGGTGGATGCGCGCGAACCGGTAGTCGACGAGGGTGTTGATGTTGCGGTCGGCGGTGGCGCGGATGCTGCCGCCGCGCCCGCCATCGCCGCCGTCGGGGCCGCCCCGGGGCACGAACTTCTCGCGCCGGAACGAGACGGCGCCATCACCGCCCTTGCCGGAGTGGAGTTCGATGGTGGCTTCGTCGATGAATTTCATGAGGGGACCGTGGCGAGGTGAGCACAAACAAAAAAGCCCTGCTCGCGCAGGGCTTTCGTTCGGGCGCGGGCGCGGGTCAGGCGGCTGCGGCCGGGATCACACTGACGATCCGGCGTTTGTTGGCGCCCTGGATGCCAAACAGCACATGACCGGTGACGTAGCTGAACAAGGTATGGTCGCGGCCGACGCCGACATTGAGGCCCGGGTGCACCTGCGTGCCGCGCTGGCGGACGATGATGCTGCCGGCTTCAATCAGTTCGCCGCCGTAGGCTTTGACGCCGAGGCGCTTCGCGTTCGAATCGCGTCCGTTACGGGAGCTGCCGCCTGCTTTCTTGTGTGCCATGACGCTTCGCTTCCTTAGGCCTGGATGCCGAGAATCTCGATCTCGGTGTAGTTTTGCCGGTGACCCTGTGATTTGCGGTAGTGCTTGCGGCGGCGCATTTTGAAGATGTGCACTTTGTCGCCGCGACCGTGCGCCACCACCTTGGCCTTGACCGAGGCGCCTTCGAGTAGCGGCGCACCGACCGTGACCTTGTCGCCGTCGGCGACCATCAGCACGTCGCCCAGCACGACCTCGGCGCCGATGTCGGCGACCAGCGTTTCCACTTTCAGTTTGTCGCCCGAAGCGACCCGGTACTGTTTGCCACCGGTTTTGACGACCGCGTACATGCGAAACTCCGAATCCGGAAAAGCCGAGGATTATAGACGAGAACGGTTTTTCGAGTCAAAACAAGGGCTCACGCGTCGTCCGGTCGCCCGGCGCCCGGCTTGGGGTGCGAGGTCCGTTCCAGAGGTTTGATAACATTCAGGTTTTTCCCGTCATGTCCCCCGAAGCTCTCCGCGCAGTCATTGCCGACGACCTGCGGGCCGTGGATGCCGTCATCCGGCACCGGCTCGATTCCGACGTTGCTCTGGTCCGGCAGGTCGCCGAATACATCATCGCCGGCGGGGGCAAGCGGCTGCGCCCGTCCCTGGTGTTGCTGTCCGCGGGAGCCTTCGGCTACCGCGGCACCCAGCATCATCAGCTGGCGGCGGTGGTGGAGTTCATCCACACCGCCACGTTGCTGCATGACGACGTGGTGGATGCCTCGGACCTGCGCCGCGGGCAGGCCACCGCCAACGCGCTGTACGGCAATGCAGCGGCGGTGCTGGTCGGGGATTTCGTCTATTCGCGCGCCTTCCAGATGATGGTGGAGACCGACAGCATGCGGGTCATGCAGGTGCTGGCGGAGGCGACCAACACCATCGCCGAGGGCGAGGTGATGCAACTGATGAACGTTCACGACGCGGATACCGACGAAACGCGCTATCTGGAGGTCATCCGGCGCAAGACCGCAAAGTTGTTCGAAGCGGCCACCCGGCTGGGCGCCATCCTCGGCGGCGGCAGCCCCGCGCAGGAGGAGGCGATGGCGGTGTACGGCATGCACCTTGGGTCGGCCTTTCAACTGATCGACGACGTGCTCGACTACTCGGGCGCTGCACGGGCGATCGGCAAGAACCTCGGCGACGATCTGGCCGAGGGCAAGCCCACGCTGCCCCTGATCCACGCCATGCGTTGCGGGACGGAGGTCCAGCGGGCGCTGATCCGCAGCGCGATACAGACCGGAGGGCGCGACGCCTTCCCGGAGGTGATGGCCGTCCTCGAGTCCGTCGGTTCGATCGCCTATGCCCGTGAGGCCGCCCGCCGCGAGGCGGCCACCGCCAGCGCGGCGGTCGCGACGCTGCCCGCATCGCCGCACCGGGATGCGCTGGCGGCACTCGCAGACCGCGCGGTCGAGCGGGACGCCTGAACGCGCGGGGTTCTCTGCTAGAATCCGCGCTCCCGTTTTTGGGCGTGGACGTTCGTTCCACGCCAGAAAGCCCCGGTCGGGGCGTAGCTCAGCCTGGTAGAGTACTGCGTTCGGGACGCAGGAGTCGGAGGTTCGAATCCTCTCGCCCCGACCACATTTTGTTTGCGCGCGGGTGGTCGTCATTTTCCCGGTGCGCCGCCCCCCCGTCTTCGGATGCCAGGCAGGACCGCCCCCCGTGCGCCCGACACGCACGCATGGTTCGCTCGACGCGCACGCGTGGTTTCGTGGAGAATCCGTGCATGGGCAAAATCCTGTTTCTGCTGGTACTGGGCGTGGTTGTGTGGTGGGCCCTGCGCACGCTGTGGCGCGCCCGGAACGGCGGCCGGCGCGACGATACGCGCGACGCCAAACCCGCGGCCCCGGAGGACATGGTGCGCTGCGTACACTGCGGCGTGCACCTGCCGCGCAGTGAAGGTCTCCTGCGCGATGGCCGCCTGTTCTGCAGTGAAGAGCACGCGCGGCTGAACGCCTGAGCGCGTAACGCCCGGCCCGCCCATGGTGCTTGCAACGGATACGACCGCCTGGCCGCCACCCGCGGCGGTCGCCGGCAACGACTACTCCGGCCCCTACTGGCGGTCGCTCTACCTCTTCAACGGCTACCGCCTGATCATCGCGCTGCTGTTGTTGACGGTGGTGGCTGTATTCGGCAATTCCCTCACGCTGGGCTCACAGAACGCGGCGCTGTTCGTGTACGCGGCCGCTGCCTACCTGCTGTTCAGCATGGCCTGCTTCATCCTGGTGAGTGCGCGCCGCCGCTTCATTGTCCAGGTGGCCCTGCAGACCGGGTCCGATATCCTGTTCATCGGGATACTGACCTTCGCGAGCGGCGGCATTTCGAGCGGCCTGCCGCTCCTGCTGCTCACGTCGCTCGCGGCCACCGGCCTCATCACCCGCGGGCGCATGACGCTGTTTTTTGCCGCGCTCGCCTCGATCATGGTCCTGCTCGAGCACACCTTCCAGGTGCTCCGTCACGACGGTGCCACCGCCCAGTACATGCAGGCGGGCCTGTTGTCGATCGGCTATTTCGCCATGGCGGCTGTGTCCCACACCCTCGCCAAGTACCTGGTCGAGTCCCAGCAACTTGCGGCGCAGCGCGAGATCGATCTCGCCAACCTGTCCGAGGTGAGCCAACTGGTGATCAAGGACATGCAGGACGGGGTACTCGTGGTCGACGAACGGGGCGTGATCCGCCAGTTCAACGCCCGCTCTGAGGCGCTGCTCGGGACCATGCCGCGCGGGCGGCGCGAGGTGCTGCTGAAGGACTACGCGCCGCGGCTGTCCACGCGCCTGCGCGAGTGGCGGGCCAATCCGGTGATCGGCTTCGACCCGGTGCAGACCACCGTGCTGGCCCAGAAAATGAGCGTGCGCATCGTGCCGGTCGGACGCATCCGCAAGGTCGGCGCGGTGATTTTCCTGGAGGACCTGTCGCGGGTCGAGGAGCAGGCGCGCCAGATGAAGCTGGCGGCGCTCGGCCGGCTGACCGCCAACATCGCGCACGAGATCCGCAACCCGTTGTCGGCCATCAGCCATGCCGCCGAACTCCTGCAGGAAGAGACCATCCCCAATCCGACGGTCACGCGCCTGCTGACGATCATCGCCGAGAATACCCGCAGGCTCGACCGCATCGTGCAGGACGTCATGAAGCTGAACCGCGGCGAGGCGGTGGTCCGGCAGACGTTCAGGGTCAGTGAGTTCCTCCAGTTGTTCGTAGAGCAGTTCTCCCAGTCCGAGCGCGTCGAGCCCGGCATCCTTGCGGTGGAGGTCACGGGCGAACCCAAGGTCGTGTTCGATCACAGCCAACTGCTGCAGGTGATGTGGAACCTGTGCCGCAACGCGTTGCGGCACAGCAGCCGCCGGCCGGGCGCGATCCGCGTCCGCGCGGACCTCCTGGAGCGCGACGGCAAGGTGCAGCTCGATGTCGTCGATGACGGGCCCGGCGTTCCGCCGCCGCTGCGCGGCCAGTTGTTCGAGCCCTTCTTCACGACGTTTTCCGGCGGCACCGGCCTCGGTCTCTACATCGCCCGCGAGATCTGCAACGCCAACAGCGCGACGCTGGAATTCGTTGAAACGCCCAGCGGCGCCCAGTTCTCTCTCCTGTGCCAGGCGGCCTGATGCAGAAGCACCGGGTGCTGATCGTCGACGATGAAGCGGACATCCGCGAGCTGCTGTCGCTGACGCTCGAGCGCATGGGCGTCGACAGCGACTGCGCGGGCAACGAGTTCGAGGCGACGCAGTATCTGTTGAAGCACGCCTATCACTTGTGCCTGACCGACATGCGCCTGCCCGACGGCGACGGCCTGAAGCTGATCGAGCACATCAGCGCGCATTTTCCCGCGATGCCGGTCGCGGTGATTACGGCGCACGGCAGCGCGGACAACGCGGTCGCCGCGCTCAAGGCCGGCGCGTTCGACTACGTGTCCAAGCCGGTGCAACTGCAGCAGTTGCGGACTTTGGTACGCCACGCGCTGAAGCTCGTGGCGGTGGAAAAGCCGCGCAAGAGCGCGAAGACGCAGTCCAGCGTAGCGCGAGAATTGCTGGGGGTCAGCCCGCTGATCGAGGCCGTCCGCCGGATGATCGACAAGGTCGCGCGCAGCCAGGCGCCGGTCTACATCTCCGGCGAATCGGGCAGCGGGAAGGAAATGGCCGCGCGCCTGATCCACCAGCGCGGTGCGCGCGCGGACAGCCCCTTCGTGGCGGTCAACTGCGGCGCCATCCCCGAGAACCTGATGGAGAGCGAGTTCTTCGGCTACAAGAAGGGCGCCTTCACCGGCGCCGAGACCGATCGCGACGGGTTCTTCCAGGCGGCGAACGGCGGCACGCTGTTCCTCGACGAGGTGGCGGAGCTGCCGCTCGCCATGCAGGTGAAGCTGCTGCGGGTGATCCAGGAAAAGAGCGTGCGCGCCGTCGGCTCCACCGAGGAGGTCGCGGTCGATGTGCGCATCATCAGCGCCACGCACCAGAACCTGCACGAACTCGTGTCCGCGATGCAGTTCCGGCAGGATCTCTTTTACCGCCTCGCCGTGATCGAGGTGAAGATGCCGGCGTTGCGCGAGCTGCCGGAGGACATCGCCCTGCTGGCGTCCACCACCCTTGATCGCATGACCAGCCCGCTGCGGGTCTCGCCGCCGCAACTCAGTTTCGGTGCGCTGAAGGCACTCCAGTCCTACCCCTTCCCGGGCAACGTGCGCGAACTGCAGAACATTCTCGAACGGGCGCTGACCCTTGCCTCTGGCGACTACATCAAGGCGGAAGATCTGCAGCTCACGGCGGCGAGAGATGCGAACACCATCGATAAGCAGGATCTGGCCGGGCTGCGCGCATCGGTGCCGCTGCCGGACTATCTCGAGCGCATCGAGAAGAAGGCGATCCTCGAGGCGCTGGAGAAGACGCGTTACAACCGCACGGCGGCGGCCCGGCTGCTGGGGATTACCTTCCGCGCCCTGCGCTACCGCATGGAGCGGCTGGGGATCAACTAAGAGTGCGTTTCATACTGCTACGCGCGCTAATGCACCGCCGGACCCTGATGGCAGCGCTGGCCTGCGCATTCCTCGCCGGATGCGCGAGCACCCGCTTCGTGGCCGAGTGGCGCGCCAACGATTATCCGGGGCCGGTGCTGCGCAAGCTGCTGGTCGTCGGGGTGAGCCGGGACGCGGTCGCACGGCGGGTGTTCGAAGACCAGCTTGTCATCGAGCTCACCAGCCGGGGCGTCGCAGCCACTGCCAGCTATACCCTGGCCCCGGGAGAGGGTGAACTCGACCGGGCGGCGCTGGAGCGGCTGGTGGCCACGGCCGGCGCCGACGGCATCCTGACGACGCGCCTGGTCCAGATCGTCCGCCAGACGGCGATCATTCCCGGAGCCTATCCGTACGCGGGTCCGTACTACGGGTTTTACCGGTACTACCCTTATGCTTATCGGGGCGCCTGGCTGGGCTATGCCTACACGCCGCCCCAGGTGGTTGAGTATGACGTCGTCGTGCTGGAAACCCAGTTGTTCGCCGGGGCAGACCAGCGGCTGGTCTGGGGCGCCACCTCACAGACTTCCGCGCCGGCGGCCTCGAAGCAGGAGGCGGCCCGGTTGGGGCGCTTGGTGGTCAATGCGCTCGCGGCCGCCCGGCTGATCGAGGCGAAGCCTGTCTAAGCCGGGCACAGACGGGCCGGTGCCCGTCTTCAACCGCGCGGGCTGGCTCGCGGCGGTTGCCCGCGTCGTCTCGCCCAATCACGACGCGCGTCCGCGCGATGTCGCCATCGACCTGCTCGTGATTCACGCGATCAGCCTGCCTCCGGGCACCTTCGGCGGACCCGGCATCGAGCAGCTCTTCACCAACCGGCTGGATCCAGCCGGGCATCCGGATTACCGTGAGATCGCCGGCCTCAGGGTGTCTTCCCACTTCCTGATCCGGCGCGACGGCAGCCTGGTCCAGTTCGTGCCCTGCGGCCGGCGGGCCTGGCATGCCGGTGTCTCCGTGTGGCAGGGCCGCGAGCGGTGCAACGATTTCTCGATCGGTGTCGAACTCGAGGGTACCGACGAGCGGCCCTTCGAGGACGCCCAGTACGCCCAACTGACGGCCCTGACGCAGGCGTTACGGCGCCGCTACCCCCTGGGTGACCTCGTGGGCCATTCCGACATCGCCCCGGGCCGCAAAACCGATCCTGGCCCGTGTTTCGACTGGGCCCGCTACCGCAACACCCTCGCCGGTTAGCGATCCGCAGGGGCGCGACGGCCCGAGCCCGTCGAATCCCGGCCGGCGCCGGTCGGCCGCCCGGTCTTCCCGCAGCCCGGTCGCGCGGCCGTTGTATTTGCGACACAGCCCCCTGTGCCATTTTTTACTAGTCGCGTCCGGCGCCAGCGCCTTTTCGTGAGCACTCCCTAACCCGCAAACGTGCCGGAAAACTCGGGCACGAATAGCTCCGCTATTTCCGTATGTTGCAGTCGCTTTCTCAGGCGCGGTCTAGGCTTTAAAAAAGCCGTCAAAACTATTGACTTCGAGTTGCGCGCTACTAGAATTCGTTGTGAGTTTCATTGCAGCCACTACATGTTGTGGTCGTGTAGCGATTTGCGGGATTTTCGCTACTTCTATTACGGCGATTAGCGTGTATCGGCTGCAGTGCGCTTTGGGAGGAAAGATCCGGACTCCTTGGGGAGAGCGGTTTTTCCCAAAAAAAGACCAACAAATGAACGCATAAGGAGAACACCGCGATGTCCGCGATCCCATTGGCCTCTTCCACCGGCCTCCTGCCGTCCGTCGCCGCCCCATCCGGTGCCGCGTTCCCGCAGGCAGCTTCGGCCGCCGCCGACCGCTATAGCCAGCACAAGATCATCCGGCGCAACGGCGCGGTCGTCGGCTTCGAGCCGGCCAAGATCTCGATCGCCATCACCAAGGCCTATATCGCCGTCAACGGCGGCCAGGGGGCCGCGTCAGCGCGCGTGCGCGAGGTGGTGTCCCACCTGACCGAGGCGGTGGTGGTCGCGCTGCTGCGCCGCCAGCCGCATGGCGGCACCTTCCACATCGAGGACATCCAGGACCAGGTCGAACTCGCGCTCATGCGTTCGGGCGAGCACGAGGTGGCGCGGTCCTACGTGTTGTATCGCGAGGAGCGGTCCAAGGCCCGCGTCCAGAGCAAGGCGGCGCAGGCGGAAGCCGTCCACCGGGTGGTCGTGAACGTGACCGATCACGGCATGAGCCGCCCGCTCGACCTGGCCCGGCTGACCGCGCTGGTGCACGAGTCCTGCGAAGGGCTCGGCCGCGAAGTCGAGCCGCAGCTCATCCTCGACGGCATGCTCAAGGACATCTACGAGGGCGTGCCGATGGACGAGGTGAGGAAGTCGCTCATCCTGTCCGCCCGCGCGCTGATCGAGCAGGACCCGGCATACAGCAAGGTCACCGCGCGCCTGCTGCTCAATTCGCTGCAGCTGGAGGTCATCGGCGTGGAGGCCACCCACGCCGAAATGAAAGTGCGCTACGCCGAAGCTTTTCCGCGGCTTATCGCCGAAGGCATCAAGGCCGAGCTGCTGGACGAGCGCCTCGGACACTACGACCTGAAGGCGCTGGGCGCCGCGCTCGACGCCAACCGCGACTTCAAGTTCGATTACCTCGGCCTGCAGATCCTGTACGACCGCTACTTCCTGCACATCAGTGGCCGCCGCATCGAGCTGCCGCAGTCCTTCTACATGCGCGTGGCCATGGGCCTGGCGCTGAACGAGAAGGAAGCCGAGCGGGAGCGCCGCGCGATCGAGTTCTACAACGTGCTGTCGTCCTTCGACTTCATGAGCTCGACGCCGACGCTGTTCAACTCCGGCACGCGCCGTTCGCAGCTCGCGAGCTGCTACCTGACGACGGTGGCGGACGACCTCGACGGCATTTACGAGGCGATCAAGGAAAACGCCATGCTCCAGAAGTTCGCTGGCGGCATCGGCAACGACTGGACGCCGGTGCGCGCGCTGGGTGCCCACATCAAGGGCACCAACGGCAAATCGCAGGGCGTGGTGCCCTTCCTGAAGGTGGTGAACGACACCGCCGTCGCCGTGAACCAGGGCGGCAAGCGCAAGGGCGCGGTGTGTTCCTACCTGGAAACGTGGCATCTGGACATCGAGGAATTCCTCGAACTGCGCAAGAACACCGGTGACGACCGCCGCCGCACGCACGACATGAACACCGCGAACTGGATTCCGGACCTGTTCATGAAGCGCGTGATGGAGAACGGCGAGTGGACCCTGTTCTCGCCCTCGGACACGATCGACCTGCATGACAAGTTCGGCAGGGCGTTCGAAGTGGCCTATCTGGCCTACGAGGCCAAGGCGGCGAGCGGCGAACTGAAGTTGCACAAACGGGTGTCGGCGACCCAGCTGTGGCGGAAGATGCTCACGATGCTGTTCGAAACGGGGCACCCCTGGATCACGTTCAAGGATCCGTGCAACCTGCGTTCGCCGCAGTCGCACGTCGGCGTCGTGCACAGTTCCAACCTGTGCACGGAAATCACGCTGAACACGGGGCCGGATGAAATCGCGGTCTGCAACCTCGGCTCGGTCAACATGCCCGCGCACCTCGATCCGGCAACCGGTACGCTGGACATGGAAAAGCTGCGGCGCACCGTCGTCACGGCGATGCGCATGCTCGACAACGTGATCGACCTCAACTATTACTCGGTCAACAAGGCGCGCAATTCCAATTTCAAGCACCGTCCGGTGGGCCTCGGCATCATGGGCTTCCAGGATTGCCTGCACCTGCTGCGCGTGCCCTACGGGTCGCAGGCGGCGGTCGAGTTTTCCGATCGTTCGATGGAAGCGATCGCCTATACCGCTTTCTGGGCTTCCGCGGATCTCGCCGAGGAGCGTGGGCCCTACGCCACGTTCAAGGGTTCCCTGTGGGACCGCGGCATCTTCCCGCACGAGTCGCTCAAGCTGCTGGCGGAAGAGCGGGGCGGCTACCTTGAGTGCGACCTGTCGACCACGCTCGACTGGGACGCGTTGCGCCGCCGCATCAAGCAGGTCGGCATGCGCAACTCGAACTGCCTCGCGATCGCGCCGACGGCGACCATCGCCAACATCACGGGGTTGTCGCAGTGCATCGAGCCCACCTACCAGAACCTCTACGTGAAATCGAACCTGTCGGGCGAATTCACCGTCACCAACGAGTACCTGGTGCGCGACCTGAAGAAGCTCAACCTGTGGGACGACGTGATGATCTCGGACCTCAAGTACTTCGACGGTTCGCTCTCCAAGATCGACCGCATCCCGCAGGATGTCCGCGCCCTCTACGCCACGGCGTTCGAGATGGAGCCCAAGTGGCTGGTCGAGTGCGCGGCGCGCCGGCAGAAATGGATCGACCAGTCGCAGTCGCTCAACATCTACATGGCGGGCGCGTCGGGCAAGACGCTGGATGAAACCTACAAGCTCGCTTGGGTGCGCGGCCTGAAGACCACCTACTACCTGCGCACGCTCGGGGCAACGCACGCGGAGAAGTCCACGGTGGCGGCGGGTTCGCTGAACGCGGTCCCGGTGGCCGGCGCGCCGGCGACGGATGTCCAGTTCTGCTCGATCGACAACCCGGAGTGCGAAGCCTGCCAGTAACGCGTATCCGGGATTGATGAAAACCAGGGGAAGCAGCCAGTCCAGCGTTAATGAGGTCAGTCACAGAACAACGAGACGTGCCCACCTAATGCAACGATAAAGGGAACGCGTCAGCAGTTGATCGTCGTCCACCTAAAACACCAATAAAGGGAGCAAGGCCATGCTGCAATTTGAAGATTCCATCACGCCCGGCGTGATCCAGGGCAACCCCGGCGCCACCCTCGGCCTGCAGCCGGTATTTGCGCCCGGCGCGAATCCCATGGCGCCCGCCGCCCCGCAGACCGTGCCGGCACCCGCACCGGCCGAGCAGCTGCTGCGGCGCGTCAACATCGCCGACAAGCGCATCATCAACGGCCAGACCGACGTCAACCAGCTGGTGCCGTTCAAGTACAAGTGGGCATGGGAGAAATACCTGTCCGCCTGCGCGAACCACTGGATGCCGCAGGAAATCCAGATGTCGCGCGACATCGCGCTGTGGAAAGATCCGAATGGTCTGTCGGAAGACGAGCGCCGGCTGATCAAGCGTAACCTCGGCTTCTTCGTGACGGCGGATTCGCTGGCCGCGAACAACATCGTGCTCGGCACCTACCGCCACATCACCGCGCCGGAATGCCGCCAGTACCTGCTGCGCCAGGCCTTCGAAGAGGCGATTCACACCCACGCCTACCAGTACATCGTGGAGAGCCTGGGCCTTGAAGAGGGCGAAATCTTCAACGCGTACCATGAAGTGGATTCGATCCGGGCCAAGGATGAATTCCTGATCCCATTCATTGACACGCTGACCAATCCGCACTTCAAGACCGGCACGCCGGAAAACGACCAGAAGCTGCTGAAAAGCCTGATCGTATTTTCCTGCCTGATGGAAGGCCTGTTCTTCTACGTCGGCTTCACGCAGATCCTCGCGTTGGGCCGGCAGAACAAGATGACGGGCGCCGCCGAGCAGTATCAGTACATCCTGCGCGACGAGTCCATGCACTGCAATTTCGGCATCGACCTCGTGAACACCATCAAGCTGGAGAACCCGCACCTGTGGACCTCCGAGTTCCGCGAGGAAATCCGCGTGCTGTTCCGCCAGGGCGTCGATCTCGAGTTCCGCTACGCGGAGGACACCATGCCGCGCGGCGTGCTCGGGCTGAACGCCTCCCAGTTCAAGGAATACCTGCGCTTCATCTGCAACCGCCGCTGCCAGCAGATTGGTCTCGACCCGCTATACGAAGGGGCCACCAACCCCTTCCCGTGGATGTCGGAGATGATCGATCTGAAGAAAGAGCGCAACTTCTTCGAAACACGCGTCATTGAGTATCAGACGGGAGGCGCACTCAGTTGGGACTGAGCCTGATAGCGAGAAGATATCCACGGAAGCGACGCAACATGCACTCCATTACCGAATGCCGGGCCGAGGACAACTACACGTTGTGGCTGCGGTTCGCCGACGGACTCGAGGGGCACGTCTCCCTCGGTGAGTTGGTGGCGACCAAGTATTTCCGGATGCTGACGGAAGGCGACGCGTTCAACCGCGTATCCTTCGATCCGGTAGCCCACGCGTTGACCTGGGAAGGCGGCATCCAGCTCGATCCGGAAGTGCTGTACCGGGATCTGGCGAGCAAGACGCTGAACGCCCTGCATTAACGCGCGGTGGCGGGTGCCCGGAAGACGGGCGCCGGCCGCGAGGGTACGGAGATGGTTGCGCGATGCGCGCTGAGGCGCCAGGGTGGCGGTGTCCGCCCGGTGCGCCTCGCGGTCACTATCCTCTAAAGGAGGCTCGAAATGGCGAAACGGAAAAAAGCGGCGAAGAAGAAGGCAGCCAAGCGCGCCGTCAGCGCGAAGAAATCGGCGCTGAAGAAAAAGAAACTGGTCAAACGCGCCCCGGCGAAAAAGAAAGCCGCAGGCAAAAAAAAGGCCGCGAGTAAAAAAGCGGCCAAGAAGAAAGCCAAGAAACCCGCATCTAAGGCGGTGAGCAAGCCGGCACCGAAACCTGCTGCCGTCCCGTCATCGTCTGCGCCGGCTCCGGTGGTGATACCGGGCGCGTGGCCTTTTCCGATGGCGAGCCGGCCATAAATACCGGGCTGGCACTGCAAAACCGCTAGGGCGGGAACGAGACAATACAAAACCCGGACCCCCGAGGCAAGCGCGTTGGCGTGGTGCGACGCGGAAACGGGCTCGAAAGAGCCCATTTTATTTCAACATTTTCAATGTGTTGAAGAATTATCGCCAGGGCCTATTCCGTCCGTTCCGGGAGGTCGGAAAACGGGGTTTCTGGGGCGTCCGGGGGACGGCGGTCTGCCGACAGCGACGTTACCGTGACCCTGGGGGCTGGCGAAAGGGGCAGCGCATGGAGCGCAGGCGGGTGAACTGCGCGGCGCCGGCTACGACTCGCGCGAGCGGCTGCTCGAAATCGAATTCACGGGCGGTCGCATCGTCCAGTACCGCGGCGTCGGTGAGGAGGTCCATCGACGCCTCATGAGCGCGTCATCTCCAGCCAGTGACTTCCGCGACAACATCGAGGATGAGTTTTCGTCCGCCCGCGTGCGCTGACGGCACGCCGGGGCGGGCAGTTCCCGCGCGGGCCTTTGTTACAATCTTTCACATCAGGGAGCGCGCAAAAACCCCGAAGCCCGGATAGTGGGCGATCAAGGGCGCCCCTGCAGGCTGCGGTGACCGATCATTCACGATAGTGCCTAGCGGAGGAGAACACCATGAATGCCCCCCTGATCCAGTTCGTCGGCGTGCTGCTGCTCGCGGCGTCGGCGACGGCGTTTGCGCAAGGCGACGACTGCAAGAACCGCGGACAGCTCGACACAATGTACTGCGACGAAAACAAGGATCTGGTCGCAGACACACCCAAAGACGCCAAGCGCTGGAAAAACCCGAATACGCTGGTGTTTACCTACACGCCGGTGGAGGATGCCGCCGTGTATGAAACGGCGTTCAAGCCCTTCCTCGATTACCTGGGCAAGTGCACGGGCAAGAAAATCGTGTATTTCCCGGTGCAGTCGAACGCCTCTCAAATCGAGGCCATGCGCGCCGGGCGACTGCACGTTGGTGGATTCTCGACCGGCCCGACCGGATTCGCCGTGAACCTCGCGGGCGCGGTGCCGTTCGCGATCAAGGGGACCGAGAAGGAACTCCAGGGTTATAACCTGATCATGATCGTCAAGAGGACGAGCCCGTACCAGAAGCTCGCTGATCTGAAGGGCAAGAAGATCGCGCACACCTCGCCTTCGTCCAACTCCGGTCATTTGGCGCCGCAGGTGCTGTTCCCGCCCGAGGGCCTCGCGATGGACAAGGACTACAAGCCGCTGTTCTCCGGCGGGCACGGGCAGTCGGTAAAAGGCGTGGAAACGGGCGATTACGACGCCGCACCCGTCGCCTCCGACGTGTTCTACCGCATGGCCTCGCGCGGCGAGATCAAGGCGGACGACTTCCGCATTATTTACAAAAGCCCGTTGTTCCCGACCTCGTCGTTCGCCTACGCACACGATCTCGCACCCGAGTTCGCCAAGCAGCTCACCAAGTGCTTCTACGACTACCGCTTCCCGCCGGAGATGCAGAAGACTTTCGGCGGCGCGGACCGGTTCTTCCCTATTACCTATGAGAAGGAGTGGGCGGTGGTGCGCAAGATCGCCGATGAAACGGGCACGCCGTTCAACCGCGCCGCCTACGAGAAAGAGTCGGCACGCGAGGAAGCGGCGCGCAAGAAAATGCTGGAAGACAAGGCCAAGAAGTAGCGCGTCATGGTGGCGGCCGAGCGGGCGACCGGCGCCGTCGCCATCGAAGTCCGGGGTTTGTGCAAGGAGTACAAGCGCGGCGTTCCGGTGTTGCGCGATATCAGCATCGCGTTCCCGGACCGCGGTATCACCGCTGTGATAGGCCCATCAGGCACCGGCAAGTCCACGCTCATCCGGTGCATCAACCGGCTGGTCGAGCCCACGGCCGGACAGGTGCTGTTTCACGGCCTCGACATGGTCAAGTTGCGTGGCCGGGCCCTGCGCGAAGCGCGCCGCCGCATCGGCATGGTGTTCCAGGAATACAACCTCGTCGAACGGCTGAGCGTCATGGAGAACGTGCTCTCCGGTCGCCTCGGTTACGTGTCGCCCCTGAAGGCATGGCTGCGACGGTATCCGCCGGCGGACATCGACGCGGCGTGGGAACTGCTCGACACCGTGGGGCTGACAGCGTTCGCGAACCAGCGGGCGGACGCGCTGTCCGGCGGCCAGCGGCAGCGAGTGGGCATCGCGCGCGCGGTGATGCAGCATCCGGCCCTGCTGCTGGCGGACGAGCCGACCTCCTCCCTCGATCCCAAGACCTCGGTCGAGATCATGGAGCTGATGACCGCACTCGCCGACAGCCGGCGCATCCCCGTGATCCTCAACATCCACAACGTGCCGCTGGCGAGGCGCTTCGCCACGCACGTGATCGGCATGGCGGGCGGCCACGTGGTCTACGACGGTACGCCGGAAGGCCTGACCGACGATCACCTGAAGCAGATCTACGGCGGCGAGGATTGGCTGGAGTAGCGGCATGACAGGCGCAACTCTGCAGGCCCGGCCACCGGCGTTCCTGCCCAACTGGCCGGCGCGGCTGGCGTGGATCGCGCTGGCCATCTACACCGTCTACGCGGCCTCGCTGCTCGACGTCACCTGGGCCCGCTTCGTCCTCGGTCTCGAGCAGGGCGCGCGATTCATCAGCCGGATGTTCCCGCCCGACACCGCCCCTGACAAACTGGCGCTGCTCG
>Ga0163146_10001043_pt1 | contig 39651 bp, 44 predicted proteins | sample OliLakLV19MP7G1_FD_148648 | JGI IMG/M metagenome (GOLD analysis project Ga0163146, IMG submission 148648) | Freshwater microbial mat bacterial communities from Lake Vanda, McMurdo Dry Valleys, Antarctica - Oligotrophic Lake LV.19.MP7.G1 | ecosystem: Environmental > Aquatic > Freshwater > Lake >...
GGCTAAGGCGCATCTGCCCACGCTGCCGTCAGACGAGCGCGTGCTGGTACTGGGCAGCGGCCTGACTGCCTATGACATCGTTTCCACACTGCTCACCGGCGGGCATCGCGGTCCGATCGACGTGGTGTCGCGCCGCGGCCTGCGGCCGCAGGCGCAGCGCCCGCCGCCCGCGCCCGGCATGCCGCCTTTGCCACCGATGCTTGCGCGCCTTGCCGCGCCGCCGGACCCATTCATCCGCGCGGCCGGCAGTCCGCCAACCGTACGCGCCCTGTTGCGCGCCTTGCGCCGGCAGATCCGCACGCTCGGGCGCGACGGCGAATCCTGGGACGCTTCGTTCGACCACCTGCGCGACATGGTCGGTCAGGTGTGGCCGGGCATGGCGGTGGCCGAGAAACGGCGCTTTTTTCGCCAGTTGCGGCCCTGGTACGACACCCACCGCTTTCGCGTTGCACCGCAAAACGCGGTCATGGTGGCATCAGCGGAGCAAAGCGGCCAGGTGCGCTTTCGCGCCGCCAGCATTGAAGGTGCGGCCGCGGACGGCGCGGATGCGCCGTTGCGCATCGCCCTGCGCCTGCGACGCACGTCCGCCACCCAGGTTGTTGCATATGACCGCGTGATCAACTGCAGCGGGGTCGATTCCACGCACCCATCGGCCATACCGCTGTACGCGGCCTTGCTCGAGCGCGGCATGCTCTGCATCGATCCCAGCGGCGTCGGTCTCGCGGTCGATGGCCACTATCGGGCGATCGCGCGCGACGGCAGCGCCGCCGGCCGCCTGCGCCTGGTCGGCCCGCCCACCCTGGGTGCGCGCGGCGATCCGCTGGGCAGTGCGTTCATTGGAATCCAGGTCTACAACATGATTCCCGACCTGCTGGCGGTGCTCGGTAGCGAGCGTTGATCGGCGCGGCGCTGGCTGCTTCAAACGGTGCCGGCCATCGACAGGTCAACGCTGCATCAGGCGCCGCGACAAATACGAGGTCAGATCAACCAGCGCCACCAGCAGGATCATGACGATCAGGATCGAGCTGGTCTCGCGCATGTGGAACAAGCCCATGTGGAAGGCCAGCATCTGCCCCAGCCCGCCGCCGCCGACCACACCGAGCACCGCGGCGGCACGAATGTTGTTTTCCCAGCGGTACAGGGTATAGGACATCAGCTGCGGCAGGATCTGCGGCAGCGTCGCATACAGGAATACCCGGCCTTCGGGCACGCCTTGCGCACGCAGGGCGAATCCAGGCCCGGGCGGAGCGTTTTCAATCGCCTCCGCAAACAGGCGCCCCAGCACGCCGGCGGTATGCAGGCCCAGCGCCAGCGTGCCGGCGAATGGCCCGAGGCCGGCGGCGATGATCAACAGCGCCGCCCACATCAGCTCGGGAATCGAGCGCAGGCCATTCAACACCAGGCGCGTGGGCGCGCGCCAAAAGGCAGGATCGCCCGCATGCACCCGGCTGGCCGGCAGCGCCAGCGCCAGGCCGCCAATGACGGCCAGCAAGGTGCCCAGCGCCGACATCGCGATGGTCTCAAGGGCTGCGATTGCCAGCCGCGCGACAAACCTGGCCTCGGCCGTCGGGTTCATGAGCTCGCCCATGAACTTGCCCATCCTGCGCGCCGCATCGAGCGAAAGAAATTTGGCCCATTGCAAATCGAGCGTCCAGAAACTCGCCACCGTCAGCGCCATCAGGGCGAGCACGAACCAGCAGGCGGCGCAGCGCGCATCGAAAATCTTCGGCGGCAGGCGGAAGCGTTCGTTGGCCGCGAGCAGCGCTCGTTGCGCGTCGTGCCCACCCCCTGCGGACGGCCCGCTCATCGGACTACCCACCTGTCACTGCGTGACATCCTCCCCGAGGGAGGAGGAGCGCTCCCTGCGGACGGCCGGGCGGGAGCGCTCATCGTAGTAGCCCACCTGTCACTGCGTGACATCCTCCCCGAGGGAGGAGGAGCGCCCCCTGCGGACGGCCGGGCGGGAGCGCTCATCGTAGTAACCCACCTGTCACTGCGTGACATCCTCCCCGAGGGAGGAGGAGCGCTCCCTGCGGACGGCCGGGCGGGAGCGCTCATCGTAGTAACCCACCTGTCACTGCGTGACATCCTCCCCGAGGGAGGAGGAGCGCTCCCTGCGGACGGCCGGGCGGGAGCGCTCATGCAAGCACCTTGCGTAAGCGGGCACTCACATAATCGGCCAGGCCCACCAGCAGCATGAACACGATCAACATGGTGGCCACTTCCGAGCCCTGGAACATTTTCATCGAGTTGTCCATTTGCTGCCCGAGGCCGCCGGCGCCGACAAAGCCCAGCACCGCCGAGGAGCGGATCGCGCATTCCCAACGGTACACTGTGTAGCTGGTGAGCTCGGCGGCGCTTTGTGGCAACAGGCCGAAGAAGAAGGCTTGCAGCCGGCCGGCGCCATTGCGCAGCAGGGTATGGGTGGCGTGCGCGTCGTCGCTTTCAAGAATTTCGCTGTACACCTTGCCCAGCATACCGCCGTAGGTAAGCGCGATCGCCAACACACCGGCGGTCGGCCCCAGGCCCACCACGCGTACGAACACCAGCGCCCACACCAGCTCGGGCACGCTGCGCAGCATGATCAGGAGCCAGCGCAGCGCCAGGCGCGCCAGAAACGGCAACCGGTGCATGCGCCCGGTCAAAGCCGATACCGACAGCACGCTGTTGGACATCAAGGTCAGGGGAATGGCGAGCACCAGCGCCAGGGCCAGGCCGGCGGTGGCGATCGCCACCGTACGCCAGCATTCACGCAACACCAGCCAGAGGAATTCCGCTTCGATCTTGGGCGGAAAGAAATCGGCGATGAAACGCCGGGTCGATTTGAGCGCATTCGGCTCGAACATTATCCAGGGCTTGAACTCTGTGGCCACCAGTGCCGGTGCGATCAGCACCAGGGCAGCAAGGGTCCAGAACACGCGCCCGCTCCAGGCGGGATCGCGCAATCGCGGCGAGGCAAGCGTGGCCGACACGGTGCAGGCAGAAGTTCAGCGGCAATACATCACCGCCGGGCGCGGCCCGTCGGTGAAAGCGTCCGCCACCGCCGCGGCCGGCCCGTGCAGCTCATGCTCGTATTGCGCGTACAGCGCAGCCAGTCGCTGCTGCGTCACTTCGGCGCTTGGCAGGTCGAACTGCAACACGCCCTCGCGCATGCCCAGCACGCGCGGAAAGCGCGTCGCCACATCCACCTGGTGCAGGGTGGTGACGAGGGTCACGCCGCGTTCGCGCGCGCTTTGCGTAAGGGATTCGATCGCCAGCGCGGCGCGCGACGGATCGAGCGACGACAAGGGCTCGTCGACCAGCCACAGGCTGGCAGCCGACACCAGCGCGCGTGCCAGTCCGACCCGTTGGCGCTCGCCACCGGAGAGGCGGTCGACACGGTCCCAGAGCTTCTCGGCCAGGTCGAAGCGCGCCAGCGCCGCTTCGGCCTCGGCAATATGGGTGGGGTAGAACAGCGAGCGCAGGCTGGCGGCAAGCGATTGTTGTGGCAAACGCGCGGCGAGCACTGCGGTGATCACGCGCTGGCGCGGCGGCAGCGGCGGCGCCTGTGGCGCCAGGAGCAGGCGTCCGCGCAACTTTTGCAGCTGCGCTATCGGAAGCGTCCATGGATCGACACCGTCGAGCTCGAAGGACCCCGCAGCCGGTTTGAGCGCGCAAGCCAGCGCATGCAGCAAGGTGGTCTTGCCGGCGCCGGACGGCCCCACCACCGCCACCTGCTCGCCTGCGGCGATGCTGAGGGTCAGCGGCTTCAATGCCGGCGTGCTGCCGGCGCCTGTTGCCGGCGCCGACGGATGACGTGCGGCAAGCCCTTTGACGACGATGCGCATGGCGCGGCGCCGCCTAGGAAATGTCGGTCAAGTGCAAGACGCGCTCTACTTGATCAAACCCGCACTGCGCCCGGCGGCCTCGAGATCCTTGTAGTTCTCGGCTTTGGTCGCGATGTATTTGGTGGCACGGTTGAGGGTGAGGATTTCCTTGCCTTCGGCGTCGCCCATCGAGATATCCAGCAGGGCCTTGGTGATGCGCTCGCGCAACGCCGCCGGCATGTCGGCATGCACCGACCAGTTGTAATTGAAGTAGGGCGGGGTGGTGTAGAACACGTTGACCTTGGTGGTATCGACTTTCTTGTCTTCGACAAATTTGCGCCATACCGTGATGTCGAGCGCCGCCGCGTCGACGCGCCCGCCGACCACCGAGGCGATGGTAGCGTCATGTGCGCCGGAATAGGCCACGCGCTTGAAATCACGGTCGGGGTCGAGCTTGGCCTGCAGCAGGTAGGCACGCGGCATCAGGTGGCCCGAGGTGCTGGATTGCGAGCCGAAGCTGACCTGCTTGCCCTTCAGGTCGGCCAGGCTCTTGATGCCGGAGTCGGTCTGGGTGATGAACACCGAACGGAACTGCGTGTCTTCCTCGCGCTGCGCGATCGGAATGATCTTGCCGCCCGAGCGTAGTTGGGCCTGCACATGGGTGAAGCCGCCGAACCAGACCACGTCGACCTGCTTGTTCACCAATGCCTCGACCGCTGCCGGGTAGTCGGTCACCGGCGTGAACTCCACCTTCATCCCCAGGGTGCGCTCGAGATACCTGGTGATCGGACCGAACTTGCGCACCTGCTCGGTGGCGGCTTCTTCGGGAATGGTGGTGATCTTGAGCAGGGATTGCTGGGCCAGTGCAGGTGCGCTTGCCAGCATGAAGATGCCTACAACTCTTAAAGCCTGCGAAAGCAGGGAACCGGACATGGGAAGGAACCTCACAAAAAAAGGGGCGAACAAGGCATTTGTGGAATTACGCGACGGCGGGCGGAGCGGATGCATCAGCACGCCTGGAGTCACGAAAACTGCGCGCCGGACTAAGGCCGGAGAGCGCCTGCCGCACGCAGGCCGACGCTCGACATGCAAGCCGAGCGCATGACAAAACAGGCAAAGCCTGAGCCAAACATCAATCGCTCAGGCAATCGTCGCGCAACGTCCAATCAGTTTACACGCACACAGAAGGCTCTTGATTCAGGCCGCCAGGCCCTCGGGGTCAAGCCCAAGTTTCGTCACTGAAGTTCGGCACGCGGTGCGGGCTGCAAAAAGCAGCCGTAAGGCACGAGCCGGCAAGGTCAGGGGTGTCGGGGCCGGCCGATTCGTGGTACTTGGGTCGGATTCAAGAACATGTACTTGTTTTATTGCGTCGCACAATCGATCATCATGGACAGTAAGTCCTGGATGCCCTGCCAACCTTTGAGGCGGCGGCCTTGCCGATCCGGCGGGCCCGTTCGATCGGCTTGACCAAGCGCAAGTCGACCGAGCGCCTGATTGCCGCGATGGCACTCGAACTTTGCGATCCTCACGCCCAACGACCGCGACTTTATCGCCATGGCTCAGGCAGTCCCCAACTTCATGTGTATCCTCGCTTGGGGCTCGGTCGCTTTGGTTTGCAACTCATGTAGCATCCCTGGCTCTGCGCCGAGCTTGTCGATCAGCTCTTTGCAGCCGCTGCAGTTGTCGTGCAGCAACGAGCAAACCCTTTCCCGTGAAGTCCGCACACAAGGAGTCACCCGATGTCCCGCCACACCCCGCTTGGCCTTGCCTCCCTCGTATTCACCTGCCTCACCTGCCTTAACGGCCAGGCCGGCGCGCAGACCGCGCCTGCGCCTTCAACGCCAGCCACGGAAGAGAAACCCTACGAGCCGAAATCGGGCCAGCAAGGCAAAGACGTGATCTGGCTGCCGACCCCGCAGGTGGTGGTCGACAAGATGCTCGACCTCGCCAAGGTGACCGCGCAGGATGTGGTGATCGACCTCGGGTCGGGTGATGGTCGCACCGTGATCACGGCGGCCAGGCTGGGTGCGCGCGCTCTCGGCATCGAATACAACCCGGACATGGTGGAGTATTCCAAAGGCCAGGCGGCCGCGGCCGGCATGACAGAGCGCGCGCGTTTCGTCAAGGCAGATCTGTTTGAGACCAGCTTCAACGAGGCGACGGTGCTCACCATGTTCCTGCTGCCCGAAATCAACCGCAAGCTGCGCCCGAAGATCCTCGATCTCAAACCCGGCACGCGCATCGTTTCCAACACCTTCACCATGGCGGAGTGGAAGCCGGACGCCGAGGCGGATCTGCAAGGCCAGCCTGGCTGCAACATCTCGTTCTGCCGGGTGCTGCACTGGGTGGTGCCGCAAAAGGTCGAAGGCACCTACGCCGCAGCGCAAGGCGAGGTGAAGCTCGCGCAGGAATTCCAGATGCTCACCGGCACCTTGAAGCAGGGGACGACGGTGTTCACCCTCACCGGTCGGGTCTATGGCGAGCAGATCATTCTGAGTGCCGGCAACAAGCAGTATCTCGGCCGCCTCGCCGGCGGCAAACTGGATTTGCGTGAACTCTGACGAGTGCGCCGGAGGCAGGCCTGAAAGTCCCTCGCACCAACGGTGCCAGTGCTATTGAACGGGAGTGGATAAAAAGGGGGGCTGGACATGCCCTGGCCGCAAAGCGCTGGAATCCAATGCGAGCGGGCCCCGAGCGCACCGCAACGTGAGCGGCCAGGACCAGGCGCGGCGGCTAGCCGCCAAACGGGCTGGCAAACGGGCTGGCAAACGCGAACATCATCGCCACCCCGACACCGATCAGGAAGTTGGCGTCGATGAGGCCGGCCAACAGGAACATCTTGACCTGCAGGCGATCCATCAATTCGGGCTGGCGCGCCGAAGCCTCGATGTATTTGCCGCCCATGACGCCAATGCCGATGCACGCGCCGATGGCGCCCAGCCCGATGATCAGGCCGCACGCCAGTGCGACCAAGCCGATGTTGCTCATGATGAAATTTCCTTTCGCCCGAAGATGGTGAAACCCCATGTTCGGCGCCAACGCCCGGCAGGGCAATTACTTGCGAAGTAGGTAGCGTACGTAGCATGCCGCCGCCTTGCGCCAAACCGTCACGGTGCGAGAATGTCGGGAATCTTCAATCCGGGAGTGACAAAATGTGGCTGCGCAATTGCTGGTACGTGATCGCCTGGGAACACGAGATTCCGGCCGACGGTTTTGTGGCGCGCACGGTGCTGGGCGAGCCGCTCCTGGTGTATCGCACCGCCGCCGGGCGATTGGCCGTTCTCGAAGACCGCTGCTGCCACCGGCAGGCGCCCTTGTCGAAAGGGCGGCGCGAAGGCGACTGCATTCGCTGCGGTTATCACGGCCTGAAGTTCGATGCCGACGGCGCCTGTGTCGAGGTGCCCGGCATGGAGCACCCGCCGCAAGCGGCGCGCGTCAAGACCTACCCGGTGGCCGAGCGCAACAAGTGGGTCTTCGTGTGGATGGGCGATGCCGCGCGCGCCGACTTGGCCATGCTGCCCGACAATTTTTCCTGCAATGCCGCCGACTGGCACTACCAGCCCGGCTACATGCACTACGAGACGCCCTATCTGTTGATCTGCGACAACCTGCTCGATTTTTCGCACTTGAGCTATGTGCACGAGAAAACCCTGGGTGGCAGCACCGCCATCGCACTGGCGCGCCCGAGCATTGAAGCGGTGACCGAGCCCGGCCAGCGCGGCCTGCGCGTGAGCCGGCATGTGCCGAACGTGCCGGCGCCGCCCTATTATTCGAAGATCAAGCAGCTCTCGACCAATGTCGATCGCTGGTTCATTTACGATTTCTTGCTGCCGGGCACGCTCTTGATGCGCTCGGGCGGCAGGCCGGTGGCCGATGCACCTGACAACTTGCGCCATGCGGTGCAACTGCACAGTTGCCAGACCTTGACGCCCGAGACTGCGACCACTACGCATTATTTCTTCCAGCAGGCCTACCAGGCCGATGCGCCCGACGCGGGCGTGACCGCGGGCATCTACCAGAGCCTGATCGCCGCCTTCAATGAAGATCGCGACATGATCACCGCGCAGCAGCGCAACCTCATGAGCGCTCCCGGCGCACCCATGCTGCCGCTGTACATGGATTCGGCGTTGGTGCAATTCCGCCGCCTGGTAGAGGCCGAAGCTGTGGCCGAAGCGACCGCCGAAGCGGGCGGCCAGGGCGGTGGCTGACTGCCGATTGACCACAACGACCGGCGGCTGCGATACTCAATCGGCGTCGCCGTGCATTTCCCTTCCACGGATAGCCCATGCCCATGGAGTCGCTGCGCGAAGGCGCGGTCGCCACAGTCAGGCTCATCGCCTCGGGGGATGCGGCGCGAACACACCGCCTCACTTGTCAACATCAATGCGACCTTGGCGCACAGTGTCAAGCGCCGCTCCAGCGCCGCCACGCCGACGTCCCCCAAGTCCGACAGGCGGCTAGAGCCCCAGGTAAGCCTGTCGCACCCGATCGTCGCCCAGGAGCTCCATGCCGCCCCCGCTCATCACCACGCGGCCATTCTCCAGCACATAGGCGCGCTGGCTGATTTTCAGCGACACCGCGACGTTCTGCTCCACCAGCAGGATGGTCAGCCCCGCGCGGTTGAGTTCGCGGATGATGGCGAACACCTCCTGCACGATCGTCGGCGCCAAGCCCAGCGAAGGTTCGTCGAACATGATGAGGTCGGGCCGGCCCATCAGGCAGCGGCCGATCGCCAGCATCTGCTGCTCACCGCCCGAGAGCGTGCCGGCCAGTTGTTCGCGGCGCTCCTTCAGGCGCGGGAACATGCCGAACACCTCGCCAAGTGCGGCCTTGCCGCTGGCGCGCGCGCGCGCGGTCATGGCGCCCATTTCGAGGTTTTCCTGCACCGAAAGCGAGGGGAAAACCTGGCGTCCCTCCGCCACCTGGCCGATGCCCAGATCGACGATGTGATGCGGTTCGCGCGCGGTGATGTCGGCATCCAGATAGGTCACGTGCCCGCTCCTGGGCTTGTGGATGCCGGCGATCGAGCGGATCAGCGAGGTCTTGCCGGCGCCGTTGGCACCGACGATCGCCACGATCTGGCCGCGCTCAACTTCAAGCGAGACGCCATCGAGCGCCTGTGCATCGCCGTAATAAAGGTCGAGAGCGGCGACCTTGAGCATCAGATCTCCGCCTCTTCACCGAGATAGCATTCCAGCACCGCCGCATCGCGCACCACCTCGGAGGGCAGGCCGCGCGCGATGATCTCGCCGTGATGCAGCACCACGATTTGCCCGGCCAAGGCCATCACCGCGCGCATCACATGCTCGATCAGGAGGATGGTCAGGCCCTCTGCCCGGTTGAGCTCGCGAAATACCGCCACCATCTGGTCGCATTCGGTGGGCCGCAAGCCCGCCATCACTTCATCGAGCAGCAACAGGCTGGGCCGGGTGGCGAGCGCCCGCGCGACTTCCAGGCGCTTGCGATCGGGCAGGGTCAGGCTGGAAGCCGGCATGTCGCGCTTGTGCGCAAGCCCCAACTTTTCCAGTACGCTGGTGGCGTGCGCCCGCGCCGCGCTCACATTCTTCGAACGCGCCAGCGCACCCACCACCACGTTGTCCAGCACCGACAGGCCGGCGAACGGCTTGACGATCTGGAAGGTGCGGCCGATGCCGGCCGCACACACCTGGTCGGCGCGCAGCCCGGCGATCGGGGCGCCGTCGAACCTGATGCTGCCGGCATCCGGCGCCAATACCCCGGCAATCAGGTTGAAGAGCGTGGTCTTGCCGGCGCCATTCGGGCCGATCAGCCCGACAATCGCGCCGCGCGCTACTTCGAAGCTGGCGTTCTGCACCGCCTTCAAGCCGCGAAACGACTTGGACGCACCGCTCACCTCAAGCAGGGCCGTCATTTGGCCAGGCCCAGGCGCCGGGCTATGGTAGGCCAGATGCCGTTGGGCAGGAACATCACCACCACCAGCAGCACGATGCCGTAGAACACCTGCTTGACCCCGGGGATCTCCAGGCCGAAGGCCGCCAGCAACTCGGTGATGCCATCGGCCAGGAGGGTCAGCATGGCAGCGCCCAGGATCGGGCCGAACAGGGTGCCGATGCCGCCGATGATGGGCCCCAGAATGATCTCGATGGAGCGGCTGATGTGGAAGATCTGCTCGGGAAACAGGTTGTTGTAATAGAAGGCGTAGAACACGCCGGCCACCGCGGTCATGGCCGAGCTGATCATCACGGCCAGCATCTTCCAGCGAAAGGTGTTGATGCCCAGCGCCTGCGCCGCCTCTTCGTTTTCACGAATCGCCTGCCAGTAATAGCCGGCGCGGCTCTTCAACAACCAGCTACACAGGCCGAGCGCGCCGGCGGTGAGCGCGAGGATGGCGTAGTAATACATCGCCGGCGGCCCGCGAAAGTTGGCCAGGTCGATCTGGTCGCGCTGCGCCACCCTGAGAAACAGGCCGCCCGAGCCGCCCAGCCATTGCAAGTGGTCGAAACCGATGCGCGTGAATTCGGCGAAGGCAATCGTCAACAGCGCGAAATACACGCCGGAGATGCCAAACCGGAAGGCCAGAAAGCCGATCACCGCGCCGACGGCGACGCACACCGCGATCGCCAGCCAGACCCCGGCCCAGACACCGATGCCATAGTGAAAGAACAGGCCGGCTGCGGCATAGGCACCGACCCCGACATACAGCGAGTGCCCGAGCGACAACTGGCCGGCGAAGCCCATCATCACATTCCACGCCTGGCCGGTGAAGGCAAAAAACAGGATCAGGGTGGCCACCGACAGCACATAGCTGTTGGCGAACATCGGCAGCAGGACCAGCGCCACGCCGAGCAATCCGAGCAACAGCGCGGCGCGCCGGTTCATGCGCGTTTTCCCAGCAGGCCCTGGGGCCGCAGCAGCAGCACCAGAATCAACAGGCCGAAGCTGAACATGCTCTTGGCCGAAGGCGCGAACAAAAGGCCGGCCAGCGCCTCCGACACACCAATCAGGATGCCACCGACGAGCGCCCCGGGCATCGAGCCCAGGCCGCCCACGATCACGGTCACAAACGCCAGCAGGGTGTATGCAGGCCCCAGACTGGGTGTCACGTCCACCAGCAGCACCATCATGCAGCCCGCCACCGCCACGCACGCCGCCCCCACCCCGAAGGTGAGCGCATACAGGTGCTTGACGTTGAGCCCCACCACCAGCGCTCCCAGATGGTTGTCGGCGCAGGCGCGGATCGCCTTGCCGGTCAGGGTCAGGCGAAAGAATGCGAACAGCAGCCCCGCGGTCAGTACCGCGACCCCCGCCGCGTACAGGCGTGCCTTGTCGATCAGGAGGCTTCCCAATTCGAACGATTCGAGCTGGTAGGCCACCTGGATGTTGCGCGCGTCGGGCCCGAAGATCATCAACAAGCCGTTGACCATGATGATCGCCACCGCCACCAGCAGCATGAACTGCGAGTGTTCCGGGCGCGTGATGAAAGGGTTGATCAATCCCGCCTGCAGGGCGTAACCGAAAATGAAGAAGGCCGCCGCCACTGGCAGCACGGCAAGAAACGGGTCGAGCTTGAAGGCCGCGAACAGCACCACGCAGGCATACATGGCGATGGTCATCATCTCGCCATGGGCGAAATTGACCACCCGCACCACACCAAAAATCACCGACAGGCCCAGCGCCATCAGGCCATACACCATGCCGGTGAGGAAGCCCGAGATCAGCACATTGACGGCCAGGTCCCAGGTCATGGCATCGCGGCCGCAGGCGAACGCGGGAAGCCGGACCACGGGCGAACCGCCACGCAAGGCACGACCAGACCAGGCCGGCGCCGCCGGCCCGCGATGGCAGGCATGCGCCTCAAGCCGGCTTGTAGTCAGGCCATGGAAACACCGGCTTGGTCTCCGCCGCGGAGACCGGCAGCACCACCTGCGGGCGGCCATCCTTGTTGAGCAGGCAGGCCGAGAGGTTACCTTCGACCTGGCCCTTGGCGTTGAACTTGATCGGCCCGCCCAGGCTGACCCGATCGGTCAGGTTGGTCTGGCGCACCGCATCGGCCAGCTCCTTCGGATTGGTCGACTTGGCGCGCTTGAAGGCGTCGGCGGCGATCAGGATCGATTCGAAGGTGTAGCTGACATTGGCGCCGTGGCTGTGCAGTTTGTCCTTGGGAAACTGCTTGGCCATCTGCTTGACTACCGCCGCACTCATGCTGGTTTTCGGGTTGTACCAGGGGTTGTTCGAGATGCAGCCCTCGGCCAGCTTGCCCAGCGATTTCTGGAACTGATCCTCGTAAATGCCGGGTGAACCCGGGCTCACCAGGCCCATGATGTTCCAGCGCTGCTTGACGATCTCGCGGCGCAGGATGATGGCGTCGTTGAGGCGGCACACCAGCAGCAGGAAATCCGCCTTCGAGGCCTTGGCCTTGGACACCTCGACCGACAAATCCTTGGCCGCCGGGTCGTAGGAAATGGTGTCGACGATGCGGAACGGCAGTTGCGTCAGGCGCGGCAGGGTGGCACCGATACCGCGATTCATCGCCTGGCCGAAGGTATCGTTGACATGCATGAAAACGGCGGTGCGCGGCGCCACGTTGGTGGCGCGAAACAGGTCACCAATCAGGGACAGGCCGTTGACGGTGAGTTCGATGGCAGTCGGGAAGTTGCGGAACACGAACTTGTAGCCCTGCTCGGTGATCTGCGGGGCAGCGGCGATGTTGATGATGAAGGGCACGCCTTTCTGCTCGGCCACCTGGGCGATGGCAAGGGCGGCACCGGAGTCGAACGGCCCCACCAGCACATGCGCGCCCTCGGCGATCAGGCGTTCGGCGCGGGTGCGCGCGGTATCGACGTTCGACTCGGTATCGGCATTCATCAGCTCGATGTCGACACCCAGCAAATCCTTGATCAGGGCCGGCGCGATATCGGCACCGATCTGGCACGACTGGCCGATCAGGCCCTGCACGCCGGAACGCGGCAGCAGCACCCCGACCTTGAGCTTGGTCGACTGCGCGCGCGCGATGCCGAATGGGGCAAGCGTGGTGGCCGCGCCTGCGCCCAATGCGGTGTTGAACTGTCTGCGGTCCATGGTCTCTCCTTGTGTGCGGTCGATCCCGGCCTGGTCGGGGCGCGTTTGGTCGGCGGCGCGCGCAGTGGTTATAAGCCATAGTCAATGGCTGGTCAACCGCAGTCGCATTGGCCGCCGAGTCAGGCTGGCACAAGCAGCAAGCGCCGCAGCGCTACCGCGGCTACGCCAAATCGCCATGTGGAGGCGCGGGCGCGTCATGCCGTCGCGCGCCGCGTGCAGGACTATTCGCCGGCGAACTCCGTCTGGTGCATCCACGCCGCGTGGCGCGGCGCGCGGCGGGTGCGCGACCACTCATCGAGCATGTCCCACCTCACCGCTTTGGCCTTGGCAAGCATCTCGGGGGTACCGATGTCGCACGCCAGCTCAAGGCGGTGGCCGTTGCAGTCGAAAAAGTAGATCGACTTGAAGATCGCGTGATTGGTGGGCCCGATCACCTCGATGCCGCCGGCCACCAGCTTTTCCTTCGCAGCCACCAGTTCTTCGTAGCTGCCGACCTTGAAGGCCAGGTGCTGCACCCAGGCCGGCGTGTTCTCGTCGCGGCCCATCGCGGGTGAATTGGGCAGCTCGAAAAACGCCAGCACGTTGCCGTTGCCGGCATCCAGAAAAATGTGCATGTACGGGTCCGGCTCGTGAGTCGAGGGCACCTGGTTCTCGGCGAAGGCCAGCATGAAATCCATGTCCAGATACTTCTGGTACCACTCCACGGTTTCCTTGGCATCGCGACAGCGGTAGGCAACGTGATGCACGCCCTTGGTGTGGACCACGGTTTTGCTGGCGGCCTGGCCTGCGGTTTGCACTGCGGCTTGCATGGAATTCTCCCCAACGGTTTCAATAATTAGTAACATACGTTACTATTATCAGTATGTCAAGAAAGCCCTCAGCTACCGCAATGCAACAAACGCAGCTATCGATCACCCCCAAGCGCGGGAGCGCCGCATGAATTTGCAGGCGTTTCTGCCCTACCGCCTGGCAGTGGTGGCAGACGCCGTCAGCCGCGCACTGGCCGCTGTCTATGCCAATCGCTTCAAGCTCACGCGCGACCAATGGCGGGTGATTGCCCAACTGGCAGAAGAGCGTGAACTCAAGGCCACTGAACTCGGCACGCGCACCTCTCTGCCCAAGATGCAGGTCAGCCGCGCGCTCGCCGGGCTCGAACGCGATGGCCTGATCACGCGCGCCATCGACCCGGATGACCGGCGCAAACTGGTGGTACGCCTGACTGCGGCCGGCCGCGTGCTTTACCGCAAGATCGAACCGATCGTGCTCGAACGCGAGGCCTTCCTGCTGCAAGCCTTGAGTTCCGATGAGCGCGCCGCACTGACGCTTGCGCTGGCACGGGTCGAACAGCGCGCGCGGCAATTGCAGCAAACTTCATGATGGCGGCAGGCGGATTTCCCGTCGGGCGCCGAGCCTGATAGCATCGTTGTAATGAACGTCATCAAATCCCTCAAATCACGCCAGGCTGTCAAGCTGCCAAAGCCCCGCAACCCGGTCATCGCGGCGCAGAAGGGCAAGGTGGGCGGCGGCGGCGCCGGTGCGCATCGCAAGTCGCGCGGCGCGGAAAGGCGCGCACAACGCATGGCAGTGCGCAAGGAACTCGACGCCGGCTGATGCCGCTCGCGGCCGGCCGACGTCCCGGCCGACGCCACCGAAGCGCCGCACCGGACGCGAGCCGGAAAATCCAGGAGAGCGCAATGCCGCTGTTTTCGCAAGACCTGCTTAACCCCGGCGTGAAAAAGCGCGAGGTGTTCGGCTGGGCCATGTACGACTTCGCCAACTCCGGTTACACCACTGTGGTGCTGACGGCGGTGTTCTCCGCTTACTTCGTCGGCGTCATCGCGGGCAAGGCCGAATGGGCCACTTTCGCCTGGACGGCGGCGTTGTCGATTTCGTACGCGATCGTCATGCTGACGATGCCGACCCTGGGCGCACTGGCCGACCTGCGCGCGGCGAAAAAGCGCTTCATGCTGCTTTCCACCATCGGCTGTGTGCTGGCAACCGCAGCACTGGCCGCAGTCGGCCCCGGGCAGGTGGCGCTGGCGATGCTGCTGATCATTGTTTCCAACACTTTCTACAGCTACGGCGATTCCCTCACCGCCGCGTTCCTGCCGGAACTGGCCAGACGCGATGCCCTCGGAACCGTGTCGGGCTGGGGCTGGAGCTTTGGCTATTGCGGCGGCATGCTGGCGCTTGGAATCTGCCTGGCATATGTGTTGTGGGCGCAGGCACAGGGGCTGCCGGCCAGCCATTTTGTGCCCGTCACCATGCTGGTGACCGCGACCATCTACGGCTTGGCATCGATCGCGACTTTCGCGCTGCTCAAGGAACGGGCGCAAGCCCGGGGCGCCGCCGGCGCCGACAGCGGCTTCGGCGCCTCGTTGCGGCAACTGGCGGCAACATTGAGCCAGGCGCGCCGCTATCGAGATTTCATGTGGCTGATGTTGTGCGGCCTGTTCTACCAGGGCGGTGTGGCGGTGGCCATCACGCTGGCGGCGATCTATGCCGAACAGGTGATCGGCTTCAAACCGGCCGAAACCATGGTGCTGATTTTCGTGCTCAATGTCGCCGCCGCCCTGGGCGCATTCGGCTTCGGCTTCTGGCAGGACCATATCGGCCACAAGCGCGCCCTGGCCATCACGCTCATCGGCTGGATCGCCACCTGCGTGATCGCCGCGCTCACCACCACCAAGGGCGGCTTCTGGTGGGCCGCCGCCCTGGCCGGCGCCTGCATGGGGTCGAGCCAGTCGGCCGGGCGCGCCATGGTCGGCATGTTCGCGCCGCAAAGGCAATTGGGCGAGTTCTACGGCCTGTGGGCCTTCGCCACGCGCCTGGCCAGCATCATTGGCCCGCTGATGTACGGCGCGATCACCTGGGCCACCGGGGGCAACCAGCGCATCGCGATCGCCGCCACGACCGTGCTTTTCGTGGCGGGGCTGGCGGCCTTGCTGCCGATCAGTGTGGCGCGCGGCCGTGCCGCCGCCGATGCCGACTGACATCGCACAAGGCGTCGGCATACACTGCGCCCTGCGGCAGGTCGCATGAACCAATTCGCGCAGTTTCCCTGTGCGCGCGAACAACTTGACTGACAGCCCCATCCCAACCCGGCCGCATCCCGGCGCAACGGCACGCATATGACTTCGCTGCAAGGCAAGGCGGTTGTGATCACCGGCGCCGGTTCCGGCATCGGCCGCGCGCTCGCACTTGAGTGCGCGCGGCGTGGTGCGCGCCTGCTGCTGGCGGACATTGACGCCACCGGGCTGGCCCAGACTTGCGGCCAGGCACGCGCCCTCGGAGCGCAAGCGGCATCGCAACACGTCGATACCGGTAGCGAAGCCTCGATCGCCGCGCTTGCCGCTGTTGCACAGAATCTCTTTGGCGCAGCCGACATCCTGATCAACAACGCCGGCGTCGGCCTGGTGGCACCGGTCGCCCGCCTCGACAGCGACGATGCGCACTGGCTGATGAACATCAACTTCTGGGGCGTGGTGCACGGCTGCCGCGCCTTTCTGCCGCAAATGCGCGCGCGGCCCGAAGCGGTGATGGTGAACATCTCGAGCATTTTCGCGATGATCTCGGTGCCCACGCAAAGCATCTACAACGCTTCCAAGGCGGCAGTGCGCGCCTTCAGCGACGCCTTGCGCGAAGAGTTGCGCGATACGCCGATACGCGTGCTGTGCGTGCATCCCGGCGGCATCCGTACCAACATTGTCAACAATGCGCGCGTGACCGACACCGCGATGCTGGGCATGAGTGTGGAAAAAATGCGCGCCAACTTTCTGGAAAAGATGGCGCCCACCAGCGCCGACGACGCCGCGCTGGCTATCGTTGTTGCGATCGCCAGCGGCCGCACCCGGCTCATGATCGGCACCGATGCGCGCATCGCCGACCTGTTGTTTCGCCTGGCGCCGGAGAGCGCCGCAAAATGGATCAACCAGCGCCTGCGGCGCATGCGCGCCAAAGGCCAATGACTTTGCCCGACAGCATGATCGACCTGCGCTCCGACACCGTCACCCGGCCCACCCCCGCCATGCGCGCAGTGATGGCACGCGCCCCGGTGGGCGACATGCAGTATGGCGACGACCCCAGCCTGAATGCGCTGGAACAACGCGTGGCCGGCATGCTCGGCAAGGAGGCTTCGCTGTGGCTGCCCTCCGGCACCATGGCCAACCAGGTGGCCTTGCGGGTGCTGACCCGGCCCGGCGATGATGTTCTGGTCGGCAGCGAAGCGCATTCGGTGTGGCACGAGGCCGGCGGGTCGGCGGCCAACGCGGGCGTGCAATTCACCGAGATCGGCAGTGGCGGCCTGTTCACTGCGGCCGATGTCAGGCGCCACGCCAAGCCGCGCGACCAGCCGGTGCTGCCGCTGCCGGCAAGCACATTGGTGCAGATCGAGAACACCCACAACCGCCATGGCGGCCTGGTGTTTCCCCAGGCAGATGTCGAAGCGGTGTGTGCCGTCGCACGCGAACTGCGATTGGCCACCTACCTGGATGGCGCACGTCTGTGGAACGCAGCGGCGCAATCCGGCCTGTCACCGGCGCGCCTGGCAGCCCCCTTCGACCTGGTGATGGTGGCCTTTTCCAAGGGGCTGGGCGCGCCCGCCGGCTCGATGCTGGCCGGCCCCAAAGACCTGATCAATGCAGCGGTGCGCCAGCGTCGCATGCTGGGCGGCGCCATGCGCCAGGTCGGCATGTTCGCCGCCGCCTGTGACTTTGCCCTCACCCACCATCTTGCACGCCTGGCCGACGATCATGCCCATGCGCGCCTGGTAGCGCAGCGCCTGGCGGCTTGCCCGGGCGTACGCATCGCGCTGGAACGCACGCAAACCAACATCGTGGTGTTCGAACTCGATGGTGCACGCGTGACGGCAGCGGCGCTGGTCGCGGCCGCGCGCACCCAGGGCGTGCTGATCAATGCCCTGGGGCCGGTCAAGTTGCGGCTGGTCACGCACCTCGATGTGAGCCGCGCCGATTGCGAACGCGCCGCCGGCGTGCTGGCAGCGCTGCTGGGCGCCTGAGGGCTGCGGCGGCGGCACCTCATTGGCTCTCCCGTGATCCTCGAAATGGCCGCGCGCGGCGTAGGCGTTCTCGAATATATGCGGCGCCAAGTGCTGCGGGCGCGGCCAACGTCCGCCGCACGGGTGGCCTCTGGGCGCCTTGCCGGCCCTTTTCGCCAGTGTCTTGACCTTTGCTCTATTCGGACCGGACTGAGCTCAAGCGCCAGTTTCCGGAGTTGACGGACGAGGACATCGCCGAAGCGATCGCCTTCGCCGCGCGTTCAGTGGATGACGAGCTGGTCAACTTGGAGGCTGCTTGACGCGGCTGCGATTCTGCGTGAACGCGGATTGGATGTCCGGCATGTTGGCGAAATTGGTCTGGGCTCCGCCAGCGATTGGTCAATTTTCGCCAAGGCGATCAAGTCTGCCAGCATCATCGTCACGCTCGACGGCGATTTTCACTCTCTCGTCGCGGTTTCTGGCAATCACACGCTTTCGGTGATCAGGCTTCATGCGGTTCGCATCGTGGCTCGTGGCAAGTCCGTAGTACCGCGTCGCGGGTTGGCTCCAATCGCCCGCCTGCGATTGCTACGCGCTGCCCTGATGCGCTGTCGCGCACGTGGTGCGACATGCGACCGCCCCTCATGTTCTTCAGCGATGGCCCTGCTTGATCGGGGGCTTGATCGGGTGTATTCTTACCGATTATTGATCGATAAATAAAAAGTAAGAAATGACTGCCACCGCCACCTTGTCCAGAAAGTTCCAGATCTCGATTCCAAAAGCCGTTCGGGATGAAGTGCATTGGGAAGCCGGCCAAGAGTTCGTGTTCATCCCCAAGGGAAAAGGTGTGCTGGTCATGCCGGTTCCCGAGTTCGCTGAACTGGCCGGCATCGCCAAAGGGGCTCGCAAGGAGGGCTATCGCGATCGCAAGGACCGCTACTGATGGCGGCGGCACTGCGGGTGGTCGACACCTCGGCCTGGATCGAGTGGTTGACCGGCAGCCCGCTGGGTAAGAAGCTCGGCAAAGAGTTCCCCGACAAGCCGCTCTGCATCGTACCGACCATCGTGCAGCTTGAGCTGTCGAAGTGGCTCGTGCGCGAACTCGGCGAAGAGCAGGCCGATCAGGTCATCGCCTACACGCAGAAGTGCAGGGTCGTGCCCCTCGACACCACGATTGCGCTGCTGGCTGCCGACTTGCACCGGGAATACAAACTGGCCACTGCCGATGCGATCGTCTATGCAACGGCACAGAAGCATGGCGCGGAGCTGCTGACCTGCGACGAGCATTTCAGGGCGTTGCCCGGCGCCGTGCTGCATTCGAAGGCCGAGCGGACCTGAGCTCAGCAGTCACGCAGCCTCATACGTCGTTGGAAAAGACTCCGGTTTGACTCCAATGGCCTGGCACGGGATACTTGCGCGAGTGCCGCTGGAATCTCCCAACCCTTTCAGTAAATGAACGCCATGAAACGTCTGACGTCCGAACCAACCGGCAAGTCCGAAACGGTATTTGCGCGCCCGCTGGGGCGCACATTCCGGCAGGCGTGCTCTACACCCTGCGCAACCCCGCCATCAACTGGATGTACCCGGGCGTCTTCAGCCCCGGCCTGAACGGCCGCGCCGTCAACCACGCGCGCGGCAAGACCCTGGGCTGCGCCGACTGAACAAGTCGCGCGCAATGAGTACTTCATGCCGGCATCGCCGCGTCCGCCGCTGCCAGCACTTCGCCCAGCGCTTTTTCGACGTGCGCATGCAGCCAGCGCATCGCTGGATCCTTGGCGAGGCGCGCGCTCCACACCAGCCGGTACGGCATCGGCTCGATGCGGATCGGCGCCTTCCGCGCGATCAGTCCATAGCGCTCGAGGCGATCCGCCATCACCAGCATCGGCAAGGTGGCAATCATGTCGGTGCGCGCGAGCAGCGGTGCAACCGCTGAAAAGTGCGGCACCCAGGCGCCGATCCGCCGCTGGCCCGGCCGCTGCTCCCTGGTGCCGCCGAAAGCGGCATCCACCGGGCTGGCGATGCGGGCATCGATGCGCACTGCCACATGCGGCCATTTGGCCCAGGCCGCTTTGCCCCATCCCTTGAGGGCCGGATGCCCGGCACGCACGAACGACGCCCACTTGAACGGTGGCAGTTCGGCGTAGGCAAGGCCATCGGGCAGCGCCTGGATGGCCGGCGCCAGTGCGATATCGATCTGCCCTTCGGCCACCTTCAGCGCCGCGTGTTCGTCACGCGTCACCCATTCAAGCGTCGCCAGCGGTGCCTCGCGGCGCACGTGCTCGGCCAGGCGCGGAAAGAAAGCTTCGCTCAAGTCCGGGCTGGCGACGCGAAATTCGCGCCTCGTGGTGGCCGCGTCAAACGCCTGCGGTGGCACCAGCACGCGGCGGATGTTGGAGAGGATCACGCGCACTTCTTCAACCAGACCCTCGGCAAACGGGCTGGCCTCCATCCGCCCGCCGGCCTTGACCAGCAACGGGTCATCAAGCTGCGCACGCAAGCGCGCGAGCGCGTGGCTTAAGGCCGATTGCGTACGCCCGAGCCGCCCGGCCGCGCGTGTCACGCTGCGCTCGGCCATCAGCACGTCGAACACGACGAGGAGGTTGAGGTCAATCCGGCGTAAATCAATTTTGTTCATGGCATATGAAAATTATCTGTTTGATTCATGATTGATTTAACTGCCAAATACGCTCCTCGTCCAACTCTTTTTGAGGAATCACCATGAAAACTTTCCTGCGTTCCGCCCTCGCCATCGCCACCCTCGTGCCGGCCGCCCTCGCCGCATCCGTGGCGAGCGCCCAAAATCTGACTGCCGAACAAGGCCGCGCCGCAGTCGCGCCGTTCTACGACATGCTCAATCAACCGGCCACCAAGGACCTCAAGGCGCTGGCGGAAGCCGCGATGGCCCCGCAGTGGCGCTCGTTTTCCGGCGACGGCATCTTCAAAGGCCGTGAAGAGTTCGTTCAGCAGGTCGCCGGTTTCGGCAAAGGGATTCCCGACCTCAAATGGGACATCAAGGAAGTGCTGGTCGCCGGCAATCGCGTGATCGTGCGCAGCGAAGCGGGCGGCACCCCGGCCGGCCCTCTATTTGGCGTGCCGCACGGCGGCAAGAGCTTCAAGATCATGACCATCGACGTGCACACCGTGGAGAACGGCAAGCTGGTCACGGCACATCACGTTGAAGACTGGGCCAGCGCGATTCGGCAGTTGACGGCGAAGTAAGAAGGAGCGGTGCGCACGAACGTTGCCCGCAAAAATCGGCGGGTTCACAGCAGGCGGCCGCTTGAAGCCGCTGCGGTCGCAAGAGTGAACCATCTCGGCCCGGGCCTGTCCAAGTGAGCGCATATCAGATCAAAGCAGAGCCCCGATAGCCTATGGGGCCCCGACAATCAGAACATGGAGACTACCGCCAGATGGACAGATTTACCAATCGCCGCCGCACCCTGATAAAGGCCGGGCTTGGCGCCAGCCTGACACCCTTGTTCCCGGCGGCCGCCGGCGCGCAAGCGGCCTGGCCCGCCAAGCCGATCCGCATGCTCATTGGCTTTCCGCCCGGCAGCTCTCCGGACGTGCTGGGCCGGGCAATCGTCCAGCCCCTGCAGGACGCACTGGGCCAGAGCGTGGTTATCGAAAACCGTCCCGGCGCTTCAGGTTCCGTCGCAGCCGAAGCCACCGTGAAGGCCCCTGCGGATGGCTACACAATTCTGGTCACAGCCGGGAGCACCATATCGATCAATCCGCTGATCAACACCCTGACGTATGACCCCTTCAAGGACCTGACGCCGGTAGCTGCCCTGGCCCGCCTCAACCTGTTTCTGGTGGTGCGCAGCGAACTGCCGCCGAAAAACGTCAAGGAGTTCGTGGCCTGGCTCAAGGCCAGCCCCGGCAAGTTCTCCTACGGCACGCCCGGCAGCGGTTCGTCACCGCACATCGCCGGCGAAATGTTCAAAAGCAAAGCGGGGGTGTTTGCAGTGCATGTGCCTTATCGCGGGTCGGCGCCGGCGCTGCAGGACCTGCTCGGAGCGCACCTCGACTACAACTTTGATCCGGGCATCGCGTTTGCGCACGTCCGCTCCGGAAAGCTGCGCATGATTGCGGTGGCCACGATGGAACGCTCGTCGCTGTTTCCGGATGTGCCGACCCTCGATGAATCCGGCTTCAAGGGCTTTGATGCGGGCACCACCCACGCCGTGTACGCCCCGTCCGGTACGCCAGCGGACATCGTGGCCCGGCTCAACCGCGAGATCAACCGCATCCTTGGCTTGCCTGCCGTGCGGACGATGATTGAAGGGATTGGTGCCGCGCCCTCACCGATGAGCCCGGCCCAGCTCGTCAGTGTGATGCAGGGCGATGCGGCGCGCTATGCGGCCATCATCAGGGAACGCAAGATCAAGCCGGACTGAGCCGGCTGCAGTAAGGTTGCGCGGCACCGGTGCCTCGCGCCTTGGCTCAAACGGCGCTGTGGCAACACGGCGCCGTTTGTTTTTCTGCAATGGCGCGAGAGCAGCGCTCAACCTGCGCGCAGGCTTGGCGGAACTCGGCTACGTTGAGGGCGGCAATCTCATCATAGAGTACCGCTGGGCAGAAGGGAAAGAGGAGCGGCTTGCCTCAGTCGGATTCACTGAGGTGGCCGAGGAAGGCGGCCTATAGGGCTACGGAGTCAATTTTCGTTGCAATGTATCGCCGCGCTGCCTATTTTGTAGACTGCATCCTGAAGTGAACCAAGCCCGCAGATCTTCCGGTAGAGCAACCGACAAAGTTCGAGATGGTCGTCAATTTGAAAACCGCGAAAACACTCGGCATCAAGGTGCCGCAGTCAATCCTGATTCAGGCGACGAAGGTGATTGAATGAGTTGCGTCATCCGGCCCCTTGCTGACGGTATCGAAGCGGCTTAAACTGACTACCACCATGCGCATCGTAGGCACCCAGGACCGTTCCGAAATCGAGCTTGACCCGGTCAAGGCCTACCGGCGCGGGCGCGAACTCGATGCCTTGCTGCCGCGCACTGGTCCGCCGGTGGTGCGCGGCGTCACACGCGGCACGCACGAGTATTTCAATCGCATCGACGCCGAGCGCCAGCGCCAAACCGCACGCGCGCTCAATTCGGCATGACCGACAAGAACCCGCTACTTGATCTCTTGGCGCGGTTTCGCGAGGAAGGCGTTGAGTATGTTCTCGTCGGCGGGCAGGCAGTGCGGCTCAACGGTTATTTGCGTGCGACTGAAGATATCGATGTGTTGGTCAGGCCGACCCGCTTCAACGGCGAGAAAATCATTCGCGCACTCCAATTCCTCAGGTCTTCCAAAGATCTCGACGCCGGCTGGTTCGTACCTTCAGCGGACGGCACTATCGAAAACATTCGCGTTGCGGATGATCTGCTGATCGACCTCCTGTTCGCGGCGAATGGCGAAACCTACGAATCGATCCAGCCGCACATCCGCGAGCTAGAGATCGAGGGTACGCCGGTGCGGGTCCTCAACATCGAAGGCCTGATCAGGACCAAAACCGATTACCGCGAAAAAGACCTGCTGGACAAGAAAGTGCTTACGCGTATCAAGGACGACTTGAAGGCAAATTGATTGCCTGAAATCGTCGGTGGGAGAGATTTTCCTTCGGCGCCAAAGCAACGATTGACGCTGACGGATATCGCCGGATTACTCCAAAAGCACGGTTCGAGTGGGATTCAAGGAAGGACGAGGAGAACCAGGAAAAGCGCGGGGTTTCCTTTGCAGAGGCGCAATACGCGTTCGCTGATTCGAAACGCGTGATCGCGGAAGATTCCTCCCACTCTTCGAACGAGGAGAGATATTTTTGTTTTGCCCTGGTGTCGGACGGCGTCCTCACGGTACGGTTCACCTATCGCGATAACGTCATTCGCATTTTCGGTGCTGGATACTGGCGAAAAGGAAAACAAATCTATGAGCGCGAAAACAAAATACACGGACGAACCACTCGGAAGCCCAAAGGTCGTTCCTGACTTTCTTCCGCGACCTGCGGATCTTGCCTTCAGGGACGCGGGGGTAAAAGTGACGATAGCCTTGAGCAGGCGCAGCGTTGAGTTTTTCAAAACCGAGGCTCAAAAGAACAAGACCCAGTACCAGCGGATGATTCGCCACCTTCTCGATGCCTATGCCGAGCAGCACGCGCAACCTGCAACCGCGCGCCCAACGCGGACGCGCGCAAAAGCGGTACGCGCCGGTTAATGCAAGGTCCTACCTGTTTTCGCCAGGCAGGCCGACGACAAGAGCGGCTTTTACTACCAGAACTTCGATGACGCCAAAGTGCGCGAAGGCGACGTGATGCAGGTGCTCGACGTGCTTGCCCGGGACGTCGGCATCATGGGCATATTTTCCGACTGGCCGGCGACGGTGACGTATTACGCCAGTTGCATGGGACTGAAATAGATATCCTCGCAATTGCAATCCGCTTGATGCCGCCATTCAAACCCCAAGCGTTGCAAATCAGGCTTGGCCGATGCGGCATTGGACAGGAAATTGGCGGGGATTGATGGATGCACAACTACGACCAGAAACCGTCTAGGAGCGCCCCTTGGGGTGGCCTGCCGTCTGCGGTCGGGCCGAGCAAGTGCGCGCGTCCGGAGGGTCCGGTGACTAAGCATTTTGCATCTCCTTCATTCGCCGTCTGGCAATCTTGATTTCCCCCGGTGGTGTCCTTTGATCGCGGATGATTCCTCGCACTCATGAGCCCAAACCTGCTTTGCGAACTCGCTTGATCAGTTGCCCGGCCTGGACGATGCACTCAGTGAGCGTGGCGTCGCTCACCGTGTCGCCGGAGTAATCGTTGAGGTTGCGCTGCTTCCTGAGGGCGTCGAGAACGATGACGACGTCGTTCTCGACATCCATTGTTTTTGGGAGTATCTGGATCACCAACTGGTGGTGACCCGGCTCACTGGTCAAGGTGCGATAGCCCTTGGCCCACAAAGCTGCCATGGCACACTGCATGATCGCCTTGTAGGCGGCATCAAAGCGGTTCTCGACTGAAATGTTGGTGGCTCGGGCGTCAACAAGGTTGCGCTCGGCGGCAACAATCAACTTATGGATGCTTGACGGCGTGGCGTCATGCTTGACCAACCGGTTGACCGACACCAAGTTTTCCAAGCTCATCTTCGTCTCCCATCAGAAAGAGCTTGTCCTTGGCGAGTACTTCGCGCAGGAATCCATCTCCTCCCGAAAGCTTGCGTCGGAATTCCTCCGGCGACATGACGACCGGGTTGATTTCCCGGCCAATTTTTTCTTGTGCCGCATGCAATGCCTTGACGGCTTCGGCAAAGCCGATGTCACCGACCAACAGCACATCCACATCACTGCCTGAGCGCTCTTCACCGCGCGCCATCGAGCCGAAGATCAGTGCAAGCTTGATCCGTTTTGCCACCGGCGTGAGCGCATCGAGCAGCACGTCGGTCAGCCCTGAGGTCTTGCGCAATAGGCTCGCCAGTTCTTCAAAGACCGGGCACCGCCTGTTGGCGCTGTAACGCAACTGATTGCCAACGCGCTCTCGTTTGAGCAAGCCGGCCTCGGCCAGCCTGGCGAGTTCCTTGTGCAAGGTGCCGGCGTTGGTTTCAGTTTGCCGCGCAATCTCCCGCACATGAAAAGCTTCTTCCGGATGCAGGAGCAGCAGTCCCAGGACGCGGCGACGGTAAGTGCCAAATATTAGCGAGGCAAGCATAATGTAGCAATTAGAGCGACGTTTGTAGTTAATAAGGCTACATTATGCCACTTCTAGCTCCACCACGAAACGCACTTTGTTCAGGAGTGTTGGCGCTGGCCTCGAATTTACAACCAATGCCGGTTGAAAGCTGACCAGGAACAACGGACTGCTAAGCCAGGATTGGCGGCCTTCCGCGAAGCGGTATGCGGGTCAATTCTGGATCGGCGTATTGCGGGGAAAGTGATCAGTTTTAGGGCGGCGGCAACATCGATTGATGGCTCTCGTCGCCGGCGGCGGCGCCACGGGGCCGATGGGCGATTTGGGCCGGGACACTTCGCTCAAACCCTTTGTAATGTTGCACTGACCCTGTTTTCTCTTTTACTTGCTACAACGAATTTTTTTATTCCATGACATACTATTCAGTGACCGATATACCGAGAGATAGACATGCTTCAACCCGTCACGAAAGGTAACGAGATTTCTGCTGAAATCAACAGAATCCTCAGTTCCGCCCGCACCTACGACTCTGTTGACGAAATCACATTTCGGCGCCTCGAAGTGCAAGCGAAGAAAGTGGTCTCGGCCAACCCAGTCGAAGGTCATAACGTCCTTGCATCTTTGTATGGTCTAAGAGGCGACATCGCCAAGGCTCGCGAACACTTTTCGATTCTGGCCAATCTTTCGCAAGAGCCAATTTTGGCCACCAACAAGACAGCGATATTGCTTAACGCAGGTTTTTTCGGCGAGGTGCAGAAATTATTTGCAATCGCCGCGAATCCGCAAATGGGATTTTTCACAGGCATTTGGGACCACGGGATCGCCTGTGGTGCGTTCCGAACCCTCCACGCATTTCTTTCGACGGCAAGAAAGATGGAACTCGACCTTAAAGGGATCAATGTCGACCTGGTTGAGCGAGCTGTGCGTTTTCTCGACGCAAACGCAATCAGTGATGAGAGTCTCGCGGCCATGTTGGATGTTGCCGGCGAAATGCTTAGAGAGAACCGCCTGTTCTTTATCGGCAGGGCGCCGACGGTGTTCGTTGGTGATCACGATTCTCTGGAATCGTTTTTCGAGATTACGTTCCAGGTCGGATTGAGCGGAAAAGCCGCCGCAGCTTTGGACCGTGAATTAGGTCATCGACTTCTGACGCGACTGCCCGATATGCCGTTCGAGGTAATGCTGCATTTTGAGTCCGGACTGCCCACGAATGAGCGTTTCCTCGAGCGACCTGCTATCTCTGTCTAAGGCGCTGTTCGCGAGCGCAACTACCGAAGTTGAGCTGCGAAACGTTGTTGGCCGGGGATATTACGCAGCCTACCATGCGGCATTAGCCTTTCATGAGGCACTCGCGCAACCCGGAAAATTGCCGCCCAACGTTTCGGGCTCACACAAAGGGCTGGCGCATCAACTTTGCCGGCCGAACATTCCTGCGACTGATCCGCTCTTTGTTAAATCCTATGATCTTGGCAGAGCCTTGATGTGGCTTCACGCGGAGCGCGTCAAGGCTGATTACTACCTGGACGAGTCCGTGACTCGAGACGATGCGCAAGCGTTTCTGGATCGACTCGACGACGCAATAACCTCGGCGACGATTTAGCCGCACTTTCTCGAGCGCCCTGTTAAGCAAGTCTTCGTTCTTTAGTTCAAAGCAGTTCACGAAGCTTGGCCAGCGCCGCATCTACTTCCGGGCCCTTCTCTTCGATTGCTGCCAGTAGCTCTGCGGGCGTTCGCGTATCCGTGATTTTTTTCCCGCGTGGATTGACCGCCTTGAGGTTGTAGACGGCGTCCTTGATGGCCTGAACCTTGACCATGGCTTCATGGGCGGCTTTATCGGCGGCTTGCGCCTGCTCCGTCAGTTCATCAGCCTTCTTGATCTTCTCCGCCTTGCGCAAGATTGCCCAGACGCTGGCGCTGCCCGACATGCGAGAGCGCATGAGCGCCTTGCAGATGGAACCCGCCCGCGTAAATCAGCTTTTGGTACACGGTGGATATCGCCGCTCCACCCCACACATAGCGATAGTGCGGCCCTTGACCGCAGTGTGAAATTACCATTACCTGCAGCCCGGAGCCTGGAACGCCAGGGGGTGCTGGCCGACGGCAAGAACGGCTTTTACCACCAGAGCTTCGATGAGGTCATCGCGCGCGAAGGCGACGTGATGCAGGTGCTCGACGTATACGCCCGCGACGTCGGCATCATGGGTATTTTTTCCCGACTGACCCGCGACGGTGACTTATTACGCCAGTTACATGGCACTGAAATAAGCCACATCGATATCCAATCGGCTGCAAACCCTCGCCAGTATTGGCTTTGCGGCGGATGGCATCGGATAGTGCGGATAGGTTGAAGCGAGCCTCGCCCCTTTTTTTCGCACATACCGCCCCAATGTGGCACACCACACAGAGCGTTACCGCCGGAAGCCATAGCATTGCCGCTTATTAACCCAGCAACGAACCCGGCGCATGCACATGCCCGACGTGTGCCGGTGCCCGTTAGCCAACCGAATCAGCCCCCGCATCAACCTCGATTCCGTGACCAAAACCGATCAGCCGCGATTGCATCCCTTACCGGAGGGCGTCGCCGTCAAAATGACTGCTCTGCAATTCAGGAACATGCGTCCAAAAATGAAAGCTGCTGCCTCGTTGCTGCTGTCGTTTCTTGCAATCACTCACGGAGGTTTTGCGATGGCCATCGAGGAACCGGCATTCGAGGTCCTCAGCAAAGAGGCCGACTACGAAATCAGGCAGTACCGGCCCTTCATCGTCGCCGAGACCTATGTCGAGGGCGACATGAGCGAGGCGTCCAACAAGGGATTCCGCCTGATCGCCGATTACATCTTTGGCAACAATGAGTCCGCCAAGGGTTCCCCGGACAAGGCCGCCGAAAAAATAGCGATGACCGCTCCTGTTACGGTCGAACCCGCGGCCGCTTCAGCCAAGATCGCGATGACGGCACCGGTGACCGTCGAGCCGCAAAGCGGCGGCGGCGGCAAGATGACGCAGGCGAAACGATGGAAGGTGCATTTCGTAATGCCCGCCGAATATTCGATGGCGACGCTGCCCAAACCGAAGAACCCGGCGGTCAGCCTGCGCGAGGTGCCGGGAAAGCTTCAGGCGGTGCTGGTCTTTTCAGGACTCGCCTGGGAATCCACGGTGCAGGAAAAGACCGATGAACTGGTCGCCTGGCTGGGTACAAGGCAGATAACGGCACTCGGCGCGCCGCAACTGGCTCGCTACAACCCGCCCTGGACCCTGCCCTTTCTAAGGCGCAACGAGATTTTGGTCGAGATCGCCAGGCAGCGCTGACCCGCAAAAATCAAATCGGTCCCGGCCCCGGGGCTTTTGCGTTCAGAACGCGATGATTACTTTCAGCGCCTTGGTTTCCGCCGCTCTGCCAAAGGTGTCGTAGGCATCCAGAATCTTGTCCATCGTGAACCGGTGCGTGATCAGTCTGGCCGGGTCGATGGTTTTTGCCTGCACGGTTTTGAGCAGCATCGGCGTGGTGACGGTATCGACCAGTCGGGTGGTAATGGAAATATTCCGGGACCATAGTTTTTCAAGGTGCAGATCCACCATTTTTCCATGCACGCCGATGTTGGCGATGACACCGCCGGGCGCGACGATGTCCTGGCAGATCTGAAACGTCGGGCCGATGCCGACTGCTTCGATGGCCGTATCGACACCACGGTTTTCCGTCATGGCCATGATTTTTTCGGCCGCCTTGCCGTCGGTGCTGTTGACCACGTCCGTTGCGCCGAAGCGCTTTGCCACTTCGAGCCGGTTGTCATCCAGATCGACCATGATGATCCTCGCCGGGGAATAGAGCTGTGCCGTAAGCAGTGCGGCCAGACCGATCGGCCCTGCGCCGATTATCGCCACGTTGGTGCCCGGCGCGACCTTGCCGTTGAGGACGCCGCATTCAAATCCGGTTGGCAGTATATCGCTCAGCATCACCAGGGCATCTTCGTCCGCACCGGCTGGAATGGGGTAAAGACTGGTATCAGCATGCGGGGTACGGACGAATTCCGCCTGCGTGCCGTCAATCTCGTTGCCCAGGATCCAGCCGCCTGTGGTGCAGTGCGAATACATACCGCGCCGGCAGTATTCACATCTGCCACACGAGGAGATGCAGGAGATCATTACGCGATCGCCGGGCTTGAACGTCAGCACGCCGGCACCGACCGAATCAACGATGCCGATACCTTCGTGACCGAGGACGCGGCCGGGCTTGCAGGTCGCGAGATCGCCCTTGAGAATATGCAGGTCGGTACCGCAGATCGTGGTCTTCACCATCCTGATGATGGCATCACCCGCTCCCTGCAGCGCCGGCTTGGGTCGATCTTCGACCGCCATTTTTCCGGGACCGTTGTATATGAATGCTTTCATTTTTTTGTTCTGTAAATCGACCGGCTGCGTCAACCGGACTGCAACCATTGGCGCAGCGCCGTCGCAGGCATTGCGACAAGGTTCAGGGCGGTTGCCCTGCGTGTATGAACGATATACAGGGTATGGGCATCCGGTCTGTGTGCAATCGCACTTAACAATGTGCCGATATGCACCAACGATAGGGGTGCCCGTCTGCCCGCATCAGCACGAGCGCCATACCAGCGAATGGTCCGCTTCTCCACCCTTTCCATTTCCGGTTGGGGCGCCGGTTCAGGTTGTCCGGGATGAAAAATCCGGACAGCCCCGCCAGACAAGGGTTTCCAGCCGTTACGCCTGAAAACCCGCGCCAGTATTGGCTTTCCGGCGGATGGCAGGCCGTTGACGGGACCAATTTACCGCTGCGTCACCGCAATCGATTTCGCACCTTTCGCAAGGTCCAGCAAAAGGTGGCGAGTGGCACCAGAAGCCATTGCGCAAGCGGCGCCAGGCCCACGCCGATCCAGGGCAGTAGCGGCATCCATGAGGAGTACGTCCAGCTTCCCCGGCTTAGATTCAGCCGCTCGCTAAACACGGTGTAGGAGATGCTGAGCACAATCGTCGTGGTGATGACCCGTGTCGCTGGCCAGTCAACGGGTTCGCCGGCACGATTCAACACCAGTGCAAGCAGAAGTGCGGCGGTGCCGATCAGCACATCTCCCGCAGTGCAATGCACCACAGAAAAAGCGATCCAGCCCGGCGTAGCATCGACCCATAGCGTGTAGAGCGGTAGTTGCAGCAGCTCCCAAAGCAAGCTGAAGAGTGCCAGCGACGGCACATAACGTCGAAGAATCAGCGACCATGACTCCCGGCACATATAGCGACTCATTCGTTTCATTGGTGACCTCACGCCGCCAAACCAGTTAAAGCAGGAAAATAAGCGTTGACCATGTAAAGACATGAAGGTCGGCATTTGGCAAGTAGGCATGAGTTCAGCGTCTTCAGCACTGGATCAGAGGTTATCCCACTTCGACTGACAGTTTTAAAAGATTCATAAGGGAGTGCGCGGCCCGGCTGAGAGCCGTCCACTAACGGCGATGCGTCCCGTTATGTGGCAGAACGCACAGAACCGGTGCGGGCTTTCACGCATGTTCATCTACCTCGCTGCAATCCATGCGCTTCAGTCCGAATTTTTTCCATCCCTTCTGACCATGCTGGTCAGGAGAACGCCGTATCCAGGAAATCAGTCAACACCAACTTCGGCCGTTCCGTTTGAACCGCCGTGACACAGCAATAGCCATAGTTGCCGCGTTTTGCGACCTGATGTCGAATTGCGCCAGCCCATGTGGATGGAGCACGCAGTCGCCGCGCAAGCGCGCGCAACCCGATCCCCGAGGTAGCGCCGGAATCTTTGAGAGGTAGCCATGTCCACCAACGTGCTAGAGATGGCAGAAACGGTCGCATTGCTCATGACGGCCGGCAAGGGAATTCTCGCCGCCGACGAAAGTACGGTCACCATCGAAAAACGCTTCAAGGTCCTGGACGTGGTTTGTACGGAAGAAACCCGGCGCGACTACCGCGCGTTGTTGTTCTCCGCACCCGGTTTGGGCGCATTCATCAGCGGCGTCATTCTGTTCAAGGAAACCCTCAAACAAAATGCAACGTCGGGGGCGTCACTTCCGCATTTGCTGCGGGCGCAAGGCATCGTTACCGGCATCAAGGTGGACAAGGGCACGCTGGCCCAGGCCGGTTTTCCCGGCGAAACGGTGACGCAGGGTCTGGACGGGCTGGCAGACCGGCTCGCAGAATACAAACACCTGGGCGCGCGTTTCGCCAAGTGGCGTGCCGTGTTCACCATCGGTGCCGACACCCCGACGCCGCAGGCGATTGCAATGAACGCGCACGCTCTAGCCTGTTACGCCGCGCTGTGCCAGGAACAGGGCTTGGTGCCGATCGTCGAGCCCGAGATATTGATGGACGGCGACCACACGCTCGCGACCTGCGCAAGGGTCACCGAAGATGTGCTGCACGCCGTGTTTCACGCGCTGCACCGGCAACGCGTCGCGCTTGAGCACATGCTCCTCAAACCAAACATGATCGTGCCGGGCGCCGCGTTCCCCGGCCAGGCAACACCCGGGCAGGTCGCGGCGGCCACCCTCGAATGCCTGCGGCGCACCGTACCGGCAGCGGTGCCCGGCATCGTTTTTCTGTCCGGCGGGCAAACTGAAACAGACGCGACTGCCAACCTCAACGCGATCAACAGCCCTCCGGCGAAGCAGCCTTGGGTCCTGAGCTTTTCGTACGGGCGCGCCCTGCAGGCGCCGGTACTCGAAAAATGGCGTGGCGAGGGCGCGAACACGGCTGTCGCGCAGCAAGCGTTGCTCAAGCGGGCGCGTCTGAACAGCGCCGCCCGCGACGGAAAATACACGCTCGCAATGGAACAGTGACCCCTCTGATGCAGTGGCAAGATGCAAACCGGCCGGAATTGAGTGCACCGGGGCTGGACGCACTGCAGCGCCGCGCCTTCGACTACTTCCTGCATGAAACCAACCCCGCGAATGGTCTTGTGGCGGATTCATCCAAGCCCGATGCGACCGGGCACAAAGGCTTCTACTACCATTTTCTCGACAGGAGCGGGGACCACCGCGCCGGACTGTGCGAATTATCCACAGTCGATACCGGTTTTCTGCTGGCCGGCATGCTCGCGGCAGCGGCGTTTTTTGATCATGAAAACGAACAAGAGCATGAGATACGAACCTTGGCCCGGTCGTGCTGATGTGCGAGAACCACCGGTCGGCGTTGTTGTGGCGGCTGATGCGCGCCTGTCCTTATATCGTCACCGGACTGCGGCGGGCCGGATTCCGGAACGGCTGCTTATGACATGGACCGGCCCTCACGCGTCTGTGGAGGTTACGCGATCGCCTTGTCGACTATTGCCTGCGCCTCCCCAAGGATGCGCTGCAGATGGTCGGCGCCACGGAAGCTCTCGGCATAGATCTTGTAGAGGTCTTCGGTGCCCGAGGGCCGCGCCGCAAACCAGCCGTTCCTGGTGATCACCTTTATCCCGCCGATCGGCGCGCCGTTGCTGGGTGCGTGGGTGAGGATGCTGTCGATTTTCTCACCGGCAAGATCGGCCGCTGCAATGCTCTGCGGTTGGAGCGCGGCGAGTTGCTTTTTTTGCTTCGGCGTTGCCGCCGCTTCGATTCGATCCGCCACCGGACTGCCGAATGCCTGCGTCAGCTCGGCGTAGAGAGCGCCCGGATCGCGACCGCAGCGCGCGGTGATTTCGGCCGCCAGCAACGCCGCGGCGATGCCGTCCTTGTCGGTAGTCCAGACTGACCCGTCGCGACGCACAAAGGCCGCGCCTGCGCTTTCCTCGCCGCCAAAACCCAACGATCCGTCGTACAGGCCGGCGGCAAACCACTTGAAGCCGGCCGGCACTTCGTACAGCGCACGCCCGAGCCGGGCCGCGACGAGGTCGATCAGGCGCGTGCTGACCACGGTCTTTCCCACGGCAGCCTGCGCGCTCCATTGCGGCCGGTGCCGAAACAGGTACTCGATGGCGACCGGGAGGTAGTGGTTCGGCGGCAACAGCCCGGCCTTGGGCGTAACGATGCCGTGGCGGTCGTGATCGGTGTCGCAGGCGAATGCGATGTCGAAGCGGTCCTTGATGCCGATCAGGCGCTGCATCGCATAGGGCGACGACGGGTCCATGCGAATCTTGCCGTCCCAGTCGAGCGTCATGAAGCCAAATGCCGGGTCGATTTCGTTGTTGGTCACCGTCAGATCGAGCCGGTAGCGCTCGGCGATGCGCCCCCAGTAGTGCACGCCGGCGCCGCCGAGCGGGTCGGCACCAATGCGGATTTTCGCGTCACGGATCGCATCCATGTCGATGACATTGCCCAGATCGGCGACGTAGGCGACGAGAAAATCGTGGCGATGCGTGGTCGGCGCACGCAGCGCCTGCGCATGGCCGACGCGCCTCACGCCTTCAAGCGCGTGTGCGAGAAAGCCATTGGCGGCGGCCTCGATCCAGGCGGTGATATCGCCGCCGGCCGGGCCGCCGTTCGGCGGGTTGTACTTGAGGCCGCCGCTCTCGGGCGGATTGTGCGATGGCGTCATCACGATGCCGTCGGCCAAGCCCCGGCTGCGGCCGCGGTTATGGGTCAGGATGGCATGCGAAATGGCGGGCGTCGGCGTGTACTCGCCGTGCGCCGCCAGCATCACCTCAACGCCGTTGGCGGTCAGCACTTCGAGTGCGCTTGCGCAGGCCGGCTCCGAGAGCGCGTGGGTGTCGATACCAAGGAAAAGCGGACCATCAATGCCCTGCTTTTCGCGGTACTGGCAAATCGCCTGCGTGATCGCGAGCACATGCGATTCGTTGAACGAGACATCGAACGACGAGCCGCGGTGTCCCGAGGTGCCGAAGAGGACGCGTTGCGCGGACACCGACGGATCGGGAACGCTGCTGTAGTACGCGGCGACGAGTGCGGGCACATCGACCAGCATCGAGCGCGGCGCGGGCTGACCGGCGAGCGGATTGATTCGCGTGGTCATGGCGCCGCACGCGGCTGCTCCGCCGGTGCCGGTAATGCCGCGACATCCAGACCGGCGACGCCGCCGGTGCGCTCGGGCGTCAGGTCGGACGCGGGGCGGCCGGCCATCGCGGGCGGATCGAAGGCGCAGCGGCCCTGGCGGGCTGCTGCGATGGCGCCGGCGGTGTCAGCGACGAACAGTGGTGGGATCTCCATCGAGACCCCGCCGTCGGTTTGGTTGGTGGCGTCGAACACCGGTCTGACCGGGTCGGCCGCGCGTCGCAGGCGTTCCAGCGCCAGTGCCGTGAACAGCGCTTCACCGGTCAGCCCGGCCGGCGTCCTGGCGTGGATGGCCGCGTTGCAGGCATCGCCGCCGCCGATGGCGGTATCGAAGATGCCGGGGTGGGAGGTCAGCCCGGTGATGTTGTCCGGCCACGGTCTCTGGCCGGGATCGTGCGGTTGACGGATCGATTTCATGCGGTCTTTGTTCCGGCCTGAGATGGGCTTATTGATGATACCGGGCAACATGGGGCGTCCAGCTTCAATTGCAGCCACAGCTCCAGCAGCGCCTGCGCCGTGGAGGCAAAGCACAGCCACGATCCGTTCAGCGTGTAGTACAGCGCCTTGATGCCAAAGCGGTCGCACGCCATGCGGTCGCGCGCCATGAAGAGGCTTGCGTAACGCCGGTCCCACACCGCAAAGGCGAACCTACCGAAGAAGCGCTGCACATAATCCGCGCCCCAGGCGAGATAGGCCTTCAGGATGACTTCGCTGTCACTCCCAAAGAAAAAACGGTAGCCCATCGCGACCGGCTCGGCGCGCAGTTCCTTGTAGTTGTAGCTGGTGCCGTTGAAGACCAGCAGCAGCTTCAATTCGCCGTCAACCATCGGTTGGTCGACAGCGGTGCTCAAGTCGATGACCGCCAGGCGGCGGGGGTCCAGGGCCAGCGGGCCGTCGCTGAAGGCGCCGCTGTGATCGGGGCCCCGTCGGGCGATCCTGTCTGGGATGCGATCGACCGCCGACGTGTCGGCCGGCAAGCCATCGAATCGCAATTCACCGCAGATGCCGCACACCGGGGGACGAAGTTTCAAGGGGGGACGATGCTTCAAGCTGGGACTCACTTCAAGCGGGGATGGGTGCGTTGTGTGTCGTAGCGGGCACATCAGTACAGGATGCGACAGCGGATCGTTGCTGGAACCGTGCACAACCGGGCCAGTGCCGGCTGCGATGCCGCGTGGTCAACATCGATCACAACGTAGCCAACATCCTCGTTTGTGCTCAGGTATTGCGCCGCGATGTTGATACCCGCCGCCGACAGCGTATCGTTGACCTGAGCCAGCACCCCGGGGACGTTCTTGTGAATATGCAACAACCGGCTGCGTCCGGCGCGCTCGGGCAGCGCGACTTCGGGAAAATTCACGGCCGAGGTGGTCGAGCCGTTGTTGCCATACCGTATCAGCTTGGCTGCGACCTCCTTGCCGATGTTCACCTGCGCTTCCGCGGTCGAGCCACCGATGTGCGGCGTCAGAATGACGTTGTCGAAACGCGCCAATGGCGAGACGAAGGCAGAATCATTGCCTTGCGGTTCGAGGGGGAAGACATCGATCGCAGCACCGTGCAGGTGGCGGCTCTCCAGCGCGGCAGCGAGTGCATCGATGTCAACCACGGTGCCGCGCGATGCATTGATCAGGTGGCTTCCCGGCTTCATCGCCGCCAGTTGCGCCGGCCCGATCATGTTGGCTGTTGCCGCGGTTTCCGGGACATGCAGGCTGACCACGTCGGAGATCTGCAAAAGCTCGTCCAGTCCGGCCATTTCGCGCGCATTGCCGAGCGGCAGCTTCGCCTCGATGTCGCGGAACACCACGCTCATGCCGAGCTGCTCCGCGAGCACGCCGATCTGCGTGCCGATGTGGCCGTAGCCCACGATGCCCAGCGTCTTGCCGCGTACTTCGTACGAATGCGCGGCGCTCTTGACCCAGCCGCCACGGTGCAGGACTGCGTTCTTCTCCGCAATACCGCGCATCAACATGATTATCTGCGCCAGTACCAGCTCGGCCACGCTGCGCGTGTTGGAGAACGGGGCGTTGAACACCGGAATACCCAGGCGCATGGCGGCTCCCAGATCGACCTGGTTGGTGCCGATGCAAAAGCAGCCGATGGCCGCCAGCCGGTTCGCGCGCTGCAGCACTTCTTCGCTCAGTTGCGTGCGGGAGCGGATGCCCAGAAAGCTCGCCTCGGCCAGCACCGTGCGCAACTCGATGCCGGCCAGCGACCTCGTATGGGTGACGATGCGCGTGTAGCCGTCGTGGCGCAGCGCCTCGACGGCCGACGCGTGAATCCCTTCGAGCAGAACCACCAACAGGTCGCTCCTGGCGGCGGTGGGATCGATCGACTTGGAATTCAAGGTCAAGCTCATGGTGTGATCGCTTTTCCGGTGCTTGCGCAACCGTTTCCGAACATCAGTGCGCGCAGCCCGGCCCACTGCGCTTCGGTCGGCACCGCGGCGGCATCGATCGCATGCGCGGCGTGCGGATCGATGGCGCCGTGCGCGTCGAATACCAGCCAGCTGCAGGATTCATTGACGATGGCCTCGGGTTGGCCGCAGGACAGGCGCAGGTACCAGTCCACCAAAATGAAGCGAAGGCCGGCGAATTCGGCCGCCGCTGCCTCACCGCGGGCGAGCGCGACGTAGCGCTCGTGGGCCAGCGGCCGCACTTCGTTTTGATCGAGCAAGAACAAGCGGGTTTCATGCGGCGTCGGCGTGCAAACCTCTGACGGCCATCCCGCATGCCCCTGCGCCGGCCCTTCGAACACCGGGGCAAAGCCGCCACCGGGGGTGCGGAAGTTCGTCGTCTGGCCCTGGTACAACCGTGCCGCGACCCATTGCACGCGGCCATCATAGGTGTAGTCGCGCAGGTCGAACTTGAGGGCCTGCACCGGTTCTTCGTTCTGGATCACCCGTCCGCCGGGCGCCACCAGTGCTTGAGCCACATAGCCTCCGGCGAGAATCTCCTGCCACACGCGCTGGGTGAGTTTGTCGCCACGGTAAGCGGCCCGGCCACCGAACCCGGCGAAGGGCTTGAAGAACAGGCGCCGCCGTTCGCGCCACAGACGCTCGGCATGCTTTGCCTGCACCACTTCGGTGTGGGGAATACCGGCCAGCAGAACCTCTTGTGTGGCCTGCGGAACGCCCAGGGCCTGCAGCCGCGTTGCGTCACCGAGCAAGGCCAGATTGCGCTTGTCCGCGTACAGCGCGTGCGCCTGCGGATGTGGCGTGAGCACCATCGCGTTCGCGAGGTAGGCCTCGCGTAGCGTTGCGCTGGCGGGCGCAGTCAGCGAAAAATCGGTCAGGCGGTTGTAAACCATGTCGATCGCCACATCACCATGCCAGAGCTTGCCGCCATACAAACTGAACGCGGTCGGTCCGCCGATCACCGCCTGCAGACCGTGCCGCTGGAACAAGCGCTGGAACAGCACGAACTCGGGGTACAGATACTGCTGCTCGGGGTTCTCGTCGACGATGGCGATGCTGCGCAGTGGCCGCTCGTGACCGCAGAGCGACCACTCTTTGCGAAACATCGCAACGATCCGCGCCTCGAACGCATCTGCTGTAGCCGGCGGCGGCAAGAGGCCTTCGACGGCCGCGCAGCACGCGCGCTGTGCCCGTGCCAACACGGCATTGAGCATCGCACCGCCCGCATTGGTGTTGATCTCGATGAGGCCGAAGCTGCCCTCAGTGACATGAAAGTCGTAGCCGAAGAACACGCCCCTGGCGCCGCCCGGATCGTGGCGCGCGATGGGGGTTGCCGCGGCCAGCACTTCCTCGCGATAGGCCGGCAGTGCGACCACCGATTCGATGGCCCGCACCACCCGGGCCATGCGCTGCATGTGTTCGTACGACAGGAAAACGGGGCGCGTTGCAAACAGGTAGGGGCAACGCTGCCGGATCAAATCGAACAGACCCGGCTCGCCGATCTCCGACTCCAGTGCGTGGCGCAGCGCCGCGGCATCCAGGCTGATGCAGAAGCATTCGCTATTCAGCAGCTCCATCGAAATCGGGCCTGGTGGCACACTTGCGGCTGCGATCGTCGCGGGGTTCGGTGGCATGTTCATGACAAAAGCCCGCCCCCGGCCCGGCCCCGAAAGTGCCGGACACGTTCGACAAGATGGACCATCAGCACCACGTCGGCGCTTTCCGTTGCGCCATCGGTGCCGGCGCCGGTCGCAAAGCCGACGTTCGCCCGGGTCGGCCCGGAAGCGTCGTTGACACCATCGCCGGCCATACCGATCTTCTTGCCGGTAGCCTGCCGCGCCCTGACCTTCGCCGCTTTCCGGACCGGCAGCACGTCGGCCAGGACGCCGGCGATGCCAAGGTCGGCGGCGGTGCGCCTGGCCGTGCCGGCGTTGTCGCCGGTCAGCATCACCACCTCAAAGCCGCGATCGTGCAGCTTGGCCACCGCCGCCCTGGCGGTCGGCCGCACGGCGTCGGCGATGACAATGAGACCGAACACCCTGCCGTTCCGCGTCACGTGCACCACCGACGCCCGGCGCCTCGCCGATCCGCTTTTCCACTTCGTCGATGCCCCACACCGACAGCAGGTCGTGAGTTTCAATCGCGCTCGTTTTCATGTTTTCTCCGTCAAGAGTAAGTCGATTGCCGGGACTCCTGCACGGTAAGCGCCGGCCGCAGCATCCTTCTGTTCGACACCGCACACACCGGCACCGTGAGCGTGTAAAATCAACCAGCATCCGGATTCGGTGCGACATGGACAGGCAACTTGGTCGTGCCTTGTTTGAATTTCCGTTTCGCGGAGCGGTGGGTTTAAAACAAAAAAACGCGGGAGACCGGGTATCAGACCGCTCCCGGCTTTTGCGCATTTTTCTCCGCACTCAGCACTCCGCACTCAGCACTCCGCAATCAGCACTCAGTAATCAGCACTCAGCACTCAGCACCGATTTTTGCGGTGCGCAGCACCCGTAGTGTTTTCTCGCCCATGAGTTGTACTCGCCTACCCTGGTACCCGCCGGTGCGGCTGTCGATTTCGATTTTGTCGCCGGTTTTGCCATTTGCAGACGGAGAATTGCCATGCCCACGCCCATCCGCTCGCCCGCCACCACCGGCCTTCTGAAAACCCCCACCGGCATCGACGGCCTCGATGAAATCACCGGCGGCGGCCTGCCCGCCGGGCGGCCGACGCTGGTGTGCGGGGGGGCGGGGTGCAGGAAGACCAT
>Ga0163146_10001058_pt1 | contig 39435 bp, 31 predicted proteins | sample OliLakLV19MP7G1_FD_148648 | JGI IMG/M metagenome (GOLD analysis project Ga0163146, IMG submission 148648) | Freshwater microbial mat bacterial communities from Lake Vanda, McMurdo Dry Valleys, Antarctica - Oligotrophic Lake LV.19.MP7.G1 | ecosystem: Environmental > Aquatic > Freshwater > Lake >...
GAGCAGGAGGGCGAATCTCTGCGTCGCCGCAACTCGCCTGTATCACTGCGGATACTGCTTCGTTGCGGCTCCTTGATCTTCGCCCTCCTGCTCACCCTCGCCGTCGAAGCACTTTCGCCACAGGCTGCTAGAGCACCATCACGTTCTCGGAGTTCCCGCACAACACGCTGATCGATGACGAGTATGCCGATCTCGGCGTGCTGTTCACGGACACGGATGGGAACTGGATCATCGGCACGGCTTCTGGAACGTATCCACAGGATGGCTGGGGTCTGAACGGCAACGCCATCGTGGAACTGACCTTCGACACGCCGATGTGGGCGTTCGGTTCGCATTTTCCGGGCGTTGCCTTCTTCGACTTCTTCTCCGGCGACGACTTGCTGTTCTCATCACCTCTGATGGGCGGAAGCGGTGTGAACTTCTTTGCCGGGTTCACCTCGGCGATCCCATTCGATCGCGTCCAGATCTACGGCATGCCCCCCGATCCCTTCGGCAACCCCGACAAGGTGTTCTTCGACAGCTTCTACTTTTCGGCGGTCCCGAGTCCGGCAGGCCTTGCGGTCTTGGCGCTCGCGGGACTTTGCGGCACGCGGCGACGTCGGCGATGACGCACCGCGTGCCGGGTCTTCGGAATCACGACGCCGTGGCCTCCATGCCGGAGCCCGCGGTGTTTCTGTGGGGCGCTCAAGACCAGAGGATGGACCGGATCTCACGTTCCACGTGCGTAACGTCGTCAGCACTTTCCCCGCCCGCCACGCGAACGGCTGCCGTTGCAACGGTGACGGGCACGGGTCCGCCTGCATCGCCCCTATTTGTGGACGAAGGTGACGCGAGGTCCGCGACATCCGCGACATCCGCGACATCCGCGACATCCGCGACATCCGCGACATCCGCGAGATGATCGTTACGATCCGCCGATGCTCGAATCCGACTCCCCGGCCACGGAGCGCAATGTGCCGCTGGTGCTCGTGACCGAGTCGCTCGCGCCCGAGGCGCTGTCGTGGCTCACGGATCGCTGCGCGGTGGTGCAACTCGCGCCCGGGCATCCGGACTTCCCCAGCGCGCTGGCCCGCGCCGAGGCCCTGGTGGTGCGCACCTACACCAAGGTCGACGCCGCGCTCCTCGCCGCCGCCCCTCGACTGAGAGTCGTGGGGCGCGCCGGCGTCGGTCTCGACAACATCGATCAGGGGGCCTGCGCAGCCCGGGGCATCGCCGTCGTCAACACGCCGGATGCGAACACGCAGGCGGTGGTCGAGTACGTCTTCGCGCTGATCCTGGATGCGCTCCGTCCCCGCGCGGCCCTCGCCGGCGCGGTCGATCGGGCCGAATGGAATCGGCTGCGGAAGGAGATCGTGGGGCGACGCCAGCTCGATGAATGCACGCTTGGCGTGGTCGGATGCGGCCGCATCGGCCGCCGCGTGATCGAGGTCGCCGAGGCAATCGGCATGCGGAGCCTCGTGAACGATCTCCGTCCGCTCACACCCGAGGAGCACCGCTCCGCCGAAGTGGTCCCGATCGAGCGGCTCTTTCGCGAAAGCGATGTGATCACGATTCATGTCGATGGCCGGACGGACAACCGCGGCGCACTCGACCAACAGTTGATCGCCTCGATGCGCGAAGACGTCGTCCTCCTGAACACCAGCCGCGGTTTCGTCCTCGATCACGCCGCGCTCGCTGCGTTTCTCGCCGCGAACCCGGCCGCGCTGGCCCTCCTCGACGTGCACGAGCCCGAGCCCATCACCTCGGAGCATCCCCTCCTCGGCCTCGGCAACGCCCATCTCTTCCCCCACCTCGCCAGCCGCACCGAAACCGCGCTGCGGAACATGAGTTGGGTGGTGCGAGAGGTGGTGGAGGAGTTGGATTCGGCGAGGAAACGAGACCAGTGAGGGGAAGGGGGGGCAGGGAGCAGGGGGAATGGGAACGGGCTGCACGACTAGACACGTGCGCCGTATCCAAGGCGTTGCGGCTCCGTCCCCCGCGCACACACCGACTCCTGCAACCCATTGCTGCTCCCTGCCCCCTCGTCCCCATCCCTCCTCTCCCGATATATTCCGCCCCATGTCCCTCGCCATCGACTCCGTCCATGCTCGGCAGGTCCTTGATTCTCGCGGCAATCCCACCATCGAGTGCGAGGTGACTCTCGAGAGCGGCTTGATGGGATCCGCAATCGTCCCCTCCGGCGCCAGCACGGGCGAGCATGAAGCGGTCGAGCTCCGCGACGGCAACGCCAGGCGCTGGATGGGCAAGGGGGTGGGCAAGGCCGTCGAGAACGTGATTGCGAAGATCGGCCCCGAGCTCGTCGGTCTCGATTGCCGCGAGCAGGAGCTGATCGATCGACTGATGATCGAGATCGACGGCACCGCCAACAAGGGCAAGCTCGGCGCGAATGCGATTCTCGGCGTCTCCCTGGCCCTGGCCCACGCCGCAGCGGCAGCGACTCGACAGCCGCTCTATCGCTACATCGGCGGCTCGTCGGCCCGCATCCTGCCGGTGCCGATGCTCAACATCTTGAACGGCGGCAAGCACGCCGACAACACCGTCGACTTCCAGGAGTTCATGATCCAGCCGCTCGGATTCGAGACCTTCAGCGAGGGTCTCCGCGCCGGCGTCGAGATCTTTCACACGCTCCGCAGCGTGCTGCACGAGAGGCACCTCTCGACCACCGTCGGCGACGAGGGCGGCTTCGCTCCCAATCTGAAGAACAACGAGGAGGCTCTGGAGCTGATCGTCCGCGCGGTCGAGAAGTCGCCGTACAAACTGGGAAGCCAGATCTTCATCGCCCTCGATCCCGCCACCAGCGAACTCGCCAACGAGGCGAAGAAGCTGCGGGGCGCAGGTCGGAAAGGTGCGAAGAAGGGTTCCGGGAAGGCCTCGCACGCTGCTTCGGAAGTCGGCTACTGCTTCTTCAAGAGCGATCCCAGGCGCATCGCCTCGAGCGACGAGATGATCGATCTCTGGGCCCGATGGTGCAGCAAGTTCCCGATCCGCTCGATCGAGGACGGCCTCTCCGAGGATGACTGGTCCGGCTGGAAGAAGCTGACCGATCGGCTCGGCTCGAAGGTCCAGCTCGTCGGCGACGATCTCTTCGTCACCAATCCGAAGTTCCTCCAGAAGGGCATCGACAACGGCTGTGCAAACTCGATTCTGGTGAAAGTGAACCAGATCGGCACCTTGAGCGAGACGCTGGAGGCCGTCCGCCTCGCTCAGCGCCACAGCTACACCGCGATCCTCAGCCACCGCAGCGGCGAGACCGAGGACTCGACCATCGCCGACATCGCCGTCGCCACCAACTGCGGCCAGATCAAGACCGGCGCCCCCTGCCGCAGCGATCGCAACGCCAAGTACAACCAGTTGCTCAGGATCGAGGAGCAGTTGGGAAGTGCGGCGAAGTACGGCGGATAGGGGGTCGGCTGCGCCGACTGGGTCGTCGTCGGCTGCGCCGACTGGGTCGTGAGGTGCGCCGGGTGCGCGGCACCTTTTTGAGCTCGGCACGATCAGCGGCTGCGGCTTCGCCTGCGCCCCCGATCGAGCCGAGCGATTCAGGGGGGCCAGTGAACGGACGGCGCGTACTTTGTCGACTTGTCGCGAGTTGAGTCGGTGAAGATCTGGCCGTGCTGATGCTCGGCGGTCCAAGGGGGCGATACGACGCTCAACGACGCTGTCCGACGGACGACGACCCTCACCCTCCGCCGTTCGACTCGCTCCGCTCGCTCACGGCTCCTCGCTCTCCCGCGGCGCTGCGCTGGCGGGAGAGGGGACGCGCACGCATCCAATCGTGCAACCCACTGCTGTTCCCTGACCCCGCGAGCGCAGCGAGCGTCCGTGCAGCCGCGGCGCATCACGCCCCCACTCCTCATTCCCCATTCCTCACTCCTGATCCCTCCGGCTCGCAAAGCGAGCCGGGAGTCACGCGTAACTGTGCAAGCCGGAGATCACGAAGTTGATCACGATCCAGTTGAACAGCATGACGCCGGCGCCGATGACGGCGAGGATCGCCGTCCAGAGTCCCTTGTCCTTGGCCTTGAGGCGCACGTGCACCAGCACGGCGAAGACGATGAAGGTGTTGAGGGCGAAGACTTCCTTGGGATCCCATCCCCAGGGGCGGCCCCAGGAGTGATCGGCCCAGATGGCGCCCATGACGATTCCAGCCCAGAGCAGGATGAAGGAGAGCTCCATCAGCACCATGGTGACGCCGTCGAAGACTTCCCCGGGTGAGACGCGTCGTATCGAGCCCCCGCCGCTGCCCAAATCGCCTCCCGCGACACCGGTGGCGCCTCCGCCGATCATCGCCAGGGACGATTCGTCGGGTTCGCGAGCCAGCATCACGACTCCAGCGCTGGTTGCGACTGCGGCCTGCCGCGTCGGCATCATCAGCGATCCCGCGCCGCCGACGCGTGCGAAGTCGGGGCCGCCGCCGATGAATCGCCAGCCCAGATAGAGGATCGCCGAGATCGCCGCCATGAAGATCAGGCAGTAGCTGAAGATGATCACGTTGGTGTGGATGTAGAGCCACACGTCGTTCAGGACCGGCATCATGTTGCTGATGCTTGGATTCAGATAGGCCGGCAGAAAGTGCGCCGCCATCAGGGCGACCAGCGACGAGAACGCCGCGGTGAGCAGAAAGAGACCGCGCATGATGGAGCCGCGGACCAGGATCTCGAGGACGACCGCAGCGCAGGCACCGAACCATGACGCCGTCGTCACCGCCTCGAACATGTTCGAGTTCGGCCAACGGGCGGAGATGTACCAGCGGATCCCGACCGCGGCGGTCTGAAGCAGGAACCCGACTGCGAAGAGCGAGATGCCAAGTCGCAGGGCCATCGGCCAGCGGAAGACCGCCCACATCAGGAGCGGCAGCGTCGCGAACATGTAGACCAGCCACACCCAGCTCATGTTGTCGACGGCGAAGTACCAGCTCTCGAGGCGCAGTCGACTGGGGGAGGGATAGGTCTCGGGACTGATGCCGCGGATTGCCTCGGCCATCGCCACAATCGAGGCGTTCACCGCCGTGGCGTCCTCGCGAGACCAACCGTTGACAAGATCGGCCCAGTGGCTGGCGATCTGCTGCTGCTTCGAGGCGTCGAGACCCGCAATCGGCACCAGAACCAACCCGCCATCGGGCCCCGGCGCGGGCATCAGCTCCTCGAATCCGTGCCACTGCTTGTCGACATCGCCATCGGCCGGCGGCACCGGCCGCAGGAGCGACAGAAGCCGCCGCGGTGCTCGGGTTCCCATCGCCGCATTGAGGGCGTTGACCACCTTCTCGGTGCGGATGAGATCCGCCTGCAATCGATCGATGAGCGGCCCCAGCGCCGGCTGCGTCAGCAGCATCGGCGAAATCAGCCCGCTCTCCATGAAGACGGCGAGGCGCTCCGTGAGACTCGGATCCGCCTCCAGCAGGACCTCGCTGATCTGGGCCCGCACCGGCTTGTTCTTGACGTAGATGATGTCGGCGTCTTCGTACGCCTCGGGCCTGAAGAGGAGATCGAAGTAGGTGAAGGTCGGCGTCTGCCCGGCGATTCGACGCGAACCGCTCACCAGCGACATCTGGGCGCTGGCGAGACTGTCGATGCTCTTGAGCCGTCCTTCATGGTGCACCGCAAGGGCGCCAAGCGGACCGAGATCGACCTCCGCAGCGAAGCCCTGCGTTCCTCCCTGGGTCCCGCGACCGAATCGCGTGCCGGCCGTGGCGGCGACGAGGACAAGCACGGCCACGGCCGCCAGCATCGGGATGAGCCAGCGACGAAGTGCGGATCCGCCGGACTCGGGGGATGTTGTCTGGATGGTGTGGGTCACGATGAACTCTCCTTGGCGGCGGACTCTTGCGAGGGTGCGCTGATTCGCAGCTTCGCTCCCGGCGGGATCTCTCCGCGAGCGGCCATCGAAGCCACCATCGCCTCGACGGCGAGCTGTCGCCGGCGCTTGATGAAAGGCTTCACATAAAAGGCGTAGATCATTCCCGCGACCGCGATGCAGCAGCCGATGAGCTGGGTGTAGACACCGCGTCGATTGCCGACGCCGAGGACGGTGTAGTTGAGTCCGGCCGATGCCGGCTGGCCGCCACGAGCTTCATCCGGTGGATCCCACTGAGCCTGGAAGAACCACCAGCCGTCGAGCTGAATCGGATCGTTCACGCTCAGCTCGAGCGGTGGTCCCCAAGGCAATGCCGACGTCCCCGCGGTGGCGCCAGCTCCGGCATCGATGGCCTTGTCTTCGAGGAACCGCACCCGGCTGGTGTAGTTGCGAATCGTCAGCGACTCGCCGGTGAAGCCGCCCAGGTGCGTCGCCAGTTCGAACGACTCGAGGGCCATCGGCCTGGGGAGCGGAAGGCGCTGTCGCGAGAACATGAGTTCGAACTGCCGACCGTCGGCGAGCGTCACCAGCGACGGGGCGTAGATGTGGCGACGCAGCGTCTGCCCGGCCGACTCGAAGGCGTACCGGTGGAACGTAAGCCACGGGATCCCTCCGCTGAAGCGGGCGCTTCCAGGGCTCCCTCCGCCTTCGACTTCAAGCTTGATCTGCGAGAAGAACTCGCCGGCATCGCGCATTCGCTGTTCACGGGGAACCACGTAGGGCTTGCTCTGGGCAACCGCCCGCGGGAAGAAATCGGTGAGCGTCACTGTGAGCCCGTTGCCGAGATCCGCCGGCTTGCCTCGCTCGAGCGAGATGTGCCGTGGTGGCCGGTTGCTGGCGGCGAAGATCACCCCGAGCTCCTCGTCGGTTGGCCCGGCAACGACGGTGAGGACGGCGCGCCCGGCCCCGGGCATGTAGCGCACGACGATGCCATCGTCGATGAGCGTGCTGGCGCTGTGAGCGTCGGGACTCTCATCTTCGGCGACGTCGCGGGTGAGACGCGAGTCGTCGAAGACCCAGCGGCGGAACTCGCCCTTCGGTCCCTTCAGCTCGATGATGGCCAGTGCGGCAGTGCCGCTGCCGAGCGGGATCGCGTCCTCGATGGTCCGGACGCGAAACGAGTATGGGGTTCCCTCGATCGCCTCGAACTCCGCGTTCGGATTGGCTGCGGCGAGGTCGCTGATCGTTCGCCGGACGGTGACCCCGGAGGCGGGGATCTCGAACTCGAGTGTGGGCTGATCGAGAAGCGCCGCCAGCTCCTCGGCGCTCTGGACCCAGCGGAAGGCGATCAAGCCGTCGTCGGCGCGGCGCTGGGCCGAGTCGAATGCCAGCAGGCGGTAGTCGCGCTGTCGCTCGTCGTTCAGCGACACGGTGATCCAGACCGCCGGATTGAGGGGATCGCCGGGGCCACCGGGGAGAAGCTGCGATCGCAGCATCGCGTAGCGCAGGTAGCTGGTGACGTGGAAGGTGACGTCGGATGCGGGATCGCGCGGATCGACCGCCGGGACCGCCACGTTCGGCGGCGCAACCGGCGGAGCGACGTCGCCCTGGGCGGTGAACACGTCGTCGCGACTGGCAATCGAATCGTTGTAGAGCGGCAGCCCGAGGATCGGACGCTCGATCCACTCGCGGTCTCCCGGACGCCGCAGATAGAGAGCCCAGGCCTTGGTGATGTCGTTTCGGAGGTAGAAGTGCTCGCTCGGCTGGTAGTCGAGAGCAAGTCGCAGCGCGTCATCGACGATCGGCTTGCCGAGAGCCTTCACCGCCCTCTGCATCGGTTGGGCCGGATCGGTCGTGAAGAGCATGTCCTCGGTGTACTGGGGGAACCCGTCAAGGACCTGTCTGATGAAGCGTTCGCCACCACCTTGCTGGGGCCCCGTGACCATGACGCTCACGCTGTAGGCCCGGCGACCGAGATCATCGCCCGTGCGGATCTCCCAGGCGGGATCGATCGACGCGACTTCCAGTTCGTACCTTCCGTCCGGACCGTCGAGCACGGTTCGTGCTCCCGGCACCGCCGCCACCACGGCGCGGATCGGGCCCTTCGGGCCGTCGATCTCGGCCACCAGTTGACGGCGCACGATGGCGACATCGCCCTCCAACTTGCCGGCGAAGTAGATGACGCTGCCGACGCAGAGCACGATGATCCCGGTGTGGATCATCCAGACGCCGAGGTTGATCACGTTGAGTCGGATCCGCCGCAGCGTCGTCACCGTCATGGTGACGCAGATCAGGACGATCAGCAGTGTGAACGGCCACCAGTTGAACCATTCGAACTCGGTCAGCTCGAATGGCCGGAACTGCCGAAGCTGGGCGTGCACCCAGGCGTCGGTCGAGAAGATGTTGGGGTGGATCGGATAGACGATCCCCGCGGAACCGATCGAGCTGTAGATGAAAAGCACAATCAGCAGCACGATGCCGAAGCGAACGTTGCTGAAGAGGTCCAGCACCGCTCCACCGACGCGGCGCACCGCCGATCGGGGGGCAGATCGTTGGGTGGCTGCCGAGGTGAGAGCGCGATGGTCGATGGTCGTTCCGGTCATGAAGACGGCGGTCGGTCAGGGGAGAGGAGAACCGGGAGCCGGGATGAACTGTCCGCCCTCCGGTTGGGGGGCGATGGCGGTCATGGACGAGGTCGCCGCGACCACCCGTCAACTCGCGGCGACGATAGGGACCGGAGAGTCGAGCTTCGGATCGAGCTCCGGATCGAGTTCCGAACCACGTGGATCGAAAGAAGTGCCGCACGCCGCGCAGACGCACCGACCGGCCGAGTTCGGCGCCATTCGGCCGGGTGAGGCACAGCGGGGACAACGGTCGGCCCGGAGGATCCGACGGGCGAGGAAGCATTCCGCGGCGTTGAGAATCGCCCGACCAATCACCGCGAAGATCAGGCCGAAGATGGCCAGAAACAGGAGGATCAGGGTGACTTGGGGAAAGATGAAGACGAAGCAGAACGCGACCGCGAACGCCAGGAGATAGGTCCAGAAGACCACCATGGCGAAGGCCCGACTCACTGCTCGTACGGCCGAATACAGCATCGCGGAGGGTAGGTCGTTCGGAGGGAGGGCGGTCGGCTGTGCCGACGGGTCGTCGGCACAGCCGACTCATGAGGTGTGCCGCGGGCGCGGCACCTTCTATCGCTCAGCACGCTCGGCGGCTCCGGCTGCGCCTCCGCCCCCGAGCGAGTCGAGCGGAAAAGAGCGGGGAACGGGTGCGGGAACGATCCGCGGGAGCATGTCACAGTCAGTCGAACTGGCCGTGGCTTCGCCCGGCAGTCTGGAACGGTTTCAGGCGACGGACGTGGTCGCCCTTGCCGCCCGTGGGCGGTGATGTCCCGGCGATTCAGTTGGGGGGGCGCGGAGGTGGCACGTGGAGTCCGGATTTCGCGACCCTGTGGCTGCCGCGCGGTCCGGCCCGCCGCGGGGTCTGCGCAGGCGTGATTGCGCACGGCTGGCACGCCAGCCGTGGCATCCACCATCCTCCCCCCTCTTCCGCTCGACTCGAGCGACCAAGCTGACGAAGTCACCGCCGCGTCGATCGTGCCGAGCGATAAAAGGTGCCGCGGGCGCGGCACTCCTTATGAGGAGGCGCAGCCGACGACCGGTCGGCGCGAGCCGACCCCGTCACGCTCCCGCCGCAAGTCGCTGGGCCAGCGTCATCGGCAGACCCGCTTCCTGCGTGGCTCGCTGTGCGGCGGCGATGTCGTACTCCTCGCGGTGGAGCGAGAAGGTGCCCTCATCGAGATCGAGGACGGCGAAACTGGCTCGGGGATCGCAATCGCGCGGCTGACCGACGGCGCCGGGGTTCAGGATGTAGCGACACCCGGGATCGACGCGAACGACGTCGCCGTCGCGCAGCAGCGTGGCTCGCACGTCCTTCGCCGCCAAGCGATCGCTCGGCGAGAGCGAGTCGGTTTCGAACAGCGCCGGGACGTGGGTGTGACCCAGCAGGCAGATCGGCGCTTCCACGCCGCGGAAGGCGATTGCCGCCGCACGGGCGTCGTGAACGTACGCAGCCGTGCCAGGCTGAGGTGAGTCGTGCACGCACATGGCTGCCCCGCAGACGTGGGCCGTGGTCGGAAGTCGAGCGATCTGCTCGATCTGCGGACGGGTCAGGACCGAGCGGGTCCAGACCAGAGCGGTCCGGGCCACGCCGTTGAAGTCGCCGAGCGAGGCCCGATCGAGGACGCCATCGTCATGATTGCCGCGCACGATGGTCGAGCAGCGGCTGAGGACCAGATCGACGCACTCTCCCGGGTGGGGTCCGTAGCCGACGATGTCGCCGAGGCAGATCACGTCCCGCAAGCCCATCGCGTCGACCCGCGCCATCACCGCCCGCAGGGCGGCAAGATTGCCGTGGACATCTGAAATGATGGCGAACCGACTCATCGAACAGCCACCCCACTTGCTGCGTTGACCCCATCGACACCATCGACACCATCGACACCATCGACACCATCGACACCATCGACACCATCGACACCATCGACACCATCGACACCATCGACACCAGTCAGGTCCGCGCGCAATGACTCTGCACGGACGGAGATCCCTCCCTGTCTATCGGACGGAGCTGTCTTTGATTGCAGAGTTTCGAGAAAGTCGCCCCACATCCTCAAATCTGAAGGACCAGGGCCGCAGCAAAGCTCGCACACAGGACCAGGTTGGTCCAGCGTTCTCGAATCGAGGCTTGTGCTGAGCGGTGCCTTGGCGAACGGCGTCGCCACCGGCCGCGGGACTATTTGTTCCGCGACTTGATGAAGAAGACGATCAGAGCGATCAGGAGGACTGCGCCAATGCCGTAATAAATGATGTCACCCATGGGGTCGGATGGTACCGATCACTCGCCTGGCTTGCCACGTTCGGAGAGTGGGTGTACCGCCCCGGTGGGCTTCGGGCCATCGGGGCGGCGACGAAATCCGAGTTGGTCCCGAGTGATCAGGCCGGCAATCTCGAGGGTGGTGAGGGCCGCCAGCACCTCCCCGATCGGGCGGGCCACTCTCATTGCCAACTCGTCGGCCCGGGCGCGACCGGTCGCTGGGAGCGCGTCCAGGAGGGCGCAATCGCCGTCACTGAGGCTTCGCGGCGCCGCGGGACAGGGGCCGGCCCCCCTGGAACTCGCCTGAGTCGCTCGCGTGCCGCCCCCGATCCCGCCCGGCAGCGCCCGCAGGAGCCAGATCGCCGGCTCGAGTTGGGTGATCACATCCTCGGCCCCGGTCACCAGGCCGGCCCATCCTTCGCGGATGGCCCGGTGGCATCCCACGGAAGTCGGGGAATCGACCGGTCCCGGCAGCGCCATCACTTCGCGGTGGTGACTCTCGACCGCTTCACGAGCCGTGACCAGGGCGCCGCTCCGAGACGCTGCCTCGATCACCACGACCCCGAGCGACAGGCCGGAGATGATTCGATTGCGCCGAGGGAAGAACTCCGGCCGCGGACCCATCGATGTCGGAAACTCGCTGACCACCGCCCCGGCCCGGGCGATCTCGTCGAAGAGCTCCGCGTGTTCGGCGGGATAGCAGTGACCGAGTCCGCACCCGAGGACGGCGACGGTGCGGCCCCCCGCCCGCAGCGCCGCCCGGTGCGCGGCCGCATCGATTCCGCGGGCACCGCCCGAGATCACCGTGAGACCAACCTCGGCAAGCGCGAAGGCAAGGCGCATCGCCTGCTCGCGTCCATAGCTCGTGCAGCGCCGCGATCCGACCACCGCAACCGCGAGCGCATCGTCCGCCTGAAGCTCGCCGCGGACCCAAAGCACCGCCGGTGGATCGGCAATCGCCGCCAGAAGCTGCGGATACTCGGACCGTCCGAGCCGAAGAAGCCGCGCTCCACTCCGGGCCATCGCTCGCCGCTCGGCATCGGGTGAGGCCGCGTCGAAGGCCCGCCGGAACTGCTCGGCGCGCAGCGGACCGACCGACTCGACCAGCGCCAGCTCCCGCACCGACGCGTTGACGACCGCATCGGCCGACCCGAACCGCTCGAGCAATCGCCGCGAGAACACCGGCCCCACACCCTCTGCGAGAGCCATCCGCAGCGTGGCGTCGTCGATTGCCTCGGGCCCTTCGCCTTGCATCCCCGCGCGTTCACCGTTCACCGCGTCGACATCCACCACGCGCGATTCAGCGGACTCGCGAGCGCCCGTTCCCTCCGGCTCGCTTTGCATCTCTCCCCCCGTCGATCGGTCGATCGATCGAAAGATACCGCCTCGCAGTCGCGGCTCGCCGAAATCGGAGAATCATCCCGCGCGGTGTGGAATCACCGCAGCGCCCCGGGCGACGTGTGGATCGGACCTGCGACAGGCAACCGCAACGCGTGCGAGCTGCGAGCCCGAGAGGCTCAGTTGTCCTTCAGCTCGCCGAAGAGCGCGGCGGCAATGCGCCTCGCTTCGACCGCGGCATGGTCGGTGGGATCGTCCTGTCGCTGACGCAGCGCCGGACTGCTGGCGAATGTTTGGACCTGGGACGTCTGGACAGTGGACGACTGGACATCGGGCGACTGGACATCGGGCGACTGGACATCGGGCGACTGGACCGCGGCTTCGGCTCGCGCCTCGGAGCCTCGATCGTCGAGCTCGACCGCAGTCGGAGCGTCGATCTCATCGGACAGGTCGCCCGCGGTCTCCCCGTGGGCCTCGGAGTTGAGTTCAAGCTCCGCTTCGGGTTCCAACTCAGTTTCGAGTTCAAGTTCCTCGAGCTCGAGGGGTGCGTCATCAAACACAACTTCGGCTTCGACTTCAGCGTCCGCAGAGTCCGCGAGGTCCGGCTCGGAGTCAACGTCGCCCTCAAGCTCGTTCTCGAGTTCGTATTCGAGTTCGTCTTCGAGTTCGTCCTCGAGCTCCGCCTCAGCCTCGGTCTCGACCATCTCAGTCTCGAGCGCCTCAGTCTCGACCATCTCAGTCTCGAGCGCCTCAGTCTCGACCATCTCAGTCTCGAGCGCCTCAGTCTCGACCATCTCAGTCTCGAGCGCCTCAGTCTCGACCATCTCAGTCTCGACCATCTCAGTCTCGATCGACTCAGTCTCGAGCGACTCAGTCTCGACCATCTCAGTCTCGAGCGACTCAGTCTCGAGCGACTCAGTCTCGAGCGACTCTTCGAGCTCAGCTTCGAGCCCATCCGCGAGTGCCCCAACCTCGAGTTCGCCCGTCAACTCCCCGGTCAGTGCGCCAGTCAGTTCGCCAGTCAGTTCCTCGGTCATCTCGTCGGAGAGTCCGACCTCCGCCGTCTCGATCTCCTCGCACTCCATCCAATCGGCCACGACCGCATCCAACTCCGCGACCGATGGCCCGGCCACCGCCCCACTTCCCGCCATGCGGTCGAACTCTTCGATCGACCACGTCTCGTCGCCGGCGGTCTCAGCCTGGAGCTGCGTGCGATAGTCAGACCCGATTGCGTCGATGGTCGCGGTGCCAGCCGAAGCCCCCACCGAGGCGGCCACCCCTGCGGGCAGCAGTCCAATCGGTCGAACGTCGCTGGTCAGCAGACGCGGCCCACGTCGTCGCGGCGTGGCCATGTCCGGACCCAGCATCAGTCCGATGAAGATCACGAAGACGCTGCCGCCCAGAAGCCACACGCGCCACTGTCCCTCGGCGAGGCGGATCAGCAGGGTGTCCGGATACGGGGCGATCTCGGTCATCCGAAACTCCACCGTGTCGTCGATCCAGCCGGGCACGGTCTGGTCGAGCGAGGAGGCCAGAAGGATCGGGGTCTCGCCCTTGGGGACGAGATTCAGTTGGGATGCCGCCAGCCGACGGACGAGCTGCGGATCGCCCTCTTCCAGCAACTCCAGAAACTCGGTGAAGGCGTTGAGCCGCTCGAAGCGGTATGCCTCATGATCTCGAAGACTGGCGAGCTGTCCCTCCATCTCGTGGACGCCGCGCTTGGCCGGGAGCACCGCCACGGCGACAAGCAGGGCCAACCCCGCGATCACGAAGGGCCAGCCGGCGTCGATTCGAAACAATGGGCGCGAGACAGCACTCACGGAGTGGGTATCGGCGTGGCGCGGGCTCCGACCTTAATTCGTGAAGAGGAGAATCGCAGACCAGAGGACCACGATCTTGATCACCGCCAACGGCATCCCGGCGATGATCGCATCCGCGTACTCGAGCTCCGACCAGGCCATCAGCAGGCAGATGAAGAGCAGCGCGCAGAGGAGTTCGGGGACCAGCGGAATCCCCGGCATGTAAAGCCCCACAATGGCCAGATCGGTGGTCGCACAGATGGCGAACATCCGTAGCGCGAGCACCCGGATCGGATCGTCGCTTCCGAGCCAGAGGAAGGCGAAGAGGAGGTACGCCAGCAGCGTGGCGAGAGTCTGGGCGCCGATCACCACCGGATAGAGCGCCGCGAACCGTCCACCGCCGATTGCCAGGAGGAGTGCCATCACGATCAGGCTCGCCCCGACGCCGAAGCACGCGAGCACGAAGGCGTGTCGCCGCAGGAGATGGCTGGCGTACTCCTCGCGACCGACGGCGCGACGCCTTCGGCGGAGCGCCCGGATCGCGCCACACTTCGGGCAGCGGCGACTGACGGAACCGCGCAGGTCGTAGCCGCAGCCGCGGCAGATGGTGGTGACCAGGTCCTCCTCGGCTGCGGACCCCTTCGTGGTCGCGCCGGGCGTTGTCGGAACCACTGGTGGCGAGCCGGGCGACCGCGAAGGCCGGTCAATCGGAACAGCTTCATCCGCCAGCGGAATGACGCCAGACGACTCCGGCGTGTGCCGCGCGGGAAGATCCAGACCGCGCTTTCGCGAGGCGTCACCCGACGAGTCCGGCTCCGGAATTGGAAAGAGCGTGGACATGGATCGAATGCCTCTCAGCGACCACCGGGCCCCCGGCTCGCGGAACGGGTCCCCCCGCCACCGAGACCGCCCCGAGGGGCCAGTGCATCGAGCGGCGGGCCAACGATATCCTGCGTTCATGACCAGCGCGAACCACAGCCGTCGTCCCAACCCTTCTGCGAACTGGCAGAGCCCGCTCGCCAGCCAGTTCGCCCTCGCGTGCGCCGCGGCTCTCGTCGTCGCCACCGCCTCGGCCGAGACCGTGGCCGACAGCGTGACCGACACCGTGACCAGTTCGGGCGCGCAGAGCACACCGGGCTCGGGCGTTCCGGTCTCAATCGATGCTTCGGCGATGCCCAACGCCCTGAGCCCCGCCGAGGTGGCCGAGGGTTGGACGCTGCTCTTCGACGGCGCAACCTCCACCGGATGGCGCAGCTACAAGCAGCCCGGTTTCCCCACCAGGGGCTGGACGATCGAGAACGGCTGGCTCAAGGTCAACAAGGCCGGCGGTGGCGGCGACATCATCACCACCGGGATGTACGGCGACTTCGAGCTCTCCCTGGAGTGGATCGCAACGCCCAAGGCCAACAGCGGAATCATCTTCGGCGTCGCCGAGAAGCACGACACCCCGTGGCAGACCGGACCCGAGTTTCAGGTCATCGACGACACCGGCGCCGGCCTCTCGCCTGAAGATCCGCATTCGACGGGTGCTCTCTACGACCTGGCCGCGCCTGCCGCGGGCAAGGTGGTGAAGCCCGCCGGCGAAGTGAATCGGGCCCGCATCATTCGACAGAACGGTCGTCTCCGTCACTTCGTCAACGACGTCAAGGTCGTCGACATCCGCGTCGACGATGGTGAATGGGCCAGTCGCATCGCCGCAAGCAAGTTCAAGGGCTACGAAGGATTCGGCATTCAGCCCACCGGGCACATCGCCCTTCAGGATCACGGCGATGAAGTCTGGTTCCGCAACATCAAGCTCCGCGATCCCTCGAAGCCGGTGGCCGGCGCCGTCACTCTCTTCAACGGCCGCGATCTCACCGGCTGGACGCCGTTTCTCCTCGAGAACGGCAAGCCCCAGGAGGTGTGGACGACGCAGGACAACGTGCTGATCTGCTCCGGCAAGCCTGCGGGATACATCCGCACCAACGCCGACTACACCAACTACGTCCTCTCCCTCGAGTGGCGCTGGGCGCCGGGCAAGGAGCCTGGCAACAGCGGTGTCCTCCTGCGCATGGTGGGTGAAGACAAGGTCTGGCCCAGAAGCGTCGAAGCCCAGCTTCAGAGCGGCAGCGCCGGCGACTTCTGGAACATCGGCGACTTCGCCATGACCACCGATTCGTCACGCCTCAACGGCCGCAACACCCGCAAGACCCACGGCAACGAGAACCCGCCCGGCGAATGGAACCGCTACGAGATCGTCGTCGACAAGGGCAACGTGATCCTCAAGGTCAACGGCGAAGAGCTCAACCGCGCATGGAACGTGACCGAAGTGCCGGGCAGGATCTGCCTGCAGTCGGAGGGCGCCGAGATTCACTTCCGGAACGTGAAGTTGGTGGAGATCAGGTAGGGCGCAGAGGGCGGGAGCCAGGGGCCAGGGGCGGCACGGATGGGGAAATAGGAATGAGGAATGAGTAGCCGCTCGACGGCTCGCGCGTCACTTGCCTGGCCGCGCCAGGCGCTGGCAGGCAAGTGACGCCGACATACGCCTTGTGGACCTCGTTCCGAGTTCCTGTTTCCTGATTCCTCTTTCCCGACTCCGCCAGCAGCATGCCGAGGTCCTCGCCGTCGTCGAGGCGCCTCGGTCCCCGCGTGTCAGTCGCCGCGCTCAACGGCGACGTCGTCGAGTCATGCGTGCGCCGGTGTGGCGAGTGCCGAGCGGGGCCGGCTCACCTCCACGGACCATCAGGGGACCAGGTTTGTTCGGTCGACGCGTCGACTTGGAGCACCGGCGTGAGGAATCCACGAAGCGTTTCCACGACGGTGGCGAGCGTGGGCGTGGTCTGCGATTCAGAGAACGTGCGAAGGAATCCGGCCCATTGAGCCTGCTTCGCTGCACTTGCCGCGAAGGTCTCGCTCAGTCCCACAGGAAGTTCCGCCGGCCAATCGGCTCCACGTCGCGCCAGCGTCGCCCCCTTGACGACGAACTCGTCGGAGTATCCCGCTCGGACGATCCGGTAGAGCAGCCGCTCGATGCCGAATCGCACGAGGACCAGATGAAGGCCTCGCCGGTCCCTCGGCTGTGGTTCAGCAGGCGCTGCTTGACCGAATGGGCCATGCCTTCGGGAGATCGATCCTCAGGGGCTGCACTCATGCCATCGCCTCCAGATACGGACGCATGACCGTTCCGACTCCACATCGATCCGCACACTCCCAGACCTGGCCGGGTGTGCAGCGGCGTGCCCTGAGCGCCTCGCGCAGCGCCTCGAGCGCGACATCGAGCCCGACGTGACGGCGGTAGCGAAAGCAGTCGACGACGGTCTTCGCTGGGTCGAACAGGCGAACACGAGAACCGTCTATCTCCACGAGCTGGAGGCCGGTTGTGAGCACTGTGCCGGAGCCACGCACGAATCGGATCGGAGGGTGATCGACGTTCGGCGTTCGCGCCCGTCGATCGATCATCATCCAAACCTCGTGCGGCAACTGCGTTCCGATCTCGTGGAACGAGAGCGCCGAGAGCAGGCAGACGACACCCGTCGGAACGCGGAGTGCGGCCAGTGCCAGATCACGGTGGGCTGAGGCGTCCGCCGACGCCAGCGCATAGGTACCCCGTCCGACCTTCACCATCACACCGCGCTGGGTCAGTCGTCGGAGAACCTCGGGGTGCACTCCATGCGCCATCGCATCCCGCACCCGGATGACGCCGAGATTCTCAGCGAGCCGGATGGCTGCCGTGGACTGGTCGATGCGGGACATGTGCGATAGTATCGACTATTACATGTAAGAGTCAACGTTTCTACACACTTCGTGAGCTGACCCGCCCTGCGGCCCCCCCTCCTGCGGTCCAGCCCTTCGAGTCGCGGTGCGGCGATCCGGGCTCACTCCGGCGGTCGTCCCAGTCCCTCACCCCTCACGCTTCCGCGCGTCCTCATCCAGCTTCCGGAACCGGTCATCAGCAGACCAACCTGGCAAGCCCGATTTGATCCCATCGAGACACTTGCGAAGTTCGCGAGGCGCCCATTGAGTGCTCCCGCCGACGACGGCACTCAGCAGGTCGAGCGCGGGCTCAGGTTGGTCTTCGCAGCGCCCGGACTCGGCAAGCAGTCGTACCACGGCGCTGGGCCACCGAATCGGCTTCAGCCAGTTCCTCAGCTCCTTCACCGCGACGCCGAAGTGCTCTCCCGCGGCAATGCACAACCGAGCGAACTCCTCGGCGATCTCTGCCGTCTTGCAACTTGCGCGCGAGGGCCAGGTTGTTCTTATGTAGGGAACGACCCGATTGTTCCAGTACTCGCCGCGCTGCTCCCCTGCCGCTTCAAGCGACTGCCTCAGGGTCCGGGCAGCGGCGTGCAGACCGTCCGGCGGCAGAAGCCCTGTGCGGTCACGAAGTTCCTCCGTCGTGAACGCGTCGCCCTTGTCAAGCGCGACGAAGGTCAACAGCGACGCATACTGCTCTCTGAACTTGCCGAGGTCGTCGTAGTGACTCGCGGTCGCTGGGAAGTAGGGCTTGAGCGCATCCATCAGGGGGCGATCGACGCGAGGCGTCCACAGGTAGCCGCTCCAGACGGCTCGTGCCTCGGCTTGGGAGCGTTTCCAGTCGAACCAAGGAAGCAAGTGCTGCCGAGTCCACACAGGGTCGCCTCGGAACAAGGCCACGAGATGGGAGGCAAGGAGAACGCGGCCATGACGAAGCCGTTCGCCGGGAAACTGGCAAAGCTCCGTCAGCATCGACTTCAACTGCTCGGGGAGGCCCTGGTCATCGCTTGGCGACTGTCGAAACCACCAGAAGATCAACGCCTCCGTCACGTGACCCATCGGGTGATTGATTGCAAGGGTGATCGGCTCATCGCTCTGAGGCGCATCGGGAACGTCGAGGGCGAGGACTCGCCTGATCGTGGCGAAGAACAGTTGGTCGTCGCCCTCGAGCCCCTTCGCGACCGCCGTGAGCCAACGGCCGAGCGAGTGCGCAAGACGGCTCAGCACCTCCTCGGGGGCCCTCGCGAGTACTGGCGCGATGGACTGCCACGACCGGGAAGCCAGTTTCTTGTCGGACCAGACGTGCAATGCGTCGTTCCAACGGGCCTGCGGCCACGCTCCACCTTCCGCCACGTCGAGAAGGGCGCCCGACGCGACTTCGAAATCATCTCGGCACCGTTCACTCCAGTCGCTCTTGTGCTGGAAGTCGGGATCAGGATTCTGCCGTACATAGACGGCAAGGAATCATCGAATGACACGCTGTGAAGGGTACTGCGAAGCCAGGGAGGAAGCTGCCATTCGCAGTTCGCCTCGGGCCTTGGGAGGGGCGTCGCGGCCGCCGCGATCACGACGATTCTTCGCCGCCCGACTCGCCTGCCGCCGCCTGTCCCTCCGAGACTCACGCTTCCGCCGGAGGTCGACTGCCTTGGTCGTCAATCGACGGTTTCAGGCCTGATTCCGAGGCCCTCGGGTCTTTTCAGGACCACAGGCCGGAAGGGGCTGGGGCGCGCTGCACAATTGCGGCGTCATGAGCAGCCCACCGTCGGACCAGAATCTCGGTGGCCTGCCCGGGCGACTCAGGTCGAGCCCGCGGCGCAGAGGCGCGGCGGACGCGACCGGGGCGTCAGGGACGCTCTCGAGTTCCTTCGCGGACGGAGAGCGACCCTCGCGGCGTGATCGTGTCGGTGGTCCGAGCGTGGCTGGCTGAGGCCATCCACACGACTGCCCGCATCACGCGGCACCGATGCGGGCCTTCTCGAGAAGGACCGCATCGGAGTTGCGACAAGACCCAACCAGAAGGAGCGACCGATGAATCTCACTCGACAGCGCACCCGACGTTCCGCTCGATGCGTCTTCGGACTCGCCGTTCTCTCCCTCATCGCCGGTCTTCAGATGGCCTCTGCCGCGCCGCCTCTCGGCACGCCCACGACCCGAGCACCGAACGCGTCGGTCGTCGAGCGCTCACAGACCGAGAGCAGGAAGCCCGGCGAACCCAAGGGCACGGTCGGCGAGCACCGCACAGATGCCCCAAAGGTGAAGGCTTCGGGAACGCCGCACGCCAACGGGCCCGCCGACACGGAACGCGCACGGCGCACTCAGGAGATGGCCCGAGCCAAGGCCGAGGCCGGGCGCGAGCGAGCACTCGCCAAGAAGAGCCGCGCGGAAGGGCGAAAGCCCGGCGCCGATGCGCGTTCACTCTCGCCGACGCCGGCCACGTCAGGCGCGTCCGCGGGGACGCCGATTGCGTCGAAGCCAGCAGCGGGTTCGATCAGGACCACGCCGAGCCGCAGCGGCATCGCCCCCAAGGCCAGGGAGCGATCACAGGAGTCGCTTCGCGCCGCGGGAAAGGGCACGCTCTCGAAACCATCGCCGCACGCGCCGAAGGAGGCCGCCCGCAACACCGCCAGGAACACTGCCCAAAGCGCTGCGAAGAGCGCTGGGAAGAGCGCTGGGAAGAGCGCTGGGAAGAGCGCTGGGAAGAGCGCTGCGAAGACCACTGCGAAGGGCACTGCCAAGCCCACCGTCGTCGCCCCGCCGACGGCGAAGGCGGGAAAGGCGTCGCGATCTGGCTCGGCGCCTCCGGCGCAGTCATCGCCTTCCACGCGGGCGGGCAGAGCTGCCGGGCGCTGATCAACGAAGAGCATGGCCAGCAGATGATCCAGTCGGTCGCTGGCAATCGGACTCATCACCACGTGATCGCGATGGGCGATGGTGGTGAAGCGGTACGGATGTCCAGGCTGCGGCAGCGGCCGGGTGTCCATCGCCATGCTGCTCCCCTCTCTCACGCCCCGAAGTACCGGGCCTCGGGGTGATGGACGATGATCGCACTGGTCGACTGCTCGGGATCGATCTGCCAGTTCTCGGTGAGCACGCAGCCGATGCGCTCCGGCTTGATCAGGCGGAAGAGCTTCTCCTGGTCACTCATCTCCGGGCACGCCGGATAGCCGAAGGAGTAGCGGATTCCCCGGTACTTCTGCTGGAAGAGCTCGCGGATCCGGGGGCTGTCGTCGCCGCCGATTCCAAGCTCGGCGCGGGTCCGCTTGTGCCAGAGTTCCGCGAGTGCCTCGGCGGTCTCGACACCCATGCCGTGCATGTAGAGGTACTCGGTGTACTCGTTGCGCTCGAAGAGCTGCTTGGCACGGTGCGACACTTCGATGCCCATGGTCACGCAGGTGAAGGCCACGACATCGCGCTCGCCCGACTCGATCGGTCGGAAGTAGTCGCTGATCGAGAGGCGACTCTGTCCCGCCTGCCGCGGGAACGAGAATCGCTCGACCTCGCGGTCGTGATCCTCGGCGTCGAAGACGACGAGGTCGTTGCCCTCGGCGTTGCAGGGGAAGTAGCCGTACACCACCGCCGGTCGCAGAATCTTCTCCTCGCGACAGGTCTTCTTCAGCCGCTCGAAGATCGGGAGGACCGTCTCCTCGATCAGTCGCTCGTACTCGCTCTCGCTCATCGCCCCGGGCTTGAAGCCCCACTGTCCGCGGAAGAGGGCGTTGGGGTTGATGTAGGGGTAGATGTCCTCGAGATCGAGCTGCTCGACGAGTCGATCGCCCCAGAACGGAGGCGTCGGAACAGGCACGTCGCGAGCGACACGGGAGCGCGTCGCGAGCGCCACATCGCTGGGCGGCTGACTGGCCCGCGACGCGGCGACCTTGGCCTCGACCCCGGCCCGCTTGGTCACGCGGGCGTTGATCTCGGCGTCGAGTACCGCGAGCCGTCCGCCGGCAAGTGCGTCGCAGATGGCCAGGCCCTCGAAGGCGTCACGACCGAAGTAGAGCGGACCGTTGTAGATCCCCCGCAGATGCCCTTCGGCGTAATGGCGGGTCAAGGCGGCGCCGCCGAGCAGGATGGGCATGTGCATGCCGTTGGCGTTGAGCTCGTGCAGGTTCTGCTCCATCACCCCGACGCTCTTGACCAGCAGCCCGCTCATGCCGATTGCGTCGGCATTGTGGCTGCGGAACGCTTCGAGCATGGTGGTCAGCGGCTGCTTGATGCCCAGGTTGACGACCTCGTAGCCGTTGTTGCTCAGGATGATGTCGACGAGGTTCTTGCCGATGTCGTGCACGTCGCCCGAAACGGTCGCGAGGATGACCTTCGCCTTGGCCTTGCCGCTGATTCCGCTCCGCTCCATGTGCGGCTGAAGATGGGCGACGGCCTTCTTCATCACCGCCGCCGACTGGAGCACGAAGGGAAGCTGCATCCGCCCGGAGCCGAAGAGGTCGCCGACGACCTTCATTCCCGCGAGGAGGTGGTCGTTGATGATCGTCAGCGGCGGATGGACCTCGAGGGCGGCATCGAGGGTGGCCTCGAGGGACTTGTGCTCGCCGTCGATGATGTGTCGCTGGAGCCGCTCCTCGAGTGTGAGCGATGCCCCGTCATCGACGCGGGCGACCATGTCATTCAGGTCATCGGGAAAGAGCGAGATGTAGTGAAGCAGCGGATCGAAACTGGCCGGCATCCCCGCGGGACGACTCTCGCCGCGGTGATCGAACACCAGCCAGCGGGCGGCTTCCCAATGCTCCGCCGGAATCCGGTTCTCCGGCATGATCCGACTGGCATGGACGATTGCGGCGCTGAGCCCGCGCTCCCGAGCCTCGTGCAGGAAGAAGGAGTTGAGCACCGTCCGCGCCGCGGGGCGCAGTCCGAAGGAGATGTTCGACAGTCCGAGCAGAATGCCGCAGTTCGGAAATCGCCTGGAGATGGAGCTGATTCCCTCCAGCGTCTCGAGTCCGAGACGACGATCCTCCTCGTTGCCGGTGGCAATCGTGAAGGTCAGCGGATCGAAGAGGAGATCGCGCTCGTCGAGCCCCCACTTGCGGGTGTAGAGATCGTGGATGCGGGCGGCGATCTCGATCTTGCGATCGGCGGTCTTGGCCATGCCGGCCTGCGGATCCTCGTCGATGGTCAGGGCCACGCAGGCCCCGCCGTACCGGTGGAGCAGCGGGCAGATGTCGTCGAGCCGCTTCTCGCCGTCCTCCAGGTTGATCGAGTTCACGATGCAGCGACCGCCGATCCGCTTGAGCCCCGCCTCGATCACCTTGGGGTCGGTCGAGTCGAGCATGATCGGGGCGTTCACCTGCCGCACGAAGCGCGAGGTCACCTCGATCATGTCCGTGACCCCGTCGCGACCGACGAAGTCAACGCAGACATCCAGAAGGTGCGAGCCGTCACGCATCTCCTCGCGGGCCATGCTGACCAGGCCGTCCCAGTCCTCCTCCTCGAGCAGCCTTTTGAATTTCCGCGAACCGTTGGCGTTGGTGCGCTCGGCGACGATCAGGAAGGAGTTGTCCTGCTGGAACTCCACGAAGGAGTACAAGGACGAACAGCCCGGGGCCTGCGGAACGATTGTGCGCGGCGTGCGCGGGCGGGCCAGCACCGCCTCCTCCAGCACGCGGATGTGCTCGGGCGTCGTTCCGCAGCAGCCGCCGACGATGTCGACCCCGTACTCGTCGAGGAAGCGCCGCATGGTCTCGGCAAAGGGCAGCGGCGGCAGCGGGTAGACGGTCTTGCCCGCAATCAGCGCGGGGAGACCGGCGTTGGGAACGACCGAGACGGCCCGGTCCCAGTGCTTCGAGAGATAGGCCACGTGTTCGGCCATCTCGACCGGACCGGTTGCGCAGTTGATGCCCAGCGAGGCGATTGGGAAGGGCTTCAGGGCGTTGACGACGGCGCCGATCTCGCTGCCCAGGAGCATGGTGCCGGTGGTCTCCATCGTCACCGAGACCAGAATCGGCAACGACTCCGGCGAACGTCGGCGGAGCGAGAGGGCGTCGAGCACGGCGTTGATTGCGCACTTGACCTGCAGCAGGTCCTGGCAGGTCTCGATGACGAAGGCATCGGCGCCGCCGTCGATCAGTCCGAGGGCCTGCTCGTGGTACGAGTCGAGCATCGCCTCCCAACTCGTCTGGCCGAGCGTGATCAGCTTCGTGCCGGGCCCCATCGAGCCGATGACGAAGCGCGGCTTGTCGCTGGTCGAGTACTTCTCGCACGCGGCGCGGCCGACTTCGGCGGCGCGCTTGTTGAGCTCGTATGTCCATCCGACCGCCTCTTCGTCGAAGTCGGCGAGCACCAGCTTGTTGGCGCCGAAGGTGTCGGTCTCGATGCAGTCCGCGCCGACGGCGAGGAACGACTCGTGGATCTGCTGGATGACGTCGGGCCGCGACTTCACCAGGATGTCGGTGCAGTTCTCGCGCCCCAGATAATCCTCGTGGGTGCAGTTCGGACAGGCGTGAATCGACGTGCCCATGGCCCCATCGAAGACGAGGACGCGCTTGGCGAGGTGTGAAAGGAAGAGGCTCTTTCCCGGGGCAATCTCGGTCATGGGCGGAGTATACGGCCGGCCCGACCGCCTTTCACCCGTTCATCCGGATGGACGGATGAACGCGGGGAGGCCTGCTCAGCCGCCGACCGCCGGAGGTGACGACTCGAGGGTCGCGGCTGGGCCGCGCCGCTCCGCCGTCGAGTGCCATTCGTCCCCGAGGTTCCAGCCGCCGCCCAAGGCTCGGTAAAGCCGGACGTAGGCGAGGAACTGCTCGGTGCGGGAGGTCGAGAGCGCCGCCTCCGCGGGGAAGAGCTGCTGCTGGCTGTCGAGGATTTCGAAGTAGCTGGCCCGCCCCGCGTCATATCGCTCGCGGGAGAGTTCGACGGCCGATGAGAGTGCGGTGACTTCCAGCCCGAACCAATCCTCGATCTCAATCAGCGTGCTGCGATCGACGAGCGTGTCGGCGACCTCGCCCAGGGAGATCAGCACCGAGCGCTCGTAGCGCGTGGCCGACTCCTCGAATGCGGCCTTGGCCTGATTGAGCTGGGCGGTGAGTCGTCCACCCTGGAAGATCGGTCCGCTGAGACCCGCCGCAACCGACCATGCATTGGTCGCCCCGGACGTGAACGCGTCCAGTTCGGGAGTGACCTTGCCCAGCGCCGCGGTCAGTCCGAGGCGCGGGAAGAAGTCGGCTTCGGCCACCCCGATACGGGCGCTGGCGGCGCGCAGCTCCGCTTCGACGGCGCGGATGTCCGGACGCCGCTCGAGAAGCTCGGAGGGAATGCCAACCGGCACTTCAGGAGGACGGACGCGCGGGGCCGTGCTGCGCTCAAGCGCATGCGGCGCCTCGCCGAGCAGCAGGCAGATGGCATTCTCGAGCTGTGCGATGCGCCTTTCGAAATCGGGAATCGACGCCGACGCGGTGGCCCTCAGGGCCTTGGCCCGGAGCACCGGCAGATCGGAGGAGATGCCGCCCTCGGCCCGGTCGTGGAAGAGCTGCTCGCTCTCGGCGAACGACTTGGCGCTGCGCCTGGCAATCGCAATCTGATCATCGAAGCCGACGAGCTGGAAGTACGCGGCCGCGACCTCGCTCACCAGTGAGAGGGTGATGCCACGACGAGCCTCCTCCACCGCGAGGATTTCGGCCAATGCCGCTTCGTCGGCGCGCTGGACGCGCCCCCAGAGATCGATCTCCCAGAAGACGTTCAGATCGACCATCGCCTTCGACTCGGTGTTGCCGCCATCCGGGGAGAGACCGCCGAGGAACTCGTTGCGCCCGCGGCTCACGCCGCCTCCGTAACCGACCTGCGGATAGAGCGGCGAGCGCACCTGCTCGCGCACGAATCGCACCTGCTCCAGACGAAGCGTGGCGATCCGCAGGTCGAGGTTGCTGCTCAAGGCCTGATCGATCAGGGCGGTCAGCTTGGGATCGTCGAAGACCTCCCACCATGGTCGATCGGCGACCGAGGCCGCCTCGCCGACGGCGCCGGCGTCTCGGAATGACTCCGGAGTCGCACTCGATGGGCGGGCGTACTCCGGCCCGACCTTGCACGCTCCAAGGACGAGAAGGAGAGCCGTTCCGCCAATCAGGTTGGCGCGGCACTTCCGGGCACCGCGCTTCTGGGCGCGGTCCAGCGCGGCATTGCGCGGCATCAGTGGCCTCCCTTAGCGGGAGTCGCAGTCGCGTCGGCGGCGTGCAGGCCTGTCGTCCCCTCGGTTGGATCGGTGGGTGTGGCCGCGATCGGGCGGCGTCCGATCAACCGCTCGATGAGGACGTAGAGCGCAGGGATCAGGAAGATCGCCAGCACCGTGGCCGCGAGCATCCCGCCGATCACCGTCGTCCCGAGGATCTGCCGCGAGACTGCACCGGCACCGGTGGCCAGCCAGAGCGGGACGCAACCGAGGATGAAGGCGAAGGCCGTCATCAGAATCGGCCGAAGTCGCAGTCGCGCGGCCTCGAGGGCCGCATCCATCGGGCTCTTGCCGCGCTCCCGTTCCATCTCGGCGAACTCGACGATGAGGATCGCGTTCTTCGCGGCCAGACCGATCAGCATGATCAGCATGATCAGCATGATCAGCCCGATCTGGTGGTGTCGAGCGGAATCTCGTACCTTATTCCCGTGGGGAAGCGCTTCTCCCAGTCGGTCATCAGCGCCCGCACGCCCGCCGCGGTCTCGAGGGCGTTGGAGCCCGGCGTCTGATAGATGGCGACGACCGCGCCGGGATTGCTGTCGGCGCGACCGATCAGGTTGCAGTACTGGGCGCCGAGAATGATGTCGGCGACATCACGAAGGCGCACCATCGATCCATCCGGCTCGGCGCGGACCACGATGTCGCCGAACTCCTCTTCGGTGACCAGCCGGCCCTGGGCTCGGACGGTGTAGGTGAACTCCTGCCCTGCGGGAACCGGCTCGCCACCGATGGTTCCGGCGGGGTTCACGGTGTTCTGGGCGTTGATGGCCGCGAGGACTTCGGAGACGGTCAGGTTCAGCTTCAAGAGCGTGTCCGGACGGACCCACATGCGCATGGCGTACTTGCCGGCGCCGAAGACGGTGATCTGACTCACGCCGGGCACGCGCAGCAGCGGATTGTTCAGATTGACGTGGGCGTAGTTGGCAAGAAAGATCGAGTCGCGGCTCTGGTCCGGCGAGGAGAGTGTGACCAGCATCAGGGGCGATGCGGTCGAGGGAAGCACGGTGACTCCGAAGGCCCGGACCGCTTCCGGAAGCTGACTGTCGGCCTGATTCGCCCGCATCTGGGTCAGGATCTGGGCCGTGTTCACGTCGGTGCCGAGCAGGAAGTTCACCTTGACGGTGCTTCGGCCGTTGTTCTCGTTGGTCGAGTAGATGTAGCCGAGATTGGGAATGCCGCTGATCTGCTGCTCAATCGGCGCCGCGACCGACTGCTCGACGGTGATGCTGTCGGCGCCGACGTAGGTCCCCTGAATCTGGATCTCCGCCGGAACGATGTCGGGGAACTGGGCCACGGGCAGCCGCAGCGCCGAGACCACACCCGCGATCACGGTGATGATCGCGATCACCATCGCGAGGATCGGACGGTCGATGAAGAATCGGCTCATCGAGACTCTGACCCCGCTTCGCCGCGCTGCGATTGCTTCTGCGGCTTCGCATCACGTGTCGGGGTTCGGGCGCTCCGCGTGGTCACCGGAGCTTTCGGCGCCACCGGCTTCACCCTGGTCCCCTGCCGCATCTTCTGGACTCCCTCGACGACGATGAGCTCTCCCGGCTCGAGGCCCTCGATGATGACCCAGTCGCTCCCGATGCGCTCGCCGGTCTTCACCTGGCGGATCTCGGCGGTGTCGTCGTCGGCGATCACCACGACTTCGCTCGATCCCTGCACGTCGCGGACGGCCCGCTGGGGGATGACCGTCGCCCCCTTGCGCTCCAGCATGACCGTGCGGATCCGGGCGAACTGCCCGGGACGGAGCACGTTGCCGGGATTGGGAAACTGCACCGCGAAACGGATCGAGCCGGTTCCCGCGGCGACCTCCCGATCCATATAAAGGAAGCGGCCCTTGTGCGGGAACTCGGTTCCGTCCGCAAGGAGCAGCTCCATCCGCTCCGGCCGCTCCTCGAAGGGGACAAGCTCGCTCTTGCTCAACTGCTCGCGACCGGCGAGGTACTCCCGTTCGGTCGCGTGGAAGTAGACCCGCAGCGGATCGACGGTGGAGACCACCGTGAGCGGCCCGCTCGCCGGTCCGACGAGTTCGCCGAGCTGCGCGGTGGCCTTGCCGGCGATGCCGTCGATGGGCGAGTGCACCTTGGTGAACTCCAGACTCAACCTGGCCTGATCGACGTCGGCCTCGGCGGCCTGGATCAGCGCGAGATTGGCCTCGTTTGCCGAGACGGCATCGTCGAGTTCCTGCTGACTCACCGCCCGCTTCGCCGCCAGCGGTGTAAGCCGCGACACATCGGTTGCGGTCTTCGATTGATCGGCCTTGGCCTTGGCCAGCCGGGCGACCCGATCGGCAAGCGTTGCCTCGAAGGGACGCGGGTCGATCTCGAAGAGGAGGTCGCCCTTCCTGACCAAGCTTCCTTCCGCGTACCGCTGGGCGTCGAGGTGACCGCTCACCCGGGCCCGGATTTCCGCGCTCACCGAGCCGTCGACGATCGCCACCCACTCGCCCTTGACGGCCACATCCCGAGCCTCGGCAGGGATCGCGACGACCTCGATCGGTGGCGGCTCGGCGGCGGCCTTCCCTGCTGCGCCCCCCTCGCCACCCTTGCCACCCTTGCCACCCTTGAACAGAGACTCGATCCGATCGCACGCGGGCACGGTCAGGAGCACCAGTGGTATCGCCACACACGATGCCAGGCACGTGACGACGCGGTTTGCAGGGAATCGCACGCGGGTTCTATATCAAAGGGCTTGGGCGATCGTCAATGTCGGTCGGGAACGTGAGTTGGGTTCGACCCCGGGGTCGCCTGCGCGCGCCTCGCCGCAACCCGCCTTGGATCCGCCCTCAACCCTCGGTCTCCGCATGGCCGATAGAGACTCGTTCGACGTTCGTCGCGCGGTCGGGTCAGCCGGAGTGATCGCCGATGTGACAGGTTCCCCTTCACGCTCGTCGCGTTCTCGGTGACTCCTCCCTTGACTGCCACTTGATTGCCACTTGACTAACACTTGACGGCCACTTGACGGCCACTTGACGGCCACTTGACGGCCACTTGACGGCCACTTGACGGCCACTTGACGGCCACTTGACGGATGGAGCTCGCGTGCCTGAGGGATCGACCAGTCTGCCGCTTGGCGTGGGCCTCCTGATCCTGGCGATCGGGGTCATCGGCCTTCTGCTGGTCTTCTCCGGTCATCGGCTGCTCCCGGCTCTCTGCGGACTCGCCGGCCTGGCTGTCGGGACGATTCTCGGCTGGGCCATCGGCGAGGTCTTTCTCGCGGCAGTCCCGACCTGGGTCCCGGGGTTGATCGGCGGTGCAGTCGGTGTGATCCTCGGCGCCCTGTGCTCCCGGCTGGCCGCGGCGTCGGGGCTCGCCGCGGTGCTCGCTCTGGTCGGCTGGCTCTCGGTGGCAAGTGCGGATCGGCACGGGTGGCTCTCCTTCGAGCCTGCCCGAGTCGACGCCTCGCTTCGACAGACCAAGGCTCCACCGCCGCGGGCGGGGCATGATGATGCGGGCGCGGATCTCACCACAAAGGTCGCGGCCAGGGCAACCAGCGGACTGGTGGCCTCGGTGGGCGGCAGCGTCCGTCAGCGCCTCGGGGCGCTCTCGCAGCCTCTCTACACCCCCGCCGTCGATCATCACCTCGGGGTGCTGCGCGATCTTGTGGCCGAGGGCATCGCCTTCCTCGGCCACCAGTGGACACGCTCGCCAGTTCCGGTGCGCACGCTCATGCTGGCGTGTGCCGCCGCCTGCGGGTTCCTCGGCCTGTGCATCGGGATCCTCGCGTCCCGCTGGACCGCGGCGACGATCACGGCCCTCGGTGGAAGCGTGCTGGTGGTGCTCTGCGCCGCCGCGGCGATCCAGCAGTTCGCGGGAACTCCGGAGTCGACTCTCGGCTCGCGCTTCGCCTGGATGATCGCCTGGGGAATCCTCGCCCTTGCCGGCCTCTGCGTGCAGTGGTTCTCCCCGGAGCGCAAAACCACCTGATTGCGCCGCCCGAGTTGCCGGCGTGCCGAGCGTTCCGCGGCCTCGCCGTCCCTTGGACTGTCGGGCTTCCAGCTCGGCCCTTGGACCGCTGAGCTCCACCGCGCCCCCGGGAACGTCGAGCCCCAGCTTCGGCGCCCCCTCGGAACGTCGAGCCCCAACTCGACGTCCGGCGACGCCAGTCGTCGCGAACACCGACCATTGGATCGTCTCCGAGAAGAGCCGAAGTGACACGGAGGTCACCGAGCACACGGAGATCGAGTTGACCTGCCCCCCGCAAACCGGTCCAGTCGTTATGAGAGTCCCGATGAGCCCCGGTCGGGCCATGGAGACTCTCGATGATGAAGCGGACACGGCACATTGCAGAACAGATCATTGAGAAGGTGCGTGAGACAGACGCGATGCTGGCCAGCGGGAAGACTCTTGCCCAGGTGGTCCAACACCTCGGTGTCAGCGAGCAAAACTACTACCGCTGGCGGAACCAGTATGGCGGCATGAAGTCGGAGGAAGCGAAGCGTCTCAAGGAACTGGAGATCGAGAACGCCCGTCTGAAGCGGCTCATTGCCAACCAGGCAATCGACATCTCGATCCTCACGGAGGCGAGTGATTACCCAGGAAAACAGCAAGCCCCTCACGGCGGAGGACGGTCGTGATGCACGCGCAGGGGCAACTCGACGTCCCGCAACGGAGAGCGTGTCGCGTGCCCGGTCAGCACCGGTCGACGCAGCGGTACGCGCCGCACGTCGCCGACGACGAAGCGCGTCTCGTCAAGCGCATGCAGGAACTCGTGCGCCTGCATCCACGGCGCGGCTATCGCTTGATCTGGGGCACGCTTCGGCTCGAGGGCTGGCGTGTGAACAGGAAGCGCGTCTACCGGCTGTGGCGGCGCGAGGGCCTTCGCGTGCCTCGGAAACAGCATGGAAGGCAGCGTCTGGCGGCCAGTGCCAACGGGATGATGCGTGAGTCGGCGCGTCGCATGAATGATGTCTGGTGCTGGGACTTCGTGCACGGCCGCGACGAGCGCGGGCGTCCGCTGAGATGGCTGACGCTCGTCGACGAGTTCACGCGCGAGTGCGTTGCGCTGGAGGTGGCTGGATCGATGACATCTGACGACGCGATCGACGTGCTGGTCGAAGCGTTCAAGGAGCGCGGCGCGCCGAGGCACATCCGGAGCGACCACGGACCGGAGTTCTTCGCGAAGGCGATCCGCGCATTCCTGAGTGCGACGGGAGTGAAGACGCTGTACATCGAACCTGGGAGCCCGTGGCAGAGCGGCTTCTCGGAGAGCTTCACCGGCCGCGTGCGCGACGAGCTCCTGAACGCCGAGATCTTCAAGGATGTGCGCGACGCGAAGGCGCTGGACGCGGCGTGGCGACACGACTACGATCGCCATCGGCCGCACAGCTCACTGGGACACTTGCCACCAGCCAGATTAACGGCGACGCTGTCCACTCCTGCGCTCGCGGCTGCGCCCCTCGCTTCGAAGCGGCCGGAGTCGGATCAAGCGAATGTGACTGAACCACTGACTCTCATAGCGCCTGGTACATATAGGATGGGGGCAGGTCATGACGACGTCGTCCCATTTTTGCAGACGGGTGACGGGCGTCATCAATGGCCGCACGTGCTGCCTGTGGCCGTAAGTGATCGTCCACGCAACGCATGGATGCGGATGTGTGGCCGAAATAGAGGAACTATTCGCAGTTGTTTCAGCGCGCTGAATGATGACAGTTGATCCTTACACATAGAGGTGCGCTGCCGGGCGGCCTCTTTCCCCCCTTCCGTTGGAACAGGATGCTCCGCTGAGAAGGCCTGTATCCCTCACTCCGCATCTTTTAGAAGGAAACTCCCATGACCGCAACCCGTGAAGAAACCGTCCGCAGCTACCTCGGTGACCTGATCTCTGTCTTGGAGCATGTGTCGCAGGCGGTCGCCAAACAGGCCAGCGATGACGACTTCCGGCGGATTGCTCATGCCGGGCGCGTGATCGACAAGCTCCACTCGGTCCTCATCCGCCAGCGCGGCGACCTTGAGGCGCACGTCAAGGCCATGGGCGGGACCAGCGGGGGCGGGGTGCTGAAGGACATGCTGGGCACTGTGACCGGGGCATTGGCTGGTCTCTACGGCAAGATGCGCGGCGAGACGGCCGCCCGCATGCTGCGCGACGACTACACGGCGCTGAGCTTTGTCACCGCCTGCACCACCATGCTCCATACCACCGCGCTGGCCCTCGACGACTCGGCCACCGCAGCGCTGACATTCCGCCACATACAGGAATACCCGCCCCTCATTATGGCCCTGAGCGAGCTCCTTCCCCACGCCGTGGTCGCCGATCTGGCCGCGGACAAGGTACCAGTGGTCAACGCCGCCGCCGCCGAAGAGGCGATCCAGAACCTCAACGATTCATGGCGCGGAGCTTCCGCAGCCAACCCGGCGTGAGGGAAGGGCATTGAAGCGGGGCACTCATCGCGCTTGAACTCGACCAGCCGGTAGCGGCGTGTGGGCGTGCGCTACTTGCTCGACCTGCCATCCACGCTCCACGCCCCGCCGTCACGCCAGAGCACATAGAGCGACGCGGCGAGCACGGCGATGGGGAGCACGATTGGCGGCTCATCGGGCCAGTCGGCGGTCAGGTGCGCGTACAGCACGACGGCCATCGACCCGCACGCGATCGCGGCACCGACGCGAGCGAACGCGCCGCTCAGCAGCATCAGCCCCGCCAGCACGCCAAGCACGGGCGCGAGGATCGCGTTGACATCCGGCATCGGGCTCTTCGCGGCTTCGAGGATCGCCGTCATCGGGGCCGCGCCAACAAGGTGCATCACGCTGATCCCCGCCAGCGGAAGGCCCGCGATGAGGCGGGCAATCAGGACATGCTTCAAGGGCCGCGTGCGGCGGATGGACCCAAGGGCGATGGACATGCGGGGACTGCTTGCACGCGGGAATGCGGCGAACACACGTACGCACGTCCATGCGCGCGGGCTCGCCTACGCCGCCACCGTCGCCGTCGCAATCTCCGACCACGGCCCCTTCTGCCCGCGTGTGTTGATCCAGCGGGCCACGCGGGCCATGCGGGCCATGCGGGCCATGCGGGCCATGCGGGCCATGCGGGCCATGTAGACGGCGGTCTTGCCGCCTTCGCCGGGCTTGAACTCGGCGCGGAAGGTCGGCTTGGTCGGCTTGGTCAGGAAGACCAGCGCGGCGGGATTCGTGGGCGCGGGTTTGTCGGCATCCACGAGTTTCACCCACACCTCGGCCCCGAGCACGCCCGCGGGCCGCGCGCGGCGGGTCGGTGTGGACTCATCCACCAGACGGAGCGTGTGCGTGAGCCGGGCGTTGCCGTCTACGTCATCATCAGGCCCGAGGTCGGCGTGGGCGGGGCCGCCTCGAACCTGCTCCCCGCCAAGCTCGCCGCCTGCCCTCTCCTTACCGAATTGACTCTCTCTCTTGCTGGATACCACCATGAACAGCACACTCGCCGTCTGCTCCATCGTGGTCGGCACAGACTTCACGCCCTGCTCGGCGGTCGCGCTCGGGCAGGCGATCCGCATCGGAGCTTGGTCGAAGGCCAAGGTCCACGTCGTCCACGTCATCGACACGATCGTGGTCATCGAGCTCGAAACCACCCTCTCACCCACGCAGCAGGGCATCCGCGACAGCCTCGTCAAGGACGCCGAGAAGGCGTGGGCAGACTTTGCCAAGGACATTCCCGGCGCGGCGGGGCTGGCGATCGAAGTCTCCATCAACAACCGCATCGTGGGCATCCTGCGGCGTGCCCGCGAGGATGAGGCCGACCTGATCGTGATGGGCGCGTTCGGGAATTGCGCGCCGGATGTGGGCATGGGCACCGTCGCCACCGCCTGCGTGCGCAAGAGCATGACCGATGTGCTGCTGGTGCGGGACACGCGGCCCGAAAGCGGGAACGCGCCCTTCAAGACCATCGTCGCGGCGGTGGACTTCTCGCCGAACTCGCTGCGGGCGGTCGAGCGCGCGGCCATGTTCGCGGCCAAGGACGGAGCGGAGTTGCACCTGCTGCACGTCTTTGCGGCCCCGTGGCACCAGTTGCACTACCGCGCCCCCACGCCGCTGAATCTGACGCACGAGCAGAAGCAGTACCGCGACGAACTGGAGCGCCGGCTCGCCGAGTACTGCGGCCCGGTGCTTGAAGCGCACGCGGGGTTGCGCATGAACACGGTCGTGTACGACTACAACGGCCACCGCTCCGGCATCGTCGAGTACGCGGGGAAGGCGGGGGCCGACCTGATCGTGCTGGGCACGCGCGGGCGGACCACCCTGCGAGACCTGCTGCTGGGCAGCACGGCGGAGAAGGCACTGGCGGAATCCAAGTGCTCGATCCTCGCCGTCAAGCCGGAGGGGTTCGAGCACCCACTGGCCGTGGACGAATCGCCCACAGCGGCGCCGATGAAGTGGATACTGTGATCGGGAGTGCGTGAGCGCATCGCAACGCTCACCCAGAGAGGATCGTGCATGAAGGTCGCCGTCTATTCCAACAAGCCCTATGAGAAGCCCTTCCTCGACGCAGCGAACACCGACGCTCGGCATGAGTTGCTGTACCTCGACGCGGCGCTCACATCGGCGACGGCGGGCCTCGCCATGGGCTCTCCCGCCGTCTCGATCTTCGTGGGTGATGACGCCTCCGCCCCTGTGCTGCGGGCCCTCCACGCCGGCGGCACGCGCGTGCTGGCCCTCCGCTCGGCGGGCTTCAACCACGTGGACATCGCTGAGGCTGATCGACTCGGGCTGACCGTGCTGCGCGTCCCCGCGTACTCGCCGCACGCGGTGGCCGAGCACGCCGTGGGTCTCATGCTGACGCTCAACCGCAAGTTCCACCGCGCCTTCAACCGCGTCCGCGAGCAGAACTTCTCGCTCGGCGGCCTGATGGGCTTCGATATGCACGGCAAGACCGCGGGCGTGATCGGAACGGGCAAGATCGGAGAGGTCGTATGCACGATTCTCACCGGCTTCGGCTGCCGCGTGCTGGCGAGCGACCCGGTGAAGAACCCCGCGTGCGAGTCGATGGGCGTGGAGTACGTCGCGCTGCCGGACCTGTATGCGCAGTCGGACATCATCACGCTGCACTGCCCGCTGAGCCCGCCGACGAAGCACCTGATCGACGCCACCGCGCTCGCGGCGATGAAGCCCGATGTGATGTTGATCAACACCAGCCGCGGCGCGGTGATCGACACACGGGCGCTGATCGCGGCGCTCAAGCGCGGCCGGGTCGGCTCGGTGGGCCTGGACGTCTATGAGGAGGAGGGCGACTTGTTCTTCAAGGACCTCTCCGCCGAGGTGGTGCAGGACGACGTCTTCGTGCGGCTCATGAGTTTCCCCAACGTGCTCATCACCGCCCACCAGGGCTTCTTCACGCACGAGGCGTGCACGGCGATTGCGCAGACGACCATCCAGAACATCATCGACTTCCAGCACGGCGCGATCCGCGAGGCCAACTGCGTGACCACGAGGCTGATCGCGCCGGCCGGCAAGGGCTGCTGAGTGCTGCCAACTCGACGTCCGGCGACGCCAGTCGTCGCGAACACCGACCATTGGATCGTCTCCGAGAAGAGCCGAAGTGACACGGAGGTCACCGAGCACACGGAGATCGAGTCCCCTGGGACTCCACGACCACGGAGAGGATCACCACATGGCGGCTGACCCGGTTCAGGGCCCGGGGGGCCGTCAACCACCGCCCGCCATCTACGGCCCGCACAGGCCCCACGCGCTCAGCAGGATCCCGAGGTCGGCGCCGTCCACGACGCCGTCGCCGTTGAGGTCGCCAGGGCAGCAGGGGACGCCCGGCTCGCAGTCGTCGGGAACGCCGTTGCCGTTGCAGTCGTTCCCCTCGAGTTCGAGCTCGTCGGGGATGCCGTTGCCGTTGCAGTCCAAGGAGGGTGGAATGAAGAAGAGATACGCCGCGCCGGCACCGGCGGCGCCGTTGCTGGCCTGGGCGCCGTTGACGCCGGTGGCGTTGCCGTCCTCGCTGGATGCCCCGACGACAACCGTGCCGCCCGACACCGCCACGGCGAGGCCGAAGCTGTCGTTCGCGCCGGTGTTCGACGCCTTGAGGTAGGCCTGCTGGGTCCACGTCGCCCCGCTTCGCACAAAGACGTACGCGGCCCCCGAGTCGGAGGCGAGATTGTCGGCCTGATCCCCGTTCACCCCCGAGGCGCTGCTGGATTCGTCGAGGGCCCCGACGACGACGGTGTCGCCCGACACTGCGACCGACCAACCGAAGCTGTCGCCCACGCCGGTGTTCGACGCCTTGAGGTACCCCTGCTGGCTCCACAACGCGCCGCTGCGCACGAAGACGTACGCGGCGCCGGCGCCGCTGGCGCTCTCGTTGGCCTGGTTGCCGTTCACACCCGTGGCATTGCTGGCCTCGGAGAACGCCCCGACCACCACCGTGTCGCCCGACATCGCCACCGCGCGGCCGAACTGGTCGGCTGCGCCGGTGTTGGACGCCTTGAGGTACGCCTGCTGGCTCCAGCCCACGCCGCTGCGGATGAACACGAACGCCGCCCCGGCCCCGTTGGCGCTGTTGTCGGCCTGGTTGCCGTTGACGCCGACGGCGTTGCTGTCCTCAAGACTTGCCCCAACCACGAGCGTGTCGCCTGAGACGGACACCGAGTCGCCGAAGTTGTCGCCTGCATTCGTGTTCGACGCCTTGATGTATGCCTGCTGGCTCCAGGTCGAACCGCTCCGCACGAAGACATACGCCGCGCCGGCGCCGAAGACGCTGTTGTTGGCCTGATTGCCGTTGATGCCGGTGGCGTTGCTGTCCTCGCCGTCGGCGCCCACCACGATCGTGTCGCCCGACACCGCGAGCGAGAAGCCAAAGAAGTCGAACTCGCCGGTGTTCGATGCCTTGATGTAGGCCTGCTGGCTCCAAGTCGAACCGCTGCGCACGAAGACATACACGGCGCCGGGATTGACGAGGCTGTTGTTGGCCTGGTTGCCGTTGATGCCGGTGGCGTTGCTGTCCTCGGCGTAGGCGCCGACCACCACCGTGTCGCCTGACACCGCGAGCGACCTGCCGAACTCGTCGTTCGAACCGCTGTTCGACGCCTTGAGGTACGCCTGCTGGACCCACGTCGCGCCGCTGCGCACGAAGACATACGCCGCCCCGGAGTCCTCGAGGCTGTTGTTGGCCTGGTTGCCGTTCACGCCGGTGGCGCTGCTGTCTTCCTCGTAGGCCCCGACCACCACGGTGTCGCCGGAGACCGCCACCGCGGCGCCGAACGAGTCGCCGGCGTCGGTGTTCGACGCCTTGAAGTAGGCCTGCTGCGCGATGGGGTCGATGGTCAGCGGGTATCGCGCCCCTCGGTCGTCGACCCTGAGCACCAGGGAGTCCGAAGCGTGGCTGCCAGCCGTCGCCCCAGCCGCAGTGGTGATCGCGGCGACCGTCCGGAACGACGCCGGGAGGGCGACGCCATCGGCGTCGAAGACCGTCAGGCCGCGGTAGTCGACCACGCTGGCGCCAGCCGCATCGACGAAGGTCACATCGCGGCCGTCGTCGCTCACGCGGGGGCTGAGCCCGCCGCGGACCGCGAGCGTGAACCGCAGGCCTTCGCCCTGGTCGCGCCCGAGGCCATCCGACCACTCGACCGCAGGCCGCTGGTGCACGGTGTAGCCATGCTCAACCCCACGGCTGTCGTTGACATACCACTCGGTCAGCGCCGCGTCCCACGCATAGCTGATTCGCCCCCCGACCGCGTCGACGCGGGCCGGCGCGTCGACCGCCGACTCCCAACCGGCGCGACCGTAGCTGACAAGTTCCAGCCCCCACGACCAGCCCCCGCCATCCGGCGTGGCGTCGAACGCTCGGCCGTCGAAGTGAATGTTCCATCGCTGTCCCGGATTGCGGGCCAGATGGCCGCCATCGACCGCGACCGCGGCGTGACGGTTCGCCTCGTACGCAGCCCGGATGCTCGACCAGTCCGCGGCGGAGAGGCCATCGGGCGCGGGCGCCGCCGCCAGCGCCGTCGGCCCGGAGGAGAGCCACGCCGGAAGCATCAACGCCAGCGCCGCGAGCGCCATCCCGCCGACCGACATGCGCAAGCGACGGTCTCGTGACGCTCCTGCGCCAACCGACAACTTCCCCTGGAGAGTGGGCACTGGTGACTGGTCCATCTGCTCGCGCATCGGCGTTGCTCCGTAGGGCTGATCGACGCGAGATTGCCGTAGGCAAGAACCCTCCCATATCCGACATGGGGAGTGCGTCGCAGCGCGCGTCGACGGGTCGATTATGCCATCCACGCACACGCGACGCGAGCAGATTCAAAGCAGGACGGCCCTGATCCGACCATTCAAGGATGTCAGGAATGCCCCGAGAGAGCAGTGGCCGCACTGATCGGACGTGGGACGGTCGGGGAGTCGCGTGCAGGCGCGGCGGTGGTGCCCGGTCGATCGCGGCGCCCTTGGAGCCAACGCTGGCGCCGATGTCTCGCAGTCAGTGCACCCCTGGGAAGAACCCGGGACAGCCACCTATTATGGCCCGCCCTGCGTACGCTCGCCTCACGATGGCGCGGCTCAGGACGTCGCCATGCCAGGGCAGTCATCGGAGTCATTGAAGTCACTGGAGTCGTACGCATGCCTCGAGTCGCCAGAGTCGTCGTCGCGAGGATGGCCCATCACGTCACCCAAACGGGGGAACAACCGCCAGAACATCTTCTTCACCGATGACGACCGGCGATTCTACATCGCCACGCTGCGGGAGCAGATGGGCGAGAATCGAGTCTCGCTGCTCGCGTGGTGCCTGATGGCGAATCAGGTGCATCTGGTGCTGGTGCCGAAGACGGCCGACGGACTCGAGCTCGCCGTGGGACGGACGCACTGGCGATACACGCAGGCGATCAATCGGCTTCATCAGCGTGTCATTGGGGTCAGTGGTGCGGCCATCTCTGGCAGGGCCGACTCTTCTCGTGCCCGCTCGACGAGAGCCACCTGGTTGCGGCGATGCGCTACGTGGAGCGCAATCCCGTCCGAGCGCGGATCGTCCGACTGGCGGAGCGATACCCATGGTCGAGTGCGGAGGCCCATTGTGGGTGTGAGGGGGGAGGGGGCAGCGCCGAGCGCCGGTTGCTGATCAACGCGGCGAAGTGGGCGGAGCGATACCAGCCGAAGGCGTGGCAGGCGCTGCTGCGGCAGGCGGACGACGAGACCATCGTCGAGCGCCTGCGTAGGGCCACGCGAACAGGACGTCCACTGGCCACTGATTCCGTGCTGGCGAAGCTCGAGACGAAGCTGAACCGGCGCCTGCGTGCGCTGCCCCGCGGGCGACCGCGAACGGCGAGCGACGTTGACGGGGAGAAGCGTGAGAAGACAGGGAAGCGTGCTTCAGGGGGTCGCCCGCGGCGAAAATGAGGGCGATAACGGGGGCTGTCCAGATTACACGTTCGACAGTTCCCTGGTCATCTCCATGGAGCCGTTGACCGTAACACGTCCAAGTCCGGAAGGACGCCAGTGGCGGGGGCATCCGAGGCTGGAGGATGGTGGTCGAGCTCGCGTCGTGCTCGTCGTCGCGCATCGAAACGCGTCGTCGCGCGAAAGGCCGTCCTGACGAGCCGCGAGCGAAGCGACCGGCAGATGCTCATCGACGTCGCAGCACCCGGCTTCTCGCCTCTGTGCACGCCGCGCCGGTGAACTGCGTCCCTTCGCTGCGCTCGGGCTCGTCAGCACGGACGTCACACGGGTCTGTCCACTCCCCGTCACCCGATGACGCGCCAGCATCCCGACCCGTGTCAACAAGGGGCGAGTCCACGCGCCACGGTCCATA
>Ga0163146_10001060_pt1 | contig 39385 bp, 33 predicted proteins | sample OliLakLV19MP7G1_FD_148648 | JGI IMG/M metagenome (GOLD analysis project Ga0163146, IMG submission 148648) | Freshwater microbial mat bacterial communities from Lake Vanda, McMurdo Dry Valleys, Antarctica - Oligotrophic Lake LV.19.MP7.G1 | ecosystem: Environmental > Aquatic > Freshwater > Lake >...
TTGCTCGAAGGCATTCACGCTTCGGCCATCAACGCGCTGCGCCGCGACGGCTATACGCGCATCGTCACCCATGCCAAGTCGCTGGCCGGCGCCGAGCTGCGGGCGGCGCTGGCAGAGGCGCACTTTCTGGGCATTCGCTCCCGCACCCAGATCACCGACGAGGTGCTGCGGCACGCGCCCCGGTTGGCCACCATCGGCTGTTTCTGCATCGGCACCAACCAGGTCGATCTGGAGGCGGCCATGCGCCTGGGCATTCCGGTATTCAACGCGCCGTTCTCCAACACGCGCAGCGTGGCCGAGTTGGTGCTGGCGCAGATCATCATGTTGATGCGCGGCATTCCGGAGAAGAACGCGATCCTGCACCGCGGCGGCTGGGTCAAGAGCGCCGCGCACTCGTATGAAGTGCGCGGAAAAACGCTCGGCATCGTAGGCTATGGCCACATCGGCACGCAGATCGGCGTGCTGGCCGAACAACTCGGCATGAGCGTGGTGTTTCGCGACATCGAAGCGCGGCTGCCACTGGGCAATGCGCGCGAAATGCCCAGTCTCGACCTGCTTCTGCAAAGCGCCGACGTGGTCAGCATGCATGTGCCGGAAACCGCCGAGACCGTGAACATGATCGGGCCGGCGCAACTGGCCACGATGAAGCCGGGCAGCCACTTGATCAACGCTTCGCGCGGCACGGTGGTGGACATCGACGCACTGGCGTCGGCACTGGAAAGCCGACATCTGCACGGCGCCGCGATCGACGTCTTCCCGCTTGAGCCGCAAGGCAACGATTCGGCCTTCGTCTCGCCCCTGACACGCTTCGACAACGTCATCCTGACGCCGCACATCGGCGGCTCGACCTCCGAGGCACAGTTGAACATCGGCAAGGAGGTCGCAGCCAAGCTGATTCGCTACGGCAACAACGGCTCGACCACATCGGCGGTGAACTTCCCCGAAGTGGCGCTGCCCGAGCGCGCCGGACGCAGCCGCCTGTTGCACATCCACAAGAACGTGCCCGGCGTGCTGGCCCGCGTTAACGAGAAGCTGTCGGCGGCAGGCATCAACATCGCGGCGCAGTACCTGAGCACCAATGCCGATGTCGGCTATGTGGTGATCGATGTCGACCACTCGGCGCCACCACCGGCGCTGGCCGATCTGTGCACTGTGCCGGCAACGATCCGTTGTCGCATCCTGTATTGAGGTGCGCAACATGGCCTACAACGCTCCCAACCGCTGTTGAAGCATTGGGCCCCTGATGTGCGGCATCTGCGGTGAACTGCGATTTGATGGCATGCCGGACGCGACCGAACCTGTGAGCGAGCCGATCATCAGCCGATCGACAAGGCGCCGGGCAACGACGCGCCCATCGGCGGCGTCAAGGTCGGCACGAAAAGTCGCTGGTTCGCCGCGCGGCCTTCGGGCACCGAAGACATCCACAAGATTTACGCGGAGAGCTTCCGCAACGACGCACACTTGCGCTGCCTGCTCGCAGAGGCGCAGCGCATCGTCGATGCCGCACTTGACCCCGAGGAACGACCATGAGCACACTGACCCCCGACCTTCTGCGCAAGATGCACGCCTGGTGGCGCGCTGCCAATTACCTTTCGGTAGGGCAGATCTACCTGCACGCGAACCCGCTGCTCGATGAGCCGCTGACGCTGGCGCACATCAAGCCGCGCCTGCTCGGGCATTGGGGCACCACCCCCGGACTGAACCTGCTGTACGTGCACCTGAACCGCCTGATCAAGGAGCACGACCTCGACATGATCAATGTCATCGGCCCGGGCCACGGCGGCCCGGGGCTGGTGGCGAACACCTACCTTGAAGGCACCTACACCGAAACCTATCCGGACATCTCGCGCGACCGCGACGGCATGCGCAAGCTGTTCCGCCAGTTCTCGTGGCCCGGCGGCATCCCGAGCCATGTGGCACCGGAAACGCCGGGCTCGATCCACGAAGGCGGCGAACTCGGCTACTCGCTGGCGCATGCCTACGGCGCGGCCTTCGACAACCCCGGGCTGATCGTGGCCTGTGTCATCGGTGACGGTGAAGCCGAGACCGGCGCGCTGGCAACGAGTTGGCACTCGAACAAGTTCTTGAACCCGTTACGCGATGGCGCGGTGCTGCCGATCCTTCACCTCAACGGCTTCAAGATCGCCAACCCCACCATCCTGGCGCGCATTGGCCGGGAGGATCTGACCTCACTGCTGCGCGGTTATGGTCATGAGCCGCACTTTGTGATCGGCGACGATCCTATGGCCGTACACCAGCAACTGGCGCAAACGCTCGATGTCGTCCTTGCGAAGATCCTGGCCATTCAGAGTGCGGCGCGTGCGTCACATCCGCCCAGGCCACCGCCCCTTCCGCGCTGGCCGATGATCGTGTTGCAGACGCCCAAGGGTTGGACCGGCCCCAAGGAGGTCGATGGCCTTCCTGTGGAGGGCACGTGGCGGGCGCACCAGGTGCCGATCACGCAATTCACCAACGCCGAGAACATCCGCCAACTCGAAGACTGGATGCGCAGCTATACGCCGCAGGAACTGTTCGACAACAACGGTCGCTTCCGCGACGAATTTGCGGCACTCGCGCCCGCCGGCAAGCGGCGCATGGGCGCCAATCCACATGCCAACGGCGGGGCATTGCTGGCACCGCTGGTCATGCCGGACTTCCGCGAATTCGCGGTGCCGGTTTCGATGCCTGGCGGCACGCTGGGTGAGTCCACGCGCGTGCTCGGCAGCTTCATAGCCGAGGTGATGCGCAGGAATACCGAGAGTGGCAACTTCCGCCTCTTCGGCCCGGATGAAACCGCCTCCAACCGGCTCGGTGCAGTCGTTGAAGTCAGCGGCAAGGCGTGGATGGCCGAGATCGACGCGGTCGACATGAATCTCTCGGCCGACGGCCGGGTGATGGAAGTGCTGAGCGAGCACCTGTGCCAAGGCTGGCTCGAAGGCTATCTTCTCACCGGGCGCCACGGCCTGTTCTCGTGCTACGAGGCGTTCGTGCACATCATCGATTCGATGTTCAACCAGCACGCCAAGTGGCTGGAAGTGTGCCGGCGGATTCCGTGGCGCTTGCCTGTTGCGTCGCTCAACTACCTGCTCACCTCGCATGTCTGGCAGCAGGACCACAATGGCTTTTCGCACCAGGACCCCGGCTTCATCGACGTGGTGGCGAACAAGAAGTCGGACGTGGTGCGCATCTACCTGGCACCCGACGCAAACTGCCTGCTGTCGATCGCCGACCATTGCCTGCGCAGCCGCAACTACGTCAACCTGATCATCGCCGGCAAGGCGCCGGCCTTGCAGTGGCTCGATATCGAATCGGCTGCTCGTCACTGCACAGTAGGCGCGGGTATCTGGCAGTGGGCCAGCAACGACACTGGTGATGCTCAAAGTGGGCCCGATGTGGTGATGGCCTGTGCCGGCGACGTGCCGACGCTCGAAACGCTGGCCGCCGTCGCGCTCTTGCGCGGGTATGTGCAGGACATCCGCATCCGCGTCGTTAACGTGGTCGATCTGATGGCGCTGCAGCCGCGGTCCGAGCATCCGCACGGCCTGGACGATGATGCTTTCGACGCCATGTTCACGCCCGACAAGCCTGTGGTGTTTGCTTTCCACGGTTACCCCGGACTGATCCACCGACTCGCCTACCGACGCCACAACCACGACAACCTGCATGTGCGCGGCTACAAGGAAGAAGGCACGACGACCACGGCGTTCGACATGGTGGTGCTCAACAACATCGACCGCTATCAACTGGCACTCGATGCCATACGCCGCATCCCACGCTTGACACACCTAGTCGAGCAGGCCACGCAGCGCTATGACGCGAGCATCGCGCGCCACAAGGCCTACATCAGCGAAAACGGCGAGGACTTGCCCGAAGTGCGCCACTGGCGTTGGCCGGCATGAGCGATGACAGGGGCGGATCTGGGCCGCGCAACGGCCACGCCGTTGAACGTGTACTGTTGATTCGATGGAGGCGTGTACGCTGCCGCACAGACTCATTCACGCGCCGGCGATAGCTTGCCGGTAGTTGTAAGTGCGCTCCCCGCGCATCGGCTTCGACTCGAACACTGGAATACACTGCTTATGGACCACATGGAGTGCTCTGCCCGGCGCATTCGCTGCGGTGTGCGCCGGCAAGCAGAGGTAGTGGGTCGGTCCAAGCGCCAGCGGTGGTGTGTAGGTATTGGCCGAGCGCTACAGCGTGATGATCGCCAGTGCGGGGCACGCCTCGAATCTCACCCATCCGCAATTCGTCGACGCGCCGCTGCAGCGGCTCCAGCGCTCCGTCATGATCGCGACGTAGGTGCGGGTTGACGCTGTGCTCAGCGACGAAACGCTGCTCGATGGTCTGCAGCGCGCCGCGTTCGGCTACTTCCTGCGGACGCTGAATCCGCGCAACGGACTGATCGCCGACACCTCGCGCGAGAACTCCCCGTGCAGTATCGCGGTCGTCGGATTCGCGTTGTCGGCCTATCCGGTGGCGGTGCAGCGCGGCTGGATGGCGCGGGCCGATGCGGTCGAACGCAGCCTCGCGACGCTGCGTTTTTTCCATGACAGCGATCAGAGCGGTAGTCCGGAGGCGACCGGTTACAAGGGCTTCTACTACCACTTTCTCGACATGCATACCGGCGCCCGCGTGTGGCGCTCGGAGCTGTCGATGGTAGACACCGCGCTGCTGATCGCCGGCGCGCTGACGGCAGGCAGGTACTTCACCGCAAACACGGCGGACGAAATCGAGCTGCGCGAACTCGTCGATGTGCTGTACCGGCGCGTGGAATGGTGTTGGGCGCAGGACGGCGAGGCGACCATCCGGATGGGGTGGAAGCCCGAATGCAGATTCCTGAACTACGGCTGGGATGGGTATAGCGAAGCGATCGTGTTGTATGTGCTCGCGGCAGGCTCGCCGACGCATCCGATCGAGGGTGGCTCCCAGTGCTACGAGGCATGGACCGCGACCTACCAGTGGGAGAATCTGTATGGCTACGATTTTCTGTATGCAGGACCGTTGTTCGTGCACCAGTTCTCGCACGCCTGGATCGATTTTCGCGGTATCCAGGATCGCTTCATGCGCGAGAAGCGCTGCGATTATTTCGAGAATAGCCGGCGCGCGACCGAAGTGCAGCGCGAGTACGCGCGGCGCAACCCGCGCGGATTCCTCGGTTACGACGAAAACTGCTGGGGCCTGACTGCCTGTGATGGCCCGAGCCATCACCTGCCCGAATTGGCCAACGAACGTCGCCGCCTGTTCGGCTATTCCGCGCGGGGTGTGCCGTACGGGCCCGATGACGGAACCCTCGCCGGATGGGCGGCGTTGGCGTCGCTGCCGTTCGCGCCCGATATCGCCTTGTGCGCCGTGCGCAATATGCTTGACCGCTATCCTGAGACGCTGTCCGGCCCGCAGTACACGAGCAGTTTCAACCCGACACTCGCCAGCGCCGACCGGGGAACTTGGGTTTCGACCGGCCACTTCGGTCTTGACCAGGGCATCGTCGTGATGATGATCGAAAACCATCGTACCGGCCTGATCTGGCGGCTAATGCGGGACTGTCCCTATGTCGGCACCGGTTTGCGGCGCGCCGGGTTCCGCGGCGGCTGGCTGTAGCGTCCGTCCAGGGATCACCACGATGCCCCAGCGCAACGACCCAGACTCGATGGCCGCGCACGACGTGCACGAGCGCGAGCGGCTTTCCAACGTGCATCCATCCGGGTGGCGCAATCCGCCGCCTGCAGACCGGTACAACCTGGTGGTGGTCGGTGCTGGCACGGCGGGACTGGTAGCGGCGCACGCCGCGGCGACGCTGGGCGCGAAGGTCGCACTGATCGAGCGTAACCTGCTCGGCGGCGACTGCCTGAATGTTGGCTGCGTACCGTCGAAAGCGATCATCCGCACCTCGCGCCTGTACGCCGAGATGCGCGATGCCGAACGCTATGGCGCGCACATCCCGGCCGATATCCGCGTCGAGTTTCCCGCAGTGATGCAGCGCATGCGCGGCATTCGCGCCCGAATCAGCCGCGCCGATTCTGTGCGCCAACTGATTGCAGCCGGCGTGGATGTATTCTTCGGCCAGGCGTGCTTCACCGGAACCGACGCGCTGACGGTGGACGGTGCGAAAATGTGCTTCAAAAAAGCACTTATCGCTACCGGCGCGCGGCCTGACACGCCCCCGATTCCCGGCCTCGTCGAGGCCGGCTTTCTAACCAACGAAAACGTCTTCGACCTGACCGTGCTGCCGCGCCGCCTATTGGTCATCGGCGGCGGCCCGCTTGGCTGCGAACTGGCGCAGGCATTCTGCCGCTTTGGCGCGCAGACCATCATCGCGCAGGACTGGCCGTTGTTCCTGCCCAGGGAAGAGCGCGACGCCGCACAGATCCTGTCCGATGCCTTCGCAAGCGATGGCATCGATGTGCGGCTCAACACCAAAGCCATCAACGTGCGCGTGGAAGGTGGGCAAAAGCTCGTCGATCTGGTCAGCGACGACTACAAAAGCACAGTCGCGGTCGATGCCATCCTCACCGGCACCGGCCGGGTACCGAATGTCGACGGTCTGAATCTGGAGGCCGCGGGCGTCGATTACGACAACACGCTTGGGATCCGAGTCGACGATTTCCTGCAGACCAGCAATCGGCGCATCTATGCCGCCGGCGATGTCTGCCTGGAACATAAGTTCACCCATACCGCCGACGCGTCGGCGCGCATCGTGGTTCAGAACGCACTGTTTCTCGGTCGCAAGCGACTGAGTGCACTGACGATTCCCTGGTGCACCTACACCGACCCGGAGATCGCCCATGTCGGCCTCTATGTACGGCAGGCGCGCGAGCAGGACATCCCGGTGAAGACCTTCACCATCCCGATGCACGATGTGGATCGCGCGATCGCCGACAACGAGGAGGCGGGTTTCGTGAAGATCTACGTCAAGGAGCGGACGGACCGGATTCTCGGCGCGACGATCGTTGCTCGCCATGCGGGCGAGATGATCAACGAGATCACCCTGGCGATGGTCTCGGGGATCGGTTTGCGCACTTTGGCCCGTGTCATTCACGCTTATCCGACCCAGGCCGACGCGATAAAGAAGGCGGCAGACGCGTACAACCGCACGCGTCTGACGCCGACCATCCAGTCGCTGCTGCGGCGCTGGTTCCGGTGATAAGCCCCAACTCAGTCGGAGTAGGAATGGAATGCCAGTCACCCAGCATCCCAAGCATTCGATTGCGCGGACATGATGCAGCAGGGTGGTGAACCGGGCTTGCCGGTTGCCTTTTGCCGTCTGTCGTTTGCCATCAAGCGCTGTGAACGTCATAGCCCCGCCTCGATGTGCGGGACGTGTGCGCTTGAACGGCATTTCCCTTGGTCCACCGCCTTCCCTCCACCACCTCTGCCGCCGCAGGAGCTTCCCCCGCAGCCTTGTTCGGCAGCTTCTCTGGTACTACGCGGCAGTCCGACTTCCCGCTTCCGTGGCTCATCTTCGTACGCCCGCCTTGGCGCATCGATTCAAAGCGTAGCGGTCGGACAGCGCGAACTGCATAGAGTCTGCAATTCCTTCCTCAAGGAATCGATGGGTGAAATGGATCAGGTGCCAGTCTTGCAGGCTTTCGCTGGAAGCAGTGCTGCGCGACACCGACAGCGACTGGATCATCGTGCGCCCAGGGCAGCTAACCCAACACGCGTCAATCGGCAAGTTCCGAATGCTGCTCGCATTTTTTGTGCGCCAGCGCACCGACACCTGCGGCGTACAGGATTAACGTGTGAAATCATCGCCACATTTCCATCGCTGTGAGCCAGAAGCTGATTCAGCTGTTACGCAGAAACTGATTCATGGCCTCACACATCCACCACGCACTGCGCAAACACGACAGATCAGAGGCAACGACGATGAGCAACATTTCAAAGGGTTTGGCAGCAGGCTTGGTAGCCACTATCGCGCTGTCGGCAGTGATGGTGATGAAGGCAACCATGGGCTTCATGCCGGAACTCGACCTGCCCAGGATGATCGCGGGCATGCTGGGTCGGGCCGACATGCCCGCAGTTGGCTGGATCGTTCACTTCTTGATTGGCATCGTCATCTACGGTCTGGCCATCGCACTGCTCGACGCACGTCTGCCAGGCACAGGCCACATCGGGCACGGCGTGCTCATCGGCGTCATCGGCTGGCTGGTGATGATGGTCATGCTGATGCCGATCGCCGGCGTGGGCCTTTTCGGCATGCAACTGGGATTCATGGCGCCGATGATGACCCTGGTGCTGCATCTGATCTTCGGCGCTGTGCTCGGCTGGTTCTATGGCCAATCCGCCTGGGGACAGGCACCGACAGCCACAGCTGAATCAATGGCCTGAGCCCCCGGGCGGTGCTCGTTCCAGAGGTCGAGGCCTGGGCCGAGGCTTGCATGCGCGGTGCCGTGGGTGACACCACCATGCCCGGAGCGCCGTCTTGACCACTTTACCTGTCTGGCGCTACTTTTTTGTCCAATGCTCGACGATGAGCGCTGTCGCGTCAGTGTCGCTGCTGTCCACCTCCGCGCACGCGGCCTAGAGCCACCAGCATTCATCGTGAAATGCACTGCTTGAATCGAACGTGGTGCCGGCCGCCGGCGCTAACGCCTCGACGCTGCGCGATGTCGGCATGCGACGTGAGCACGAGATCCGATCTCGTGCGCGAGGCCATGCACATGATCCGCAGAGGCCAACTCGGCGTGTCGTGAAGAAAAGCAGGTTCACGGAGGACCTGACCGCCATTGCGCCGACGCAACGCGAGCTGGGAGCAGCGTACTCGCACTTTCCTTCCGATCGGACGCTCGTGCCGGTAATCCTGTGCGTTGGCGCACAGACCAGTGCTCGAAGCCGCGCTATGGTTTCCTCATGGAACCGCTGAAGCTGCTTTCCAATGGCAGATATCACGTTGCCTTGATGACCTCGGGAAGTGGAAAAAGCGCATGGAACGATCTTGCCATCACGCGTTGGCGGGAGGATGCGAGTCTCGGCAGTTGGGGCAGCTTCCTCGACATGCGATGCGATACGGACGGTGGGGTCTGGTCGGCGTTCGATGCAGGAGCGTTCGGAATGCGCGGCTTGCGGGCGGCCGTCGAGATTGGCGTCGCGGGCACTGAAGACGTGGAGTTGCGCCGACTTCGAATCGCCAACCGTTCGAAACGCGTCGCAGACCTGAGCGCGACCAGCTACGCCGAACTGGTGCTCGCTCCTGCCGCTACGGATGCCGCGCATCCGGCGTTCAACAAGCTCTTCGTGGTGACCGAGATCGACCGACGCTCCGGCGTCATCCTCGCGACCCGGCGCCCAAGCGCACCAACCGACGCGCAATCGTGGCTCTTCCACCAAGCCGTCGTACAAGGCGAAAGCGGCGACGTCTCCTTCGAAACCGACCGCATGCGCTTCCTCGGCCGTGGTCGCGACATGTCGAACGCCCACGCCCTGCGCTCCAGCGGGCCCCTGGGCGGGCATGACGGCGCAGTCCTCGACCCGATCGCTGCCCTGCGCGTCCCGTTTCGCCTGCCGCCGGGCGCGGCTTGCACGATCGACTGGACGACCGGCATCGCAGCTACGCGCGACGAATGCATCGCTCTGGCGACACGCTCGCGCGCAACCGGAGCCGGCGAGCGCATCATCGAAGGAAGCCACGCCTTCCGTCGTGACACGCTTCGCCGGCTGGCGGCGACCGAGGACGACGCGACCTTGTTCGAGCGCCTTGCCGCCGCGCTGTTCGTCGCCGATCCGGCGCTGCGCGCACCGCCGGACGAGATCGCGAAGAATCGACGCGGCCAGTCGTCGCTCTGGGCCTTCGGCATCTCGGGCGACGTGCCGATCGTCGTTACCGAAGTTGCCAGTGCGCACAACCTGGCCACCTTGCGCCAGCTGCTTCAGGCGCACGCCTTCTGGGCCGCCCATGGGTTGAAGACGGAGCTGATGGTGTTGCAGGAAGGCACTGGCAACGCGGCCTCTACGTTGCGTGAGTCGATTCGGTCGGTGATCGACGAGTTCGGCGCCACCGCACTCGTCGACCGCCACGGTGGCATCTTCGTGCACGATGCGGCGGCCCTGGACGACGCCGATCGCGTCCTGCTGCACAGCGTCGCCCGTATCGTCGTGTTCAGTTTGCGCCGCAGCCTGACCGATCTCAGTCATGCGTCGGGTGCGCGGGTCGCGCCGGCGGCCGCGCGCGTGACTGCGGCGCTCGATGCCCTCGACGAACCCCTTCCCCCTCCCGAGGCGAATCTGCTCGCGTTCAACGGCCACGGCGGCTTCAGCGCCGACGGTTGCGAGTACGTGATCATGACGTCGCGATCATGCATGACGCCTTTGCCCTGGACGAACGTGATCGCCAACCCGGGATTCGGCACCATCGTTTCCGAGAGCGGCAGCGCCTCGACGTGGAGCGAGAACTCGCACGAGTTCCGGCTCACGCCCTGGTCGAACGATCCGGTCAGCGACACTTGCACCGAGGCGATCTACATCCATGACAGCGACAGCGGGGCCCTCTGGTCGCCAACGGTACTACCGACACGAACCGCTGGCGCCTATGTTGTGCGGCACGGGTTTGGGTACAGCCTGTTCGAGCACGAAGAGCAGAAGATCGAGTCGAGCCTGTGCATCCACGTCGCGATCGACGCGCCTGTAAAGTACTCGACACTCACCCTGCGCAACCTCTCGGATCGGACGCGTCGGCTCTCCGTCACCGGCTACGTCGAGTGGGTGCTCGGCGACGAGCGCGAGAAGAGCCTGATGCATGTTGTCACCGAAGTCGATGCTGCGCTTGGCGCGCTGTTCGCGCGCAACGGCTACAACACCGACTTCGCCGAACGCACTGCGTTCTTCGCCATCGACGGCGGTGCCTCCAGCGTCTGCGCTGACCGCAGCGAGTTCTTCGGCGCCGGCGGTACGCGGGCGACACCCGCTGCTCTGACGCAGGCGCGGCTGTCCGGCCGTGTCGGCGCCGCCCTCGACCCCTGCGGCGCGTTGCGCGTCGACCTCGAGCTGGCCGCCGGTGAAGCGCGCGAGATCGTCTTCCGGCTGGGTGCCGGCAAAACGTCCGATGAAGCGCGCGATCTCTCCCGCACCAGCGCGCGCCAGGCCGCGACCAGCCTCGACTCGGTCCGCGCGCACTGGCAGCGCACTCTCGGCGCCGTTCGTGTCTGCACGCCCGATCGAAAGGTCGATGTGCTAGCCAACGGCTGGCTGCTCTACCAGGTCATCAGCTCGCGCCTGTGGGGGCGCACGGCCTTCTATCAGACCAGCGGCGCCTACGGCTTTCGCGACCAGCTGCAGGACGTGTTGGCGCTCGTGCATGCCGAGCCGGGCCTTGTGCGCGAGCATCTGCTGCGTTGCGCCGCACGCCAGTTCGAAGAGGGCGACGTGCAGCACTGGTGGCATCCGCCCTCGGGAAAGGGCGTGCGCACCCGCTGCTCGGACGATTACCTTTGGCTGCCGTTGGTGACCAGCCGCTATGTGGAAGTCACCGGAGACACCGGCGTCCTGGACGAGGTGTGCCCCTTCCTGCACAGCCGCCTGCTGGCGCACGGCGAAGCCTCGAACTACGAACAGCCTGCCTTGTCGGCGCAGTCGGCCACGCTCTACGAGCATTGCGCGCGAGCGCTGCGGAGCTCGCAGCGCCGGGGCTCGCACGGCTTGCCGCTGATGGGTGCGGGCGACTGGAACGACGGCATGAACCTAGTCGGCATCGACGGGAAAGGCGAAAGCGTCTGGCTCGCCTTCTTTCTCATCGCGGTCCTGAAGCGTTTCGCGCCGCTGGCGCAGGCCCGCGAAGACTTGGCGCTCGTCGCGCTGTGCGAAGGCGATGCGGCGATGCTCACGGCCAGGGTCGAGGCGAGCGCATGGGACGGCGCCTGGTACCAGCGCGCCTGGTTCGACGACGGCACGCCGCTCGGATCGGCCGCCAACTCCGAGTGCCAGATCGATTCCATCGCCCAGAGCTGGTCGGTGATTTCCGAAGCCGCGCCGCCCGAACACGCGCGCACGGCCATGGCGTCGCTGGAGCGCCGCCTCGTCGAACCCCAAGCGCGTATTGTCCGACTGCTCGATCCGCCCTTTGACGTCTCGCACCCGGCGCCGGGCTACATCGGGGGATATGTCCCCGGCGTGCGCGAGAACGGCGGCCAATACACGCACGGCGCCATCTGGGCAGTCCTCGCTTTCGCGGTGATGGGCGATGCCGAGCGTGCCTGGCAACTGTTCGCCATGCTCAATCCGATCCGGCATGCTGACAGCGAGAAGCATGTCGCTGTCTACAAGACCGAGCCTTACGTCGTCGCCGGCGACGTCTACGCCATCGCCCCGCATGTGGGCCGTGGCGGCTGGAGCTGGTACACGGGCTCGGCCGGCTGGATGTATCAAGTGCTAGTCGAGCGGCTGCTCGGCCTGCAGCGAAGCGGGAACAAACTCTATTTGCGACCGCTCCTGCCCAGAGACTGGCCGGGTTTCGAGCTGCACTACCGGTTCGAGTCGACGACCTACGAGATCGCGGTGCGGGCGTCGGCGGCCACCGAGGCGGCGTTGCTCACCGTCGATGGCGTGAAGTCTTGCGGGAACCTCGTCGTGCTGGTCGACGACGGCGCATTGCACCACGTGCTGCTGACCATGCCACGCACCACTTCGCCCCTTGCCAGAACGACGAACCATTGAAGGACAGTGGCATGCAACTCGGAATGATCGGATTGGGCCGCATGGGCGCGAACATGGTTCGTCGCCTGGTCAAGAGCGACCACTCTTGCGTGGTCCACGACATCCACCCGGAGGCCGTGTCCGCACTCGCCAAGGAGGGGGCGGTCGGCGCATCGTCGCTTGCCGACATGGTTGCGAAGATGACCGCACCGCGCGCGATCTGGATGATGGTGCCGGCGGCCGTCGTCGATCAGGAGCTCGAGGCGCTCGTGAAGCATCTCGAACCGGGCGACATAGTGATCGACGGCGGCAACTCGTACTACCGCGACGACATCCGGCGCGCGGGCAAGGGATTCCTCGGCGACCAGCGCGAGCTCTTCCTGTGCGAGAACGAGGCCGGCGAAGAGCCACCGTACGAGCGGCTGCTGTGCGATGCGATGGCCGGCGATGGCGCGCTCTTCACCAGCCAGGACGCCGTCGAAGCGGCGTGGGCGGTGGTCGACGACGTGCTCGAACATCACCATCCCGCGCTGCCATATGCGCGCGGCTCGTGGGGTCCTGCCGCCGCCGACGCGCTGATCGCCGGTGATGGCGGCTGGCACGCGCTCACCGTCACAGAAAGTTGCCCGCCGTGAGCAGCGCGACCGCCTCGGCCGCTCGTGCCGACGTCGTCTTCCTGCTCGACGTCGACAACACGCTGCTCGACAACGACCGGGTCATCGCCGACCTGCGGCGCCATCTCGAGGAGGCGTTCGGCGTCGCCAGCGCCGACCGCTACTGGGTCATCTTCGAGCAGTTGCGCGGCGAGCTCGGCTACGCCGACTACCTCGGCGCGCTGCAGCGCTATCGCAACCAGATCGAGCACAGCGGCAACGGCGACCACCGCCTGCTGCAGGTGTCGAGCTTTCTGATCGACTATCCGTTCGCCGACCGGCTCTATCCGGGCGCGCTCGAAGTCGTCGACCGCCTCTCCGGCTTCGGCCCGACGGTGATCCTGTCGGACGGCGACGTCGTGTTCCAGCCGCGCAAGGTCTGGCGCTCGGGCCTGTGGGATGCCGTGCAGGGGCGGGTGCTGATCTATGTCCACAAGGAACAGATGCTCGACCAGGTGCAGCGCCTGTATCCGGCAAGGCGCCACGTGATGGTCGACGACAAGCAGCGCCTGCTCGCGGCCATGAAAGAGGTGATGGGCGATCACCTCGTCACCGTGTTCCCACGCCAGGGCCACTACGCACTCGACCCGGCGAACGTCGGCCGCTATCCGGCCGCCGACTGCACCATCGACGCAATCGGCGACCTGCTCAAGCTCGACATCGGCGCGCTGTTCGGCGCCGCGTCCAAGGAGTTCACATGATCAACCCCAATACGCGAGCGCTGCACGCGCTCGGCCAGAGCCTCTGGCTCGACAACATCACCCGCGACCTGCTCGCCGACGGCACGCTAGCCCGCTACATCGCCGAGCTGTCGGTGACGGGCCTCACATCGAACCCCACGATCTTCGAGCGCGCGATCGGCGAGGGCAAGGCCTACGACGAGCAGATCGGCGCGCTGACGCAGGCGGGCCGGTCCGGCGAAGACCTGTTCTTCGCCCTCGCCCAGGAGGACCTGCGCCGCGCCGCAGACCTGTTCAAGCCGATCCACGACGCGACCAGCGGCGTCGACGGTCGGGTCTCGCTCGAGGTCTCGCCGCTGCTCGTTGACGACACGGCCGCGACGATCGCGGCCGCCCGGCAGCTGTTCGACGCGACGGCACGCGCCAACCTCTTCATCAAGATCCCGGGTACGCCGGCCGGCGTGAAGGCGATCGAGGAATCGATCTTTTCAGGCATTCCAGTCAATGTCACATTGCTCTTTTCGCGCGAGCAATACCTCGCTGTCGCCGAGGCATACATGCGCGGCATCGAACGGCGAATCGAGGCCAGGCTGGATCCCAAGGTGGAGTCGGTGGCCTCGCTGTTCGTGAGCCGATGGGACGTCGCGGTGAATGACCAGATTCCTGTCGATTACCGCAACCGCCTGGGGGTGGCGATCGCCGGGCGCACCTACAAGGCCTATCGCGAGCTGATGGCGGCGCCGCGCTGGAAACGTCTGGCCGCTGCCGGCGCGCACCCGCAGCGGCTGCTCTGGGCCAGCACCGGGATGAAGGATGCGGACGCGCGCGACACGCTCTATGTCGAGAAGCTGGCGGCGCCCGACACGATCGACACCATCCCCGACAAGACCCTCCTGGCGTTCGCAGACCATGGCAAGGTCGGCCCGGTCCTCGCAGCGGACGGGGGCGACGCCGAGCAGGAGATCGCCAACTTCGTCAAGCTCGGCATCGATGTTGACGCGCTCGCTTTGCGGCTGCAAAAAGAAGGCGGCGACTCGTTCAAGAAGTCGTGGCGCAGCCTGCTCGCCGGCATCCGGGACAAGAGCGCGCAGCTGGCGGGCCCGGCGGCGCGATGATCCAGCCCGCCCTCGCCGCTCGCCCGGCGTGGCAGGCACTGATCGCCCACCACGCGGCGATCGGCGCGACCCATCTGCGCGACCTGTTCGCCGGCGACACCGGCCGCGGCGAGCGGCTCGGGCTCGAGGCCGCCGGCGTGTATCTCGACTACTCGAAGAACCGCGTCACGGACGAGACGATGACGCTGCTGGCGGCACTGGCGCGCGAGTGCGACCTGGTCGAGCGCACCGCGGCGATGTTCTGCGGCGATGTGATCAACACAACCGAGAAGCGCGCGGTGCTGCACGTGGCCTTGCGCGCGCCTGCGGGCTCCCGCCTTATGGTCGACGGTGTCGACGTCATTGCGGAAGTCCACGCGGTGCTGGGCCGCATGGGCGCGTTCGCGACCGCGCTGCGCAGCGGCCGCTGCCTCGGTCACACCGGCAAGCGCATCCGCAACATCGTGAACATCGGCATCGGAGGGTCCGATCTCGGCCCGGTGATGGCCTACGAGGCGCTGCGTTTCTACAGCGACCGGGGCCTGACGCTGCGCTTCGTCTCCAACGTCGACGCCAGCGACCTGGCCGAGGCGACCCGCGACCTCGACGCCGCGCAGACCCTGTTCATCGTGTCGTCGAAGACCTTCAAAACCCTCGAAACACTGACCAACGCGCATGCGGCGCGGCAATGGGTCGTCGCCCGGCTCGGCGACGACAAGGCGGTGGCGAAGCACTTCGTCGCCGTGTCGACCAATGTCGAGGGCGTCACCGCCTTCGGCATCGCGGCCGAGAACATGTTCGGCTTCTGGGACTGGGTCGGCGGCCGCTACTCGATGGACTCGGCGATCGGGCTGTCGACGATGCTCGCCATCGGGCCCGATGCCTTCGCCGAGATGCTCGCGGGCTTTCATGCGATGGACGAGCACTTCCGCACGGCGCCGGTCGAGCGCAACCTGCCGGCGCTGCTGGGTCTCCTGGCGATCTGGAACAACAACTTCCTCGGCGCTGCCACGATCGCCGTGCTGCCCTACGAGCAGTACCTGAAACGCCTGCCGGCCTATCTCCAGCAGCTGACCATGGAGAGCAACGGCAAGCACGTGACACTCGCGGGCGGCCGCGTCGGCGCCGAGACGGCGCCGATCCTCTGGGGCGAGCCCGGCACCAATGGCCAGCACTCGTTCTACCAGCTCATCCACCAGGGCACGCGCATCGTGCCGTGCGACTTCATAGGCTTCTGCCAGACGCTGAACCCGCCCGGCGCGCAGCACGACCAGCTGATGTCGAACCTGTTCGCCCAGAGCGAGGCGCTGGCGTTTGGCCGGACCGCGGCAGAAGTTGCTGCCGAGGGCACGCCCGCCGAGCTCGTGCCGCACCGCGTCTTCGAAGGCAACCGTCCGAGCAACACGCTGCTGCTGGAGCGGCTTACGCCGCAGTCGCTCGGGGCGATCGTCGCGCTCTACGAGCACAGCGTCTTCGTCCAGGGCGTCGTCTGGAACATCGACTCGTTTGACCAGTGGGGCGTGGAGCTCGGCAAGGCACTGGCCCAGCGCGTCATCCCCGAGCTGCAGAGCGTCGACGACCCGCCGCTCGCGCACGACAGCTCGACCAATTGCCTGATCCGGCGCTATCGCCGGGCCCGGGACCGGACGAACCCGTCCGCATCCGACTAGCAGCTCACCCATGGCCACCCGCATCAGCCCTCTCGCCGGCAAGCCGGCGCCGCTGTCGGCCCTCGTGGACATCGCCCGCCTCGTCACCGCGTACTACACCGGGATCCCCGATGCGAGCGTCGCAGCGCAGCGCGTCGCCTTCGGCACCTCCGGGCACCGCGGCTCGTCGTTCGACCTGTCCTTCAACGAGCATCACGTCCTCGCCATCACGCAGGCGATTTGCCGTTATCGAAAGACGCAGGGCATCGACGGGCCGCTGTACCTCGGCATCGACACCCACGCGCTCTCGGCGCCAGCCTGCGCGAGCGCGCTCGAGGTGCTCGCGGCCAATGGAGTTCAAACGATGCTGGCAGAAGGCGACGAGTACACGCCGACGCCCGCTGTCTCACATGCCATCCTCACCTGGAACCGGGGCCGGCGCACGGGCCTGGCTGACGGCATCGTCGTCACGCCTTCGCACAACCCGCCCGACAACGGCGGATTCAAGTACAACCCACCGCACGGCGGCCCGGCCGGCACGGAGATCACGACTTGGATCGAGACCGCAGCTAATGCCTTCCTCGAGCAGGGGCTGGTCGGCGTCCAGCGCATGCCGTACTCGCAGGCGCTCGTCGCGGGAACGACCCGCCGCCACGACTACCTCGGCCGCTACGTCGCCGATCTCGCCAGCGTGATCGACTTCGACGTGATCCGCAGCAGCAAGGTGCACATGGGCGTCGATCCGCTCGGCGGCGCCGGTGTTCACTACTGGCCGCGCATCGCCGAGCACTACGGTCTCGACCTCACGGTGGTGAGCGACGCCGTCGATCCGACCTTTCGCTTCATGACCCTCGACTGGGACGGCCAGATCCGCATGGACCCGTCGTCGCCCTATGCGATGCGGCGCCTGCTCGGCATCAAGGACCGCTTTGACATCGCCTTTGCCTGCGACACCGACCACGACCGCCACGGCATCGTCACGCCCGCCGGCCTGCTGGCGCCGAACGCATACCTGTCGGTGATGATCGACGACCTGTTCCGGAGCCGGCCGCAGTGGTCGGCAGCGGCGGCGGTCGGCAAGACGGTGGTCAGCACCCGACTCATCGATCGGGTCGTCGCCCGCCTCGGCCGCAAGCTCTATGAGGTGCCCGTCGGCTTCAAATGGTTTTCCGACGGACTGCTCGACGGCTCGCTCGGCTTCGGGGGCGAGGAAAGTGCCGGCGCATCGTTCCTGCGCCGTGACGGCACTGTCTGGACGACCGACAAGGACGGCATCGCCCCGGCTCTGCTGGCGGCCGAGATCACGGCGCGCACCGGCCGTGATCCCGCACGCGCCTACGCTGAGCTGACGCGCGCGCTCGGCGAACCGGCCAATGATCGGGTCGATGCGCCGGCGACGCTGCAGCAGAAGAAGCTGCTCGCGGCGCTGACGCCCGACGCGCTCGACGCGCGCGAGCTCGCAGGCGAGAAGATCGACAGCGTCGTGGACAAGGCGCCCGGCAACGGCGCGGCGATCGGCGGCGTCAAGGTGAGCGCGAAGAGCGGCTGGTTTGCCGCGCGGCCCTCAGGCACCGAGGACATCTACAAGATCTACGCCGAAAGCTTCGCCGGCGTCGAACATCTTCAGCAGATCATGAAGGAAGCGCAGGGCATCGTCGACCGCGCCATCGCCGGCCCGACGACCTCGGAGAAGGCGGCCTGACATGGATGCGCAAAACCTCATCGACACCGCCGCCTCACTGGTCGCCGGTGACAAGGCACTGCTCGCCACGAGCGAGAGCACGCCAACCTGCAACAAGCGATTCGCGGCGCGCCTATTGCGACATGATTGTCGCGACGCCGCCACTGGGTGAAAGCATCGGCGGCGCGATCCTCTACGACGAGACGCTGCGCCAGAAGGCGAATCGTGGCCTCCCCTTCGCCGGGGCGCTTGTCGCCACCGGAATCGTTCCCGGCACCAAGGTCGACGCTGGCGCAAAGGCGCTCGCTGACCATCCCGACGAGCAAGTGGCCGAGGGCCTCGACGGCTTGCGCGAGCGGCTCGCGGAATACATATCGATGGGCGCGCGCTTCGCCAAGTGGCGCGCCGTGATCCGCATCGGCGAGGAGATCCCAAGCCGGGGCGGCATTGCCGCCAACGCGCTCGCGCGCTACGCCGCGCTTTGCCAGGAGGCGGGGCTGGTACCGATCGTCGAGCCCGAAGTGCTGATGGAGGGTGTCCACACGCTGGCGCGCTGCGCCGCCGCGTCGGCCGAGGTCCTGCATGCGGCGTTTGCCGAGATTCACCTGCAGGGCGTGCTGCTCGAGGGCATGCTGCTGAAGCCGAACACGGTCCGGCCCGGCCTGGCGGCGGACCGCAGCAACCTCGATGCTGTCGCCGACGCCACCGTCACTTGCCTGTTGCGCACCGTGCCGGCGGCCGAGCCCGACGTCGCCTTTCTTTCCGGCGGGCAGAGTGCGAAGCTCGCCTCGGATTGCCTGAGCGCGATGAACGAATGCTTAAGATCGCGCCTGCCATGGGGCCTCGGCTTTTCGATCGCACGCGAGATACAGCAGCCCGCACTGGAAAAGTGGCGAGGGCTCGCCGAGAACGTGCCGGCGGTGCACGCCGCCCTGTTCCACCGTGCCGACTGCAACCGCGCATCGCGGCGCGGCGCCTACGACGCCAGCGCCGACGCGCCGCCATCGACCTGACCCCTCACAAGGTTTCCCATGTCCGACACCCTCGACGAACTCTGCGTCAACACCCTGCGCTTCCTCTCGGTCGACATGGTCCAGCAGGCCAACAGTGGTCACCCCGGCATGCCGCTGGGCGCGGCACCCATGGCCTATGCGCTGTGGGACCGCCACCTCAAGCACAACCCCGGCGATTCGCTCTGGCCCGACCGCGACCGCTTCGTGCTTTCGGCAGGACACGGCTCGGCCTTGCTCTACAGCCTGCTGCATCTCACCGGATACGGGCTCTCGCTCGACGACATCAAGGCCTTTCGACAATGGGCCAGCAAAGCGCCGGGCCACCCGGAGCGCGGGCACACCGCGGGCGTCGAAGTCACCACCGGACCGCTGGGCCAGGGCTTCGCCAACGCGGTGGGCATGGCGATAGGTGAAGCGCAACTCGCGGCGCGCTACAACCGGCCCGGGCACGCGGTGATCGACCACCACACCTATGTGATCGCGGGCGATGGCGACCTGATGGAAGGCGTGGCGGCAGAAGCTGCCTCGCTGGCCGGGCATCTGAAACTCGGCAAGCTGGTCTGCCTGTACGACGATAACCGTGTGACGCTCTCCGCCGGCACCGACATGGCGTTTTCGGAAGATCGCGCCACGCGCTTCGCAGCTTGCGGCTGGCACACCGTGGCGGTGGCGGATGGCAACGATGTCGAGGCGATAGCCGCAGCGCTGCAAGCGGCGCGGTCCGAAGGCGCAAGACCGTCGCTGATCCTGGTGCGCACACACATCGGCTACGGTTCGCCGAACAAACACGACAGTTTCGAAGCGCACGGCTCGCCGCTCGGCGTGGACGAGGTTCGGCTGACCAAACAGCGCCTCGGCTGGCCTGCCGAGCCGCCGTTCCTGATCCCCGCGGCGGCACAGGTGCATATGCGCGAGGCGCTTGCGCGCGGGCAGAACGCCCAGGCCGTGTGGAGCCAACGCATGCAGGCCTTCGCGCTGGCGTTTCCGGACCTGGCCGCGGAACTGCAGTGCAGCCTGCGCGGCGAACTTCCCTCCGGCTGGGACGCCGACATCCCGATATTTCCTGCCGATGCCAAAGGCATGGCCACGCGGGTCGCGTCGGGCAGGGTGATGAACGCGATCGCCGCACGGCTGCCCGCGTTGAGCGGTGGCTCGGCCGACCTGGACACGTCGACCAAAACCGCGCTGAAGGGCCTGGGCGATTTCAACCCACCTTCAACCGACAGCGACGACACCCAGGGTTCCAACGGCGGCCGCTGGAGTCATGCCGGCCGCAACCTGCACTTCGGCGTGCGCGAACACGCGATGGGCGCCATCGTCAACGGCCTGGCCGCGCACGGCGGCTTCATCCCGTATGGCGCTACTTTCCTGATTTTCTGCGACTACATGCGGCCGGCGATTCGTCTTGCAGCTTTGATGAAGCTGCATGTCGTCCATGTTTTCACCCACGACAGCCTGGCCGTCGGCGAAGACGGACCCACGCACCAGCCGGTGGAGCAACTTGCCAGCCCGCGCGCGATGCCCGGGCTCACCTTGATCCGCCCGGCCGACGCCAATGAAACCACCGTGGCCTGGAAGGTGGCCGTCGAGAGCGGCCAGCGCCCGGTGTTGCTGGCGCTGACCCGGCAGGAGGTGCCAACGCTGGATCGCCGCCGCTATGCCAGCGCCGAAGGCTTGCGCCGCGGCGCTTATGTGCTCAGCGATGCGGATCGCCAGCCGCCCGCGCTGATCCTCATCGCCAGTGGCTCGGAGGTCGCCTTGATCGTGGCCGCCGCCGCGCGGCTGCAAGGCGAAGGCATCGCCGTGCGCTGCGTGTCGATGCCAAGCTGGGACCTGTTCGATGCGCAGTCGCAGACGTACCGAGATGAGGTACTTCCGTCCAGCGTGCCGGCACGGCTGGCCGTGGAACTGGGCGTGGCCCAGGGCTGGCATCGCTACGTCGGTGAGCGCGGCGACGTGCTCAGTGTTGACCGCTTTGGCGCATCCGCGCCTGCGGATGTCTTGCTGCGCGAGTATGGCTTCACGATCGACAAGGTCGCATCACGGGCACGCGCACTGATGAGCGGCTGATGTGCGCCTTCATCGGCAAGCAACGCTGCGTCTCACTTCGGCTTCGGACCGGCATTCGATATTATGAGCTGTAGGTGCGGCGCGAAATCGCGATCGCATCGGTCACCAGGCGCGGGGCGCCGTGGATTTCCGCTCGATCAAGGCGGTGATGGGGATGGTCATTCTGCGTGATTTGACCTGTATCACAGCCGCTTCTCAAGGATTGCATACGATGGAATGACTGCGGAACCGGGCTCTTGCTTTCTGTGTGTGTGTCAACGCACAGACGATCAGGGAGCGCCAAGCCAATCATGATGGCAGCATTGGGCTAAGGGATAGCCATGATTGTTCAAATTAGTATCGGGACGTTACTGGGCCGCATCGTAAATGCGGCTGCCGGCCGTGACGCTTCGCTCCAGGAAAGTCCCTCCCGGCAGCCGGCGGCTGCGGCAACCCTGCTGGATGACACGTAGTTGATCCCACACATGAAGCCGATCTTCAGCGCTCGAGCCAAACGCGGCACCGCATTCGCGGCGCTGGCGTTGTGGCTGTTTGCCGTGGCTTCAGGGGTCGCAAACGCCTGCCTTCTGGAAGCTCCTGGACCCCACAGTCACGACGCTGCGGAAACACACGCCACCGCAGCTAACGACCCGCATGAGCGGTCCGAGGTGCAGGCGGCGGCACATGCCGGCCATGATGGAAATTTGGACGAATCGAAGGCGCCATGTCTGAAGGTGTGCGACGACGGCACGCACGCCTTGCTCAATCGCCTGCCAGGCATCGATTTGACCGATCCCGGCCAGGTAGCTTTCGTCGCGGTCGTCTGGACCGCCACGGCGCCCGCTGTCTCCGCGCTCAGCCGTGCGCCTGCGCCACACCCGCCTGACCGCGGGCCTCCCATCAGGATTCGCTTCTCGCGACTGGCGCTATAGCGCCTGTTTGACGTCCGATCCGGAGATCCCCGCTCCAGAGTCGGCGTCAACTCCGTTATACGGCTGGATTCCGTACGCAGGTGCTGGAGGGAGTCGCAAACGACCGTCCTGCCCGTGTCCCGCACGGCCGGATCCCTTTCCCGCTTGAACATATCTTTCAGGAGACGAACATGAATACCATTTCCTCACTCGCCCTCGCCCTCGCCCTCGCCGCCACCGGCGCTCAAGCATGGGCAGCCAACCACGAAAAGCATGACGCTCATCACCCGGCCGGCGCAGCGTCGGCGCCCACCACAAAAGCCATGCCGGGCAAACCCAACCCCGCGATGGCCCGGATGGATACGCAAATGAAAGCCATGGGCGAGATGCACGACAAGATGATGGCGGCCAAGACCCCCGAGGAACGCAATGCCCTGATGGCCGAGCACATGAAGACCATGCAGGACGGCATGGCCATGATGAAAGGCATGTCGTCCGGCGGTATGACCGGTATGACCGGTATGCAGGGCGGCATGGGGATGAAAAAGGGCGGTGCATCCGCCATGTCGAACGAAATGATGGAAAAGCGCATGGACATGATGCAAAGCATGATGCAGATGATGATGGACCGCCAGACGGCTTTGCCTACAAAGTGAAAGACCCCGCAGGCATCGCGGCGCTCGCCGTCAAGCGAGTGGTTCGCATGACTGTTCCCCTGGAGAATCGAATGGAGCACGACCACACACTACATGACGCCGAGCCCCGACGATTCTGGGGTTCTCGCTACTCGATCGGCTTGATGGTCATGGGCGCGGCGGCGGCGTACTTCCTGCTCACCGAACACCGGGCCCACTTCTTCGGGGCATTGCCGTTCCTGCTGCTGCTGGCCTGCCCGCTGATGCATGTGTTCATGCATCACGGACACGGTGACCATTCCGGCAGCCATGATCGCCACGATGGTGCCCCGCCGCGCCCGGACAACACCACGCCGCCTAAGGCAACCAAGACCGGAGCGCAGCCATGAGCCACGACGCCCCCGCCTACGGACTGTGGGCGCTCGTCGTCCTCAATTCGGCCATCTTCCTGATGTTCGCATTCAGCTTCTCCAAGCCGCGGAGCGCGCGCGACTGGCGAACCTTCGGTGCCTTCGCGTCGTTCATCGTCGCCCTGTTCGTCGAGATGTACGGATTCCCGCTGTCGATCTACCTGATGTCGGGATGGCTGCAAACGAAGTACCCCAACCTTGACCTGCTGTCGCACAACAGCGGTCACCTGTGGTCGACCCTGCTGGGCGAGAAGGGCGACCCTCACTTCGGCCCGCTGCACATCGCCAGCTACTTTTTTTTAGGCTTCGGTTTCTACCTGTTGTCCATCGCCTGGAACGTCCTGTACCACGCGCAGCGGCGCACTGCCCTGGCGGTGACGGGCCCGTATGCCCGCATCCGCCATCCGCTGTACGTCGGCTTTGTTCTGATCCTGATTGGCTTTCTGCTGCAATGGCCGACCCTGCTGACCTTGGTGATGTTCCCGGTCCTGCTCTTGATGTATGCGCGGCTGGCCATCAATGAAGAGGCGGAGATGCACAAACAGTTCGGCGCGCAATACGAAGCTTGGGCGGCGCGCACGCCGCGGTTCGTGCCGTCGTTGCGCAAGAAGGCTTTGATCGCCGCAGACGAGAAAGTCGCGTCATGAGAAAAAGCAACCACGAGAGCGACCACCGAAAAAAGGCGGCGGAGGCGGCAGCCGTAGGCAGCGGCGCAACAGGGACAACGCTCGCTCAGGACGACTCGCGTGGGAAAACCTCGATCTCACGCGAGGACTACAAGGCGCAGCTCAAGCCCTTGCAAGTCGAGCTGGTCAAGTTGCAACGCCATTTCATCGGCTGCCGCGACAAGATCCTTGTTCTGCTTGAAGGGCGCGACGCCGCGGGCAAGGACGGCAGCATCAAGCGCATCGTCGAGCACTTGAGCCCGCGCGAAACGCGGGTCGTAGCTCTAGGCAAGCCGTCGGACCGGGATCGAAGCGCCTGGTACTTCCAGCGTTACGTCCCGCAACTGCCGGTGGCCGAGGAGCTCGTCCTGTTCAACCGCAGCTGGTACAACCGCGCCGGCGTCGAGCACGTGATGGGTTTCTGCTCCAAGGAAGAGCATGAGGAGTTCATGCAATCGGTGCCGAAGTTCGAGGAGATGCTGGTCAATTCCGGCATCAAGCTGCTCAAGTACTACCTCGACATCGGCAAGGACGAGCAGATACGCCGCCTGGCCGATCGCCAGCGCGACCCGCTCAAGCAGTGGAAGACCAGCCCGATCGACGCCGTCGCCGTGAAGCAATGGCGAGCGTATTCCGCCGCGCGCAACGAGATGCTGATGCGAACCCACAGCGCAGTCGCGCCGTGGCGCATCGTGAAGGCGGACGACAAGCGCCTCGCGCGCCTGAATCTGATGCGCGACATGCTGTCGCGGCTGCACTACGCCGGCAAGAAGAACAAGCTCGTCTTGCCCAACCCGGACATCGTGTTCGAGTTCTCCCCCGATTGCATCGACGCCAGGCGCCTGGCGCGCTGACACTCACCCTTGAAGGAACAAACATGAAAACCAGCACCATTGAAGTGCACGACATGCTATCGGTATTGAGCGTCGACGAAGTCGAAAAGCGAATCGGCGAAGTGCCCGGCGTCCAAAGCGTGACCGTGAACTTTGCTGCCGGCAACGCCACCGTGCGCTATGACGAGACGCAGCTCGAAGCGACCGATATCAAGTCGGCAGTGCGCCAACGCGGGTTTGAGACCGCCACGCCCGCTGCCGGCCCGGCGGGAGATGGCGACGAAGGCAAAGCGGCATCGGGTGCGGCGCCTGTAGCCACACCGGCTTCACCGCCCGCAGGCGCAGCGCCTGCGCCCCTCGACAGCCCGGCCTCTCCCGCCGCCGGCGCCGCAGCACCTGACAAGACGGCCGCCTCCGCCGCTCCTGAGCCTCCCCCGGCCGAGCCGCTCGCCGCTGCCGCAGGCGACGAGTCGAAGGACAAGGCGGCACCGGAGAAGAGTTAGCGCGCCTTCTCGCTCACAAGCTTGGTTCCGCCCCGAACGCAGAAGCACCTGGCACTCGACCCAGCCAGTTCCCAATGGACCAGCAACCGCTCCACAGGAGATCACCATGTCCACAGCCACCGTTTCACGAAATACTGCCCAGGGTTTGCCGCCAGAGTTGAGAAGTGCCCAGGCAGCCGTCCAACTTCCGGAAGTCCAGGAGATGCTGCGGAGACTGTCCGGCCACGGCCTGGGCATCTTCATGCCGCACATGCACGACGAACGGACGGGCGACTTCCTGTCCCTCCCCGGTGACCTCACGCAGGTGGAAGCCGGCCTCGAGTGTCGTTCCAGCCTGCGGCGGAAATCGCCAACCAGGCCGACCGGTTTTTGCAGGTCGCGTGGCTTTGGCGCGCCGGTGCGTCCGCATCGGTGGCGGCGTGCGAATTGGCTGACGAAGACAAGCCCGGCGATACGCAGCGTTACACCAAACACAAGATGACAGAACGAAACTAGCCCGACGCCTTATCGATTCCGATCTCGACTACGGCCGGCTAGCGACGGGCAGAAGTCGCAACCAGGAATACTGAAGAAGAAGAAGCCGAACGGGGAAATGCGATGAAAACGAGCGTGATGGAAGTGCACGCCATGCTGTCGGTATTGAGCGTCGACGAAGTGGAGAAGCGGATTGGCGAGGTGCCTGGCGTCGAGAGCGTTACGGTGAACTACGCTGGCGGAAACGCGACGGTGCGCTACGACGAAACCCGACTCGAAGTCGCCGATATCAAGTCGGCCGTGCGTCTGCGTGGGCACCAGCCCGCCACACCCGCTGCGCCGGCGGCCGAAGCCGGTCCCGCAAAACATGCCGCCGAGGTTGCACCGCCTGGGCCTGCCCCATCGAAAGCCACTCCGGTCGCTACAAATCCGCCGCCCGTGGCCCCGCCAGCCGACACAGCCGCGACGCCAAAGCCTGGCGCCGCGCCTGCGCCTGCGGCAGTGCCGGAAATACCTCCCGCCGCATCGCCCAAACCGGACGCGGCGTCCAGGCCTTCAGACCCACCCAAGCCGGACGCGGCGCCCAAGCCTGCTGAGCCACCCGCGCCTGTCGCCGCAGCTGCGGCCCCTTCCCTGTTGCAGCGACTGCGCTCGTGGCTATCACCCGCAGACCCGCCTTCAGACCAGAAACCCGCGGCGCCGGCTCCAGCGTCAGCCGCACACCAGGGACACCCGGGGCACGCGGCGCCGGGCGGAGGCCAGCCGAACAAGTCGGCGGACATGGCGCACGAGATGGGGCATGGCGGCAACATGGATCTGCCGGCGATGGTGCGCGACATGCGCAACCGCTTCTGGATCTGTTTGGCATTCGCCGTGCCGATCTTCATCTACGCGCCGATGGGCGACATGTTCCCGGCGCCCGCGCCGCCCTTCGGCCTGCCGCTCAACCAGTGGCTGTTCGGCCTGGCCAGTGCCGCCATCCTTTATCCGAGCTGGCCGTTCTTCGTCGCTGCCTGGCGCGCGCTCAAGACCGGCACCCTGAACATGGCTACGCTGGTCGTCTTGAGTGTAGGCACCGGCTACACGTTCAGCGTCGGCGCCACCTTCTTTTTCGAGGGCGAGCAGTTCTTCGAAGCCGTTGCCGTGCTGCTGGTGTTCATCCTGCTCGGCCACTGGCTGGAAATGCGCGCCCGTGCCGGCGCCTCGTCGGCCATCGAGGCGCTGATGAACCTGACCCCGGCCAAGGCCTTCGTGCTGCGCGGCGGCGCCGAGGTCGAAGTGGCGACCGCCGAGGTGGTGGTGGGCGACATCGTGGTGATCCGGCCGGGCAACAAGATCCCGGTCGACGGAACGATCGAATCGGGCGACTCGCTGGTCGACGAATCCATGCTGACCGGCGAATCGATGCCGGTGCAGAAAGGTCCCGGCGCCAAGGTCGCCGGCGCGACGATCAACACGAATGGCAGCTTCAAGTACAAGGCCACCAAGGTCGGCGCCGACACCGCATTGGCGCAGATCGTCAAGCTGGTGCAGGAGGCGCAGAACTCCAAGGCGCCAGCGCAATTGCTGGCCGACCAGGCGGCCCAGTGGCTGGTGGTCGCGGCCATCGGCGTCGGGCTCCTGACTTTCGCGGTGTGGTTCTGGTTAATCGGCGAGTCGCTGCTATTCGCAGTCACGCTGACCATCACGGTATTCGTCATTGCCTGCCCCGACGCACTGGGCCTGGCAACGCCCATGGCGGTGATGGTGGGCACCGGCCTGGGCGCTGCCAACGGCATCCTGTTCAAGAACGCCTCGGCGCTGGAAGATGCCACCAAGCTCAACGTCATCATCTTCGACAAGACCGGCACGCTCACCGTGGGCAAGCCGGAGGTGGTGGACATGGTGCTGGCCGAGGGCGTTACCGAAGAGGCGCTGTTGCTGGCTGCCGCCGCGGTGGAACAGGGCTCCGCCCATCCGCTCGCGCAGGCCGTCATGCGCCGGGCCGCCAAGCTGAAGGTGGTCGCGCCAGCCGGGTTCAAGAACATCGACGGCCAGGGCGCACAGGCGCAAACCGCCGCCGGCATGGTGTTTCTCGGCAACCGGCTGTTGATGGACACGCAAAAGCTGGCGCTCGGGCCGCTGGAAGCCGAGGCCGGCCGGCTGCAGGGCGAAGGCCGAACGGTCGTGCACGTGGCGCAGAACGGCAAGGTGATCGGCCTGATTGCCATTGCCGACGCCGTGCGGCCGACCGCCAAGGCGACGGTGGCCAAGCTGCGCGAACGCGGCATCGACGTGGTGATGCTCACCGGCGACAACGCCGGTACCGCCAAACGGATTGCCGCCGACTTGGGCATCGCCAGCGTGCTGGCCGACGTACTTCCCAGCCAGAAGGCGGCGAAGGTCAAGGAGCTGCAGGCCGCCGGCAAGAAGGTCGGCATGGTCGGCGACGGTGTCAACGACGCACCTGCCCTGACGCAGGCGAATGTCGGGTTCGCCATCGGCGCCGGCACCGACGTGGCGATGGAAAGCGCCGATGTGGTGCTGATGAAGAGCGACCCGTACGACATCGTAGGCGCCATCGAACTGTCGCGCGCCACCTTGCGCAAGATGCACCAGAACCTGTGGTGGGCAGTGGGCTACAACGCGATCGCCTTTCCGCTGGCGGCCGGCGTTCTTTACCCGTTCACGCTGTCGCCAGAAATCGCTGCGCTGTCGATGTCGGGCAGCTCGGCCGTGGTGGCGATCAACGCGTTGCTGCTCAAGCGCACCAAGCTGGCCGGGATCAAGAGTGCCAAGCCCAAAGCCACGGCGCCGGCGGCGCCGGCGGCGCCGGCTGCAGCTGGGGCGAGCGCATGAGCGCGCAAGGACAGGCCGCCGCCCTCCAGCCGCGCTTGCATTCCGGCCTGGCCACTCATGGCGCTGACCAGGCTGCGGCCCTGCTGCAACGACTGTTCCGCCACTTCGATGGCCACTTGGCATTGCGCCTTTGGGAAGGCACACTGCTCACGCTGGGCAGGGCGGCACACCACGGCGCGCCCGAGCCGCGCTACACGCTGATCTGCCGCAGCCCGAACGTGGTGCGATCGATGGTGCTCGGCCGCGACCCGTTGCGCATGGCCGAGGCTTACTTCCGCGGCGAGATCGACATCGAAGGCGACTTCTTTGCCGCGATGCACTTGAAGGATCAGCTCGAGTCGATCCAGCTGTCTGCCCGCGACAGGCTGCGCACCTGGTTCGCGGCGCTGCGGCTGCCCACGGTCAACGCCGAAGGTCGGGCCCAAGGCACCGAAACCTCGGCACGGCAAGGGCGCCGGGTCAAGGGCCACGCGCGTCATGAAAACAGCGCGTCGATCGCCTTCCACTACGACGTGTCGAACGCGTTCTATGCGCTTTGGCTGGACCAAGCCATGGTCTATTCGTGTGCCTACTTCGAGTCGCCTGAAATCGACCTCGCGCAGGCACAACAGGCCAAGCTCGACCACATCTGCCGCAAGCTGCTGCTCAAGCCCGGTGAACAGCTGCTCGACATCGGCTGCGGCTGGGGCGCGCTGCTGATCCACGCCGCCCGGCACTACGGCGTCCACGCCCACGGGGTCACGCTCAGCCGGCATCAGCTGGCATTGGCCCGGCAGCGCATCGACGAAGCGGGCCTGCAAGACCGCGTGACGGTCGAGTTGCGCGACTACCGCGACCTTGAAGGCACGGCGGTGTACGACAAGGTGGTCAGCGTGGGCATGTTCGAACACGTCGGCCTGAAGAACCTGCCGGTGTACTTCGCCACGGTGCGGCGCTTGCTGAAGCCGGCCGGCCTGTTCCTCAACCACGGCATCACGCACTTCGCGGAAGGCTGGAACAAGACGCTGTCTACCGAGTTCATCAATCGCTATGTCTTCCCCGACGGGCAGCTCGACACCGTGGGCAATGTGCAGCGTGCGATGGAGCATGCGGACTTCGAAATCGCCGACGTGGAGTCGCTGCGCCCGCACTACGCGCTGACGCTCCGGCACTGGGTCGCGCGGCTGGAACGGAACCACGAACGCGCGCTGCAGCACGTCAGCGAATCGACCTACCGCATCTGGCGTCTGTACATGACCACCTGCGCACTCGAGTTCGAGTCCGGCGAGATCGGTGTGTACCAGGTGCTCGCGAGCAAGCGCGCTGTGGGCGCCACGTCACTGCCGTTGACACGGCGCCACCTGTACCCATGAGCGACACAATCGACAAGGCCGAGCGCGTCGACCTGCGGCCGCTGCAACTGTTCTTTCTCGCAGCGGCGGTATTCGTCGTGTCGGCCGGCTACGGCGCGCTGATGCCCTCGCTGCCGGCCTGGCTGTCCCAACTGATGCCCGAATCCAATCCGGCGGATGTCGCCCGGCATGTGGGTTTCCTGAGCGGCGCCTACACGACCGGGGTGCTGATAGGTGCCCCCTATGGGGCCTGATTGCCGATCGATGGGGCCGCCCGCGCATCCTGATCGTCGGACTGGTCGGTTACGTCGCCAGCCTGCTGTTGCTGCGATTGCCTTCGATGAATGGCTTGTGGGCGATCTATGCGTTGCGCGCGGCCGCAGGACTATTCGTTGCCGCCGTCGTACCGCTGGTGCCCGCGCTGGTCGCCGCGCACACGCCGCATGCATTGCGCGCGCGCCGCTTCGCGTGGCTGGGCGCGGCGTCGCTGCTCGGCTTCCTGTTCGGGCCGGGACTCAATGCGGTGGCCGATGCCATCGGTGCCCTGATGTCCAGTGGTGCCGCGCCGTCACCGCTTTCGACACGCATCGTCATCGTGCTCTCCGCCGCGCTCGGCGCATTCATGATGCTGGGCCTGGCCTTGACCCTGCCCGCCGAGGGGGATGCCGCGGAGAGTGCGTCGGCGGAGCAGGATCGGCCGGACCCTGGTGGCAAGGTGGCGCTGTGGTGGCTCAGCGCGGCCTTGATGTTCGTTCTGTCCGGATTCGAGCTGGGCATCGTGTTGCAAGCAAAACTGCACGCCGACGTCTCGACGCGCGAAGTCACGCTGATGTTCGCGGGATGCAGCCTGGTGATGCTGGGCGTCAACGCGATCCTGTTTTTCACGTCCTTGCTGGACAAGGTGTCGCCTCGTTTGTTGATCGCGATCGGTTCGCTGATCGGCATGGCGGGTTTGGCGCTACTGGCCATTCACCGAATCGACGAGTGGATGTACATCGGCATCAGCCTCACGTCCGCCGGAACGGGACTGGTACTTCCGGTAATCGCGTTCCTTGCCGCGGGTGCATCGCACCGCACATTGGGCGCGACCATGGGCGCTCTGGCGGCCGCGGCGGGCCTGGGCCAGACGCTGGGATCGGCGGCCGGCGGTTGGCTTTTCGGCGCCCTGGCGCAGGCCGCCTTCGGCTGGCTCATGCTGCCGCTGCTGTTGACACTTGTCCTGCTGCTGGTCCGGCCGGCGTGGTGGACCGCCGCGGCGCGGCTCCCCCGGCGCGATCACTCCCACCGCGTCCCAGGCCCTTTCGCCGGGGAAATCACTTCACCGCAATGAGGCAATATGAACGATGCGAGCAACGTTCAAACGACTCTGGTTGCTCATCGCGCAGGTGATAGCCGTGGCTGCCGGCCTCTTGATCGCGTGGCGGGCATTCGGGTCGGAGCCGGCAACCGCGCCGCACGCCGAGGTGGTGTCCGTGCGCGAAGCGGCCGAAGCGCCAGGCCCGTCCGCCTCGCTGGCAGCGACGCGGCTGGAAGCGGGGTTCCGGGCCGCCGCGAAGAAGGCCTCGGCCTCGGTAGTCAACGTGTACAGCCGCAAGGCGTCGCCAAAGCGGCCGGGCGCGCGCTGGCGGCCGTATGGCGACGCCGCGGAAGAAGCGGCGCGCGACCAGTCGAGTCTTGGCTCCGGCGTCATCGTGGCCGCGCAGGGCTAGATCGTGACCAACAACCACGTCATCGACGGCGCCCACGAAGTGGCCGTGATGCTGCCCGATGGCTGCGGCGCAGGTTCTCGGCGCCGATCCGGAGTCTGACCTGGCTGTGCTGCAAGTGGCCGCGAAGAATCTGCAGGCCATCACGTTCGCCGACCCGGCCTCGGTACAGGTCGGGACATCGTGCTGGCGGTCGGCGACCCCTTCGGCGTGGGGCAGGCCGTGACACAGGGCATCGTCAGCGCCACTGGCGGCAATCGGCTGGGCATCAACACCGCGATTTACTCGCAGAGCGGCGGTTCGCAAGGCATCGACTTCGCCATACCCGTCAGCCTGGCCCGGCAGGTGATGGAGCAGAGCATCGCCACCAGCCGCGTGTCGCGGGGCTGGCTGGGCGTCAGCGCGCGCGATGCGACCCCGCGCGCACAGTTCAAGGTGTTGCGCGCTGGCGAGTCGAAGACCGTCACCGTCGAACTCGGGCAGAGCCCGCCCTCAAGCAGTGAGCGACAGCGCACAGATGCACAACCGGCCCCGGGCCCATGATGTACGTAAGACCCGTCAGGGCGGGCCTCGCGACCTTGCAAGGGGTATCGATTCAAGCAAGTGTCGCGTCATCGACCCGGGTTGCGACCGCCTGCAGGGATAGACTGGCCATGACCGTCGCTATCCACAGCGCCAAGACGGTCATCGCATCGCTGCCACCGACAAAGATTCATGCCCTAACTTTCTGGAGAAGTCAAATGCGCAAATTATGGTTGACCCTGGCGATGTTGTTCACGTTGGCCCTCACCGGCTGCGGCTACAACACGTTTCAAACCACCGATGAACAGATCAAGGCTAGCTGGGCCGAAGTGCTGAACCAGTACCAGCGGCGCGCCGACCTGATTCCCAACCTGGTCCAGACGGTCAAGGGCTATGCCAAATTCGAGCAGGAAACGCTGCTGGCGGTAACCAATGCGCGCGCCCGAGCCACTGCCATCAACGCCACGCCGGAGCTGGTCAACGACCCGCAGGCGTTCGCCAGGTTCGTGGCCGCGCAGGGCGAAGTGTCGAGCGCGCTGTCCAGGCTTCTGGTGGTGGTGGAAAAATATCCGGACCTCAAGGCCAATGAAGGCTATCGAGATCTCCAGGCCCAGCTCGAAGGTACCGAGAACCGCATCGCGGTCGCGCGCAATCGCTACATCAAGTCGGTACAGGACTACAACGTCGCCGTCCGTTCCTTCCCCGCCAACCTGACGGCGATGGTGCTGGGCTACAAGCAGAAGCCCAACTTCACGGTGGAAAACGAAAAGGAAATTGCCAAGCCGCCCAAGGTGGATTTCGGAGCGGCGCCCAGCCTGCCTCAAGGCGAGGCCAAGGGAACCGCCAAATGAATCCGGCCCGCGTGGCAGGGGCCGCATTTCTTGCGCTCATGCTTGGCTGGATTTCTGTCGCGGCAGCGCAGGTCCCGGTTCCGCCTCTTGCAGGACGCGTTACCGACCAGACCGCAACGCTCACGGCCGCGCAAAAGGCCGCGCTGGAGCAGACCCTGCAGGCATTCGAAGCCAGAAAAGGCACTCAGATCGCGGTACTTATCGTACCCACTGCGGCACCGGAAACCATTGAGCAGTATTCCTTGCGCGTGGCCGAGCAATGGAAACTGGGGCGCAAGAAAGTGGATGATGGCGCGATCCTGGTGGTGGCCAAAAACGACCGCGCGCTACGCATCGAGGTGGGCTACGGCCTCGAAGGGGCGCTTAACGACGCCACCAGCAAGCGCATCATTAGCGAGGCGATCACGCCGCGCTTCAAAGAGGGGGATTTCAATGGCGGCATCGCCGCCGGGGTCGAGCGGATGATCCGCGTCATCGATGGCGAAGTCTTGCCCGCTCCCGCTGCGCAGCGCGGTGGCGACGCGGCGAATGTTCAGCAATACATCCCGATCATTTTTGTTCTTGCGCTCGTGGTGGGCGGGGTGCTGCGCTCCGTGATGGGCCGCTTTCCCGGCTCGGTCGTGACCGGCGGGATTGTGGGTGCCATCGCCTGGTTCATGGTCGGCACCGCATTCATCGCGCTTTTCGCGGGCGGGATCGCGTTGCTCTTCACCTTGATCAGTGGCGGCATGGGGGGGCGCGGCATCGGCGCGCTCTATGGCGGACTAGGTCGAGGCGGTCGTGGAGGTGGTGGTTTCGGCGGCGGCGGTGGTTTCGGCGGCGGCGGCGGCGGTTTTGGCGGCGGCGGTGCGTCGGGAAGGTGGTAAGCATGGACATCAAGCGCATTGCGACGCATTTGCTGGCGACCGACCGGCAGGTCAATCGGGCATTCCCCCGCTCCACCCTGACCGCGATCGAGAAGGCGATCAAGGCCAGCGAGAACGCTCACGACGGGGAAATCCGCTTCGCGGTCGAAGGAGGGCTGGACGGGGCGCCACTTTTCAAGGATCAAACCGCGCGGGAACGCGCGATCGACGTGTTTTCACAACTGCGGATATGGGATACCGAACACAACAACGGCGTACTGATCTATCTGCTACTGGCCGACCGCCAGGTGGAGATCGTCGCCGATCGAGGGATTCACGCGAAGTGCGGCACGGACGTATGGGCGGCGATTTGCAGCGACATGGAAGCGGCCTTCAAAACCGCGAATTACGAAGGAGGCGTGGTCGGCGGCATCGAAGCTGTCACCCGGCAACTGGTGAACCATTTTCCACCGCAGGCTCGCGCCCGCAACGAATTGCCGGACCATCCGGTGGTGCTCTGACTGGCAAGTCCCGGCATCAACCTTTCCTCGAAGGAAAATCAGATGACTTGCCCACGCTGCAAAGCTCCATCAACGACGCTCACTTCAGATTCGGCGGCGCCGCGCTAGCGCATGGTTAGGCGCCGATCATTCAAGCGCACTTTTCAATGGCGTTGCAGCGATCCGGCGCCGATCCGGATGCAACTTCGATGTCGGTAAAGACCGGCGCGAACCCACCGCCCGGCGTGCGGAAGTTGGTGGTCTGGCCTTGATAGAGTCGTGCGGTGATGAACTGCACCGCGCCGTCGTATACGTAGTTGCGGACGTCGAACTTGAGAGAATGCGGCGCCTGATGATCGGCGATCATGCGCTCCCCTGGCGGAATCAGCGCCTGCGCTATGTAGTCGCCGGCGAGTATCTGCTCCCACACCCGCCTGGTCAGCTTGTCACCGCGATACGCGGCCCGGCTGCCGAAGCCCGCGGCCGGCTTGAAAAACAGCTTGCGCCGCTCCGACCACAGACGCTCGGCGTCGGCGGGATCGACGATCTCGGTTCTTGGAATACCGCTCGCAAGCGTGCGTGAAATGTCTTCGGGTACGCCAAACGCGCGCAAGCGCTCTGGATCGCTGAGCACGGCGAGGTTGCGCTTGTTGGCATACAGCGCATGGGCGCGCGGATGGGGTGTGAGGACGACGGCGTCGTTCAGATAAGCGTCGCGCAGTACCGCGTGCGCGGGTTCCGCAAGCATGAAGTCGGTAACGCGGTTGTAGACCAGATCGATCCGATCGTCGCCGTGCCATAGCCCGCCCTCGCGCAACTGCAAGGACGCCGGATCGGCAATGACCGCATCCACGCCATGGCGGCGGAACAACTGCTGGAACAGGACGAATTCCGGGTAGAGATACTGCTCTTGCGGGTTGTCATCGACGATGGCAACGCGTCGCAGCGTCCGGTCGCCACGGGCCAGGCGCCATTCGGCGAAAAACATGTCGGCGAAGCTTCTGTCGAGCGCGCCCAGCGGGACCGGAGCGGTCGCCATGCCCGCAACCGCTGCGCAGCAGGTCCGCTGCGCGCGCGCCAGTACGGCATTGAGAAGGGCGCCACCGGCGTTGGTATTGATCTCGATCATCTGCGGCTCGCCGCCGGCGACGTGGAAGTCATAGCTCAGGAATACACCGCGCGCGCCACCGGCATCGAAACGCGCCACCGGCGGCGCCCACTCGAACACGATGTCGCGGTAAGCGGGCAGTGCAATGACTGTCTGCGCCGCCCGCACGATCGCGGCCATGCGGTCCAGATGCGGCCGGGACACGAACACCGGAACCGCCGCGAACAGGTGAGGGCATTTCTCCAGGATCAACGGGTACACGCTGCGTGTCTGCGCGTCCCCTTCGAACTCGCGCTTCAATGCGTCTGTGTCAAGACTGATGCAGAAGCAATCCCGGTTGAGCGATTCGACCCCGCTCGCGACGATTTTCTGGCTGGGTGTGGCGCCCGTGTTCGATTCGATCATGACTATTCCTGGCATGCGATGTCATTGGTTTGCGGGAGCGCGGCCGACTGCCGTGCCGGTGCGTCGGCAAGCTTCGCCACCTCGACTCGGACATCTTGATTTTCAGGGGACATCACAGCCAGCCGTTCCGGAATCCGGCGCGGCGCAGCCCGGTCACGACGTAGGGACAGGCGCGCATCAGCCGCCAAAGAAAATCCGAACGGTAGTTCTCGCACATCAGCACGACCGGGCCCACGTTGATGCCGAAGTGAAAAGTCGACGTCCAGCCGACGTCGGGCCTGGCCTCATTGGGAAACGTGAGATTCACGCTGCACCTGAAGCAGTATTCGCCGGAAGCTTGTGGATAGGTGTCCTGCAAATGCCAGACAGTGGGCAACACGATCTCGGGCGCGAACGGCAATGACGCGACCACCGCCCATGGCGCGATGGTGCCGTCGTCCGGACCGTACGGCGCGCCGCGCGCGACATAGTCGAAAAACCTGCGCTCGACGCCCTTGATTTTCCGCTTGGTCCAGCCGGGCCCGTCGCTTGCGGTCAAGCCCCAGAAGTGCTCGCCGTAACCGGCGAATCCGAGCGGATTGCGGATCGCGTATTCCCGCTGAATGTAGGTAGCGCGGCGGCTGTTCTCGCAATAGTCGATGCCCTTGGCCCGCGCGAAAGCGTCCTGGATGCCGCGGAAATCCAGCCAGATGTGTGAGTACTGGTGAATGAATAGCGGGCCGCCGTAAATGAATTCGTAGCCGTAGATATCCTTCCATTCATAGGTGGAGGCCCAAGCCGCATAACTCTCGGGCGCTAGCGGGAACGTCGGCGAACCCAGCCCGAGTATGTACAGCAGAACCGCCTCGTCATAACCTTCCCAGCGGTAGGACAGAAAGCCGCTTTCGGGCTTCCACCCATGGGTGATCGTGGCACCACCGTTGCAGGCCCAAGGCCAATCGACCCGGCGATAGAGGGCGTCGGCCAGGGTCCGCAGTTGCTGTTCGTCTTCTGTTTCGCGATCGAAATAAGCGGCCGCGGCAAGCATGCCGGCGAGCAGAAAGGCAGTATCGACGGTCGACAATTCACATAGACCGGCGCGGTGGCCGTTGCTCATGTCGAGGAAGTGGTAGTAGAAACCTTTGTACCCGGTGCCGTCGGGCGCCGTTCCCTGCGGGCTGGTCCAGAAGAACCGCAGCAGCGCCAGCGTGCGTTCCAACGCCTCGGCGCGGGTCATCCATCCGCGTTCGACACCGACCGGGTAGGCCGACAATGCGAAGCCGACCGACGCAATGCTCGCTGGGGCGCCGGGCAGCGAACTGTCCGCGACCAGGCCATTGACGGGGTTGGTGTGATGCAAAAAATAGTCGAAGGCGTGCCGCTGCAGCGCATGCAGCCTGGCATCATCCGACTCCGGCGGATTTGCGTGACGCTGCTGCTGCATCAGGGGTTCCACCGTTCGATCGCGGCGGCACGGCCTTCATTCTGGCCAGAAAGGTGCCGCTTCATTCGATCTCCATGGCGGCTGTGTAATTGCCGTCGCGGGCGGCGCCGTTCAGGCGCGCCCGCTTGAGCAGTGCTTGCTGTGCGACTGCGACTTTCGCGACCTCGCCGCGCCATTTCTCGATTGCCGGCGCCTGCAGGGCGCGTCCGTATGAAAAGCTCAAGACCCAAGGCGGCGTCTCCGCAAGTGCGTTGATCGCATTGAGGTTGGCGGTGGCAGCAACATCGCTCTGGCCACCGGAGAGAAAAACGATCCCGGGCACCGCCGCCGGCACCGTTCGACGCAGGCATGCGAGTGTTGCCGCCGCCACTTGATCGGGCGCGCTCTGCACGGTGCAACGGTTGCCCGGCACGACCATGTTGGGTTTGAGGAGCATGCACTCGAGCGCAACGCGTTGCTGATGAAGCGCGTGAAACACCGTATGCAGCACTTCCTCGGTGACAGCCGCGCAGGTTGCGAGCGTGTGGTCTCCGTCCATCAACACCTCGGGCTCGACGATCGGCGCCAGGCCTTGGTCCTGGCACAGGGCGGCATAGCGCGCCAGGGCATTCGCGTTCACCGCGATCGCCTGCGGCGTCGGAATGCCGGATCCGATGGCCAGCACGGCACGCCACTTGGCAAAGCGTGCGCCAAGCTGCTTGTACTGTGCCAGCCGATCCGCCAGTCCGTCCAGGCCCTGCGTCACCAGCTCACCCGGAAAACCGGTCAACGGCAGCGTGCCCGTGTCCACCTTGATGCCGGGAATGATTCCCTGGGCGGTCAGCAGCCGCGGCAGCGGATCGCCTGCCGCCGTCTTCTGTACCAGGGTCTCCTTGTACAGGATGGCGCCGCTGATGAAATCGCCCAGGCCAGGCGTTGCAAACAGCAAGGCCCGGTAGTCGCGCCTGACCTCTTCCGTGCTCGGCACGTTCAAGGCATCGAAGCGTTTCCCGATGGTGGCCACACTCTCGTCGGCCGCGAGAATTCCCTTGCCGGCACACAGGAGCCCGGCAATCGTTGCTGTCATTTCCCGCACCAGCGCGGACATGGATACCCCTTGACCAATACTGAGCTGTGACGCAAAACCTTGCCTTCGCGCGATGCGTGTTCCGCAAGCGCGAGAAATTTCTGCTGCCAATCCGGATAGTTCCGAATTCGAGGTGCGATGAACCGCATTTCCTCCAGCATGTCCGGCTCGCCAACCCAGCCAAACCAGCGGTTCATCTGGAAGTTCATGCTGACATCTGGATGAATCCGGTGGTAGCCGGTGGGAAAGAACATGGTCGAATCCGCAGCGCGAGCCGCATGGATTTAGTCGATTCAGGATGTAGCTGGCTACGCCCGCCAGCCAAAGCTCTGCCGATCAGGGTGGCGCCTGGCCGCACTCGCGAGCAATGGTGCCGGCATCGCGCTCACAGTTTGAGGCGATTCAGGCGCAGCGCGTTGGTGACCACCGAGACGGAGCTGGCGGCCATCGCGGCGCCGGCGAAGACCGGCGACAGCAGCAGGCCGAACGCCGGATAAAGCACGCCGGCGGCGACCGGTATGCCGAGCGCGTTGTAGCCGAAAGCGAACAAAAGATTCTGCCGGATGTTGCGCATGGTGGCGCGCGAGAGCACCGCGGCGCGCGCGATGCCGCGCAGGTCGCCCTTGACCAGGGTCACGCCGGCGCTTTCCATCGCCACGTCGGTGCCGGTACCCATGGCGATGCCGACATCGGCCTGTGCCAGTGCGGGTGCGTCGTTGATGCCGTCACCCGCCATCGCCACCTTGCGCCCTTCGGCCTGCAGGCGCTTGACGTGGCCGGCCTTGTCCGCGGGCAACACCTCGGCCAGCGTCTCGTCGATGCCCAGCTGTTTTGCAACCGCCTCGGCGGTGCTGCGCGAGTCCCCGGTCAGCATCACGATGCGCACCCCGGCCTGCTTGAGAGCGGCGATCGCTTC
>Ga0163146_10001065_pt1 | contig 39323 bp, 31 predicted proteins | sample OliLakLV19MP7G1_FD_148648 | JGI IMG/M metagenome (GOLD analysis project Ga0163146, IMG submission 148648) | Freshwater microbial mat bacterial communities from Lake Vanda, McMurdo Dry Valleys, Antarctica - Oligotrophic Lake LV.19.MP7.G1 | ecosystem: Environmental > Aquatic > Freshwater > Lake >...
CGCTCAGTATTATGGAAGCTAACTTAGAAGCTTTAATTGCAGGACAACCTCTGCCACACGTCCAAGCAGGCGGTCAAGTTTCTAATTTTACTCCCCCCACAGGGCCGGTGAAAACCAGTAGCTCCGACCCCCGCGCCCACGGCTCTCAAGTACAGTAAAAGAAGTCATTAGTCAGTAGTCATTAGTCAGTAGTCAGTAGAAATAAGAGGCGTTGCTGATTTACGGTACGAAAGGCTAAATATGCCAGTCATAGAAACCTGTATCGACAAAGCTTGGGGATTTTCAACTTATTTTTTTTCATACCCTGATTAAGCAACGCAAAAATGAGAGCGATCGCCCTTTAGGGTAAAAAGGGCGATCGCTTTTGATATAAGGTTATGGGAAACTAAGTCGCAAGTTTCTTATCTAATGACTTGATGAGTGTGATTAACCGCGACAGGAAGCAATAACGATCGTGTTATCCCCCGCACAAAACCTCACCAAACAAATCATAATTGATTCCTTGAAAAGCTGGGGGAATCAATTTAAAATGCCAGCATCAAACCGATCATTTGTAATATGTGGATGAGAGCCTCAATAGACAATCCCAGTGAACCCGCCAACGACCCCATCGCCGTCGCTATTTCAGTAACAGCAGCACCAGAACTGATTAAAGCTATCAACTGGCTAATAACTTCAATAACAGCAGGTCCGTTAGCAGCCAAGCCAAACAGAGCCGCAACAGAAACTACTCCAACCCTGAGATATTCGAGTAGTGTTGTTAGCTGTGCGATCGCGCCTGGGCCTTGGGTGTTAATGTAATCTAAAATTTGTGCGATTGCTGCTACCAGTGCGTCCATACTTCTTTCCTTTTAGGGTAAAATGTCTGCGATAAATCAATAATCTTAGTCAACTAACTGAAAAAGCAGTTCAAAAAATAGTCGGATTATTTCAAACCAACTCAAATCATTTCTCATATCGATACGATGCAAAAAAAACGACTATTTATTAGCTTTAACCCGTAATTTTTCTCACAATTCTTCTATGCTTATCAATGACATCAGCAACCTCTTTGACCGTCTCCTTTTGCTCTTGCGACAGCGGACATTTCAGCTTGGGTTCTTTTTGGGGTTGGTTAGTCATGAGCTTAACACTCCAATGTTTTGCTATCGTTGATTAGCGGAAAATGCTCGCTTATCTTTGGATAATATCATTATCTTCACAGTGATGTCCAGTCATAAAACGTCAGAAAATGTAAGTTGTTTTACCTGACACTAACTGTCAAAAAAAATCAAATGTTGCCATCCATGTCATAAAATGTCATAAAATAGCAGGTATAATAAATATGCCAAACCCCTAAACTTAACTCACCGATGGACGTTAAAGAAGTCTTGAGATTTGCCGATGACCTGGTTTTCGCTAAGACGGGAGAACATTTGGAGGATATGCAAGAAGCTATCCTGGGGGGTGTATGGGAAGGTCGAAAATACTCTCAAATCGCAGAAGCATCGCATTGTAGCGAAGGTCACGTCAGGAATGTAGCTTCAAAATTATGGAAGCGCTTATCAAATGTATTAGGTGAAGAAGTAACTCAATCGAATTTACGATCGACATTTGAGAGACGACAATTATTCATCATTTCATCAAATTCGGGAAACGATTTTTTTATTGGTAATGTCAATGTCTGTAAGGATAGTCAATTTTCAGAATATCCACAAACGCGATCGCCCTCCAGCCCCACCCCAGACACATCGAAACCCCAAACCCGACTAGACTTAGCCGATGCACCTCAGATTTCATTGTTGTCCGATCGCACATCCGAACTCGCCACCCTCGAAAAATGGATCGTCCAAGAAAAGTGCAACCTCGCAGCCATATCAGGACTCAGCGGCATTGGCAAAACCGCACTTTCCCTCCACCTCATCAGACAAATTCAGCATAACTTTGAATACGTCATCTGGCGAAGTCTCCGCCACTCCCCACCCTTAGAAACAACCCTAAAAAATCTCCTAGAATTTTTCTTAAATAAACCAGTAATCGAACTCCCTAGCAGCATCCCAGATCGACTTTCCCTGTTAATGGAATATCTGCGAAAAAACCGCTGTCTCATCATCTTCGACGACGTGCAAACACTCCTCAGCAGCGGACAACTCGCAGGAAATTACCGCCCAGATTGCGAAAATTACAGCATCCTATTCAGACAAATCGGAGAAACAACCCACAACAGTTGTTTAATCCTCAACAGTTGGGAACCTCCCAGGGAAATTACCGCCTTAAAAGGTGAAAATTCACCAGTTCGCAGCTTACAACTCAAAGGCATAGGTACAGCAGCAGCCGAAATTTTCCGACAAAAAGGTTTACTCAATCCCGAAACATGGGAAAACTTAATTAACACCTACCGAGGCAATCCATTGTGGTTAAAAATAGTCGCCACCACGATTAAAGAAATATTCCGAGGTAGGGTTGCAGAATTTTTAAAATATGATAGGCTATTCTTAGGGGAAGAATTGACAGCAACATTGTACCCACAGATAAATCGCTTGTCAGAATTAGAAAAAAAGCTTATCTCCCGCCTCAGCCTCGAAGCAAATTCAGTTTCAATAGAGCAATTGCTACAAGATGCCGATTTATCGCCCTCTGAGTTATTCAACGGGCTGCAATCTTTGGGGAGGCGATCGTTAGTTGAAATAGAAGAAATCGAGAATGAAACTTTATTCAATCTTTGTCCTGTGGTGAGACAATATGTGTTATAACATTCGGTTTGTTGACTCTTTTTCACAGTCCGGCAGGGGTTGAAACCCCTGCCTTAAAGCTAAAGTCGGTTGAAACCGACTACAGAATGTGATGAAAATGCAATTAATTGTAGTCCTCTTTTAGAGGACTTTCGCTGTGAGACAGGGGTTTTCAACCCCTGTCGGACTCGAAGTCAAACGAGAGATTCGATCGCAAATATGAACACTCATCAACCTTCATTAACTAAACCCAAATTAAGAAAATCGCTCCTGAACACCCGCAAATCCCTATCAGCATCAGAATGGAAACAAAAGAGCGCGAGCATCTGCAATCATCTGCAAAACTCGCCCCTATTCACAAAAGCAGAAACAATCCTCGCCTACTTTAGCTTTCGCCAAGAACCAGATTTAAGTCCCCTATTTCTAACTCCCCGCAAATGGGGATTTCCCCGCTGTGTCGGCTCATACTTATCTTGGCACATCTGGCACCCCGGAGATGCTTTACATACTGGAGCTTATGGCATCCTAGAACCACAGCCTGATGCTCCTAAAATAGATTGCTCAGAAGTAGATTTAATGCTCGTACCCGCTGTAGGCTGCGATGTTCGCGGCTATCGCTTGGGCTACGGCGGCGGCTATTACGATCGAATGCTGAGTTTACCTGAGTGGGAATCAAAAGTTACGATCGGCATTATCTTTGAATTTGCCTTGCTGGCCCAACTACCAGTTGACTCGTGGGATAAACCGCTGCACGGAATTTGCACAGAGAGCGATTTGACAATCGTACAGCAAAAATCAAAAAGGTCGATCGAGCAATAAATTTTCAGCAATTATCCCTAGATCCGTGTTTATATGTATCCTACTGAAAGTCCTATTTAATCTAAAATCTAAAATCCAAAATCTAAAATAGTATGGCCCAACGGTACGTTCGAGTTAAAACAACACAAGGACACATCCATTACGGTTTGCTGCAACTGAGCCACAGCATTCAAGTATTTGATGCACCTCCCTGGTTAAAAGGACAACCAACAGATTTGGAACTCCAACCAGATACTTACCAAATTCTCGCCCCTTGCTCTCCCTCAAAAATTGTAGCCGTCGGCAAAAATTATGTCGATCACGCGGCCGAAATGGGTACTCCAGTACCCGAAGAGCCCCTGCTGTTTTTTAAGCCTCCCAGCGCTATCATCCCCGCAGGTGCAGCGATTCGCTATCCCAAGCAGTCGGAAAGGGTAGACTACGAGGGAGAATTGGCCCTGGTAATTGGTGAACATTGTACCAACTGCACTCCCGAACAAGCACACAGCAAAATTTGGGGCTATACTATCGCCAACGACGTAACAGCCAGAGATTTGCAAAAGCGGGACAACCAGTGGGCCAGAGCCAAAGGGTTCGATACTTTTTGTCCCTTGGGGCCTTGGATTGTCCGCGAACTGAGTCCTGCTGCACAATTGCAGACTTTTGTCAATGAGAGCGATCAACCGGTACAGTCATCCCAGATCGATCGCATGGTATTTTCGCCAGACTTTCTCGTTTCCTACATCAGTCAAGTAATGACCCTAATTCCCGGCGATGTGATACTGACTGGAACACCGCAAGGAGTAGGGCCGCTACAAATAGGCGATCGAGTCCGCATCGAAATTGAAGGCATCGGCAGTCTTGAAAATACAGTAGTTATTAGTAATGGGTAATGGGTAATTGGTAATTATTACCAACAACTAACAACTAAGAACTAACAACTGTCAACTGTCAACTGTCAACTGTCAACTGTCAACTGTCAACTGCCAACTGCCAACTGACTAACGTACCTGCATATAAACAGCATCCGAAAGCGGAGGAATCTCTGCATAGCGTCCCAAAAGCGACTGCACGACTGCATAGACAAATGCAGCAAAAGCGCCCAAAAACACCATGTTATACAGAGTTTCAGCAATAAATGCGACTTGGACGCCGTTAGAAAAAATCGGCAAAACCAGACCACACAGCATCAAAACAATGTCTAAAAGAATCGCCTGCATCGCATTAAAACGAATGAAGTGACTGATGTTTTCGTTTCTAACTACTCCTAAATACAGGGCAAAGAAGATAATCAAGCTAGCAAAGGGCACCCGATAAAGTTGAAGCAACGGAGTTAGCGGGATCAAAAACAGTTGCAGGACAGGAAACTGTGCAAACAGATACCTGCCAAACCCCAGCCCGTCAATCAGTGGCAGCAAATAAGGCAAAGAAGCAAAAATCCGGTCTGGAACAGTTGTAGATCCGCGCCAAGTCATAATGAACTCTCCTGAGTCGATCGATTAACTATGAATTCCATTAAACTCAGGATAACGCAGCAGCAGGGTTTGTGTTTCGACTCTGCCGGAACTTGCTTTTCACTCAGCGGCCAGCAGCCTCAACTACCAACGGCAGGCATTCTTATTTAATATTGGCAATGACGAAGCCCATTTGACACTCGTACCGATCGGGCAAATTTTCCGTAGGTTTAGCAACTGGATGTCCACAGCGAAGCTCTCCACCGCTCCAGCGCGGTTGGCCAGTGCGATCGGCGAGCACACAACCTTGGCAAACACACTGAGGGGCAAGCATCTGATTTTCCATTAGAATAACTAACATTTGATACCTCCGGCAGGTTTCACACCAGTAATTTCATTGTATGTCAGGAACTTGGGACAAACCGCTTAACCCGAACACAATGTAATATTTGTATCAATCGTGCGAAATCCGTAGTATGGTAAAAGATCCCCAATTCGCAATCCCAAAATTGTCAAGAGGTTGATTATTGTGACCGACACTAACTTAGACTTGCTTTCCAAAACCGACCCGCAGATTGCCGATTTAATCGGGCAAGAACTCCAGCGGCAGCGAGACCACCTAGAACTGATCGCCAGCGAAAACTTTACCTCCGCAGCAGTAATGGCAGCTCAAGGCTCAGTGCTGACCAATAAATACGCCGAAGGACTGCCAGCCAAACGCTACTACGGCGGCTGCGAATTTATTGACGGCATCGAGCAAATCGCGATCGATCGCGCCAAACAGCTATTTGGAGCCGCTCACGCCAACGTCCAGCCCCACTCCGGCGCTCAAGCCAACTTTGCAGTATTTTTGAGCTTGCTAGAGCCAGGGGACGGAATTATGGGCATGGATTTGTCCCACGGCGGACACTTGACCCACGGTTCCCCCGTCAACGTCTCCGGCAAATGGTTCAAAGCTTTTCACTACGGCGTTAACAAAGAAACAGAACAGCTTGACTACGACGAAATTTTGGCACTGGCGAAACAAAACCGACCAAAATTGCTGATTTGCGGCTATTCAGCATATTCGCGAATTATCGACTTTGAAAAGTTTAGAGCGATCGCCGACGAAATCGGAGCCTACCTGCTCGCCGACATCGCCCACATCGCCGGGTTAGTCGCCACAGGCCACCACCCAAGCCCCCTCGACCACTGTCACGCAGTCACCACCACCACTCACAAAACCCTGCGTGGCCCCCGTGGTGGCTTGATTTTGACTAATGACCCGGAATTAGGTAAAAAGTTTGACAAAGCAGTGTTCCCCGGCACTCAAGGCGGCCCCTTAGAGCACGTGATTGCGGGCAAAGCAGTAGCTTTCGGCGAAGCATTAAAACCCGAATTTAAAACTTATTCCGGTCAAGTAATAGAAAATGCGCGGGCTTTAGCAGCACAGTTGCAGCAGCGGGGTTTAAAACTCGTTTCCGGCGGCACGGACAATCACTTAATGCTAGTAGATTTGCGATCGGTAAACATGACAGGCAAGCGAGCGGACCAATTAGTCAGCGGTGTGAATATTACTGCTAATAAAAATACCGTGCCTTTCGATCCGGCATCGCCATTTGTAACTAGCGGTTTGAGACTCGGTTCGCCGGCGATGACAACCAGGGGCATGGGAACTACTGAATTTACCGAAATTGGTAATATTATTGCCGATCGCCTGCTAAATCCCGAAGATGAAAGCGTCGCAGCCGACTGCCTGCGTCGAGTAGCAGCACTGTGCGATCGCTTCCCATTATATCCCCACTTGTACTTGAAAGTGCCGGCATTAGCTTAATTTTCCTGATCGGCAATGGGGAATTGGTAGTTGGAAGTGTACGGGTAAAACGGTAAAAGAGCAGGAAAAGATTGAGAGTTGCCGGTAGCGATATTGACAAGCGGTTTTCACCAAAAATATCGATCGCCAATACGGTTTTTAGTAAAGATATTTGTCGGGCGGGGCTGGTTTGACTAACGGTATTTGTCGATCGCGAAAGATACCGCTCAACTGGGCTCGCTCGCCAAATATCGACTTTTTTGCTCGCGAAAGAGTCGATATTTCAAATCGTTAATTCGAGAGTTATGAATGAAAAACCTGACAATTCGCCCCAGGGCAACTGCCATTGCGGCAAATCTCCGACTCCCAAACCCCCAGTCGCTCTTCAAGATGTTTCCTTGTTATAAGCCATCTGAAATGTAGTAGACTCTGCCTGACAGCCTAATTGCCCCGCACTATTTAAAATTGATTTCAGATGCCGTACCAGTATCTGTACCACATACTCGCTTTCCTGGTTTCTGCGATCGTCGTCCTCTGGAGTACACCAATAGTCAAAAAAATTGGTCTCAAAAGCGGGCGAGTCGATCGGCCAGGCGAGCGAAAAGTCCACAAGCGCCCGATGGTGCGCTTGGGAGGAGTGTCCATCTTTCTCGGCACTCTCACTGCCCTGTTATTTGTCTGGCTCTCAGGAGGCTTCATCGATGCTAACGGACAAGTTCTCAATCCCAAAGACGAATACGAAATTTGGGGAGTCACCCTCGGCGGCATCGGATTCTTCCTCATCGGTTTAGCAGATGACCTATTTTCGCTCTCTGCCATAAAACGCTTGCTCATGCAAATTGGCGTATCCAGCATCGCTTGGTACGCGGGCGTACAAATTGAGTTTCTCACAGTTCCCTCACTGGGACTGACAGATCTTGGCTGGCTGAGCTTGCCAATTACCGTGATTTGGCTCGTTGGGATGGCCAACGCCATCAACTGGATTGACGGTTTGGACGGTTTAGCTGCCGGAGTTTCGGGGATTGCAGCAGTTGTGATGCTGATTGTCAGTCTGTCGATGCACCAACCGGCAGCAGCCCTAATTGCAGCGGCTTTAGCTGGCGGTGCCTTGGGATTTCTGCGCTACAACTTCAATCCGGCTCAAATCTTTATGGGAGATGGCGGGGCTTATTTTATCGGGTTTACTCTCGCTGGAGTGGGAGTAATTGGGTTAGTTAAAACTACGGCTGTTACTTCTGTGTTGCTGCCCTATTTAATTTTAGCTGTACCGATTTTAGATATGTCAGCGGTGATTCTCGATCGACTTCGCAACGGCAAGTCACCGTTTATTGCTGACAAGCGCCACCTCCACCACCGACTTCTAGAAGCCGGACTCTCCCATCGATTTGCGGTTTTATTTATTTACTCACTGACACTGTGGGTGGGAAGTTTAGCCCTAGCTTTTTCGCTTCCGAGCGGCGTAATTTACGCTATGGGTGCGACAAGTTTGCTGGGATACGCTAGCTGGAAAGTTTGGAGACACGCTCGGTGAAGGAAGAAGGAAGAAGGAAGAAGGAAGAAGGAAGAAGGAAGAAGGAAGAAGGAAGAAGGAAGAAGGAAGAAAAATAATTTCTAATACCCCATGCCCGATGCCCCATGCCCAATTCCCAATTCCCCAATTCCCCAATTCCCCAATTCCCCAATCTAAAACTTGTACTGAGCGAAGCCGAAGTATCTAAAATCTAAAATCTAAAATTTAAAATTGAATGGTTGCTGAAATTATTTGTGTTGGCACTGAATTGCTGTTAGGAGATATTCTTAATGGCAACGCTCAGTTTTTAGCGAAAGAATTAGCGAGTTTGGGAATCCCTCACTACTATCAAACAGTGGTGGGGGACAATCCAGAACGCATCAAACAAGTATTGCAAATCGCTGTGGGTCGATCGCAACTTTTACTCTTCACAGGAGGTCTGGGCCCGACACCAGACGACCTCACCGTCGAAACAATCGCCGATTTCTTTGGCGTTCCCTTAATCGAAAAACCGGAAATTATCGCCGATATTGAACAAAAATTTGCCCTGCGCGGACGCACCATGAGTCCCAGCAACCGCAAACAAGCTTTAATTCCAGAAACGGCGGACATTCTGCCGAACCGCAGCGGTTCTGCACCGGGCATTATTTGGCAGCCGATTCCCAAGGTGACAGTGATGACATTTCCCGGCGTACCGGCGGAAATGCACTTGATGTGGCGAGAAACCGCCGTTCCTTACCTGAAAAATGGCGGTTGGTGCAGCGCAACTATTTTCAGCCGCACGTTGAAATTTTGGGGAATTGCTGAGTCGGCGCTGGCGGAAAAAGTAGAATCTTTTCTGCATTTAACTAATCCTACTGTGGCTCCCTACGCCAATCACGGTCAAGTCAAATTGCGGATTTCTGCCCGCGCTGACTCGGAAGCGGCTGCGAAAAAGTTAATTGAGCCGATCGAACAACAATTGCAGCAGATTACTGGCCTAGACTGTTACGGTGCCGATACCGATACCCTCCCTTCGACAGTAGGCAATTTGTTGCTGTTGGCCGGGGAAACTCTGAGTGTGGCTGAATCCTGCACGGGAGGAGGGTTAGGGGCGATGCTGACTTCTGTTCCCGGCAGTTCGAGCTATTTTTGGGGCGGGATTATTTCTTATGACAATCGAGTTAAGGAATCATTATTAGGTGTTAATCCCCAAGATTTAGCCGAATTCGGCGCAGTCAGCGAGCAAGTAGCAAAACAAATGGCCGCGGGAGTACGCGCGAGGCTCAATACCGATTGGGGATTGAGCATTACAGGCATCGCCGGGCCAGGAGGCGGTACAGATGCTAAACCTGTGGGACTGGTTTATGTCGGTTTAGCCGGCCCCGACGGCGTGACAGAAAGTTTTGAATACCGCTTTGGCGATGCGCGAGGCCGCGATTGGATTCGGCATCTCAGTAGCTGTACGGCGCTCGATCGACTCCGGCGTCAATTATTATTGGTAAAAGCGTAAAAAGTATTCAACGCCGTGTAAATTGTCAACTGTTATCAGTAAGCTTAATCTTTATTTAACACTCTGCGAACCCAGATTGTTCCGTAATTTTCTGATAACCTCTTGATTATCTGTAAAGATTCGTTATGATAATAAGATAGGACTGATTGGCAAATATACTGAACTCTCTCCTTTGCTCAAAACAACCAGCAAGCGAGAAAGCAAGTTTGACCTTTGATTTCAAAGTCGCGCTTGCTTATGTTTCAGAAATTTAGCCGTCGGTTTAGCAGTCTAGACTATAAAAAAAGGAGCTATCCGTTCAATGGAAAACATTGAAAAGGTGCTGGAACAAATTGAAAAATGGGTTCGCAAGTTGATAGAAGGACTGCTGAGTCCCGAAGCTCAACCGGAACTGCAACCGATTCCTATTCCAGTTAACCAACCTAGGCATCGCCGATAGTTGAGACTGGGTTTGAGATTTGATCTTGGCGATCGAATTCAAGTCAAAACTCAAAGTTTTGTGGCGCTGGAATTTAAAAAATTGTTAAAGATCCTGGTACTTCACGGCCCCAATCTGAATCTATTGGGTCAGCGAGAACCTGGAGTTTACGGTTCTGCGACTTTAAATGATATCAACGAGTTGCTAGAACGAGAAGCGCAAGCCCTCCAGGTGAAAGTCTCAATTCAGCAGTCGAATCATGAAGGGGTCTTGGTGGATGCAATTCACTCGATGTTAGGGCAGCACCAAGGCTTATTAATTAATCCTGGAGCTTATACTCATACGAGTGTGGCAATTAGAGACGCGATCACCGCAGTGAATATCCCTGCGGTGGAAGTTCATCTGAGCAATATTTATCGGCGGGAAGCTTTTCGACACCACTCGTATATCGCACCAGTGGCGATCGGGCAAATCAGCGGTTTTGGCTCAGAAAGTTATCGGCTGGGGCTGCAAGCTCTAGTTAGTTACCTGATTAAAAATTAAAAATTTACCGATTGTAGCGATCGGATGAGGGCAGGTTTTAGATGGAAAACCAGCCCTTATATGTTTGGGTTAAATTCAAATTAATCACAAGAGTTAGGCAAAGAAGCACACCAGGAAGAATTCTAAATTACCAATTACCAATTCCCAATTACTAACAACTTAAGTTAAATTCAAATGCGGCATTCCCTGTTGAGCAAGTTTCAAGGAACCATCCTGGGGGCAGTTTTAGGAGACTCTATAGGCCTGCAATACCAGAGGCAACTCGTGGGTATTCCCCCCCAAACAGAAGACTTGCAGCCGATTTTACAACTGACGAAACACCAACAATTGACCCTAAGAGGGGCAACATTGGCCTTGAATTCTGTCAACAGTAAAATCCCAAGTGGCAAAGACTCATCCGCATCCGGGAGACTTGCGGTAGCGTGTGCTCAAAGTTTAATTCGGTGTAGGGGTTTAGATTTAAAAGATTGGCGCGACACTTGGGAAGCATTTGCCAATTCCGAAATCTACGATCCGCGAAGCAGTGAGTTTCAAAGCCTGCTTAACCCTTGTGAAGCTGCCGTTGCTGCGCTGCCATCCGCGATGTTTTTTCACGAAAATAAAGCCAAGCTGCGAGAAAAAATCATGCTGGCGATAGAGGTTTGGCACAACGAAAACCAGCCAGAATGGGAAACAGCAATTTTAGCAGTAGCATATACGATCGCCCGATCTCTCAAACAAAGACTTGACCCCGCAACAGCGATCGAACAAACAATTGCTTACGTAAAAACAGATAATGCCTTAACAGAATTGCTGCTGCAAGTACAAATATTACTAGAACAGGGAGCAGATTTAGAAACAGCCACAACTCACTTATGTAAAAGCGCCACAGCTTTGCGAGAAAGACAGGGCGAAGATGAAAAAAAATTACAAACCGAGTCAATTGTCAATCCAGAAAAGTTTATTCCCATTGCCTTAGCTTTCTACTGCTTTTTGAACACCCCAGAAGACTTGCGCTTGTCAGTGGTGCGTGCTGCCCGCTGTGGCATAGCTGGACAAATAACCTGCGCTTTGACGGGAGCTTTGTCTGGAGCCTATAACGGCGCTGCAGCGATTCCTGTAGAATGGCGACAATTATCTTCGGCTGCGGTGGAATCGCAGCGGCTCGCCGAGGGCCGAGAACCCTCGCTCTGGGGAACCGGCAGCGATGCCAAAATTGTGGAGTTAGCAAATAATTTGTTTGCTGTGTGGGCGGGAGTTTACAACCCTTCTGCGGGCATGAATTCGGCAGCGCTAGCCCGCGCTGTGGCTGCACCTTATGTGATTAGACCTCGAAAAATATAAAGTTTTGAGCTTGAAAAAGGGAGGGTAAACTAGAAATTAGTAATGAGAAATGAGCAATTAACCAGTCAAAAGCGAAAGCGGAAGGAAAGCGACAATTAAAAACTAAAAAATAAAATCTGACGCCCTTGACTCCAAAAACCCGGTTTATAAGAAAATATTGGGTTTTAAAACCAGGAATCTACGGATAAATCGGGTTTTTAGCCCTCGCGCCCGCGAACTGTTCGAGATAGACAAGCGCCCGAAAGAAGCAGCAGAAGCTTGAGGACACTGCTGGCTTGTTGGCTGCAGTTAGCAAACCGAACTGCTGGGGACATTCAGGCAAAGTAGCTGGCGCGGTTAAATATTCAGGTACGGCAATTCGGATACACTCAAGCAAGATGCACAGTCAGAATTTCTGACAAGGCTGCTGGATAACAGTCAGGAACCCCATAGCTAAAGCTAGGGGCTTGCAAACTGCCCGACTCTTCGAGCGGATTTAAGCCCGAACCTGACCAGGCACAGGATAAGACCTACGTTTTTTGAGTCACGATACCGGAGAATGCGTCGCTAGTTTTCCGCTCTATCGCTGAAAGTTAAACAGTTTTACGGGGTTAAGACAGTGCTTTCGGCCCAACAAGCTCTCTAAACATTGCTCGACAAGCGAACGTTACGAGAAATCAGAAGAGACAAAACCATGTCTAACCAAGTTTTCGTTTTAGATGCCCATCGCAAACCGTTAACACCCTGCACGCCAGGGATGGCGAGATCATTGCTTAAAGCGAGTAAAGCTGCTGTGTTCCGTCAATATCCGTTCACTATCATTCTTAAAAAGGAAGCGCCAGACAGTCCTCAATCACTCACGCTCAAGTTAGATCCCGGCAGTAAAACAACAGGCATTGCACTACTCAAAGACGGCATTCTAATTTGGGCGGCCCAACTGACCCACAGGGGATCTGCGATTCGAGATGCCCTACTCTCTCGCAGACAACTACGTAGAGGCAGACGCAATCGCAAAACTCGGTATCGTCAAGCTCGGTTTATGAACCGTTCGCGTCCTGACGGTTGGTTAGCACCTAGCCTTCAGCACCGGGTTGACACGACCATGACTTGGGTGAATAAGTTCGTCCGACTTGCACCGATTAATTCCATTGTTCAAGAACTTGTCCGGTTCGACTTGCAGCAGATGGAGAACCCTGAAATCTCAGGGATTGAATATCAGCAAGGCTCCTTAGCAGGATACGAGGTCAGGGAGTATCTGTTAGAGAAATTCAACCGGACTTGCATTTATTGCAATGCCAAGAATATCCCGTTGCAGATTGATCACCTGCATCCCCGGTCTAAAGGAGGTAGTGACCGCATCAGCAATCTGGGCTTAGCTTGCCAAACGTGCAATTTGGCAAAGGGGAATCAGTTAATCAAAGACTTTTTGAGCGGTAAACCTGACAAGCTTAAACGGATTCTGAATCAAGCTAAATTGCCATTGAAAGATGCAGCAGCAGTCAACTCAACTCGATGGGAACTGTTCAACGCTCTGCAGCAAACAGATATACCAGTCACCACTGCTAGCGGTGGGTTAACTAAGTTCAATAGAACTCGGTTGGGTGTCCCAAAAACCCACTGGTTAGACGCTGCTTGCGTTGGCGAGACACTTGAACTCACTGTTCTGACCGCGCATCCTTTGTCGATCGAGGCAACAGGACACGGTTCTAGGCAAATGTGCGGAACCGACAGGTTTGGATTCCCGTCGCGACACCGTTCCCGACGACAGATCCATAAAGGCTTCCAAACCGGAGATATCATCAGGGCGGTGGTGACATCAGGTAAGAAGATCGGAATTTATGTAGGTAGAGTGCTTTGTCGAGCTTCTGGTAGTTTCGATATTGCGACGAAGACCGGGAGAGTGTCGGGCATTAGTCACAAATATTGTCAACAAATGCACAAAAAGGATGGCTATAACTATGTAATTCGATCCAAAAGATTCAAGGCGACTCAAGTCGCAGCCGCGTTCCTCCCCAAGTCGGTCGCCTAGGGCTTCCCGCTAGTGTTCGGTGAATATATCTTCGACATAATATTAATGAATACAATCTCCTCATTGATGCGGCAGATTGAGCAGCTAGGGGCTGCGCGCTCACTGCGCCAACAGATTGCTAAAGTGCAAAATGGCAGCAAATCAAAGCCCGATCGCCCTGGCAAACATCTGTTAAGCCGTTTTTCGCTCGATAAACTGGATCTGCCCGAAACTTTTATTAAATTTAGAAGTAAAACCTCAAAATCAACTATCAAAAATCAAGCTCGTTCCCCGATGTTGGTGTTCGTAGCGGTAGTTTCCCTCAGCAGCACTTTGGGCCACCGCTTCTACAACCAGCCGAAACTCGATGTGGGGACGAAAGCTCCTCAGACGATTCAGGCTCCTGCTAGTGCTAGTATCCCCGATCGCAAAACTACTGAAGAAGAGCGTTCATCGGCGCGGATCGGGGCTGTAGCGATATTAATGCTCGATCCAGCCGTCGAGCAACAAATCGATCGAGAAATGCAGCTATTTTGGCAACAGGGAAGCCAACTGCGGCGGGAGGTAGGCTCGTTTCCGTTTGCGGCCACCTCGGCGCTCTCAAATTCGACTCAGCTTTACTTGAGGGGGTGTCCTGAGTGGGAGTGGCGATCGATTTTGGCCGTGGCTGGAGACTCTAGCGGCGCAACTTCCGAGAAGTTGAATGTGGATTCCCCCGCCACTGCTGCGCCGACAGATAGCCAGTATAAGCAGGAGGCTCTGACTCAACTGCAAGCTTACAGCCGATCGGTCCGGGCGGCAGAGTTCAAAAGCTTGACAGACAGTATTTCCTCTGCCCGCAGCCGCTATGCCAGTGCTGTGGAGGCGCTTGAAAAACCGTCGGTTTCGGGACTCCGACAGATTTACGATACTTCGCTGTTCGATTTGTCGGATGCAGCTTGGCAGAACACCCAAACGGGTATGAGTCGAGCGGCAAAAATAATGCTGGCTCAAGGTATCCCGCCGGGGTTGCCAAAAGAGATATTGAAAGAAGCTGTGAAGCTGCAAGTAGCAAATGAAGTGCCGTTAGAGTCGCAAGCTTTGGCAGTTGAAGGTTTAAGTGCGATTTTGCAGCCAAATTTGGTGAAAGATCCCGAAGCAACCAAACAGCTAGCTGAATTGGCGGCGCAAAAGGTGAAACCGGTGACGATCGCCGTAGAGCAGGGCGATATTATTGTTACAGAAGGAAAAGAAATATCGCAGCAACATTTCGTGTTGCTGGACTATTTTGGTTTGAGCCGGCGAGGGGTGAATTGGCTGGGACTGACGGGTTTTGTTTGTTTAGTCGCGGGGGCAATTGCGATCGTACTGTTGGTGGAAAGGCACTACCGCTTGCGCCGCAGAGATCATTTGCTGTTGCTGCTGCTGACTTTGAGCGCACCGGTGCTGGTGAGTTTGGGGCTGCCTTGGACGAGTTTGCCCGCGATCGGCATTTTAGCGGGCGGCTTCTACGGTTCGGCGGTGGGAGTGACTGTGGTGGGGCTGCTGTCGGCGCTGCTGCCCGTTGGCTTAAATGTGGAGTTGATTCATTTGGTTGCCAGCGCGGCGGGGGGATTGCTGGGCGCTTTTATGGCCGGGAGGCTGCGATCGCGCGAGGAGTTGGCTCTCTTGGGCGTGGCTGTCGGCTTGACTCTGGGCACGGTTTACCTGGTGGGGACTTTGATTGCCAGCGCGGCTGCCGGTGCGATTTGGTACGTCGTGCTCGGTACAGTGGGCGCGCAAAGTTTGGCCGGTTTGGCTTGGAGTGTTGTGGCGATCGGCATCAGCCCTTATTTGGAACACGTTTTTGACTTGATTACGCCGATCCGGCTGGCGGAACTTGCCAATCCCAACCGCCCGCTGTTGAAGAAATTGGCTGCCGAGGCTCCGGGGACTTTTCAGCACACGCTGTTTGTGGCGAGTTTGGCGGAGGCTGCAGCCCGGGAACTCGGCTGCAATGTTGAGCTGGTCAGAGCTGGGACATTATACCACGATATTGGAAAAATGCACGACCCGCTCGGATTCTGTGAAAATCAAATGGGTGGGGGCAACAAACACGATGAAATTAATGACCCTTGGGCGAGCGCGGAGATTATTAAAAAGCACGTTACCGAGGGTTTGGTAATGGCGCGGAAGCATCGATTGCCGAAGGCAATTCAGGCGTTTATTCCCGAGCACCAAGGTACAATGTTAATTGCTTATTTCTACCACCAAGCGCAGCAAATTGCTGCAAAAGAAATAGAAGATTTAAAGATTGCTTTACCAAATGCGGATAATTCAAAGTTAACAATCGCAAGTCGCCAAGTGAGGGAGGAGGATTTTCGCTACGATGGGCCGATTCCGCAGTCGCGGGAAACCGGGATTTTGATGCTGGCGGATTCTTGCGAGGCTGCTTTGCGATCGCTCAAGGATGCTACTCATGAAGAGGCTTTGAATATGGTTAATCGGATTTTGAGGGCTCGCTGGCAGGATAATCAGTTGATTGATTCGGATTTAACGCGGGAGGATATGTCTCTAATTGCGGAGATTTTTGTGCGGGTTTGGGAACAGTTCAATCACAAGCGGATTGCTTACCCCAGTGCAGTTTTTACTCCCAGGTAGGGGGAAACTTTAGTTATGAAAAATCAGTTCGCATTTCAGTTGTGAATGAGATTTCATTGCTATCTGCCCGGTAAAGCGCCATGTACTTCAGGATTGTGGCTGACAATTACCACAGGTTCTTTGATTCGTCAAAATTCCGAATAGTCGATATCTCTTTCGCCAGCTAGGTGCGATCGCAATTTTTGCCAGTCTTTGGCATCGATCGCATTTGCAAAAGCGATGATAGTATCTACGACCGCAGCGCAGTCAACAATCCAGCGGATTTCTGACCGTTCCTGCATCACAAATAAGTTTTGTGAGTTGTGATTTCAAAAGATTTTAATTTTTAACCGCAGATGAACGCGGATAAAGACCGATTTTTTGTGTTGATTCTATCCTTTGACTCCGGCGGCGGTTTCTGTTGGCACAATGTATTTTTGCAAGAGCAAAAATAGTCCTAAAACTGGAACTATAGAAATAATGGAACCCGCCGCAACCAAACGCCAATCTAAGGAAAATGTCCCGGCTAAATTGGCTACCCCTAAAGGTAAAGTGTAATATTCCGGCCTGTCTAACACTAGCAGTGGCCACAGAAAGTCGCTCCAAGAACCGATAAATACGAAAATTCCTAGGGTGACTAAAGCTGGCTTAATTGCCGGAATCATGACGTGCCACCAAATGCCTAATTCTGTACAGCCGTCGATGCGGGCGGCTTCTTCTAGTTCTTTGGGAACTGCTAGGAATGCTTGTCGTAATAAAAATATGCCGAAGGCTGAGGCTAGTCCGGGAAAGATTACGCCTAAATAGCTATTTTTTAATCCGAGTTGTACTGTCAATATGTACAGCGGAATCATGACTATTTGGAAGGGTATCATGATTGTGGACACGATCGTAATTAAGATGGCTTCGCGGCCGCGAAAGTTGAGTCTGGCTAAGGGGTATGCGGCGAGGGCGCAAAACAGGACGTTGATGCTGACTGTGAGGCCGGCAATTAGGGTGCTGTTGAACAGGTAGCGGCCGAAGGGGTTGGTTTGCCAAACTTTGATAAAGTTTTCGAGGGTTGGCTGTTGTGGCCACAGTTGCGGGGGATATTGAAAGATGTTTTCGCTTGGGGATTTGAGGGAGGTACTCAGCAGCCACAGCAGGGGGAAGAGCATTAAAAGTGCGATCGCGCTCATGATGCTGTACGTCCACAGGGTGCTCCACGGCGAGGGAGTGTTGTTTGGGGAATTTGGTTTTTTAGTTTTGAGATTGTTCATTGTTGGGATATGATGATAAGTCCTTGCTTCGTGAGAAGCCTTGTTGTCCATAAGGGGATTATTGCCATGAAACCGTTTATTTACGAAACAATGTACATTCTGCGCCCTGATTTGGGTGAAGAAATGACTGACCAGGCGATCACGAAATATCAAACTATTTTGCGCGATCAAGGTGCTGAAAATATCGAAACTCAGCACCGCGGCAAACGTCGCTTGGCTTACGAAATCGGCAAGCACCGCGACGGAGTATACGTTCAAATGAACTATACAGCTCCGGGCGCTGCAATTTTTCCTATGGAGCGCGCCATGCGTCTGAGCGAAGAAGTGATTCGCTATTTGACAATCAAGCAAGATGTGCCAGATGCACCTGAAGCGGAAGCGGAAGCTGAAGTCGCCGAGTAGCATTCGTGTCAACTTAACGTCTTATGTAGTACCAGTCTACTGTTTGACGATTAGGGCCGCTTATTCCCCGGCACGCATTTCTTAATGGCTACCCTGTACACACAACTTGAAAAACTAACATCAGAGCCTTTCGCTCCCCGTGGCATCCTCCTGAAAAAGAGGCTAGGGGGATCTCTGGAATTGTGGGTACAGCATAGTTTCTTAAGGGCGGGACTTGATGTTAATTGAAATTATAAGTGAATGGGCGATTGTTTTTCTAGGGGAGGACGATCGCTCTTTTTTGTGGGGAGGCTGCTGAGGCTTAATCTATTTTTACCAACAAATAAAGCTCGCTTTTAGAGGATGGCGAGAGCGATTCACTTTGGCTCAACTCTATTATCTAGTTGACTACAAAAAACTTGACTATGCTTGAGCATAGCTGCTTAATCATTGTAAATCTAATTGTGATTCGCTACTTATTAAATTTACTGTTAACTAAGGCAAATTAGACTCCCTTGAGAGGCAAAATTCTGTATCTATAACTCTGAACCAAACTATAAAGTTATTTTTGCCCTTGGCAATTAGGTAGCCGCTAAAATGTGGCTTTTAGAAGATGAATATTGTCAAATTTTGCCAACTGCTGCTTGAGGTTGGGCCTGAATCAACTAGCCAAAGCTCGATCGCACTTCCTGCAACCTCGATCGAGATTCTCGCCCATAGCCCCATTGTAAAGTTTTGTGACAATTTCTATTTGGTAGCTTTAGATACAGAATTGTCTGTTATAGTGATAGAAGAGAAGAAAAAAACAGCCCAACATTAATCTAAAGAATACGGAGAAACCCCCTATGTCTACCGAAAATCAAGCTCGCTCTCTGATGATGCGTCACCACCACATGGTGAAGAACCGGCAGCAATCCATGCTCAACCGCACCGCCAGCGAAGTCGGGATGGAAGATACCCACTACTGGGGTCATATTCAAGGCAAACCGCAGCCCAGCCTTCAAGCCAGTTACGATCGCAGCAACGCCACCATGAGCTAGGGCAAGCTCCATTTCCTCAATTGTCTACGCAGTTATTACCTATAATTTGGAGAAATCAGTTATGTCAACTCAAGAACAAGCCCGCACCCTGATGATGCGCCATCAACACGTCGTCAAAAACCGTCAGGAATCCATGCTGAGCCGTGTGGCTGCTGAAGTTGGTTTAGATGCTGGTTCTCCAGCGAGTATTGATCGCAAATAACTCCTTTTTTCAACGGCGAGATAGTTGAATCGAGTTTGTTGTTTGCCAGCTAAAAATTAATAATGTCAGTTACAAAACCGTCGCGACTTCTTCTTGAGTTCTAACTCTAGATAGGAAGTCGCGATTAGTTTTATGGGGAATTGGGAATTGGTAATATTTCGATCGTACTGCTTGTATAGAGAGCCGTTTGATCAAAGGGTGAGCTAAACGAGAGTTGGATAGCCTCAAAAGTATACATCACAAACAATAAAAGACGTTTGTGCCGAGAAACTTGATATAATCCCCTTTCAGCAGATTGAAGGCTACTAGGGAGGTCATCATGTCGGACTGGAAAGAAATTGACGGCGGAGTTACAGCACCCAGAGGGTATCGAGCATCGGGAATTACAGCGGGTTTGAAGCCTTCAGGCTTGCCAGATTTAAGTTTAATTTTGTCAGAGGTAGACGCGATCGCCGCCGGAGTCTTCACAACCTCCACTGTCCGGGCCGCTTGCGTGGACTACTGCCGCCAGCGTTTGCAAGCTAAACCCAGCGCCAAAGCAATTTTGTGCAATGCGGGACAAGCTAATGCTGCTACTGGCGAACAAGGTTTGGCAGATGCCCTCGAAAGTGCCAAATTGTTGGGAGAAGCGCTGAATATTCCTCCAGAATCTATTCTTTTGGCGTCCACTGGCGTCATCGGACAGCGGATTAAAATGGAGCCGCTGAGGGCGGGAATTCCGCGATTAGTTGCTGAGGCATCGGAAACTGGTTCCGATGCGGCCGCTAAGGCTATTTGTACGACTGATTTAGTGCCGAAAACGATCGCCCTGGAAACCATGTTTGGCGATCGACCCGTCCGCATCGGCGGCATTTGCAAAGGTTCGGGAATGATTCACCCGAATATGGCAACAATGCTGGCATTTGTAACTTGCGATGCAGCAGTGTCGTCGCATTTATGGCAAGAAATGCTGAGTCGGGTGGCTAACAGAAGTTTCAATCAAATTACTGTTGACGGCGATACCAGTACCAACGATTCGCTAATTGCTTTGGCAAATGGTCAATCCCGCACACCGGCAATTACGGAAATGGGGGCAGATGCTGAAAAATTAGAGGCGATGCTGACAGAAGTTTGCGTACATTTAGCAAAGGCGATCGCCCGTGACGGCGAAGGTGCAACTTGTTTGGTAGAAGTGCAAGTTAGTGGCGCGCTAGATGAAGTTTCTGCCAGTAAAATTGCCAAAACAATTGTCGGTTCTTCTTTGGTGAAAGCTGCTATTTTCGGACGAGATCCGAATTGGGGCAGAATTGCGGCGGCGGCTGGGCGCGCTGGTGTACCTTTCGATCAAGAGAATTTGCGGATTCAATTAGGGGATTTTTTGATGATGGAAAACGGGCAACCGAAGGAGTTTGATCGCGCTGCTGCAAGTAATTATATGAAATCGGCTGCGGAGGGGGAATATTTGAAGGCTGATACGGTTTTAATTCAGGTTAGTGTCGGGAATGGCAGCGGTTTTGCGAAAGCTTGGGGATGCGATTTGAGTTACGACTACGTGAAGATTAATGCGGAGTATACAACTTAAATAAGTCCAGGCGGTTAGCAGTCCGGGCGGTTAGAAACCGCACACAAACAAAACCAGACGAGAGAAAGTTGAAGGCAAATTTCACACAATTTAAACTAAATTTCCCCCTGTTGGGGGAAATTAAAAAATCTGTTGCTGATTTACGGTATGAAGCGCTAAATATGCCCGTCATAGAAACCAGTACCCACAAAGCTTTTGGATTTTAAGGTTATTTTTTCATACCCTGATTAAGCAATGCCAAGCTTTATGATGCAGCACCTCATCCCAAGCAAATTCTTTTAATTCCCGGTTTTGGGCATGATAATATCTCTGACATGATTGAAAGTCCTCAGTTTAGGGATGGCATGAAAAGATACATTCAGAAGGTTAATGCCACAAAATGACAATACTTTTTCTTGGGTTCATGTTTCTTATCTGATTACGAATTTTGAAAACACGCCCTAACCAAAACTATCGGAAACAAACACATAGCCACCGCCATACGCCGCACCACCGGCTAATATTAAGCCGTCGTTGCTCTGCGGATCTCCACTCTGAGCAAGTCCATAATTCACCACGCGCAACAACCGCTGCGGCGTAAAAGATTCTAATTCCACGAAATTGCCTGCATCCAGCCATGCTAGTTCTTCTGCTGTTAAACCTTGCCTCACAGCATCGGGTAATTGACGAGCGCTTTGTGCCATTGTTTGAGATTGCTGCATAAACATATCGCGGGTTTCCAAGATTTGACGGGGAGAGATACCCAAATCAAAAATTGTGACGGCTTGATTTGCAAACCAGTTTGGACTGGTTCGTAATTTATGCACTAAACTAACTCCAGCAGGGTTCGCATCGTGCAGCGCATACACTTTCAAATCGGCATTGCGTCGCAGCATTTCGATTACTGTGTCGAAGATGCTTTGAGGATAGCCACTGATGCTGAGAATGGCGCAGTTGTTCTCAAAATGGACGTTGTTGGCAATCAGGAATTGGGCGATTTGGTCACTGTCGCAGATGATTGCGCGATCGAAACTGTAGGCGCTAATTTCGGGATCGATGCTGGCGGGTAAAGCTTCTTGGCGAGGTGCAGGGAGGAGTTTTTCTAGTGCGCCGTTAACTGTTTGCCACCGTTGCAGCCATTCATCACTCTGCGCTTGATTGACTAGAAATATTTCACCAGTTATCTGTTGACGATTTTTTTGTGAAATGCTGAGCCAGTAGGAAAATAGTCCTAGTGCAGACGCTGCGATGTATCCTGGGAAATAATTAAATATCAAGCTTCCTGAAATCCCTGTTACTAAAATAATTATTCCTGAAGTTTGTAAATTTGTGGCATTAATTCTTCTGTTGCGAACACTTTGCTCGGTAGATTTGCTGTTCGCGAAAAATACCCAAATCCAAATAATATTTAAAACTGTCCACACTATCAAAAATCCCGCAGCGTCAGAAAAGATAGAACTAATGAACATACCGCCAAAGATTACTATGAAAAAGCTCTGGACTAAATATCCTAAAATCCACTTCCAGAGGTTAGATGAGGTGCGATTTTTCAGCCGTTTATCCATCAAATACAAAAACTGTTTGGGCGTAAAAAATAACATATTCTGGCTGGAAATATCTGCGATCGCATTCTTGAAAAATGGATCGGTGAATGCGACTTTTTGATCAGTGATAGTGGTGGGATCAAACACAAACGGATGGTTGCAATTCTTACAGCGACCTGAGTTGATGGTACGATCGCGCAAATTGTTGTCGGTATTACACTGGACGCATTTCATTCCCATTTCGGTTACTCCTGATTAATTTAATGGATTTATATCGTTGGCGGTTGTTTCGGAATGATTTTACCGCAGAGGCCGCAGAGGGCACAGAGGAAGAGAGGAGAGTGATGAATAGTTTGGTTTAAAAGATTTGCCCGTTTAACAAGATGGAATAGTCTTCTCGCTGTCGAATTAATCGATCGCCCTTAGCATCAATTAACACCTCAGCAGGGCGAGGGCGGTGCAGAAAATGCGACGACATGGCATAACCGTAAGCCCCGCTATCCAAAATGGCGATCGCATCTCCAATTTTGAGTTTCGGTAGCCAACAATTGCGCCCCAAATAATCCCGCGAATAAGTTGTGTTGCCGCAAATATCCGTTTCATGTCGCGATACATCCCCAGTTTCCCAAGTTGCGATCGCCCGATAGCCTCCGTGTACCGCAGGCACTGATAGATTTGATACAGTGGTATCGACTCCGACTATTTGCCGCTCGCCCAACCACTTCACAGACACAACTTTTGCTAGCAAAATACCGCAACCTGCGATCGCCGATCGTCCCGGTTCAATCACCAATTCGATCGGGCGAGATAGCGCACTCAATCGTTGAGTAATCGCTGCCCCAAACTCCCCCCAGTCAAACACCGCACCGCCTCGATAGGGATAGCCAAAACCACCGCCAAAATCGAGAGTTCGCCAATCGGGTAACTGTTGGGCGATCGCAATTAGGCGATCGATTACTTGCGTAAAAGCACCAGTGGCATTAGTTCCCGTCCCCCGATAAAAATGCAGTCCAGTGATGCTAAAACCGTGCTGCTGCGCGATTTCGTTGGCTTTTTCAAATTCAGCGGGATTGAGTCCGATTCGGCTGTCTCCCGTCAATTCCGGTAAGTTGAGCCGCAGTCCAATTTCGGGACGGATTAATCGCGGTTGACTGCGCGCATATTCGCAAAAATCCTGGAGTTGCGACAGGCTATCGAAGTTGAATCGATCGATCTTCCAGTCAATCAGTTGCTGAATATCCGCCCGGTTGAGGTTACTGCCAGTGTAGACAATGCGATCGCCCGTAAAACCCGCTTTCAGTCCCAAAAAAACATCCCCCGGTGTATTCGCGTGCAGCCCCCAACCAGCTTGCTGAATCAGTTGCAACAGAGCAATATTGCCGTTGGTGACGGTGGCAAAATGAAACTGCACGTGCGGATAGTCGATCGATCGGGTAATGTGTTCTAGGGTTTGACGCAGGCGATCGGCTTGATACACATATAAGGGCGAACCATAGGTTGACAAAAGTCGCTTGGCCATTGCTTCGGAGAATGGTGGCGAATGTATTTTGGTTTCATTTTGTAGCACAGATTCAATCATAAGGAAGAAGTTCGGCAACGGATTTTGTAACGGATGTAACGGATTGAAGGAAGTTCGGCAACGGATTATTTAATACCAATTTTTTATGAGGCTGCATAGAATCCGATCCCCCCTAGCCCCCCTTAATAAGGGGGGGACAAGATTCCGATCAAAGTCCCCCTTCTTAAGGGGGATTTAGGGGGATCGAAATATGTGCAACTTCACATTAAATTGGTATAACGGATGTAACGGATGTCATATCATGTCCGTTTGATTCGGAATTGTATGAATTTTGTAGGGGCGGGTTCACTAACAATAATTGCCTGTAATCTACAATCTCATAAACCCGCCCTCTCTCCTGCACAGTTAATAGTCAACAGTCAACTGTCTTCGATATTTCCAAATGCGCTGCCCGATCGCAGGTGGCAACCAAAAAACATGATCCAGCGATCGCTTAACTGGAATTTCGCCTAACACTTCGGTTCGCCATGCTTGCCACATCAGCAGCAGCCAGAGATTATTGCCAATATATCGATCGCGCATGGCAACTCCGAGTTGTCCCGATAACATCGAGTCGGCTAAATGCGGTTGCCAGGATTTTTGCGATCGCAGTACATTCGGATTCAGCCGATCGCCGATCGCACCCCAAAACTCCCGGTAATACCACACCTTCAACGGCACACCCATCCCGCGTTTTTCCCGCCAGACAATTTCCGGTGGCAACCAGCGTTCGGAGGCTTTTTTGAGGATGTATTTTTCGCACGCACCTTGCAGTAGCAGCTCGCCAGGGAGTTTAAAAGTCCAGTCCGTGAGGTCGGGGTCGCAGAAGGGCGATCGCACCCACAAACCGCAAGCAAAGCCCAATGCGGTTGCCCTCGGCTGGATGTTTTGTGCACCTTTGAGCATCAGCGAAGCCCGCCGCAGTTTGGCTAGCAGGGATGGACAGGTATCAGTACCGATCGCATCTTGCAGGTAAACGCTTAAATCGTGGGATTGAGTGCGATCGAGCATTTCGGGCGTAAAAATCTGTTTTTCATAGCCATAAAATCGCTGAAATGTCCGCAAATACTGTTGTTCAAAGGTTTCTTTGCCGGCTGGATGTTCTGCACTGTAAACTCCGTTAGCAATCAAGGGTTTGTTTGTCCATCCAGCAAATAGCTGATCGCCGTTTTCGCCATTGAATACGACTCGCACGTCTTGCGCCGCCGCCTGTTTGAGCAAAAACAGCGGGGCTGTTGTGCCGTCTCCGTAGGGTGAATCGAGGGCTTTGGCGGTTGGCCCGATCGCACCCAAGATCGCATCGCCCGTCGCCGCCACTCGGATCAGCGGAATCCCGAAAAAGTCGGCAACCTGTTGCGCGTAGGGCAATTCGGAATAGCTTTCGACACCAAAATCGAGGGCATAGGCGCGGACTTTCAAGCCTGCTTTGACTAGCAGGGCTGTCACTAGGGAAGAATCAATCCCGCCTGATAGCAAAACGCCGACTGGTTCGTCGATCGGCAAATCTGCCACCTGTCGATCGATCGCCTGTTGTAACAGCGTTTGCAATTGTGCGATCGCCTCGTCTTCACTCCGCAGTAATTGCGGCGCTTCTTGCCAAGCTGATTTGAGCGATCTCACTTTCGGCTGAGACTTAACATCCGCTAATTGCCAAATCATCTCGGTTCCGGCTGCTACGGATGCAATTTGCTCGATCGCAGTTAACGGCGTTGGTACATAGGAAAAACAAGCATAACTGTGTAGGGCGATCGGACTAATTTCAGGAGAATCAATCAGCGGTAGCAGCAATTGCATTTGAGTCGAAAACCAAATCGTTTCTGCCGATCGCATCCAGTAAAGCGGCACACGCCCAAACGGATCGCGCCCCAACCGTAGCTGTCCCATTTCCACCACAGCCCAAGCATCTCCAGGAAAATCCGTCGGTTGAAATCGCCCGCAAGCATTTAGTGTCACAGTGTCAGCCGCGAGAATTGATGCAGAGGCGATCGCCCATTCTGACAATTTGCCCGATCGGATGCAGTAATCGGGCACTAAACGGCTGAGCGTTTTTGTGAGATCAGTCTGTCCCCAGTAGCCGATGAAATGTGCAGGTTTCTCGATCGCACCCATATCTATTTCACCACGAAAGGTTCACTGCCGATCGCGCGCCCATCCAAGGACATCCGAACCTCCCAGTTTCCCGGCGGGGAAGCAGATCCGAGGTCATAAAAACAGTGAGTATTCCAAACCGCAGTATCGATCGTGCGAGTCTGATACTTACTCTGATGAACAATTTGACCATTAGGATTAGTCCAGTCGCATTGCAGAGACAACTGATTGCCGATCGGAGCATTTTTCAACGTCACCTGGTAGTAGATGCGGGGATTGATTTGACGGTTGACTTGACTGAGGCTATCACCACCCTTTTTCGATAGCGAAATCCTGTCTTCCGTTGAGGCAACTTGAGCATTTTGCTGCTGCCGATTTTGCCCGAATAGAATGCCGATCGCGATCGCCGAAATCACAACTGCTGTCGAAGCAATCGCAATCCAACGATTCCGTCGCTGCTGTTGTTCCAGAGCTTCGCGGCGGTGCATTTGGGCGATCGCATCTTCCAGAAGTTCATCAGGCAAATTCAACTCCCGTAAAATTTCTCTTACCTGATCAGTCCCCAATTCTAACTCGCGCTGGTTCGATAACTTATCGATTTCAGCGACAACCTGTGCTAACTGAGCTTGAGTAAGTCGAGTTTCCATAGAGTTTCCCCCAGTAAAAATTAGATATATAAATCACCCCTCTCATCTCTTCCTCTGCGCCCTCTGCGCTCTCTGTGGTTAAATTATCCATATTATTCAATAAATAATTCTCAAAGTCAATTCATAAAAATCATAACTTTAACATCATAAAAATCATATTTAGATAAAATCCAGACTGGCAAATTCCTCCACCTTCAGAAAATGAATTAAATCCAACTTTCCTAAATCCAGTGTTTCCTGTTGGCGATTCAACCAAATTGCTTTTAAGCCAGAATTTTTAGCACCACAATAATCAGCATTGAAACTATCGCCAATATGCAACACATTTTCCGCAAGGCAATTATGTTTCTCCAAAGCAACAGTAAAAATTTGAGAATCGGGTTTGGCGGCACCAACTTCAGTAGAAATTGTCACTGATGTGAAATATTCTGCTAAATTTAATGCTTTTAAGACTGCATAAATTCGCGAATCGAAATTCGAGACTACGGCTAATTCAATACCTTGTTTTTGCCACCTATTTAATGCGGGGAATACATCGGGATAGACAAACCAAGGTTCGGCGGTGGCAAAATGAGCGTAGAGTTCCGCAAAGAATTTTGGAAAGTCCGAAAATTGATTGAAAACGCCTGCTATTTGGAATGCTTTTGCGGAAACTGCTAGCCACCATTCAAATTCTAATTGGGAAATTTTTGCTGCTTCGATTCCTGGAAATGTCATCGGACTTGCTGAGGCGAAGCTTTGGTAAAATGCTGCATTTAAGTCTTCACTCTTAACTGTTACTCCGAAATTTTTGGCTAGTTGTGCGTAGACTTCGCCGACGCTGCCGCGCACGTCAAATAGTGTGCCTGCGGCATCTAAAAAGATAATTTTTGTCATTAGTCATTAGTCAGTTGGCAGTTGGCAGTTGGCATTAGTCATTAGTTAGTTGGTTGTCAGTTGTTAGTGGTTGGGGGATTTAACACACCGGAATGATTGGCAATATTATCGGCAGGTTCAAATCGACCGCCTAAATATTTGGCGAGGAATTCTTCGGCGATCGCGTAAAAGTGCAGGCGGTTTTCCGGGCGCGCAAATCCGTGTCCTTCGTCTGTATAAAGTACGTATTCTACAGGTTTGCCGGCTTGCTTCATGGCATTGACAATTTGCTCGCTTTCTGCTACTTTAACTCGCGGGTCGTTAGCGCCTTGGGCAATTAGCAAAGGTTTCTGAATTCGATCGACAAAAAATAAGGGCGATCGCGATTTCAGAAACTCTGGTTCTGTTTCCAAGTTGCCGATGCAGTGATACAGATTTGCTCTGCTAGATTCCCAGTAAGCGGGAATAGTTTGCAGTAGTGTTATCAAACTGCTTGGCCCGACAATATCGACGGCGCAGGCAAAAACATCGGGACTAAAAGTCAATCCCACCAAAGCGGCATAACCACCGTAGGAAGCGCCCATAATCGCAATTTTATCCGGTTGGGAAATTCCTGTTTCTACTAGCCAATTCACCCCATCTAGCCAGTCGTCGTGCATTTTAGCACCCCATTCGCGATTGCCGGCATTGGCAAAGGCTTTGCCGTAGCCAGTGGAACTGCGAAAATTGATTTGCAGGACGGCGTAACCTCGGTTTGCTAGCCATTGGGCTTGTGGATCGTAACGCCAAAAATCGCGTACCCAGGGGCCGCCGTGAACTAGCAAGACTGTCGGTACGGGTGTGGCGACTCCGACAGGTTTTGTCAGGTAGCCGTGAATGGTTAAACCATCTCTGGCGGTGTAAACAATTGGTTCCATTGATGACAGCGGCAAACCTTCGAGTTTTGGTTGGTTGCTAAACAGGAAGGTGAAAGTTTTGGAAGTGCGATCGAACACATAATAGTAAACTGGGCCGTCGTCTGTCATGTAAGCGACCAGCCACGTGGTGTCTGCAAGGTTGCGGCTGGTGATGGAGTATTCGCCGGGGCGAAATTTGCCGATCGCCTCAAAATCTTCTGCTATGCTTTGGTCTAAAATCTGCCATTCTTGTTTGTCTTTGTAGAAGGAAACCGCCTGAATTTCTCGCTTGGTAGGGTGTATGAGAGTGCCGCCAACATCATATTCAGCATCAGAGGCGATCGTCGTTTCTTGTTTGGTTTCTAAATCGAGTGCGATCAAGTGGTGGACGTTAACATCGTGATTGGCGATGATGTAAAGAATTTTACCGTTTTCTGAGAACATGACGGCACTGCCTTCGTCATCCGGCCCCCAATATCGAAGGCTTTCCCAAGATTTGTCCGCAGTTTCCCGAAACAGCAATTCTAAACCGCCGTCGGCAGTTGTGGCTATGGCCGCACGCACTTGAAATTGGGTATCAACAGTCCATTCCTGGATCTTACCTGGATTTTCGGTGTCGAGTTCAACGGCACCGTTTTGCAGGTTGATGCGATAAACATCGTGATTGCGGCGATCGCTAATGTTCATTCCCACTAAGATTTGATTGGGGAAGTTGTGGTCAAGGGCGATCGGCTGAGCTTGAACACCTTGAAATGGTGTCAAGTCGCGAACCAGCTTTGACTGGATATTGACTGAGAATAAATGCCAGTTTTCGTCACCGTCGGTATCTTGGAGATAAATCAGTTCTTCGCCGCTGTAAGTCCAAAAAAAGATGCGGATGCCGCGTTTTTGGTCGGTTGTGATTGGGCGGTCATCTGCTTGACCGACTGTACGCAATTGCACTTGCAAAACGTTGTTTTCGTCGGGCGCAATGTAGGCGAGATACTTGCCATCTGGTGAAAGTTTTGGGCTAGTTCTTTCGGGGTTGCCGAAAATAATCTCCCGTTCAATTAGGACTGGAAGTTCGGTTTTTGGATTTTGAACTGTTATATTTTGCATTTTTTATTGTGATTAAGATTCTCTATTGGAATGGGCATCTTGCCCATTCCACAATAAAACTAAATCTTTGTGGAATAGGCATCTTGCCTGTTGTTACCCATTCCACAATAAAACTAAATCTTTGTGGAATAGGCATCTTGCCTGTTACGGATCTATTTAAAGAAGTATTGATTACTTCAAAAGCAACTCTTGAATCGGTTTGCTAATCCAATTAAAACCAACTTTTAGTTGATGGTCAAATGTTGGCATCCGATAGAGATAAGCTAAGCGGCGAGCAATATGTGCTAATTGTCCATCGAGTTTAATTCCTAAACCAGAAAGAGTAGCATTGTCAATGCCCAATGTCATCATTTCTCCTAGTGCCTGATAGCGGAAAGGCAACAAAGACCGATCGCTCAACGAGGCCCAAATGTTCCACGCGGTATAATCCGCTTGCTGGAAGGCTGTTTGGGCGGTGGCGGGGACTTTTTGACCAGTTGCGTCGTGACATTCGGCTATGTCTCCTAGGGCAAATATGTCTGGATGGTCGATAATTTGCATCTGCGGATTCACGATTAATTGACCGCGCTGGTTTTGTTTGAGCGGGAGCGATCGCAATGCTTGACTAACTTGCGTTCCTACAGTCCACAATACTATGTCTACGGGGAGAACATCTAATTGTCCTTTGTAAACTAAGGATATTGTGTCCGCTTCGATCGCCTCTACTGCGGTTTCTAGGTCGATCCACACTTTTCGTTTTTCTAAAGCTTTGTTGGCGGCTTCGCGGTTGAACTCCGGCGATGTCCGCAATATCGTGTCGCCTTGCTCGATTAACCGCACGCGACCTTTGTCTCCGAGCCGATCGGCTAATTTGCAAGCTAATTCTACTCCCGAATAACCGGCGCCGACGATCGCCACTCGAATTTTGTCAGTATTGCTGGCTTCTAAAAATCGCAGTCTTTCTTCTAAACGGTAAGCGTCGTCGAGGCTGCGGAACGAGTAAGCATATTCAAGGGCACCTTTAACCATATCTAGCGGGGTTTCGCCGCCTAAAGCTAAAACGAGTCGATCGCACGGAATTTCTGGCCCATCGTGTAATTGCACTCGCTTTGCTTCTACATCGATGCCGGAAACAGTTCCTTGACAAAAGCGCACACCTGTGTTTTGCAAAACTTCGGCAAACGGCGGGGCGATTTCCCAAGTTTGGAGTTCGCCTGTGAGGAGCTCGTACAGCAGGGGAACGAACAAAAATCGATCGCGGCGATCGACTAGGACGATTTCGGGTTTTTCGGCTTTGGAGAAGGGTAATTGACTCAAGCGCAGGGCTGTGTAGAGTCCGCCGAAGCCTCCGCCGAGAATGCAAATCCGTTGTTGTTGAGTCATAGTGTTTGGTTTGAGGGGCGATCGGTAGCAAGGAAACTTATCTTATTCTAACGAGAGTGAGGGAGTGGGGAAGGGGGAGAGTGGGGGAGTCGGAGAGTGGGAGACTGGGAAAACCTTCCCTCTTTCCCTCCAACCTCAACATCCATCTGTTAAATCCGTTAAACTCACACCCAGAACACCATTCTCAATAAGCTTTTTATGGGCGGGATCTCCTGCCCAACCCCTACTCCCCACAAGAAAATGCACTTGTTGTGGAACAGGCCGGAAAGCCTGTTAAGCGAGAATGGTGCTCTGGGCGTGAGTTAAATCCATTAAATCCGTTAGACAATGCGTTTCCGAACTATTTTCTAAATCTCTAGCCTTGATTAGCTTTACCTATTACCCGCCCTCAAATTTTCTGAATGTTCGCAGAACTAATTTTGTACTATATTAGTTTATAACGAATTATTTCGCACATTAAATTCACTTTTTATAGGGTCATCTACTCTACCACTTGCCCTCGCACTCACAAGTGAAAAAAAACCATGCAAATTTCTTCCAATTCTTCTAAATTTAAGAACGGCGATCACAATAACGAAGACGGCTCATCTTTGTTAAAAAGCGAAGAACGATATAAAAATTTAGTAGCTAATATTCCCGGTGCTGTCTACCGCTGTACCTGCGAGTATACGGACGACGGGGAATTAACACGGACAATGGCGTTTTTGAGCGAGGCTGTTCAAGAAATATCAGGCTATCCCTCTTCTGATTTTATCAACGATCGCGTCCGTTCTTTTTCCAGCATTATCCATCCTCAAGACCGCAAAAATGTGGATGCTACTGTCAAAAAAAGTGTAGCAACTAGAACTCCGTACATCCTTGAATACCGGATTGTCCGGGCTGACGGCGAAATTAGCTGGGTTTACGAAAAAGGCAAAGCTGTTTGCTGCGAGGCGGAAGAGGCTAGAGGAAAACAAGAGGGACAAGGGGAAATTGAGGGCTTTTTGTCGGCTGTGGTTTCGCCGATCGCAAATTCTCTGTCTCGGGTTGTTTATCTCGACGGAGTGATTTTGGATATTACTGAGCGAAAGCGAGCTGAGGAAAATCTGCGAAACACTCAAGATTTTCTGAATGCGGTACTGCAAAATCTGCCGATTAGTGTCTTTATTAAAGATGCTGTAGAGCAAAGATTTATTTATTGGAATACTGCTAGCGAAGAATTGTTTGGCTATTCGAGGGATGAAGTTATCTTAAACAATGCTGCTGACTTGTTGAAGTCAGAGGAGGCAAATTACTTGCAAGCACAAGATTTAGAAGTGCTGGCAACGAGAAAAGGTGTCGATTTGCCTGAAGAAACTATCCAACTTCCCCACCGGGGAAAGCGGATTTTGCACACGAAAAAAGTTCCTTTGTTTGACGATTCTGGCGCGCCTAAGTACATTCTGGGTATTGCTGAAGATATTACGGAAAGCAAAAAAAATGAAACCGAATTGTCGCGGTTGGCTATTGTGGCTCAAAAAACGCAAAATGGTGTGATTATTACTGATGCTCAAGGCTGCATTGAATGGGTAAATGAAGGATTTACTCGGATTAGTGGTTATGTGCTGGCAGAAATGCAGGGAAAAAAACCGGGTGATGTACTGCAAGGCTCTCAAACAGACCCGCTAACTATTGCTCAACTGCGAGCGGCTTTGGCTACGGGCGTGCCGTTCAATCAGGAAATTTACAATTACAACAAGGATGGAAAGGGTTACTGGGTGGCGCTTTCGATCGCCCCAATTTATCAAGAAACCGGGGAACTCGAAGGTTTTATTGCGGTGCAAACTGATATTACCGATCGCAAGCAAGCAGAGGCAACAGTCAGGGAAAGCGAGAGTTATTACCGCTGCATTGTCGAGACGGCTTCGGAGGGCGTTTGGATGTTTGATAGCGAAAGTATCACGACTTTTGCTAACTCTCGGATGGGCGAAATGCTGGGGTATACTGTGGAGGAAATGCTGGGGCGATCGCTATTTGAGTTTATAGACTGCGAGTCTAGGAAAATAGCAGAAAGTTACGTGCAGCGCAGGCGGCTAGGCATTCGCGAACGCCACGATTTTAAGTTTACTCGCAAAGACGGATCTCACTTGTGGGCGATCGTCTCGGCGACGCCGATGTTCGACGCTGAGGGCGAATTTTCCGGGGTTTTGCGGATGATTACCGATATTAGCGATCGCAAACAAGCAGAAGCAGAATTGCGCCAAACTCTCCAAGAGTTGGAATTTGAAAAATTTGCTTTGGATCAATCGGCAATTGTCTCGAATACCGACGAATTCGGAGCCATTACCTATGTCAATGATCAATTTTCCGAACTCTTGAAATATTCCCGAGAAGAACTAATCGGCAAAACTCACAAACTTGTCAATTCTGGCTATCACTCAGCCGATTTTTTCAAGCAGCTTTGGTCAACCATCCGCCAGGGAAAGGTTTGGCGAGGAGAAATGAAAAATCAAGCTAAAGACGGCACATTATTTTGGTTGGATACTACGATTGTACCTTTCTTAAATACGAACGGCGAACCCCATCAATATGTAGCAATTCGCAAAGATATTACCGATCGCAAACACGCAGAAGAAGCGGTGCGACTTTCCGAAAGTCAATTGAGGGCTAAAAATCAAGAATTGGCAAAAGCCCTACGGGACGTGCATAAAACTCAAAGCATGATGGTTCAAAATGAAAAAATGGTAAGTTTGGGGCAATTAGTTGCTGGCGTTGCTCACGAAATCAACAATCCAGTTAGCTTTATTTACGGCAACGTCATGCACGCTGACGATTACTTTAAAGACTTGCTAAAAATGCTGCAACTTTACCAGCAGGAATACCCGCACCCAACACCAGCAATTCAACAAGAAATAGATGATGTCGATTTGAATTTTCTGCTCACAGATTTGCCGAACCTGTTAAATTCGATGAAAATGGGAGCCGAGCGAATTCGCCAAATTGTGCTGTCACTGAAGAATTTTTCGCGATTGGATGAAGCCGAACAAAAACAGGTTGACATTCACGAAGGGATTGAAAGCACTTTGTTGATTTTGCAGCACAGGTTAAAAGAAACGGCAGGACATCCGAAAATTACGCTGCTCAAAGAGTTCAGCAATTTGCCCCGCGTACAGTGTTATGCAGGACAGTTGAATCAGGTTTTTATGAATATTATTGGCAATGCAATTGATGCTTTGGAAGAGGCAATGGAGACTGGACAGTGGGCGGAGGGGGAACAGGCGCCTATTCCTTATTGTCCTTCGCCGACGCTGCGGATTTGTACGGATGTAAAATATCAACAGGATGCTTTGATGCAGGCAGATTCTGCTGTTTCTGATGCTTTGGTTCGACATCCTTCTCATATTGTGATTCGGATTGCTGACAACGGGCCGGGGATTCCGATAGATGTTCATGAAAGGCTGTTCGATCCGTTTTTTACTACGAAAGAACCTGGTAAAGGTACTGGTTTGGGGCTGTCGATTAGCTATCAAATTGTGGTAGAAAAGCACGGCGGGCAGCTTAAATGCGATTCCGCACCGGGTCAAGGCACGGAATTTGCGATCGAGATTCCTGTGGGGAATAGTCAGTAGTCAGTAGTCAGTAGTCAGTAGTCAGTAGTCAGTAGTCAGTAGTCAGTAGTTATTTACTACCAATGCCCAATTCCCAATGCCCAATTCCCAATGCCCAATTCCCATAACCATGAAATATAACGTAATTTACGACGGAAATTGCAATCTCTGCGTTACCTTGGTGCAGTTACTTGAAAATTTAGATAAAGGCCAGAATTTTGAGTATATTTCCATGCAAGATTTAGAGGAATTAAATCGCTTTGGGATTACGTCTGAAGACTGCGAAATGGGGATGATTTTGATAGATGCAGACAATCCAGAAAAACGCTGGCAAGGCAGCGATGCGGCGGAGGAAATCGGACGGATATTGCCTGCTGGCGAGGTGTTTGTGGCTGCTTATCGGGCAATGCCGGGGATGAAGTGGATGGGCGATCGCGTTTACGAACAAGTCCGCGACAACCGCTATACTTTGTTTGGCAAGCGATCGACTACTTACAAATCTGTTTATGCGGTTGGCTGTAGGTCGATCGACAATTGCGACAATCGGGACTAATACCCAATCCAGCTTATTTCTTAGTCCGCTTGGAGTGGACTTCGTTCGTGTAGAAGCGATTTCAATCGCCGAATGACTGATTAAACAAATCAAATATCTGCTGGCAAAAGTCTTTGAGTTTTTGCGCCGACTCCACCGCAGGTTCGGTTAGGCCCAGAAAATTCCAATTTTCCACAGTAGAAAAGTGCCACTGCTGACCGCTATGATCGTAACCGGCGGCCTCAACTCCGATCGCCCGCCGATATCCTTCCACCGGATCTTGGTAAAATCGGATTTGAATCAAAATGCTGCGGCTTTGCAGCAAGCGACTTCTACCGGGAAAATGGAAGCCAATGTCGATCGAATCTGGATCGACAAGTTCTCTGGTATCCTCGTCATTCATCCAAGGTTTCAAATCAACTTTTGCATCCGGGAATTCGGACTTGAATAAATTAACAACCGCAGCAATTTTGCTGGCAACTTCTATATTTTTGGCTTGTTCGGCAGCGTTCACTCGAAATACTCCTATCAAATACAGTTATTACATTTAGCTAATAATGTAACTGCATACTGCCGAATCTAAACTGTGAATAGCCGACTTTTTAAAAGATAATTATAGATTGACAAATTTTAAAATTTGTGTTAGTCCCTCTTAGTCTGCGGAGGCAGACTTCGTTTGTGTAGACGCGGTTTCAACCGCCGAGTCCCTTTTTAAAAGATAATTATAGATTGACAAATTTTAAAATTTGTGTTACTCCCTCTTAGTCTGCGGAGGCAGACTTCGTTTGTGTAGACGCGGTTTCAAACGCCGAGTCGCTTAATCCAGCGGCAGGGTGATCGCAAATTCCGAACCTTCTCCCAGCACCGATTCGCAAGTTAGTTTACCGCCGTGGGTTTCTTCGACAATTTGCCTGCTGATAGACAACCCAAACCCGTACCTTTTCCTACTCCTTTGGTAGTAAATAAATGGTCAAATATTTTCGACTTGACCTCCGATGACATCCCTTGACCGTTATCTTTGATGGTAATCACCACGCTGTTGCTATCCTCGGAGACTTGAGTGATAATGGCGATCGTATTCGGTAAAGCTGCAATTTCTGCATAAGTGCGGTCTTGATTGGATTCCTCAAAACAGTCGATCGCATTTGCCACCAAATTCATAAATACCTGATTCAGTTGCCCAAAATAACATTTAACTGCCGGCATATTTCCGTATTCTTTGATAATTTTAATCGCCGGGCGAGTATCTGTAGCTTTCAGGCGATACTGTAAAATCATCAAAGTGCTGTCGATCCCCTCATGAATATTTGCTGACACTTTATTCGCACTGTCAGCGCGGGAAAAAGTCCGCAAAGACGTGCTAATATTGCGAATGCGCTCTGTACCTGACTTCATAGATGAAATCATTTTCGGCAAATCTTCCATCAAATATTCCAAATCAATATCCGACGCTTTATCCTCCAACTCATCTCCCGGATTCGGGAACTTTTCTTGATAAAGTTGCAAATAATCAATCAAATCCGAGCTAGCCTCAGCAGCAGCCTCAATATTCCCCGCAATAAAACCCAGCGGATTATTTATTTCATGAGCCACCCCTGCAATCAAGTTGCCCAAAGCCGACATTTTTTCGCCTTGAATGAGTTGCAGTTGCGCCTCTTGCAGTTCATTGAAAGATTTTTCTAACTGTTGAGATTTTTCTTGCTCCCGCGCGTACAAACCAGCATTTTCTACGGCAATAGCAACTTGAGAAACTAACACATTGAATACTTCTACCCTCTCTGCTGTAAAAGCTCCTACCGTCAAAGCATTTTCCAGATAAATAATGCCGCGCCGCTGAGATTGATAAATAATCGGCAAACAGAGGATTGATTTTGGTTGATATTTCTGAATGTAAGCATCCGCATTAAAAGGTTCTGCAACAGTCGCATTGTCTAAAACCAGATGCTTTTGACTGCGGTGCACGTAATTAATCACAGACAGGGGTACATCTTGACAATTTTCTACTGGAATAGACGGTAAAAGTGTCACCTTATGCTCCCCAGAAGTGCCAGTAGCTTCTATACAGAGAACATCGTTTTTCAGCAGCAGCAGCACTACTTTTTGAGCCGCCGCATTTTCCAACAAAATATTGATTAACTTAGTCAGTAACTTTTCCAGAACAATTTCACTGGTAATAGCTTGGGAAGCTTTGACAAAAGCGCTCAAATCTAAGAAATGGCCGAAACCATTAGTGGTAGTGCTTCCCGTGGTGGTGCTGGTGATATCGAGGGTTCGGGTTTCTGTTGTGCGCGTTTGTACCACTAAGAAAGGATATCTGAATTCTAAGTCTTTAACTTTGGCTAAAGCTCCCCAGCGGATGTAGGCATAATATGCTTTGGTAAGGTATGCTTGAGAGATGATTTCTTTGCCCAAAGATTCATAGAATTCTCCGGCTAATTCATAGGCTAATGCTTCTTCTTGGGTATATTTGTTTTTTTGAGCTCCGGCAATAGCGCGATCGTACAATTCCATTGCTTGGGTATTTTGCCCCAAAACTCGCGCTGTTTCCGCTGCTACCAAGTCGTATTTGTGTTGATAATTCATCGGAGCATGAACTGCCCATTTTTTCATCTTCTTTTGGTTTTGCAGCACTTTTTTCAGATATTGCTTTTGCTCCCCTTTCTCAGCTTTGGGATACAAAGCGAGAAGACTTATAGAAGAGTAAAAATTATTTAGGGAAACTACATAAAATCCGGCTGTGGCTTCTTCATATTTCTCAAATAACCTTGAGTTTTCCAAGGCGGCCGCGTAGTTTCTAAAAAGAAAATTAAGCTGAGTTTTGGCATTATAAACCAAACTGACTAAAAAAAAGTTTTTAGATTCTATTAAAACGGGGAGCGTTTTGACTTCATTAAATTTATCACCGACTAAATGGCAGGGTTCGACAGCTTGACCGAGCAAATTGAGGGTTGTCTGCCTGCCTATACTTAGATACTGTACAGCCATTTCTAGTTGAGATTGCTGCATTAGTTTCATATATTTACCAGTCTCTTGATCCACCAAATCTAGAGGAGCTCCTATCGACAGTTTTTTGAAGCAATATTCACCTATAGAATAACCAGCATATTCCAACTCTCCAGTTTAGATCCCAGCTTAAAAACCTTCTTTGAGATCGTCTAATCCTGACTTGACAGAGGCGTTCCAGTGGTTAATAAAAGAACCAAAAGGTGTATAAACTCTACTTTTGATTGAACGGGATGGAAATTTGTCTAACATCTTAATTGCCAGTTGACCGAATTGGTATGCCAAACTACTGTCCCCTAGCTTGTACATAACTACGCCATAAAAAACGTAGGCAATACTCGCATAAGGCGAATTACCATATTTAATGCACAGCTTGACCATCCTAGATGCCAGTAGCGGTACCAGGCGGGGCTTGGCCTGAACAGCAGTGCTGAGAATCCCTGATAAAATCCGCATGGCTGCTTGTTTGTCGGGATCTGTCATTTCTGGCAAGTTAGCTAAATCCTCAATTCGTTTCAATCCCAAGCTCAGTTTTGTCTTCATCAGTCCCGCCACAATATTTAGCGCGTTGGGGTTTTGAGGAAAAGAAATGCCTAACAGTTTCAGCACTTCCAGTCCTGTATTTAGTGCTTCTACAAGTCTAATTTGAGCATTGTAAGACTGGATTTGAAGTTCATAAACATTCATTTTTTCCAGTAACTTGTTAGCTTTTTGCAGTACGATATCGACCAGTTTTTTTGAATCTGCATAGTTGATATTTAAGTATTCAGCTTCTGCTGTTGATTCGTAAATTGCTAATGTTAAGTCATACTGACTTTGCCAACAATCCGCTGGCAATAATTCCATAGCCACCCGCAAATACCTAACAGCAGCTTCATAAGCACTCGCGGCTTTTGCCTTGGGTCCAGCCGTTAAATTTAATTGTGCCAACTGAGTTTTTTCTGACTGTTGGCTAATCGTGTCAATTCCGACATTCAATTGATTGACGATATCAAAGATGTTTTCTTCTAGCTTGTCGGGGGGAGTATTATTTAACAGTAATTGACCGATTTTTAAATGGGTAAATTGCTTTTGATCTTCGGGAATTAGCGAATAGGCGGCTTGCTGGACGCGATCGTGCAAAAAT
>Ga0163146_10001075_pt1 | contig 39147 bp, 47 predicted proteins | sample OliLakLV19MP7G1_FD_148648 | JGI IMG/M metagenome (GOLD analysis project Ga0163146, IMG submission 148648) | Freshwater microbial mat bacterial communities from Lake Vanda, McMurdo Dry Valleys, Antarctica - Oligotrophic Lake LV.19.MP7.G1 | ecosystem: Environmental > Aquatic > Freshwater > Lake >...
GCATGACGACCGGCCCAACCCGCCGGTGAGACCGCGACGAGCGCCGGCTCGTACACCACGTTCAGGGACACGACCGGTTGCTGAGAGCATCCGGCGCAGAAGATGGCGAAAAGTACCAACGACATCGTGCGCAGACTCGGCATTTGAGCTACCTTAGCTGCGCAACGTCCAATGTCTCAATCGGGCGAGTCCTGCGCCCTCGGACATCTTTCTCGAAGGGCCGGCGCGCTCCAATCCCGCCGCTGGCACCCTGCACGTCAATTCGGCGCGTCCTCGCCGATAGCGGTCATCGGGTGTTTAAGTCCTACGTGGACGCCTTGCACCGGCCCACTATCGCCGCGAACGGACGTGAACATACACCACTGCAGGTTTGTGTTTCGTGATCCGTTCACGGTCTGCCTTACGATTTTGCGACTGACCTACTCTCTCGATTGCCGCCGGTGACTTAGCGCACGCAGCAACGGTGCGATCAGATCATCGCGATCTTGCGGGAGCACGAGGCGGGCGTATCGACGGTCGACCTGTGCCGGAAGCACGGCATGTCCAACGCCAGCTTCTACACCTGGAAATCAAAATACGGCGGCATGGACGTGGCCGACGCCCAGAAGCTGAAGGGCCTGGAGGCGGAAAACGCCAAGCTGAAGCGGCTGTTGGCAGATGCGATTGGGGGCGTTTGATGACGACCGGACTCCAGTAGCGGCTGGATAAACGGGGGTCACGTCAATGGACGAGCGCCGTCATACGCGCATTCCGGAGCCCAGAAGAATTATCTATGTCACCCTTTCCGCTTCCTCAACGCTCGACGAACGGCGTCGTACCAATGGTGATGCGAGGCTTGTACGTTTGGGCGTTGCGCGCTTACGCGCGCCGGGCTCTCGTGCTCTGCACCGAGCCGCGCAATTGCGCGGCTCAGCCCTTTCGGGCTTTGATCCCTGACCCGGAAACCCCGATCGATACCGACGGATGCCGCGCCAAAATCAGGGCTCCCACAGTTTTGTTCAACCCCAGAAAACCACCTCAGCCCGATTGCGTTCGAAAAACGGGAGGCGTTAGCTTAGGAAGGCGTCCACGAGACCGGCAGCAGCCCAAGCAGCTCAAACATTGCTTATGCGAATGCAGAGTTCGCGCATGTGACCCTCATTCGAAAACAAAACGTAGAACTGCACTACATCCAAGATTTCGCTGCCGCTGATTGCACCCACATAGATGCCGTCATCACCTGGAAGCGAACTCGACGCGAACACCAAGCCACTTTGCAATGCATTGAGGCGACGGATCACGGTGGGGGGATCATCTTCAACGTTGAGCCCAAACGGAAGAACGCGATCCTCCAGGACGGCGCACTTCCTGAATATCTCATCCGACATAACTTCGAAGCGAACACTGTCCAACTTAAACTCGCAGTTGAGCCCGGGTGCAGCAGAGTCTTCCGGATCGCATTCCACGGATTCCGCTCCCGTGGGAATTTCATCAAGGTGCGACGCCACAAGCGGCAGCCCGAAATCCATTCGCCACATCGGATCCGTGCGCGTTGGATCCGTGCGCGACAGCTCATCAGTCATCGGATTTTCCCCGGCGAACGCGGCGACCCCGCTCGATGCAGCGGCGCAACCCGACAAGGGTAAGGTGATGAGGGCAACCAGTGCGGACCGCAGTTCAAGCATCACCATTGACCTTGCTACCACTCGAAGACCGAAACCACGTCCCCTGCGGGAGGCGTGACATAGTTAAGAGGGTTTTGGGGAACATTGTCAGCTCGCACTTCAAATCCAGCATGGAAGCGCGGCCTTCCGTCCGGATATCGACGCGTCCAACCGAAACGCCCGTCGCCCTGCCCACGCGCCGCATCACGAGGATTGATATTTGGATTGTAGCCTGAGACCGGCCACCGATTTGGGGCGTTTCCACTGTTTTGGTCGTCTTCTTTTGATCCATCACCACCGCCTGATTGCAGTAGGCAGCAATTTTGACTCCTGTGCCTCATGTTGCACAGCCGGTCGTCAATTGAGCACGGCGCGGACCCACCCGTCACGATCATTCCAGTTTCGAGGCGCAGTGGGAGGAATGATGCGAGCTCAAATCAAGGCCGACGCCTGAACGTTGGACGGGCAAGGTCGCTCCACAGCTGCCACTCGGACAATATCACCGCGACAGCACATCCTCGCCGGAGATGGACCTACCCAAGTGCGGACTTGTCGTGTGTGGGCGTAATCCCCGCGATCTCGTCCGCGGCAAAAGGAATGGTGGTCCTTCCGTCACAGCGAGTGATCGTGCCGTCCACAATCAAAACCCGCTCGAATTCACGCCCATCCGACAGCTCGACGCGGCAAACCGTGTAGCCCATCCCGGTTTCCGGGGCGGAACGGAGTGCGGTCGCCCACTTCGCTGGAAGCTGCATCACGCGCGGCATCATAGCGAGTATTTGGGACACGGCGAATGGCCGCTTCGGGCCATCACACGCCTCTGCGTAGTAAATCACGAGTGGCGAAGTCGCTCAATTCCTGACGCTCGCGTCAGCCACCGTCAACCGGCGCGATCTCGCCGAAGACAGTCACTCGCGAGGCAATCGCGACTACGTCGTTGAAATTCATTTTGGACCTCGGGCCACAACCAAGCCCAAGCCATCAATGACGCGATAACACTTGGCACCGTGCACGGCCCGCGCGTTCTCAAAGCCCGTCATTGCGTGGGCAGCGGCTTCCGTTCGATCCCTCGCCATCACTTTGTTTGAAGATAACGCCTTGCTGATCACATCCTCAGAATACACGATCTCAAACCAGGGCATTTGTTATCTCTTGCACGATTCCAGCGTCCAGGTCGCTCCAATCGGGACGGTCTCGCCCATCAGAAGTGGACGGCTCGGTCTCGCCGGAAGCTGCCGGTCGGCCCTCTGTTTGCTTGGCGCCGCGGGTCTGCGCCGGCTAGGCGTCATCGATCTCTGGGTGCCTAGCAACGGGACGGCGGCCCGCTCCATGAACGTAGTGCGCTCTCGCCCATATACGGAAGTTCAGACCGACGGGGATATGGATCGGCCTACGCGGATGAGCCGTCACTCAGTCCCTAGGGTTCAAAAATCGGCCCGGAGCGTGAGATAGACGCTGCGCTCGACTGGCGCGAGGCCCACGGTTTGGGTTTCGTCGTCAAGCAGGTTTCTTCCCGAGAGTTCGAGTTGAACGACTTCACTGACGCGCCACGCCGCGCGCGCGTTGAGTTGGACATAAGCGTCCACCGGGTACAATCCGACCAACACGTCGCCTTGACCGTATTGAAGCGTCTCGCTGGTGAAGCGCGCATCAGCGCCGATCTCGAAGCGTTCGCCTACCCATGTTAGGCCCGCGGTGACCACGTGCTCCGCGCTGGTGCGCTCATAATTGGCTTGCACCGCCAGCGGCGAGACGGTGAGCGCATCATCGACGCTAACCCACGCATATTGGACACCCCAATTGAACCGGCCGCGGCGCCCTTCCAGAGCCAGCTCTAGGCCATGCACATCGGAGTCCCCGATCGGCTGCGGAAGCAATGCGACGACCAGGCTGGGTACTACCGAAATGCTCCTGGCGCGAGGCGAACGATCGCAAGTTCTCGTTGCGTTGCAAAAAGACCGCTGCGCGCAAGCGCCCATCGATCGTTGAGATTTCGCGATCCCATCCGAATTCCAGATTGGAGACGATCGTCGGGGCGGCGCTTGGATCGCCGGCTACGATGACAACGCCGCCGATCGAGGGGTCGGGCGCAATGACATTGAAGCCGTACTCTGCGAGGCTCGGGGACCCGATGCCACGCGCCGCGCCGAGGCGCAGCGTGTCGCGCGGCGATGTCCGGTAAACAGCGCCGAGATTAAAGCTCCACTCCGAGAAAGACTGATCATAGTCCTCATTGGCAAACGGGAAATCCGGCGACACGAATGCGCCGCTCCGTTCGAGCTCAAGCAGATCGTAACGGGCGGCCGTCGTCACCGCCAACGCTGGCGTCGCTTGCCAATTCCACATGCCCGAGAGCGAGTACACGTCGTAGCCGAGATCTCCTCCACCTTGCGCCAGTTCATTGCGCCTGTATTCACCGGCGATACGCAGCGTGTGCGCCGGCGCGAGCTTTGCGACCAAAGCGATCGCGGCGACAGTGGTGCGGTTGTCCAGGGCGCCAAAGGCGGTTGCGTCGTCCTGGTCGCCATAGGCAAGATCGTTGGAGTAGATGTGCGCACTCAACAGGCCGGGCGCGACGTCGGCCGAGAGCGCGATCTTTAGCGAACTCGTTTCGTAGGGCAGATCGACCAAACTCGTCGCAAACCGATCGAGACGCTCGCTGCTCGACCATGTCGCCTCAAAGTCGGCGCGAATATTCTCCGCGATATCGTACGCCGCGTTCAACGCAACCGAACGCGCGTTGGGGTCAACGGCTTCAGTTCCGAAAAATGCCAGCGCGAGGTCATCGTCACCCGCCGACGCCTGGGCGTCGAACCCCCCCAGTGAAAGTCGAGCGCCAAGGTTCTCCGCCAACCGCGCCGTCCAAATCGCCGACCCGGCGTAGTGGCCGTGCGACCCGGCGCGCATCATGACTTGGTCGATGTCGTCCTCCAGCGCGTCGAAAGTAATGATATTGACCACGCCCGCCACGGCATTGAAACCAAACAACGCCGTGCTCGGTCCGCTTACGACTTCAATCTGTCGAATCTCCCCGAGCTGCACGGGGATCGCGTCCCAGTTCGTCCGACCATAGTCGTCGAGATAGACTTGTCGTCCGTTCAAAAGCACCAGCAGCCGAGGTGAGAACGGCTCGTTATAGCCGCGGATCGACACATCGGCCTGCCCGGCGGTGGACCGCATCACATCGACGGTGGCGAGCCGCTCGAGCACGCCCGGCAGGTCGACGGCGCCGGAACGACGGATCTCTTCCTGGGTGATGATGGTCATGTTCACCGGCGCTTCGGTGGCGCGCTGCGGCGCCCCCGTGGCGGAAAGCGTAACTGGCTCCTCGAACAGAGCTTCAAGAGCGCCGCGATTGAGCGGCTCTGCGGTCGCCTGCCCCGCCAAGCCCGAAACGCCGGCGAACGCGATGGCGATGCCCCGATTGAGGTGGGTGATTGGATTTCCCCTGATCATCGCTTGCACATTGATAGCTTCAGATCTCACGGATCATCACCCGAAACGCTTGCGAAAAGGTCACGCGCGAGGCTGTCGCGGCCGCGCGCGAAACGACGATCTCGACACGCGGAGACGTCGCGACGCCGACCACACAGCGGCCGGAGCGCACACAGGCCATATCCGTCGAGAGCGTCACGGCGTTCAACTGGCGCGCGGCCGCGGCGATGGCCTCGTGTGCCGCGCCTTGTCCCTCGGGCACGATGATGATGCGCGCGCCCGACTGGGCGAGGCGTGCAAGCGAGATGCGTCTGGGATTGAGTGTGACCCCGCCAGCGGACACGCCGCGCCCCATTGCGTTGATCAGAGCGTCCGCCCCTGGACCATCGACAATCGCCACATCAACAGCGCCGCGCGGCAAGCCGTTGATGAAGCCGACAGCGCGCGCAATCGCCTGCAGATCGCGCGGTGTTGTCGCCGCATGCGCCATGGGCACAAACATGATGAAGACCGCCCACAATACGGCGATCGATCGCGCGCTCATTCTGGCCCCTTCAGCGCTCCGCGAAGAAATGCCGTCCACCATCGCGACCTGGCGTGCTAACCGGCAGTTAAGCGCACTGCTATTCAGATCACATCAGAGTACCGTTTTAGGAATAGCAGACGGAGGCGTGAGGCTGCGCCCAACTGAAGGCAGAGGCCGACTGCGAATAGTCAGTCCGATTATCGGCGCGTTATCCGCTCCGCTTTCACACTGCCTCAAAATCAGCGATGCGGTATTTCAGTGAAGCTCTGGCCTCGAGACTTGTTTGCTCCAGCCGTCGCGGTTGTGGTCGTCGCGGTCGCAGTGCTCGTGGGCGCTCTTTTCTTTGTCACCAGCTCAGCGGACACCTCGGCGCGCAATCATGAAGAGGCGGTTGTCGCCAACGGCATGAACGTGCGCATGTCGGACATCGCTGTGATCGCCTGGTCCCAAGTCGATGCGCCAGACGCCGCGTCGCATCTGGGAGCCCGCGCCGATCTCGACTGGGTGCATACGCACATCGGCGCGCCGCTCGCGCACCATGGGTTCGAAGTCATTGTTGCGCTGAATGAAAGCGACGGGCCGATCTACATGTGGAGTCATGGCGAGCGCGCTGCGCTCGGGCGGTATTCAGGCTTCGGCCTCAGCGCTGCGGGGCTTGTCGCGCTGGTCCGCCAGATCGAAGGCGGCCGCTTCGGCGCGGCGGCCGACGAATTTGCCGCGCCCATCCAGGCGAGCGCCGTCGCGGTCATAGACGGACTGACTTATGTGCTCACCGTAAGCGTTTTGGCGCCCGCGCGCCCGCTGGCGACAGCGCAAGGGCCGATCGTGATCACTGCGGAAGAGATCGACGAGGACTTTCTCTATGTCCTCAACGACCGGTTCTTGCTTGACGATCTGCGGCTCCACACCAGTGCCGATAGCACCGCCGATGACGGCCTCGCCCGCGTCGCGCTGCCAGATGCGCAAGGGACGGCGGTGGCGCATCTGGAATGGTCGCCAAAGAGGCCCGGGGCAGAATTGTTACGCAGTGCGCTGCCGCCGGTCGGCGCCTTGATCGCCGCGCTGAGCATACTGGGCTGGACGATATACAGCCGCGGCAAACACGCGGCGCGCCTGCTTATTGCAGGCAAAGCCCACGCGACGCACCTTGCTTATCATGACGCCCTGACCGGTCTGCCCAACCGCTTATTGCTTGCGGACCGACTGGGCCGCGCGGTGGAAGACCTCCGCCGTCGCAACACGCCGTTCGCCGTGCATTGCATCGACCTCGACCGATTCAAAGCGGTCAATGACACATTCGGACACCAAGCCGGCGACGAGGTCATTCAGCTGGCCGCAAAACGCATCAGCGATGCGTGCCGGCAACTGGACACGATCGCCCGTCTTGGCGGCGACGAGTTCGCCGTCGTTCAGATCGGCGCCACGCTCGACGGCGCGGCGAGGCTCGCCGAACGGTTGGTTGCGGCTCTGGCGGAGCCGATGGATTTGTCGTTCGGGCGTGTTTTTACTGGCGGCAGCGTCGGCGTAACGCTGCTCAACGAAACTGCGGTCGAGCCGCAGGAGTGCCTGCGCCAAGGCGACCTCGCACTTTATCAAGCCAAGGAGACCGGCCGCGGCGCGTATTGCTTCTTCGCGCCTGAAATGGATGCGGCCATTCGCTTCCGCAAAGAACTTGAAGCCGACCTTCGCGAGGCGATTGCGCTCGATCAATTCTATCTTGCCTATCAGCCGCAGGTCGATGGGCGCGGAAAGATCATCGGTGTGGAGGCGCTGTTGCGCTGGACCCATCCTTTACGCCACTCGCTTTCGCCGACTGTGTTCATACCTGTCGCCGAAGAAGTGGGCCTGATTGACGCAATTGGGTTCTTCACGCTGCGGCGCGCATTCGAGGACAGCCGGCGCTGGCCCGGCCTAAAGGTCGCGATCAACATCTCCCCGGTCCAACTACGCAGCAAGGACTTCGCTCAAACCCTCAGCGCGCTGGTGGCGGAGACCGCCGTCGACCCCACCGGGTTTGAACTCGAGATTACCGAAAGGGTGCTCCTCGGCGAAGATCCGCAGACGCATGAGACCTTGCGTCACATTCACGAGCTCGGGTTCAGGTTGGCGCTTGATGATTTCGGAACGGGTTATTCCAGCTTGAGCTATTTGCACCGCTACCCGATCGATAAGATCAAGATCGACCGATCCTTCGTGACCAATCTCGGTGTCGACAAGGAAGCGGATGCAATCGTCGCGGCCATGGTCAAGCTCGCGCGAGCGCTCAATCTAACGGTGATCGCGGAAGGCGTCGAAACCGATGATCAACGCCTGCGCCTGGTCCTAGCCGGCTGCTCGGACGTGCAAGGCTTCTTGTTTGGGCGGCCCTCTTCGGTCGAAACCATCGACGAACTGGTTTTCGCCGAGGGAGCAACCAAACGGGTCGCCACCCTCTGATCACTTGCGAGACCCAAGGCGCATTCCGCTGACCTCGCACGATGCCACTTATCGATAGCGCGGCGGTGTGACATCGCGATGACGAGACCTGCTATCTGCGGCCTTCGATCGGTGGTTCGGCGTCAGCCGCGGCGGCGAAGGCTTTGGGGGTCAGGCCGGTTTCTTTTTTGAACGCCTTGTAAAAGGTTGATTTGGAATTGAAGCCGACCTCCATCGCGATCACGAGAATGGATCGCTCTTGGGCCACGATCATCGGTTTGGCGGCCTCAATGCGCCAGCGGGCGACATAATCGAAAAAGGTCGAGCCCATGCGCTCGTTGAGCGCTTGAGACACAAGATTAGGCGGCCCGGCGACGTGACAGGCGAGTTTCTGAAGCGACAGGTTCGGATCGAGAAACAAGCGGTCTTCCCGCATCGCCGCCTCGATGCGTGTGGCGAGACGCTTGGCCAAATCTTCCGAGAGTGCCGAGCGTGCGTATTTCTCCGCCGGCGCATCCATCTCGGCGTCATTTTCTTCGGCGTCGGCAGCGGCCTTGATCGGCGCCGCCGCGAACATGAAGAGGAGAACAGCCGCCGCCAAGGCGAGCACCCATTCGCCCCGGAAGAGCAGCCCAGGGCCGAAATTGTCACTAAGGAGCGTCGCCGCCACAGCCGCCCAGAGGATTGCGAGAAACGCCATCAGCCATTCGATCCAGCGCAGCTCGCGCGTGGCGACGTTTGAGTAGCGGTCCCGCAGTTTTGCGCGAAACGCGTTTAGGCGGCGCAGGATTGTGACGACGTAGCCCAGCGAGGCGGGGATCCAGGCGGCGATGAGCACGAAGGTCGCCACCGCGAGGATCAACGGAAGAAGGCCGGACGGCAGCTGTCCCTCGATGAACATGGTCTGACGCTGCGCGCCTGGCAGCAACCAATAGCCGAGCATGACGAGGCATCCGGCCAGCGGGACAAGCACGTGGTAGCGCGGTGGCGCGGTCAAGTTCGGCTCGGTCAACTCCCCGACATACGTATAAACGGCCGGCGGCAGTGCGAGCAGCATGGGCAGTGTCGCCGGCAAGTAGAATGCGTAGAAGCCCGGCAAAAAGACGATGATGAGCGGAATCGCGGCGAGCCCCGCCAGCAGCGCATAGACAACCAAGAGGCTCCGGTGTGCGACCGGCGCCTCGGCCCCCCGCAGCGTCGACAGGGCGCCCGTGGCGGCGATGCCGAGAACCGCCGCGGAAAGCACCGTCATGCCCATGTCCTGCATCGCGCCTCGCTGACGATCCCGATCCAACCCCCCGGTTAGCGGCGAGACTCTCCGAAGTCAGCCAAAACCGGTTCGCGCCGTCACGCGCGGACGACACGTGCAGGATTTAACTGGAATTTTGCCAGCAATCGGCGCGCGAGGGGCGCGGGCTGTCGAACGGATTGTGGCAATTGCAGAGCATTCTTGGCCTCGTCACGCCGCTTCATGTCGGGCTCGGCGCCGCAGCGATTGCGGCGGGGGCGGCGGCGTTGGCGGCCGCGAAAGGGCGCCCGCTTCATGTGAGCGCCGGCCGCGTGTTCGCCGTCACCATGGGTGGCTCGGCGGCGCTGGGCGCGCTGCTGGGGCTGACCAATGCCGAAAGCTTTTACATCACCTTCCCCGCCGGCGTCCTCGCACTCACCCTGATCCTGAGCGGATGGTTGTCTGCGCGCATCCGAAACGGCCGTCTCTCCCCAGTGATGATGGCGATCGGGATGGTGAATGCAGCCAACGCGGCGGGTCTGATCGTCGCTGGATCGCAGGCGCAAGCGTCCCCGGACGGCCTGCTCTTCGGCTTCGCCGCGGAGGATTACTACTTCCTGGCTGGCATGGCCGGCGTTGCGGCGGCGGGGGACCTGAGCCTCCTCTTTCGCAAGACGCTCTCGCCGCGCCACCGTATCGCGCGGCACTTGTGGCGCATGGGACTTGGCTTCTTCATTGCGGCGGGCTCTGCGTTCACGGGCCCAGGCGCCAGCGCCTTTCCGGACGTCGTCCGCCAATCCGGCGTGCTCGCCGTGCCCGAACTGGTGATCGCCGCGCTGATCGTGTTCTGGCTCGCCCATACTTTGCTTAAGCGCGGCCCGCAGACCACGCGGAGCGCGTCATGACCGAACCAGCGATTGTCAGCGCAGTCCATTTTGTCGTCGGCTGCACCGCTGTGGCGACCGGGTTTGGCGCATTGGCCTTGCGAAAAGGGGCCACGCCCCACCGAGCGACGGGCGCGGTCTTCCTCATCGCCATGACGCTCTTGACCGCGAGCGGCCTTTGGATGTCGCTCAGCCGAGGCATTCTGTTCACGGTGTTTCTTTCGGGGATCGCGTTCCACGCCTTTTTCACCGGGTGGGGCGCAGCCGCGCTCGGGCGGCCGATCGGAAGACTTGTCACGCGCGCCTCGCCTTACGTCTCCGGCGCGATCGCCATCGGCGCGCTGGTTGGCGGCGCGATCGCGGCGCATGCACCCGGCGGCGTCCTCAACGATTTGCCGCCCGCGGCCTTCTTTGTCGTCGCCATCGTCGCCGTGATCATTTGCGTGAGCGACATCATTTTCGCCAACGCCGCCTCGCCCAGCGAACAGCGACGTGTCACGCGACATGCTTGGCGGTTGGGATTTTCGTTGTTTCTTGCGACTGGGATCTTCTTTTTCGGCAACAATCATGTCTTGCCGGCTGAATTGAGAACGCCGCCCTTGCTCTCGGCGCCAGTCGTCGCGGTCGTCGTATGGACGTTCTACCATTCCCTGAGAGCGCGCTTCGCGCGCGAAGTAACGTTCGGCGACATCGGCCCTGAACAAGTCGTGAGCGCTAAGCGGGCTGCAGGGAGCGTCCCTTCCAACTTCCGCTTCGGACGGCGGTTTCAAAAACAGACTAGATGAACCCCGGGCATGGCGGGCGGAGGTATTGTGCTGGTCGTGCCCGGCGGGCACGCGCCCCGTACAGCGAGGCGCGTGCCGCGTTGTGTTTAGCGCGACGCCAAGCTGACGGCAGCGTTCGGCTCACGCTGGGCGTAAACGCGCTGCGGCGCGGCGCGATTGAGCTCGCTCAGCGCGGTGCGGCTGAAGTCTCGCATGCAGGCGCGCTGCTGGGGCCGCACTGCCAATCTGGCGCGCCCGGTGTTGCACACATCGCGCGCGGCCCCTTCAATGCGCTCGAACATTTCGTCGGCTCCAGCTTGTGTCATCAGATCGAGATCGCCATAGACGATGCGAACCTGATAGCGCTCTTGCGCGGCGGCCGGCGCCGCGAGCACTGCGAGAGCGAGTGCGGTCATAATGCCAATGCGGTGCATGGGTGATCTCCTAGACTTTGCGTCGCGGGGAGGTGCGACGCCGAGGGAGCTATGCGCGTTCGGCGTCAGCCACATGAATGTCAGGCGCGCAAAACCGCAGAGCTCTTGCGCAGACAAGATCGCAGTCGGCGATTGTAAGTGTCGCAAAGGCTGGGTCTCCGAGTCGCGGACAGCGTTTCCGAAGCCGGTCCTGGCGCGGCAGGCTGGCCACGCTTCACGCCTCACTGACGAACCGCTTTTCCTTGTCCGCGACCCGCTGCTAGTGACGATCGCATGACGCCGGAGAGCATTCTTCGTGAGAGGCGCGCACTGTCGCTCGTATGCTGGCACCCCGGGTGCGCCGCGGAGACCAGCATCGACGTCCGCTTCTTTGCCGCCCGTCATGGCTTGCAAATGACGCTCAACGATCTGAGGACGCATCTGGTTTGTACCGGCTGCGGGTCTCGGGCCTTTTCGCTGCTAACAACAAGTAGCCGGGAACGTGGTTCGTGCCGATGAGCTAGCGGGAGCCACGAGGCCTGCATAGCGCAAAGGGTGGACGGATCGAACTTGAAGGGCGCGTAACTGATGATCGAAGTTTTGGCGGCTTTGGCGACCGTGGTGCTTGGGCTGTTCGCCGGCAGCCTGCTTACTGAAGCGCTACTGCTTGTCCCTTATTTCCGCTCTTGCCTTCATTGGCGGGCGCGCCGGCGCAGGGCGTTTGGCGATGAAGTCGCGGCCGTGGCTCAAGATAGTCTCTGGGCCGCGGTCATTGAGATAGGCCTGCTCCTTTGCACCGAGCTTAAAGCGCTTGCGGAACGCCGAACGCTCCATAGGTCCAAAAACGTCGTCGAGATCACGCATCGCCGAACTATGGGGTGTTAGTGGTTTCGCGCTCACATAGCCTTCAAGATGCGGCGCGCCGCTTGCGAGAAACGCTCGGGCGCAACGGCGTCCCCGGTGAGTGCAGCCACTAGATCGGCGCAACCCGACGGCAACGGATCAGGGCAATTCCAAACCGCAAGCGCGGCCGATTTAAGCTGGGCCGCATCGCCTGCGCGATTGACGTAGGCGCCCAGACTTTGGACAAAGGCGTCCAGCGCTTGCGGCGGACAAGCGGGCCTGGACCAGCCCTGCCGCGGTGAAGTTTTTGCACGACGCATGGGCTATCCAACGAGCGCTTCGATGTCACGTTCCCCGGGCGTGTCGTTCGTCCTCAAGACTAACACATGATAGTTTCCGCGGCTTCCACACGAAAGCTGGCGCGAGCCCGCCAGCGCGCACCTCGAAGAGATCGAAGGGGAACTAAGAAAGAGCGCGGGTTTCCTCGGTGATGATCTCGCCTTCATCGTCAACGATGCGAAAGCCGGCAGCGTCGGGAAAGTGCTTGAAGCCTTCCAGCGCGACCGCCAAAGCGCCAACCAAGTCCGCGCGGAGCGAATTGAGCTTCCAACATTCAGACTCCGGGTCTGAAAGGTTACGGAGGTAATGCACCATAAGACTCATTGGACGCCTATCGTAGACCGGGAACATGTTGCCCGCCTGCCCCCAGACTTCCATCCTTAGGTCAGAACGGAAGCAACCACGGTAAGTAGATTGCAGTGATCGCAAGCCAAGCTGCGGCCCAGCCCGCCAACAAGGTGATAAGGACGAACCTGTCACGCTCAGCCACGGGCCGCATACCGACAACCTCGTCCAGCAACAACGAACTCTCTATCGCGCGCACGTGACAACGCCATGACGGGACATGCGCGAGCTGGCGCGCTCAGCGCGACCCGGGCACACTTCCCGCCAATGCCGCTGGTCCTCACCAAACCGCGATGTTCAATACGACGGCGCGCGCCGCCGCCGCAGCCCGATGGAGAGACGCAGAAGCGCTCACGTAAGACAGATCTAAAGAACGAGTTGTCGAGAGACGGATCGCTTCGGGCGGTCTTTGGGTCAACAATTCTGGAGCCGAATGAAGCGCTTCGGGAGTCCCTTAGGGCTTTCGGGACTCGCGCTTTCGCGACATCACTCGCTGCTAATGCGCCATTTCTTCTTGGTCCAGCCTGGGCGTTGATCGCCGACGCGATTTCCGGCCGGTAGGCTCTTCGGATGTCTGGAGTGCGCCGGCTAACGCTACGCCCACCTTGCCGGCCGCCTGACGAACCTCTCCCACGACGCCGCTCAGCTGCGGGCTCAGAAGCGCTTCGCGGCCAAGTTCTACAAGAGCGACGCCGATAATGGCGCCTCCGAGCGGCGTATCGGCGTATCGGCGCAGCACCTTCGGAATTTTGGCGCCTGCGATGCGCTTTGGAAGGCTGTCCACTTTGCGCTTTTTGGCCATGGGATTCTTCTCTTGATGGGAGACAAAGCACGATGGGCGGTCATGTTCCCAAATGAGTGCAGCTGTCGGCATCTTCCTCTGAAGAGCCAACCTTTGCTGGTCATGACCACTCTCTTGACACGGCGGACCGTTGTCCTGCGTACGAAAGGTCATTGGGGGAGCGTAGCCCTGGTGTGGCTGGAGGCAATGACCGCTTGGGGCCATCGACACGCCATTCCGCAACGTGTCGAACGGCTGGCGCGCTCCAATCCGCCCAGTGACGCCCTGCTCGCCAGATCGGCGCGACTTCGCCGGAAGTTGTCGTTCGAAATCACACGGCCTTGAGCTTTCGAAGCTCAGCCGCCCGCGCTCATCAGCAAGCGATGGATCGTCAGCACGCTGGGGGGCGCGTTCGGATCGCCTGGTTGCCATGACACTGAATGACCCCCAGCGGTCAACGAGCACGTCATGTTCGCGGGCTCGGCATAGTTGATGTTGGCGAAGCCTGCCGTTTGAAGATGCCGGTGAATGTCGGCGAAGAACGTGTCATCAGGGCCCAAGTCAGTCTCTGTTCGCGCGGCGCTGGCCGTCGGCTTCCGCCAACGTATGACGTGGTGGTCGGACCTGAGAGTGACGCCGCCGCCACCCCCGGTGACGCCACCGCCGCAAGAGGCAGTTACGTCGCCTTCTTCGGTCGGCGCGTGGCTACTAAGGTCGCTGGTTTGTGAAGTTGCGGCGGGCGCCGTGCTCGCCTTAGGCGCACCGTCACTAGGCTGCCCGCAAGATACGACAACGAGGCAAGTCGCTAGAAACGTGTTTCGAATGACCGACATCGCGAGCTCCTTGGCCAAAAGCTTGAGCCCATTCGAATGTCTGTTTCAAACACAATCGCTCTTTCGCGCCCGCAGTTGCTGAACGGGTAACTCTTGCCGATTCCAGAGCTGACGTGCATGGCCTATTGGCAGGTAAACGAGCCCGTGATCTGGACCCGCCCTCCCCCTAGAACGGTCGCAGTTCCAGCAAATGTACCTCCAGCCGCCGACACCTCGCCTGTGTTCTGCGCGAGCACATAGGAGCGACCGCCGAGATTGGCTGAGAGCACCGCGTTCGTGAATGGTCCGTCCTGAACTTGGCTGACCATGCCGACATAATCCGGGGGCGGGCGCGTATCGCTGGGGGACAAAAGGGCGCCGGCGTTCAGCGTGTACAAAGTCCTGCTGATCGAGCACGAGCCGCCACGCAGGACGTGCTGAGCGTCGGCGACCGTCACCGTGACCGTCGCTGTCCCATCGCAAAACGCGTTCAAGACGCCTGGCGCGCCGGCGGTGAAGGGACCGCATGTGTTATCGGATAGCGTGGCCGATGGGGCGACGCCTGACGGATTGCGCTGCGCTTCCTCGCTTCCGCAGGCGACTAAAGCCAGCACAAACATCCCAACGCAGAACGAACGAACAGCGCGCATCGCGTAACCTCCTGATCGAGACACACTAGTCTTTTCCTCGCCGCATGGCACGTCTCATGGCCACACCTTACTCGGTCGTCTCTGCGCTAGCCCCATACAGCGCCTACGCTTCAGCCGATCACGACAATCATCAATAAACGGATACACGCTGCTTCTCGGCTACCGATACTCGCGTGCTGACGGCGAACGTCGGCTTGGGGGTCTGCCGCGAGTGAGCAGCGGCGGGCTTCACCTCCGTGTTGCGCTAGATGAAGGGCGCCGCGACGGCGCCACTACTGAGATGTGGTTTTGCACCCGGAGTCTTTGTTCGGCGTCGCTAATGACCCGCCGCGCTTGTTCGTTCGGAACGATCTGATCGCCCTCCTGTGGCGAGGCGGCAGGTTCAGTGGACCTAACCCAGCCCTCGTTCGATCCGGCGATATCGAGATTGAACCTACCCGGGACATGTCTGCGTTCGTCCATCTGAGAATGGCTTGGTGCATTGGGGGACTGCCCGGTTTGCGCTGCTACGAGGTCAGCGGACAATGAAACCAAAACCAAGGTAGCGAAAGCAACCGCGCAGCGGGCGGTCATAGCCACAATGCGCCGTTCGAGCTGTTCGTGCATCTCCGACTCCACAGTCCGGTCATTGTCGACCCGATAGGTCTAAGGTAATCGCGCTTTCGCACTGCTGCCGTGACAGAAGTCACGATGCGTAAGCAGTGGTCGTCGGACGCCGCATGGTGATTCTCCGCGACCAGCTAAGCCGCTCTACTCGCGACATTGATCATGATGCAGCAGAGACAGGCGCACCATCGCCGAACGCGGTCATTGCTCAGCCATTAAGGCCAACAGCGCATCGGCTTCGATTTCAGCGGCGCTCAGATTGTTGTCGGCGAGCGCGGCGTCGAGCGCATCGATATGAGGCTGCGCCCGCGCTTGCCCGTTGTGGCGTCCGACCCACGCGGGAAGCTCGGCGTGTATGCGGCGAATTTTGGCAGGAAGTCTCTCCATAATGTTGGCGATGACCGGCCCTTCGACGAGCGCTTCCCCACTTAGGAACTTGCGATAGGCCGCGATGGCGTCAGGGCTCTCCGCCGCTCGACGAAATCCATTGTCGGCAGGGCCGACGCCCCAGCCGAAAACGTTGACCAGGACAGCCCCATGATTGAACAGACGCGCGAGATACGTCTCCATGCTCATGCCAGACCCTGTGGGAGCCCCGCCCAAAGCGATGTTGGCACCTTCAGCCGAAGCCCAAGGGCCATGGCCCGCGCGGGCCGTCTGATCGTAGATTTCTTCAAACATGCCCGGCTGCGGATAAGTCGAGAAACCCGCCCGGCGTCCCTCACCGAAAGCCGTTTCCGCTGGCGAGAAATTGGTGCGCGCCAGGTAGCTCTCGCCGCCCTCCGCCGGCTCAAACTGCCGCCGCGGCATGAACGCCACGTGGGAATATATGCGCGATGATGGTACGCCTGCTGAAGCGATTGCCTCAGACCAGATAGTGATGAAGCGAGCAATTGCGTCCACACGCGCTTGGTCCATTGCGTCGCTTGAAGCGTCGCGCCGAACGCCGAGATTGGCGAGCACGCAATAGCCGAGCGCGCGCCCCGTTTCCAAGTCGCGACCGATCTGGGTCTCCCAACCCACGATCATGCCCGCGAACAAATCCTCGCGACCCGCGAGCCGCAAGCGCTCGAGACCATCGCGCAGCGCGCCGCCAATGACCTGGGCGCCGACACGCCGGACCTCGGCCTCCACGGCAGGGCTGTTGATGCACATTTGCGGCGGCGCGCGAGATGGTTCGGCGCCCCAGTCCAGTCGGCGACCTGTTGAAGGGGGGCCGTCCCAATCGGCGCGCTCGACGTTGTCGGGGTTATCGAAGAGACTGCGACGACGGCTCCAAAACATGGAATCATCGAGGTGAAATCCGACCGCGACGTCGCGTGCAAGCGCAATGTCGAAGGCTGTGCTGATAAGGGCTGCGATCTGCGCGTCGGTTTGATCAAGGGCAAGCGGTCCGAAGACCAAGGCGAGCCTGCGCTCAGCATCGCCGGTCAATCCTATGCGATCGATGAGGTTGGCGGCGAACGCATCTAAGTCTAAGCCAGAAGGCGGCGCGCCGAGCGACGGTGACCCGTCGATAGGCACATGCGTATTGGGCGATCCCGTGAATACCTGAAATGCCAGATATTGGGTTTCAGAACCTGTGACTGCGTGTGAGGCGACCCGCTCTGGCGAACAGGTGGCCGCAAACACGAGGGCGAAAAAGAGGAAGACGGCGCGCACCTGGTTCACCTTCGTACCTCGCATGGGCGCACGGTCGCCCTAGACCTTGTGATGCCGGCAACGTGGGCTTTGGATGCCTCCAGCGCCACACCCTCCGATGACTGCATCGGGCCAGACCCGCGCCAACCACGAATTTCTTCGAGTGACCGGCGCGCTCCAAACCGGCCGATCGCGCTGCCCCACAATTCGGCGCGCTATCGCCGAACACGGACATTGCGAACCCGAGCGTTCCGCGCAAACTCAGGCCCGCGAGGGACCGGATGGGCAAGATCGAAAAGCGAGACCTGGGCGAGGACGGGCGAACCTACATTCGCGTGCACCTTGGGGAGATCAACGTCTTTTGCACAGCGCTCCTGGCAACCTTCAATTCCGCACCGGGCAAAGTGTTTACGTTCGCTCCCGTCGATACCCCGGCAGAGCGATTGTTGGAATTTGAGCACGGCGGACTGCTGCCTGAGAACTTGTCGGGTGCCGGTGCCGTCACTTTGCCCGATGGCAGCACGCTGGTTCCGGTCGTCTCGCTGATCGATGAACAGACCAAGCTTATCAAGGAAACGATGGAAGGCGCGCGCGCGGCCTTTTGCATCGTGGACGACTTCAATCCCCGTTGGAGCGATCAAGCTCCGTACCTCGGGTCGAACGCCTTTGGCGTTGGCGAAGAGGTCTACCACCTGCTGACTAACGACCATGCCGAAGATGATTTCCGCGCCGCCGTGTCTAACGGCAACACGATCTGGCATGGCGTCGCCGCTGTGTGTCGTATTGCGCCGAAGCTGAGTGACGCCCGAGAATCGACGCCTTCCGACCTTCAGGAAAGCGCGGCGTCCGCGCTGCTGATCACTTGCACTGCCTACGATGGCGAGGGCTTCGTTGTATGGCAGCGGACAACCGCTTAGGGCCAGGGACGCTCAAGCCGCCATTTTCTTACGAATGGCTGATCCGATCCAATCCCGTCGCCGGTAATGCTGCGTACACTTCGGCACGCCATCGCCGGAGACCGTCAGTCGCGAGAAGCTCTTTAGGCTCCAGACGGCGCACCAGATGCCACTTACGAGTATCAGGTTCATCAATTGACAACCGATCCGCGACTTCGCGCGGTCGCGCCCGAAGCGCGGGCCACGGGCCGGCGCCGCTTCAGCCGATGATCGCCCGCGCAAGCGAAAGGCCCGACGCCCACGCCGCGTCGACCCGCGCTCCCACCAGCCAATCACCGCACAATCCCAGCCTCTGCCCCGGGTCCCAATAATGGGGTCCAGGCGCAGGCGCATCGACCAATGCGTAACGCCAACGATGCGCGCTTTGATAGAGTGACGCGAGTGGCTGGCCCAAACGCTTGGCAAGGCGCGCGCCGAGCTCAGCTATGACCGTTGCGCCATCGGCTTCAAGCCGCGCCGCCGACCAATCAGCGCGGGCATGAACCACAATACAATCATCGACGTCAGATGATTTGGTTTGCTGTCGCTCTGCACGGCTCGCGATCCAGGCTAAGGCTTCATCGTCATCGACCGGTCCAGACGCCAATCCTCTCGTCGTAGATCTCGGCAACACAAAGAGCCCAGCCCAGCACGGGCGCATGATCGCTTGATCGGCCACTGACGCCGCTGCCGGCGACACGGCGCGCAGCAACTCCGCCGCCTGTGGCGCCGGCGCGCTCACAATCACCGTTCCGAGCGGCTCACTCCAGGCCCGCGCACTGCCCTCCTCAATCAAGAGCCGCCAGCTTTGCGCTCCACCTGCAAGGGCGACCACGCGCGCCTGTGTCCTCACGTGCAGACCATCGGCCATTGCCCGCGCGATCGCACTCATCGACGGCGCTCCTATGAAAGCTGGATCGTCAGCGCTCTGAAGCCCGCGGCGCTGCCAACGAAGCGCTGTCCCCGACGCAACAAGACCTTCCAGCAGCGCCCGCAACTGGGGGTCGCGGGCGCGAATGAACTGTGCGCCGTGGTCGAACAACCATTGCTTTTGCACATCGCCGTCATCAGTCGCGGCAACACGGCGCGTCGCCAAGCGTCCGCCCGGAGATCTGCCTTTGTCGAATAACCGTACCTCAAACTGAGCCTGCTTAAGGTTTCTAGCCGCGGCCAACCCGGCCACACCCGCACCAATGATGGCGATTTTCCGATGCATGCATCTCGGTACGAACTAAAGACAGAGTTGGACCCCCGCCCTGGTCAAACCACGGTCTGGTATGATGGTTCGTGTCCGCTTTGCCGGCGCGAAATCGCCCTCTTGCGCCGCCTCAACACCGAAGACGAAGTACGCTTCTGCAACCTTGATGAGGCGCTTGATAGTACGCTGCCGGCGCCGCGTGCGCACTTGCTCGCGCGCTTTCACGTGCAGGGACCCGATGCGAAGCTGATCGCGGGCGCTGCCGGCTTCGTTGAGATGTGGCGCGCGCTTCCCTTACTTCGCCCGCTCGCCGCTGTCGCCGGAAACCGATTTCTACTCGCGCTTCTTGAGCGGTTCTATCTCGTCTTCCTGAGCTTGCGTCCTCTGCTGCAGCGGCTGATGTTTTGGCTTGAGTCGCGCCACTCCAAAGCGCCCGCCGCCGCGCGCCGCCAAAGCGCGCCATGACAGCGACACGCACTCTCGCCCACGGGCTCGGCGTACTCGGTCTGATACCCTTCGTCGCCCTGGCCGTATTGATCGCCGCAGCGCCAACAGAGACGCCATTGTTGTCGCGTGCGCTGCTCTATTATGGCGCCACCATCCTCGCGTTCCTGGGCGGCGTCTATTGGGGTTTGGCGCTACGGGCAGACGAAAGCGTCTACCCGGCATTCTTGGCGCTGGCCGTCGTCCCGCAACTCATTGGCTTCGGCGCACTGCTCCTGCCGACGCCGTGGGCGCATGTGCTTTTGGCGGCAGCTCTAGTCGGCGTGCTCGTGATCGATGTCGCCTACTGGCGAACGAGCCTTATGCCGCGCTGGCTTTTGTCTTTGCGGGTCATGCTCTCGCTTGTGGCCGCGATCTCAATGTTTGTGGCTGCAGCGGCTTTGAGAGTCCCGAATTAGCGCCAACCGCCCAACCTTCGCGCCAGCCGCAGGCACGTCTCAACAGTCGAGTCAGACTTAGGTTTCCGTGCGTGTGACGATGGCGCCGCTTGCCGCCAACTCGTCCAATAGCGCGAGCGTCGCTCGTCCTGGCGAGTGCGACGGCGCCAGTTTCGCGCGCGTGAAATACTTCAGCAACAAGCCAGGATTGACTTTAGCCAAATCAACCTGCCCCATTGACCAGGCGCTAAACTTTCGCTCACTGATCTCCTCGAACGACAGCAAGCGCACATGCTTATGCCGGTCGTCGCGCACGATGGCGTTATAGAGTTCACACACTTCGTCTCGTCCGCCCTCGAGCAGTTGAATGAAGTCTTCGCCGGACACGCACAACATACCGGTGACGCCGCTCGCTGGGTTATGGCGGCGCGATTGAGCGAGAATGTCGTCGAGCATACTCTCGCGTTTGGCGTCTACAGCTTGGCTACAATAGAGCAATCGTACCAACATCGATGTTCAATCCTTCAAACTAATCAAAGAGAGGAACTCGCGCCGAAGCGTCGGGTCCTTTAAAAATACGCCGCGCATGACGCTATTGATCATCTTGGTCTCATTATCTTTAACCCCGCGCCAATGCATGCAATAATGGTCAGCTTGCATGACGACGGCCAAACCGTCAGGGCGGACCTTGTCGTTCAACAATTCCGCAAGCTGAGCGATCGCCTCTTCCTGGATCTGCGGGCGCGACATCACCCAATCGGTAAGCCGCGCGTATTTCGACAGTCCGATCAAATTGGAATGTTGGTTCGGCATGACGCCAATCCAGACCCGGCCCATGATCGGGCAGAAATGGTGCGAACACGCACTGCGTATCGTGATCGGTCCGACAATCATGAGCTCGTTTAGAGCTTCGACGTTGGGAAATTCGGTTACCTCAGGCGCTGGTGCGTAGCGGCCCTTGAACACTTCCCTCAAATACATTTTCGCCACGCGACGTGCGGTCTCGTGCGTGTTGTGGTCACTGTCCGTGTCGATGACGAGGCTCGTCAAGAGCGACTTGAACTTGTCTTCGACTTCGGCCTGCAGCGCGTCCAACTCACCAGGTTCGACCAGATCGGCAATGCTGTCATTGGCATGGAAGCGACGCTTGGCGCTGACCAAGCGATGTCGAATACGTTCGGATACGGGTCCTGTTTCCGCAGGCTTGCCGCTCGGGGCTTTACTCATCTGCCGACTTGGCCTCCACAGGTTCGCCCGAAGGTTTGATCACGCTTCCGCGCCGTGTCCGACTTCTCACTAACACTTAACTCGACCATTCGGGGCCACATCTCAAACACGTCAACTCCAAGCAGCGCGTTGATGCAGCCCTTTGCTGGAAATGGCTTGGGTTTTCGCAGCACATTACAGAGACGCGTCACAACGTGGAGACCCCGACCGAGGGGGGAGTGCCGGGGTCTCCTGGGCGGCGCTCGCTGGGCATGCGAAATTACGGTCGAGGCTGCAGCGAAGATCATCAATATCGAAACCAAACTGTGCCGGACCGCTGTTGGCGGCGGCGTGGGTCGCGCTCATTGCGCCGGAGCTTCGCCAATGGCGCGCGCGCAGGCGGCAGCCATTCAATTCACACAGCAAAGCGCTACCCCGCATGAGCGGGGTAGCGCGCTGACAAGTTCGCTATGTCAACTTAGCCCTGGGCGGGCATCAACACAGTGTCGATCACGTGGATGACGCCGTTTGACTGCATCAGGTCGGCGGTGCTGACCGTAGAACGACCACCAGCCGCATCGGTGATGATGACATTGGCGCCCGAGAGTGAGGCGGTAAGCGCTTGGCCTTGAACCGTCGTCAGCGTCGCAGTGCCACCGCCGGCATTGATCTGGGAGATGAGATCAGCTGCGCTCAAGCGACCAGCCACAACGTGATAGGTAAGAATTGAGCTGCTGCCGGTCTCGTGGACGCCTTCCTAAGCTAACGCCTCCTGTTCTTCGAATGCAATCGGGCTGAGATAGCCGATCGTCGAATGGCGTCGCCGTGGATTGTAGAAGCACTCGATATAATCGAACACATCGGCTTTGGCATCGTCGCGTGTCCGGTACGTCTTGCGCGCCGTCCGTTCGGTCTTGAGCGACGAGAAGAAGCTCTCCATCGCAGCGTTGTCCCAGCAATTGCCGGCGCGGCTCATCGAGCAGGCGACGCCATGCTCAGCCATCAGCCGCTGGAATTGCTCGCTGGTGTATTGCGATCCGCGATCGGAGTGATGCATTAGCGCGTTCGGTTTGCCACGCCGCCACAGCGCCATCGTCAGCGCCTCGGCGACCAGATCGGCAGTCATCGAAGCTTGCATCGACCAGCCGACGACGCGGCGCGAATAGAGATCGATCACGACCGCCACGTAGAGCCAACCTTCGGCGGTCCAGATGTAGGTGAAGTCGGCGGCCCATTTCTGATTGGGCGCGGTTGCTCCGAAACGGCGATCGAGGATGTTGGGCGCCAACGCGCCGATCATCCGCTCGCCCGTGTCGGACGGCAGCCGTCGGCGGCGCGGGCGGGCGCGAAGCGCCTGAGATCGCATCAAACGCTCAATCCGATGCAGACCGCACGAAAAGCCCTCGGCCAGAACATCGCGCCAGACACGACGGGCGCCGTAGGTGCGGTCGCTCTGCATGAAGCTCGCACGCACCGTCGCGCCGATTACTTCGTCGCTTCTGGCGCGATGGCTCGACGCTCGCGTCAACCACGCGAAGAAGCCGCTCCGCGACACACCGAGCGCGTCGCACATCCAAGCCACGGGCCAAATGCCCCGGTGCTTCGCAATGAAACCAAACATCACGCATGGTCCTTCGCGAAGTAGGCCGCGGCTTTTTTTAGAATGTCGCGTTCGGCTTTGAGCTTGATCACTTCACGGCGCAGCCGCTCGATCTCAGCTTGCTCGGGCTTCATCTGCCCCTGACCAGGAAACGCCTGTTTCGGGTCGGCCTCGAACTCCCTGGCCCACTGGCGCAGCAAATTCTCATGAACGTCCAAATCGCGAGATGCCTGTGCGACCGACACGCCTCGGTCTCTGATCAGTCGCACCGCTTCAAGCTTAAATTCCCGGGAATGTATCCGCCGCTTCTTCTGGGCCATGGCCCACCTCCGATCTCACTAAAACACCTTAACTCGGTGTCCGTGAAACCGGCAGCAGCTCAAATGCCTGCAAGCGTCGCCTGATTGGCTGGCTGCGTCAGCGTCGCAACCGTGCCTTCCGGCAACTTCGCGAACGCTGCGTCCGTCGGCGCAAACACCGTGAACGGCCCCGCACTCGACAAAGTGTCGACTAGGCCAGCCGCCTGGACCGCCGCCACCAAAGTGGTGAAATTTCCAGATGCAACCGCAGCTTCGACGATGTTGGTCTGGGTCGCTGCTTCAGGCACAGCACTTTCAAGGGCGGCTGTTTCGCTGGTCTCCGCCGGTGCGCACGCTACAAGCGACATTGACGTTGCGGCCAGAACGATCATCAGATTTCGGATCATAGTACTCTCCCTGTTGATTGAGCCGAAGTTACGGCCTCGTCGCTGAACTGAATCACCGCAGCGCCGTGCATCGCGCCTATGCTGTTTTGTCCGTCTGTTGACGTTGACCATGTTCTGTCTTTGAGGTTCGACCGCGCGCTCACCAAGAGCGAGCGTGTCAAGGGGCCAATGTGATCAGCGCCCAGCGCACACACTCACGCTTCCTTTTCATCGGCTTCTGGAAATCACCGCATGGTGCGCTTCAAGATTCTTAGACATGGTGTCGTGAACTGTGTGTTGGCTTTAAGTGAAACACTCACTCGTGCTCGCCATCACGGCGACGACCCGAAGAAGATCCAAACACTCCGGGAGTGACTGTCGCTGCGGTGTAAGTGGCAACCGTGATCGCTGCCGCGCCGATCAAGACGATGTGTCCAACAATGCTTGCCGCCACCACCGTGTAGCTTCCAAGCGCCACGCACGAGGCAACGGCCCACATCAACCCAAGCGCCTGAAGGACATAGTGTCTCGTCGAGATATCGGGGATGTGGCGGAGTGGACTCGCTTCAGCGTTAAAGATGTAGTTCCAGGCAAACACGATCAATCGTCTCATATGCATATGCGCATGACGTTGCGCCCCAATCTCTGACTGCGTGACCACATCGATCACAACTCGTTGGTTACGGTGCAAGCGACAGAAACCTACGCTCGATGTTACGGCTACGGGTCACCGTCGGATCAGAAGCGGCGCGGCCGGATGATTAGGCGCCGAAGTAGTTTCTTCGCTTTGCCTCGGCGCACGCACCCGATGGCCTAAGCGCTGATCCGTGGCGCGCTATTCCACGTAACAACCAACGTCGCAGCCCTGCCCTTGGGTTGGCAACCATCAGGAGCCCCTGGCGCTGCCCTTCCCACCACTCGCCAGGGTCTCCGCTTTTCAAAGAGTGAAATCGACTTCATGACGACAGTGCTGATAATGGGCGCCAGCAGCGGGATTGGGCTTGCGACAACCAGCTTGGCGCTCCAGCGCGGGCACTCGGTTGTCGCCTTTGCGAGATCAGCCGGTAGAATTCAAGCTCAGCACGACAAGCTCAGAACATTCGTGGGTGACGCGCGCAAGTCAGATGACGTGCGGCGCGCCATCAGCGGCGCTGACGTCGTCGTCCAAGCGCTCGGCGTTCCAGCAAACGCGCGCATGCTGACGGGTCCGATCGACTTGTTTTCGGCAGCTACCGCGACACTCCTACCGTTGATGAAAGAAGCAGGCGTTCGTCGATTATTAAGCGTGACGGGTTTTGGCGCCGGGGAAAGCAGATCTGCGATTAATTCACTGCAACGGCTCGGATTCGATCTGGTTTTTGGCCGCGCCTATGCCGACAAAGATATCCAGGAACAGTGGATCATCCAGAGCGGCCTCGACTGGACCATCGTTCGGCCGGGCGTCCTCACCAATGGTCGCGGGACGGGACGTTATCGAATCTTGACGCGACCACAGGATTGGAGAAACGGCCTTATCTCACGCTTGGATGTTTCGGACTTCATAGTCAGGCAGCTGACTGAAGACGCATATCTCCACCAAGCGCCTGTTCTTGTGAATTAGGAACAGGAATGAGTTCCGTTTCAGCCACAGCTAACGACGGGCCGGCGAACGGAACGGATCGATGACAAACCTCACAAGCCTGCCTGACGACTACCGCGCCTGGGTATTCGGCGCAGGCGGCGGGATCGGATCAGCGCTCGTCCGCCATTTGAGCGATGACCCGCGCTGCGCTGCAGTTTATGCCGGTGCGCGCGCGCCACTTGCCGGCGAAGGGAAGGTCACCCCCTTCACATTCGCGCTCGAAGACGAAGCCAGCATCGCGGCGTCGGTAGAAGCCGCGCTTGGCGCAGGCACGCCAGATCTTGTCTTGGTCACAACTGGCCTCCTTCACGCGCCGGATATGCCGCCGGAGAAAACGATGCGGTCCTTGAGCGGCGACATTCTGGCGCGCTCTTACGCCGTGAACGCGATCGGTCCAGCCCTCATCGCCAAGCATGTGTTGCCGCTTCTGCCGCGGGATCGGAAATCAGTGTTCGCCGCATTGTCGGCCCGCGTGAGTTCCTTGAGCGACAACCGCTCTGGCGGCTGGCACGCCTATCGCGCCTCGAAAGCCGCGCTCAATATGCTGATCCGCAACTGCGCGATCGAGCTAGCGGTCCGCAACAAGCAAGCCGTTTGCGTCACGCTGCATCCGGGCACGGTGGATACAGTGATGTCAGCCCCGTTTAAGGTTGGCGTGGCGCCGGAAAAACTGTTCACCCCGGCGCAAGCCGCCGCATATCTTCTGAAGGTGATTGACGGGTTGACGCCGTCACAATCGGGTTCGCTGATCGCATGGGATGGGCAGAACATTCCATTCTGAGATTTCACGCCAACGGCCCGGCATGTGTCCGAACAATTCCTCACGCGCTCCAAATCTCGCGACGATTTCTTGCGCCAGGTGAAGGCGCGCGCACACGCCGCACAGGTCTTTTTCGGAAGCCCCCTCTTATCGGGCTTGAACCCGTTCGCGTTCTTACGGGCCATCAGAAATCCAATTCCGTCTGCGCGGGTTGCCTTTGCGTTTTGCGCGACGCTCTATCGACAGCAGACCGACTTAGCGGCTGCGTTCCTTGAGCTGAATCGCGCGTGCGTCTTTGAAATAGACGTCGCCGCGGCGCACGCCGTGCGTCACTCCCCGCACGCGCCGCGGAGCGGCCTCATGATCGACGAGTCGCTCCGGTTAGGCTTTGCCTAACATCATCCCTTAGTTCGCCAACAAATCAAACGTCGGCGAGCGCAAACGCAACCCGCCCGATCATGCCCTGCGGCTTCAGACGACCCTCGGTGGCGAAGAGACAGATACATTCTTCATTGCCTTGGACTACCGGTTGGTGATTGAGATCGCTTTCGGCAGAGGCGAAATCACCCGCCGTGAACACGCCAAGTTCGTCGCGATATGCGCCTTTCAGAACGACACAGTATTCCGCGCCGGAGTGTTCGTGGCGCGCGGTTAGGCCACCTTTGCCAACCGACAAAACGTACACACGATTTTCGGACGCATGAGGCGTATCCACGGCCGCCACCCACACACCAGGCGCAACCCAACGTTTGGCCTCTAGCGGCAATCGCTCGAGCAACGGTCGTGCGTCCATTGCGTCGGGCTCAGACCGTGATTGATCCAGCCGCGCCAGCGTTTGCGCCAGCGCGCCCGACTCAAGTTGTGCTCGCGGCAAGTCAATAAGCGCCGCACCAGACGTCGCCTCAAACGCGCCGACACGATCGCGGCACTCGGCGCACGCCTCAATGTGCGCGCCGACCACGAGGCCGAAGCCCTGATCATGGGTTCCAGCGGCATAGGCGGCGAGAATGTCCGCCGAGGGGTGATGACGTGGCCTCACGAATATTGCTCCCAATGCGCGCGCAGCTTGATGAGCGCAAGCCGAAGCCGTGACTTCACTGTGCCGAGCGGCAAAGAAAGCCGTGTGGCAATTTCGGAATGCGGCCTGTCCTCGAAAAACGACAATCGCACCACCAGCCGCTGCTCTTCAGAAAGCACCGACAAGGCATCCGCGATGCGAGATTCGTCGACCATGCGCGCAGCAGCCGTGTCAGGGGCTTCTTCCTGGCTTTCCTCGACCGGCGGATTGACGCTTCGATAGGCAAGCTCAACTTTTTCTCGGCGCAACCGGTCGATCCAGGCGTTGCGGGCAATTACGAAGACCCATGTCGAAGGCTTCGCCCGGGTCGCGTCATAGGATGCTGCGCGACGCCAAACCGAAATCATCGCTTCCTGCGCCAAATCCTCTGCGGCGGCCCCGCCCGCTCCTAACCGCATGAGGTAGGACTTCACCTTCGGCGCGTAACGACCAAACAGCGCCGCAAACGCCACTCGGTCGCCTGCGCCAATGCGCGCGAGTAAGTCTTCATCACTGAGGTCCGCAAAGCTATCCATTGCGAGCAGCTTCTTGCGCCGTGGCGGCGCAACGACGCGCAGTCTTCTTTCGTCTAACGCAAGCACGCTCATGCATATTCATACGCAGATCCGAGCCAACCAGTTCACCTTGCCCGATTGGCGCGCCATCGTAACACATACAGAGCAAGCCGGACGCCAACCCAGCGAATACGCTAAGCAGTCGCGTCTTGTCCAATGACCTGCTGTCAGACCACGCCTGCTTCAGCGGCGTGCGGCTCACGCAAGTGTTTCAGCATGTACGGCGTATTGAGCGCGCCGAACGCCAACACGATCACCATGTTGCCGAGCTTCCAGTTGGCCCAAACTCCCTCGGCATCTTGCGCACCAAATGTCAGCCCAAACCACTCATAGACGCCCGCCGGCGCGACCGGAATTCCAGCCATCACCATGGGTGCCTCAAAGCCCGGCACAAACGTGCGCCATAAATACTCGTTCCACAGCGCCATTGCGATGAAGAAGCAGCCCCAGCGGATCGCCAGTGTGCGCCAAGCAAAGTCGGGCAGGTCAAAGACTCTTGCGAACAGCGACTTCCAGAGGTTGTCGGCTTCACGTAGATGAAAGCCCTCTCTTGCAACAGAATGCCGATCAGGCCGAAACCGCCAACAATCGCCGAAGACAGCACCATCATCTGCGAGACTGGTTCGCGGACGAGGAGTTGGCGCGCCAGGAAACCAAACATCAGCGTCAGCAGCACACCGGTCGCCCAGAAGAGCGCCGTGTCTTCGTTGATCAGTCCGCCAAACAAGTCGACGCGCCGGAAGACATTGTAGACCAGCACGAAGGCGATCACGGGCACGAAGTCGGCCCACAGTTGGTTCGCCTTGCCGGCTGCAGTCGCCAGGCCGTTTCTCGGTTTGCTGCTATCGATCATAAGCGCTCTTACGCGCACCCTAGTCGCCCGGTTTTGCGGCAGCTCCGACAAACGCCGCGGTCGATAGCAACCGGGAGAATCGCCCTTCTGAAGAGCATGCAAGTGGGCGTGTGATCTGGCGTCGCTGGAGCGGCGTATCCGTCGCATGTCACATTTGCTCAAGGTTGCCGCCGTTATCATGATTGCCGCTCTTGCTTCCGCGTGCGCCACACGCCCGCCCATCCCCACCGAAGCCGCGGACACGGCCTTCCTAGCCGAACGCGATCTTGCAGGAACAAGCGTGGGGCGCGGCGAGTTTAGAACCATCACTGGCGTTCGAAGAGGATTTACCGCTCACCTAAACGGAAGCTGGGACGGCGAGACCTTGGTCCTAGTTGAAGATTTTGAGTTCGACGACGGGGAACGTGATCACAAGACTTGGCGGCTCAGACGCATTGCACCTGGCCGCTATCTGGGAACGCGTGAAGATGTCGTCGGCGACGCCCTGGGGTACCAGGACGGCCGCGCATTCCGCTTGGAATATAACATCGTGCTGCCATCCGAGAACGGACGTGGTCGTCAAGTTCGGTTTCGCGATGTCATGGTATTGGACGGCCGCGGCGACGTGCTCAACGAAGCGACAATAGGATGGTTTGGCGTTCGTGTCGGTTCGGTGTCTTTGCGCATAAGTCCCGCCTATAACACTTTGCCAGCAGCGATGACTGAAGGCGCCGAAAGCGCAGCGACGCCATGACGCTCTTTCGCACCAGGGCTATGTTACGCAACGCTCTGGTGGTCCGCACGTTGGCAAACCTGTTGCCGCCAAGGGTTGTCGATAACGTCGTCGCGCAAAGGCTGGGCTTTCCGAAACGATAGCCGCCGAGCCTGATGAGTAGGCGCAGATAGAAGCTCGAGCAGAACGTGCGCGAACGGCAGATTTGGGCCAATCTTAGCCGCGCCGTCACATCCTTGCGAGCGGCTCGTTCAGGGCACTTCCCTGCCGTTTGATCCCAAGAGCGGCCCTCGTGCGCGTCGCCCCGGAAGCGGGCAACAGCCTCTTATTCAAAGTGCCGCTTGGCAATAGCGCTCCAAATCGCCTCGACGGCGGCCGTTCCGCCTGCAAGAAAGAACCCATGCCAGTGGTCGAGGACATCGAGTTTCTTGCCGGTGTGTTTTTGCGCGCCAAATTTCTGAGTCATGACCGGTCAAGAATAGCCGAGCCAGCGCGGGCCGCTAGTCACCGCCCTTAGCATCGCACTAGATGCGCGAACGTCCGTTGTGACGAGGTTCACCGTGAGGCTGGTGTCGGCTTTTGCCCCGTAGAAGTCCTCCAAAGTCACTTCTATTTTGCGTAGGCACTCTCGTTGGGGCCGCTCTCATCCATCAAAGCATGCACGAGTGCGCCCGCCGCCGCATGCACACGACGCCGGCTAGGATGGTCTATTGATTTCGCAGAAATTCGGACCCGATCGTGCCACCTGCTCCTGTCTATGACGACTGCCTGAAACTCGACCTCGCCGATCCGGCGGTGCGCAAGGCGTTGGACCCGCGCCGGAGCGCAGCCGGCGTGATCCGCTGGGGTTGCGCGGACTCAGACATTGCCGCCACCGGATATGACTGGCGCCATGTCGGGCGACGACTGATCCTCACTGCTGAGATCGGCGGCGTCGCAACAACCCAAACCATCCGCATAACGACAACGCGCCCGCACTTCGGCGGCGTGCGGCTGTGGTTCGTCTGCCCCGAGAGCGGGCGGCGCGCCCGCGTTCTGCTGCTGGCGCCCGACAGACGCCTATGGGCGAGCCGCGCCGCGCTGGGGCTCCCCTACGCGTCGCAGCGCATGGGCGCGCGTGAACGTCGGTTGAGGCGAATGATTGATGTCACCGAGCGCGGCCTACGGCGCAACGCAATGCGGCGCATGTTGAAGCGACGACGGTGACGTTCTCGGCGCCGCCGCGGTCTGGCGCCACTCGCGGGGTGTGAACCTCCCCTACTGTTCTAGTTCTGAGAACCTGATCCGATGGTGGGGGCGTTGTATTGAGCATAGGTCCGACTCCCCGCCGCCGGAGGGCGACGGGGGCGGACCATGCTCTTGCAATCTTCTGACCCGCTTGGAGCCGGACGCCGCAAAGAGCCCCCGACGTCCGAGCGCGGCGGCGGGATCGGTGGCTGCTTCCGAAGCTTGCGTCAGCTTCGCCGGCCGGGGCTCCACCTTACGGTCTCCCCTTCGGATCTGGCCGGTCCCCACGGTATCCGTTCGAGGTTCGCGCCCCGCCGTCTAAGTACCGACAACGCGAACTGATGGAGCTTACGCATGGGGCGGAGCGTGCTGTGTTCAGCATGGTCACCCGCAGCTGGGGGCGTCCGGCGAAGGCGCGCAAAAAGAGACTTGCGCGGCGACCGAAACCCACAGGCTGAGCTCAAATTGGAGGCCAGACTCGCCTTGCGACAATCTGTCCTTCCGCGCTCGACCGCAGCTACTCCGCGGTCCTCGAACGACCATCTGACTGTACCCGCGCTGTACCCGGGCTGCGGCTAGCCCACCCCAAAATCGGCGAAAAACTCAATAGAATCTGGTGGGCGGTGAGGGGATCGAACCCCCGACCCTCTCGGTGTAAACGAGACGCTCTACCGCTGAGCTAACCGCCCTCTTCAGCGCCTTCTGACCGCCCGCGTCATTCCGCGCAAGGGTGCCGTGAGCGCCCCGCCGCAGGAACGGCAAAATCGAGCGTCGAGTTCGTGCCGATCGGTGCCGCAGCCGCTGCACCGGACGATCTTGCGCTGCGGGGCGAACACCTTTTGCGCGATGGTGAAGAAGAGGCTGATGCCGGCGATCATCAACACCACTGAGAACAAGCGTCCCGCGGCCGTGTCGATGGTGATGTCGCCGTAACCCGTCGTCGTCAAAGACGTGACCACGTAATAGATCGCGTCGACAAAGTTGTTCAGCTTCGGATGATCGCCGAGAAACAACGCCTGTGTGATGCCGGCGGCCAGAAAGATAAACACGAACATTGTAACGATCGCGCGTGCGAGGTCCTCGACGTAAGTGTCGTCCCACTTGCCGCGGGCCAGCACGTTCCAAAAGCGCTCGCTGTGAACCACCGTCCACAAGCGCAATATCCGCAGAAAGCCCCAATTGTGCAGCACGGTCGGCAACAACAATGTCGCGAGCACCACGAGATCGACCCAGGTCGTCGGAAACTTCAGCCAGCGGCGAAGCGTGCCAAACGCGAACAACCGTGCGAACAAATCGACCGCGAGAAATACCGCGATCGCGGCGTCCACCATCCAGAACCAATATTGCTCGGCGATGAATTGGCTGCCGATGAAGAAGCCAATGATGAGCAGATCGAGCGCCAGCAGCACACCCTGAAAGCGCACAGCTGTCTGGGTGTGACCAAAGTACAGCGCCCGCACGCGCGAGCGGAGACGGTGGCCGTTCACTCCTGGTTGCTCGTCATGCCAGCAAAGAAGGCGGCCGCTTTCGGGTCTTCGCCTGTCTTCTCGATCGGAACATCGTTACAAAACTTCACCCAGGAGATCCGGCTCTCGGCCCCGTACTGCATCACGATCGGAGCGCCCTCCGGATCGTCCAGCGATCCGATTGTCACGTAGAACCGCGCCTCCGGCAAATTGTAGGTGAACGACAATGGCGTGCCGCAATCACGGCAATAGGCGCGCGTCGCCAGGTTGGAACTTTCAAACACGCCCGGTTCGCCAGCCGTCCATGCGAATGCGCTCTTCGGCGCGCCCGCCAGCGCCGCGAACAGCCCGCCTGTGGCGCGCTGACACATACGACAGTGGCAGACGTGCGAGTTCTCCGGCGCAACATAGAGCGCATAGCGCACCTTGCCGCACTGGCAGCCGCCGCTGGCGACCGGTGTTTTGACTTCACTCATGGCGCCGCTCTACCACCGCTGTTGAACCGAGCAAAGCGACGGGCCAACACGCATGACTGACACCGATCAACCAAAAGCGGCGCTCGCGGGCGTGCGCGTGCTGGACCTCTCCCGCGTGCTCGCCGGCCCGTGGGCAACGCAAATCCTCGGCGATCTCGGCGCCGACGTCATCAAGATCGAAAAGCCGGGCATGGGTGACGATACGCGCGCCTGGGGTCCGCCCTTCGTCGTCGGCGCCGACGGCGCGCAGGGCGACGCCGCCTACTACCTCGCCGCCAATCGCAATAAGCGCTCCGTCACCATCGACTTCGCGCAACCTGAAGGCGCCGCGCTCGTGCGTAAACTCGTTCCGCATTGCCAGATCGTCGTTGAGAATTTCAAAACCGGCGGCTTGAAAAAATATGGCCTCGACTACGCCAACATCGCCGCGCTCAACCCTTCGATCGTTTATTGCTCGATCACCGGCTTCGGCCAAACCGGCCCCTACGCCAAGCGGCCCGGCTACGATTACATCATCCAAGCCATGGGCGGCCTGATGAGCCTCACTGGCGAGCCCGATGGCGAGCCGATGAAAAGCGCCGTCGCCGTCGCCGATCTTTTCACCGGCATGTATGCGGTCACTGCCATTCTCGCCGCCTTGCGCCATGCCGAGCGCACCGGCGAAGGCCAACAGATCGATGCGTCGCTGTTAGACGCTCAGGTCGCGATGCTGGCCAATCTCGGTTCAGGATACCTATTGTCCCGCGAGCAGCCGAAACGTCTCGGCAACCAGCATGCTTCAATCGCGCCCTACCAAGTGCTCGCCACCGCCGACGGCCACATCATTCTCGCGGTTGGCAATGACGGCCAGTTCCGTGATTTTTGCACGACCTCGGGCGTCGCACTCGCGGACGATCCGCGCTTTGCCCACAACGAAAGCCGCGTCAAAAACCGCGAAGCCCTAACTGCAGAACTGGCGACGATCATGAAGGAGCGCACGACACCGGAGTGGGTGGCCGCGCTCGAAGCTGCACAGGTGCCCTGCGGACCTATCAATACGTTGGATCAAGTTTACGCCGATCCGCACGTCATCGCCCGCGGCGCAGTGGAACACGTCGCACGCGCGGACGGCAGCGCCTTCGACCTCGCCGCCAATCCATTGCGCATGAGCGCAACACCCCCAGCCACGCGCGCGCCGCCGCCTCTGCTGGGGCAGGACACGAGCAGCGTGCTTAAGGAACTTCTCGCGACAGGCGACGAGGAACTCGCGCGCCTGCGCAACCAAAATGTAATCTAGCAACAGCACACTCGTCTGACGCAGGGCGTGAAGGAACGGATGCCCCGCGCACATCGTTTGGCCTGCATATTTACAGGAGAACGATATGCGTCTTGCTCTTACAGCCTACGCGTCGGCCGCAGCCCTCATGCTGAGCGCGTGCACCGGCATGACACAAAGCGAACAAGGCGCGCTGAGCGGCGCAGCCATTGGCGGCGTTGCGGGCGCGTTGCTCGGCGACGATGAAGCCGCGCTCGCTGGCGCAGCCGTTGGCGGGGCCGCTGGCTGGTATCTCGGCTGCCGTTCCGAAGGCCGCTGCGGCAACGTCGACAACCGCCGCGAGCGCCGTGACGACCGCACGGGCCGCTACTACTTCTACGACCAGCAATCGGGCCGCTATTTCTACGAGAACGGCGAACCGTACCCGTAACAAGCGCCAACCGCTCATAGAAAACGCCGCGCCTCCATCGGAGACGCGGCGTTTTTGCTAGATGGTCGGGGCAGAGGGATTCGAACTCTCGACATCCAGCTCCCAAAGCTGGCGCTCTACCAGGCTGAGCTATACCCCGGTTGGCCGCCCTGTTGCCACGCGCGGACGCGGGCCGCAACGGCGCTAGCTGGGGAAGATGCGATGCCGCACCCGATCCCCCGGCTGGATGCCGAGGGCTTCAGCACGCCCAGCTCGAATTTCGAGGACGCCGCGGGTGACGCCCGTGGCGGGAACCGCGTCGTCTGAAAAGGGGGTGGTGTGATCAGCGATATTCAGGATGCGGCCATCGACGCCGATGAAAATGATGTCGAGAGACAAAGGCGTGTTGCGCATCCAGAAGCTGGCGCGCTCTGGCGCCTGAAAGTGAAACAGCATGCCACGATCGTCTGGGAGGCTTTGGCGATACATGAGGCCATGATTGCGCTCGGCTTCATCGTCAGCGATTTCGACATTCAGCCGAACGGGGCCGCGCGACGTCTCGATCGTCAACTGCTCGGTTTGCGCGTTCGGGCCAACGCTTTCGCCGCTTCTCGTCTCGGTCGCTTGCTGCGCACAGGCGCCGACAAGCAAAACCAAACTCGCAGCGGCGGCGCGGACGGCGTGAATCCAAGACATGGCGATCCCCTGTTGGGGTGTATCTATCACGACAGAACGGGCGGGAAAGTGGCAGGCCCTAGGGGAGTCGAACCCCTCTTTTCAGGTTGAAAACCTGACGTCCTAACCGATAGACGAAGGGCCCACGTGCTCGCCAAGGTCACCCCAGGCGCGCGGGAACGCCGGCATATAAAGGGGCTCGCCCGGGCTGGCAAGGCGGCTTCCACGCCCTTTACCACCTTCTCTGGCCGGGCCGTCGTCTCAACCCGCCGCGGCCAGATCAACGATCTCGACCTCGGCCCTGACGTTGCCGTTCCACTCGTTGCGCTTGAGGCGCACTGCGGCGTGATAAGTGGCGTCACGCTTCATGAGCGCTTCGCCGAGCGGGCTTTTCATGGCGCGGAAGGCGATGCCGCTGATACGCGCCCCGCGTGCGTCTTCGAGCGTGAAGCGCACGTGCTCCTCCTTCACCAGCTTCGCGAAGCAAACGCGCACGTCCGGCAATGCGAACACCGGCTCCGGGTGTCCCTGCCCGAACGGCCCAATCCGCTCTAACGCGTCGAGCAGCGACAAATCCATCGCGCCGATGGCGCCCGCCGCATCCACCGAGAGCGCCCGCGCCTCGCCGGCGGCCGCCGCCATTTCACCTGCGAGACGATCCGACAGAAAATCCTTCAGCGCCTCGACCTTGTCCCACTCGACCGTGAGCCCCGCCGCCATGGCGTGGCCGCCGCCATTGATCAGCAGCCTGGCCTCCTTCGCCGCCGCCACTGCCGCGCCAAGATTGACGCCCGGCGTGGAGCGCCCCGAGCCCTTGGCCGGTTCGTGCTCGCTCACGCCGCCGAGCACGATGGTCGGCTTCATCAACCGATCCTTCAGCCGCCCCGCCGCGATGCCGATGACGCCCGGATGCCAGCGATGCGAGCCGACGATGACGACCGCGTGCTTCTCCGCCTCGGCCAGCGCCGCCGTCTCCGCTTCCGCCAGCATCTCGGCTTCGCGCTGACGGCGCTCCTGGTTCAACGCTTCCAACGTCGCCGCCAGTTCGCGCGCCTCTTCCGGATCTTCGGTAGAGAGTAGCCGTGTCGCCAACGATGCATCGCCGACGCGGCCGCCCGCGTTGATCCGCGGGCCAAGGATGAAGCCGAAATCGTAGACCGTCGCCTGGCCCTTCCGTCCCGCATTTTCGGCCAGCGCCGCCATGCCGATATTCTTGCCGTTGCGGAGAATCTTCAGCCCTTGCGCGACGATGGCGCGGTTGAAGCCGGTCAGCGGCGCGACATCGCACACCGTGCCGATCGCGGCGAGATCGAGCAGTTGCATCAAGTCCGGCAGGTTGTTGGCGCCGATCGAGCCGCGCTTGCGCGCTTCACGATTCACCGCCGCCAACGTCACCAGCACAACGCCTGCCGCGGTCAGATCACCCTGCCCGGATGTGCAATCGATGCGGTTCGGGTTGACGACAGCCCGCGCCTTCGGCGGCGGCCCTGACATCAAGTGATGATCAAGCACGACGACATCGAGGCCAAGTTCAGCTGCAGCGTTCAACGGGCCTTCTGCGGCCGCGCCGCAATCGACCGTTATGACCAGTTCGACGCCGTCGGCCTTCAAGCGCTCGAACGCCAGCGCCGAGGGGCCGTAGCCTTCCTTCATGCGGTCAGGCACATAAATCTTAAGCTGGCGCCCACGCGCCCGGAAATAGCGCACCAATTGCGCGCCCGATGAGCCGCCATCGACATCATAATCCGCCAGCACCGCCGATGGGCGCCCGGACACGATCGCATCTTCAATCACGCGCGCCGCTTCATCCATGTCGCGGAAGCTGGAGGGATCGGGAAACAGCGCCTTCAAAGTCGGATCGAGAAACGTCTCGGCGTTCTCGAGCCCAACGCCGCGCGCCGCCAGCAAGCGCGCTGCCACCTCCGGCAGCGAGAACCGCCGACGCAAAGCTTCCACCAAGCCGATGTCCGCATCGCGCGTGCGCCACCGACGGCCGGTGAGCGAGCGCTCGACGCCAAGAAAAGCGCCGCCTGTCTGCAGCTTCAGAGCCGCGCTCATGATTTGGTGACCGAATCGCTGGGCGTCATGCGCCAGCATCGCACGGTTTTGGCGGTCGGCTCAGAGGGGTCGGCGGGTCCGCAGCTCGCAGACGCTGCGGGTGGCCGAGTTCATCACCAGAGCATGGGTGTGGACAACGCCCCGCTCCTGGCGGACGCCGTCAAGCAGCGCGCCCGAGGTGACGCCCGCAGCGATAAAAATAGCGTCATCGGAGACCAATTCATCCAACGAATAGCGGCGCTTCAGATCGCCCAGCCCGGCCGCCTCGGCCCGCGCCCGCTCCTCATCGTTGCGGATCACCAGCCGACCCTGAAACTGTCCGCCGACGCACTTCAGCGCCGCCGCCGCCAGCACGCCTTCCGGCGCGCCGCCGCTGCCCAGATACATATCGATCCGGGCTTCCGGCTTGGTGCACTGGATGACGCCGGCGATGTCGCCATCGCCGATCAGATGCACGCGCGCGCCGACCGCGCGCAGGGCTTCGATGATGGCGCCGTGGCGCGGGCGATCGAGTACGCAGACGCCTATCTCCTCGGGCTTCACACCTTTCGCCTTCGCCAACGCTTTCACATTGTCCTCGACGCTCCGGTCGAGATCGACGACGCCCGCGTCATAGCCCGGCCCAATCGCCAACTTCTCCATGTAAACATCCGGCGCGTGCAACAGCCCGCCGCGCGGCGCAATCGCCAGCACCGAGAGCGCATTAGGCTTTGCCTTAGCCGTCAGCGTCGTGCCTTCAAGCGGATCGAGCGCGATGTCGAGTTCGGGGCCTTTGCCAGTCCCGACCTCTTCGCCGATATAGAGCATCGGCGCGTCATCACGCTCGCCCTCGCCGATGACGACGCGGCCTTTGATCGCCATCGCATTGAGGGCAGCACGCATCGCGTCCACCGCCGCTTGATCAGCGGCGCGCTCGTCGCCGCGGCCTATGAGCTTGGCCGCAGCAATCGCCGCCGCCAGCGGCGCGCGCGCCAGCATCAGGGCCAGTTCATCGGTGATGATGCTGCTCATGCCTAGCCCCACCGCAAACCGGATTGCTCCACCGGCATCACGTACGCCGGTTCAGTCGTGACTTCGAGCGCAGCGATAGCGGCGATCGCCGCTTCGATAGCGGCGCGCGCGCATGTTTGCGTCGTCAGCACGATCGGCACCGCCGGCTCATCCTGCACCGGCATCTGCAGGAAGCTCTCGATCGAGATGTTCTCGTGCGCCAACCGATCCGAGATCGCTGCGACCACGCCGGGGCGATCTTTCACCAACAGGCGCAAAAAATAGCGGCCACGCTCCGCCGGGGTTGCGCGCGGCGCGGACGCGAGCTGCGTCAGCGGGCGGCCAAACGCAGGGCCGGCGCGACCTTCGGCCAGATCAATCAAATCGGACGCCACCGAAGCGGCCGTGGGCCCCTCGCCGGCGCCACGGCCGATGAAGGTCAGCTGGCCCGATGGCTCAGCATCCACCACCAGAGCATTGAGCGAGCCGCCGACGTTCGCGAGCGGATGATTGTACGCCAGCAGCGCCGGCCGCACGTGCATCTCGACGCCGCGATCAACCAACGACGCTTTGGCGATGAGCTTGATCCGATAGCCGAGCTTTGCCGCAAGCCGAATATCGGTGAGCGAGACCCGCTCGATGCCTTCGACTCGCACATGCTCGAAATCCGGCCGCGTGCCGAACGCAATGGCCGCCAGGATGGTGAGCTTGTGCGCCGCATCGAAGCCGCCGACATCCATGGTCGGATCGGCTTCGGCGTAGCCGAGGCGCTGCGCATCGGCGAGCACATCGGCGAAGGAACGACCCGACGCCTCCATCTCGGTCAGAATATAATTGCAGGTGCCGTTCAGAATGCCGGCGACAGCGCTGGCGCGGCTGCCGGCGGCACTCTCCTTCAACGCTTTCACCATCGGGACGCCGCCGCCGACGGCGGCTTCGAAAAGGAGCTTCGCGCCACTGGCCTCCGACGCTTCCGCCAACGCCACACCATGCACCGCAACCAGCGCTTTATTGGCCGTCACCACATGCGCGCCGCGCCCAAGGGCCGTCTCCACCGCGCGCTTAGCAGGGCCGTCGCTGCCGCCGATCAGTTCGACCAGCACGTCGATATTTCCCTGCCCGGCGAGTTCCACAGGATCGTCGAACCAGCGATATGCGCCGATATCGGCGCATATCGCTGGTT
>Ga0163146_10001078_pt1 | contig 39117 bp, 33 predicted proteins | sample OliLakLV19MP7G1_FD_148648 | JGI IMG/M metagenome (GOLD analysis project Ga0163146, IMG submission 148648) | Freshwater microbial mat bacterial communities from Lake Vanda, McMurdo Dry Valleys, Antarctica - Oligotrophic Lake LV.19.MP7.G1 | ecosystem: Environmental > Aquatic > Freshwater > Lake >...
AACCCCACCAACCGTCAACCCCCTGCAGAGATGGATGGGCGTCCTCGTCCGCCTCGAGCATCTGCTCGAACAACCCGCGCGAGAATGCGCGCGCCGCTCGAGGAGTCTCGGAAGCAGTGGCTCAGCGCTCCGGGCGCGCGTCGGTGAGCGCCGCGGCGAGGTGAGGGGCGAGTCGCGCCCGCGTCGCCTCGTTGTGCCAGCCGACGAATCCGATCGGAGTCACGGCGTCGAGCGGGAAGTCGAGTTCGCGCCCGTTCGCGTCCGTGATGACGCATCCGGCTTCGCGCGCGACGACGATCGCGCCGGAAACGTCGTAGGGTTTGCTCGTGATCGTCGGCCGTCCACGGACGCGCGCCAACTCCGCGCGCAGGTCGGCGATCATGCGGTACTTGCCCAGCGCGAGCAGTGCGAGTTGACCGCCGTTGCTGATGTACTGGTCGTCGTAGCAACTGCGGATCTCGGCGTTTTCGTGCTGCGCGAGTCGTGCGAAGAACGCGGCCTCGACGCGCGCGATCGCGGGCCGCAAGTCGGCCATGTAGCGGAAGAACGGGAAGTAGCCGTGGTCGGCGCGCGCGTCGTCGTCGGCCCGGAGGGTGCGCTCGTCGAACGCTCGCTCCGTCTCCAGATCGACCAGACGCGTGAACGCCCCGCGTCCGCTGCACGCGAAGAGTTCGCGCGCGATTCGGCCGCGCGAATCCGGGATCTCCGTCAGCACACCGAGCACGACATCGCGCTGTCTCGGCGCATCCGCGCCCGGCCTGCACGCACCGATCACCGTCCAGGCGCTGCGCACGTCCGCCATCAAGTTGCGCGTCCCGTCGATCGGGTCCACGACGATGCGCGGACCGCCGTGATCGAAGCTCGCGAGCGTGAGCCTCCCGCCGCGACCATCGGGGCCCGCATGGCGCCAGCCGGCATCCTCGGTCAGTAAGGAGAGCGGCCCGACCCGTGCGTATTCCTCGAGCCAATCGCTGAGCACGCGCTCCGTCGGGACGTCGATCCCGTAGGTGACGTCTCCCGCACCTTCCTCGTGCGGCCGCATCAGGTCGTCGAGGGTCCCGTGCTCGATCGCCGCGAGGAGCGCCGTACGTGCCGCTGTGCGGATCCGCGCCGAAAGCGCGAGGAGCCGCGGCATCCACGACCCATCGAACGCGTCGATCGCTGCAATCGAAGCCGGATTCATGTCGGTCTCGCGCGGTGCATTCGGACGGAGTCGAGCCTACACTCCCGGCCCTCGAAGCCCGAATCCGGTTCCACGAACACCATGAGCGCAGTCCGCGAAGTCGTCATCATCGGTTCCGGCCCGGCCGGCTACACCGCCGCCATCTACGCCGCGCGCGCGAACCTCTCGCCGCTGCTCTTCCAAGGGATGCAGCCCGGCGGACAGCTCACGATCACGACCGACGTCGAGAACTACCCCGGGTACCCCGACGGCGTGATGGGGCCGAAGATGATGGAGGACTTCCAGAAGCAGGCCGAACGCTTCGGGACCGAGATCCGCTTCGAGCAGATCATCGACATCGACATGTCCACGCGTCCGTTCACGTTGAAGACAGACTTCGATTCCGTGCAAGCGCGCGCTGTGATCATCGCGACGGGCGCGAGCGCGAAGTTCCTCGGCTTGCCCGCGGAAATGGACCTCATGGGGCACGGCGTGTCGGCCTGCGCGACGTGCGACGGCGCCTTCTTCAAGCAGAAGCACGTGCTCGTCGTCGGCGGCGGCGACACCGCGATGGAGGAGGCGAACTTCCTGACCCGGCATGCGGCGCGCGTGACCGTCGTCCACCGTCGCCAGGAATTCCGCGCCAGCAAGATCATGCTCGACCGCGCCCGCGCGAATCCGAAGGTCGACTGGATGCTGAACAAGGGCGTCCTGGACATCTTGTCCCAACCCGACAAGAAGAAGGTGCGCGCCGTCCTGCTCGAGGACACGATCACGAAGGAACGCATAGAGCAACCCGCCGACGGCGTGTTCATCGCGATCGGCCACCAGCCGAATTCGTCGATCTTCAAGGGCAAGCTCGCGATGGACGAGACGGGCTACCTCACTGTGCGCAGCGGTTCGACGTACACGAGCGTCGAAGGCGTCTTCGCGTGCGGCGACGTGATGGACAAGGTCTACCGACAAGCTGTCTGGGCGGCGGGCTCGGGCTGCCAAGCGGCGATCGATGCCGAGCGCTGGCTCGAGTCGCAAGGACACTGATCGGGTCGGAGGTGGTCCGACTCGCTCGCTGGAACATCGCGCGGCGGAGTTCTCGCTCGCCGAGCCTCAGAGCGTGTGAAGAAATCACACGCTCTCGCGATGCGAAGCGTCGCCCGTACAACCTGAGAGCCCGCAGACTCGATTTCTTCACGGGCTCTCAGTGGGCGCGCAGGGTCGCGAGCACGTGCGCGTGCGCGAGGCCGTTCGTGCCGATCGCGTTCCCCGTTTCGATGGAACCCGTGCCGTTCCAGCACGTGAACCGGCCCCCGGCTTCTTCGAGCAGCACGGCGAACGGTGCCAGGTCCCATGTCTTCACGCCCGCTTCGAGCCAAGCTTCCGCGCGCCCATCGAGCACCATCGTCGGCGCCGCCGGGTCGCCGAAACTGCGCGTCGAAGCCGAGGACGTGATCAAGGCCGCGACGGCGCGACCTTCGGGCATCGCGAGCATGCGCCGCAATTCACCGAGCGAAAGCGTCGAGTCCTTCCACGCCGCGATGCGCGACACCGAAAGCCTCGTCCCGTCACGGTACGCACCGAGTCCGCGCGCGCCCCAGTAGTGCTTGCCGAGTGCAGGCATCGCGCACGCGCCGACGACGACCTCACCTTCGTGCTCGAGCGCGATGAGCGGTCCCCAGAACGATCCTCCGCGCGCGAACCCGCGCGTGCCGTCGAGCGGATCGACGATCCACCGCGTCCGCGCGCTCCCCGCGTGCGCGCCGGTTTCCTCGGCCAGGATCGCGTGCTCGGGGAATGCCGCACGAATCGTCGAGAGGATCGCGTCCTCGGCCGCGCGATCCGCCGCGGTCACGGGCGTCTCGTCGGACTTCGTTTCGACCGCGACGCCATGCTCGAAGTAGGGGAGCGAGACACGTGACGCAGCTTCGACCGCGCGGCGCGCGACGTCGAGTGCGTGAGGGAGGTCGAGCTGCTGCATCGCCGGATTGGAGCACAACGGCCGCGAGCCAGCGCCACGAGGCGACCCAGGACTCTCGTGTGGCTACTCCGCGCCCGACTGCATGACTTCCGCCAATGCAGTGACATCGCGCTCACCGATGCCGATGTCGTCGGCGACTCGTCGCCAGGTTCGGACCGTGGTGAGTACTTGCTCCTCGATGTCAGCGGCCGCGCGGTCCTTCAATCGGTAGAACGGTGCGGTGCTGCGCAGTGTCGCGAGGCTCGGTCGTGGGTCGGTCTCGTCGATCGCCAGCGCGTGATCACGCTTGTCCGGGTCGGGATTGATGTCGAAGGCCGGAGCCAATCGCCAGCCCGTCGAACCGCGCAAGAAGCCGTGATTGCGCAGGTGATCGTCGCGGTTGCCGACGAGGATGGAGAATGCGATGCGGCGGTAGAGCTGGGCCAGGTCCTCGTCGAGTCGGCCGACGTCGCCTTGCCGCTGGAGTGCTTCGGCGATCTCCAGGTAACTCCCCGCGTCGCCATCGTCACGTTGGAGCAGGGTCATCGCGGAGGCGTAATGGACTCGACTCGGTCCGCTCCGATCGAAGCGTTTCACGCAGAACGTGTGGTGTCGACCCGAGAAGTGGGCGAGTCGCGACTCGGGTGTCTCGATGCCGGCGGCGCTGGCGAGCCGGTGAACCAGGAACTCGCACGCTCCGAAGTCTCGTCGATCGTCGTTCGCCGGGAATTTGGCCAACCAAAGCGCGCCATGTTCGTCGAGGAACGAGGCCTTGGGTCTCGTGCCGCCGAGGCTGCTGCCGGGCACGACCAGCATGCGCAGCCATTCGGAATACTCCGGTCGCGCAGTCGCGTCATCTTCGTCCACGCCTCGAGCCGCGGCTTCGAGCTCACGCAAACGCGTGACCGGCGGAACTCCAGGCGCGCGATCGTCCAGCCAGCGCTCCGACTGCGGATCTCGCAGCCGCAGGCCTCCCATCCGCGCGGCATCGCTCACTCCCGTGAGAAAATCCCAGTCGCTCAATCGGCGCGGTTTCCGTTGCTCGCGCCGGGCTTCGTCGGCCTCGCGGCGTTCCATGAGAACGCGCCCCCATCGATCGGGAGACGAATCGCGAAACACGCCGTGCAGGGCGCGGCCGGCTCGCGGATGGAAGTCGCCCGCGGTCAGCGGCAGTTCCGGGTCGATCGCGAATGCATGTCGCTGGTTCGACGACCAATCCTCCGTGTAGCGGAAGCGAATGATCTCGTGCCCGCGCGAACGTGCGCGAGCTAGCGTCCCCACGCGGGACGGCGACGCACCTCTCGACGCGTCGTCCAGCCAGACCTCGAGCGTGTCGCTCATGGCGCGAACCGACCCCGCGGGGGAGCGGGCTGAGCGAGGTCTTGCAAAGTCCGGCCCAGTTCGTCTTCCGCCGCGAGGCGATCGATGTCTTGGCCCAACCCGAGGACTTGCAGCACGCGGAGAGTGGTCGCGAGGCTCGTGGTCGGGTTCCCGGACTCGAGCTTGGCCACGGTCTGCTTCGACACGCCCACCCGCGCGGCCACGACGGCCTGAGTCATCCGGCGCCGTAGACGGGCGGCGCGAAGGCGCTCGCCGAGCGCCTTCAGTTGTCGTGCGGCAGCGGGAAACGTCGGCGGAGTTCTCTTCGCCATGATGAATTAGATCGACTTCTGCTTGTGAAAAGTCAATCTAAATAGACTTACTCGGACGATTGACCGGATCGGACGCCCCGGCAGTGCGGGAGGCCGGGGAACGGCTGGGAGGCAGGCTCAGCGAGCCCGCTCGAGCAGAACGCGATGCACCGGAAGTTCGGCGCGCCGGCGTCCGTTCGCGAAGCCCTCCCAGGTCGCGATTCGCCAACCATCGTGCTCCAGCTCGAGTTGGCCCGGATCGTAGGGCAGCTCGAGCACGATGCGTCCGTCGGCCAGGCTTCGCGCGAGTTCGCGGCCCGACACCGTCGTGAGGCGCGCGCCTTCGATCGCGCGGATCGACCCCGAACGGTCGCGGCCGGCGATCCACAACTCGGCGCGCCAGGCGGGAGCGAGTTCGACGTCGATCTCGAATCGATCGTCCAGGCGACGCGCGTCGCGATCGTCGCCGTAGGACGAGGTGCGTCCATCGGCCTCGATCAGCCAATGGAAGCGACGGCTCGCGAGCACGGGAAGCGCGACCGCCTCGCCATGCGCGACCTCGAACATCGGGATTCGCGGATCGAGCGCGTAGGCGGCGCGTTTGCCGAGTTCGTTGCGATCGACGAGCAGCGCGCAACGAACTCGCGGAATCGGATGACCGCGTTCGTCGCGCGCGCGCACGACGAGCGGGAGCGGCGCTTCGGCGTCGAGTCGCGTGAACTTCGGGCCGATGCCGGGCAGCGTGAACTCAGCGCTCGCTGGATCGAACGGCCACGGTCCGCCGCTTCGTGGTGTCGCGATCCATGTGCCGGCGGGCAGGTCGTTGATGTCGATCGACGCGCGACCGTCGTGGCCGCCATCGACCCTAACCGCGCGTTTCTCGAGCGAATCATCGGTGTTGGTGAGTTCGAGCTCGAACGCGAGATTGGAGCGTGCCGACTCACTGCGCGCTTCGATCCGGACCGCGAACTCGTCGCGCGGTTCCAGCACGATCTCGCGCTCGACGGTTCCGACTGTGACGTCGATGACGATGCGCGCGGGTGCGTGACCCGGAACCGTGACGAGAGTCGGATGGGCGCCGGGCGTCAGCCCGCCGACCGCGAAACCGTGCAGAGCGCGCTCGAGCTGGAACCCGCTGACCTCGACCCGCGCGTCGTCGATCGCGACCCCGCTCGCACTCGTCACGCGGATCACGAGCCGCGCCGCATCCGTGAAGTCGAGGCGCACGGGTTCGCCCGCGAATCCACGCACGGCGTGCACGCGACGTTCCGCGCGGCGCAGCCCGTCGGCGGTCACGGCACGAAGCATCCAGTCTCCGCCAACATCACGTTCGAGGAGGCTGCGCGAAGGCGCGCGAACGAAGCGGACAAAAGGTCGGGAGCCGGGGTGAGCGCGCGATTCTGCGACGATCGATCCGTCCGAAGCCACGAGCCGGATCACCGCTCCGTCGAGATCCGTCGGATCGGCATCGAGCTCGAATTCGGCCGGGACATCGAGCGTCAGTGCGAGTGTCCAGTTGGCGTCGATCGTGCGCTCGAGGACGATCAGCGCGGCGTCGCTCGCCGCATCGAAAGCAAGCGCGTTCCGGCTCGAAACGCGCGTCACGCCGAGAGCGTCGGTCGGCGCGGCCTCGTCGATCCGCACGCCTTGGAGTGGCCGACCATTTGCATCCGTGACGAGCGTACGCCGCACGACTGCGGCGTCGGGAGTGCCCTGAAGTTCGACGAACGCGGACGAGTTCGAAGCGTCGGTGTCGATTGGTGCGCGGCGCTCGACGCGCACCGAGGCGCCTGGTGCGACGCCCGCACTCCACGGACGAACCTCGGGCATGCTCGCAAGATCCGCGGCCGTTCCGTTGAACGCGAAGTGTGCGACGAACGGCGCGAGGACAACGAATGCCGCGATCGACATCCAGATCGCGACGGATACTCCGGACGATGACCCAGCTCCACGCGGAAGCGCGAGCGGTACGAGCAGTGCCGACCATGTGCTTCGTTGGCCGAACTCGGCATCGAGGTCTCGTCGCAAGAGGTCGAGGCCTCGCTGCACGCGACTGCGCACGGTCTCGACGTTCGAGTCCGTGCGTCGCGCGATCTCGCGCGGCGGCAGCCCTTCCGCGAAGCGCAGGAACACGGCCGTGCGGTACGGTTCGCGCAGGCGTTCGAGCGCTTCGAGCACGCGTCGTTGGATGCGCAGCCTCTCCAACGCGTCGTCCTCGGTCGCCTCGCAGCGCGCGACGGCTCGCTCTCGATCGACACGACGCGCGTCACTGCGCAGGAAGTTGCGCGCGTGATTGCGCACGACGACGGCGAGCCACGAACGCACACCTTCCGAGCCGCGCGGCGGCGATTCGATCGCGGACGCAAACGCATCCTGGACCGCGTCGTCGGCGCGGCTCGCGTCACCGAGCAATCCTCGCGCGAGCGCGCGGAGGAACTCCTGGTGCTCGATCAGCACGTCGGCGGGGAGGTGTGGGTTGTCGGGCGGCATCGCTCGTGCTCAGGAAACACCGCGCAGCCCGATTCCGGGGCCGGAAATCCGGAGGGAACGAAAAGGGCTGAAAACCGGCCTCGTTTCCGTCGGGCGTGGTGTATCGGAAACCGATGAACCTCGCCTTCCTCGATGCGCTGCTGCGCCGTTCCACGGGTCGTCTCGACGTGGGATCGCAGCGCGTCTCCACCGGACAGCTCCTCCTGGCCGTCGTCGTCCTCGGCGCGGTCACCGGCCTGTCGATGTCCCTCTACGGACTGCGTTGGGGGACGCAATACGGCGCATTCCACGTCGTCGCCGTGATGATCAAGGTGCCGGCGCTCCTCCTCTTGACGCTCGTCGTCACGAGTCCGTCGCTGTACGTGTTCTCGGCGCTTGCGCGCAGTCACATGTCGTTCCTCGACACGGTTCGACTGCTGCTCGCGGCCAGCGCCTTGTGCTGCGTCGTCTTGGCGAGCCTCGCGCCGATCACCGCGTTCTTCACGTTCGGAACGCGCAGTCATCCGTTCCTCCAGCTCTTGAACGCCGCGTTCTTCGCTGTCGCGGGAGTGATCGCGCTGCGCTACGTCGTGAAAGAGCTCGCGGACCGCGAGCCCGGCGATGAGGAACGTGTACCGGGCGTCAAGCGCATTCCGGGCCGCCCGAGTGACCGCGTCGTCGTCGCTTGGACCGTGCTCTACGCGCTGGTCGGCGCGCAGATGGGCTGGATGCTGCGCCCGTTCGTCGGAAGTCCGCACTTGCCGCAGACACTCTTCCGCGACGTCGAGTCGAACGTGTTCGCCGGCCTCGCCGAAGCGCTGAAGTACTTGGACTGACGTGGTGCTGCGTGTACGCGATGTCCTCGCGGGGCGGCGCGACTTCAGCGCGGATTCCGAGCGCGTTCCGTGGCCCCGCATCCTGGCGCTCGTGGTTCTTGCCGGGATCGTGCACGGCGCCGCGATGGGTTCGCTCGGGATGCGGCCGCGACTGATCGCGTACGGCGCGATCAAACTGCCGATCCTCATGATCGGCGCGACGTTCTTGTGTCTGCCGAACCTGTGGGTCGTGTGTGCGGTGCTCGGCGTGCGCGCGAAGTTCGCGGGCACCGTCCGCGGGATCCTGTGCGCACAAGCGACGCTCGCGATCACCGCGGCGAGCCTGGCTCCGGTCGTCGCTTTCGTCGGACTGTGCGGCGCGAGCTATCCTTTCGCGCTGCTCGCGAACGCCGTCGTACTCGCCTTGGCGGCAGTCGCGGGGCAGCGCTCACTGCGGCGTCATGCGACACCGCTGGTCGAGCGTGCGCCGCGTGTGCGCGTCGTACTGCTCGCGTGGTTCGTGCTGCACGCATTCACATCCACGAAGCTCGCCTGGATCCTGCGCCCGTTCGTGGGCGACCCGGAGCTGCCGGCCGAGTTCGTTCGCGCGGAACGTTGGTCCGACGATCCGTTCGCAAACCTCTTCTGGACCGCGGTCGCGCTCGCGGCGTCGATCGCGCGGCGATTCGTGGACTGAACCAAGCGGACTTTCACGCGCACGGACCGACCGAAACGAACGAGGCCGGCCGATGTCGGCCAGCCTCGTCCGATCCACGAGAGGGAATCCGTCACCTCGAGGTGGACGGATCCGTCGCGACTACGGTTGCCAAGTGAGCTGCAGTCCGTTCGACAGGTTGAACGTCGAAGCCGTGCAGAACGCCGCCGCGTTGCGATACCAGATCTGGTAGGTGCGATTGCCCGGCGCGAGGATGGCACCGCGGACCGACACCGTCGGATCGCCGACGCCCGGGTAGTGCGAACCGCCCGATGCGTTGGTCACGGTCTTGAGGCGAATGACCGTCCCACCCGCGCAACGCTTGCCGTCGCCGAAGACCACGCCGAGCCCGCCGCTCTGCTGGGTCGTGCCTTGGAAGTAGAGTGCCGAGCTGTTGGGCATCCCCGTGCCCACGAGGTCGATGGTGTCGGCCGAGATGGACGGGTTGCCCGTCGCGGCGAGATTGGCTCCGGCAGCCACGATGCTGCTCGCGCAGCCGTTGCCTGCCGCACCCGAGTTGCCGCACGGGCACAACGTCGGGCTGCCGTCACCAAAGCAGAAGGGAGTACCGACGGGCGGCGAGCAGGGCGGTTGAATCGTGAACGTGCCGAGGCTCGGCACTTCGCCCGGCCACAGCCCCACCTGGATCACGTAATTCTGGCCGGAAACGGCGTTGAACGTCAGCTCGGACTCACCGCCGACGAGCACGCAGCCGTCGTCGTTGCAAGCGAGCGCCGAACCGGTCGGGCACGCGGATCCGGCGTACACCGCGACCTTCGTGTCCGCGGCGGACTGGTTGCAGAACGACACGAGCACAGAGCCGTTGCACGGCGCGGTCCAGCGGTACCACAGGTCGTACGTGACGAGTTCGTTGGCGCACAACGCTTCGTTCTGTCCCTGGAATCCCGTGGTCGCGGTCGAGTCGTCCCACGCGAACGGTCCATTGCCGCTGATCACGATGGGCGTCGCACAGTCGTCGCCCGCGGGCGGCGTGTACGGATCGACCGTGAACGAGCCGGGCGCTCCGCCGGCGGTCTGGTAGCTGCCGATCTGGAAGAGGTACTGCTGTCCCGCGGCCGCGAGGAACCCCGCGCGCGCGTTGCCGGACAGAATGCCGCAACCATCGTCGTCGCACGAGAGCGGTTCGGCCGCGGGGCAGCCACCACCGGCGTACACCGCGACGCGCAGGTCGTGAGCTCCGCCCACGCAGGTGTTCAGCGCGACCCAACCGGTCGACGCCGCCGTCCAGACGTACCACACGTCGAAGGACATCGCGGAGGTGTTGAAGATGAAGCAGCGCGCGTTCGTCTGACCCGTGGTGCCCGTCGTCGCGTTCGTCGTGTCGTAGCCATGCGGACCGACACCAAAGATCGGCAACGCGCCGGTGCACTCGTCGTTCGGCAGGCCCACGAACGGCTGGATCGTGAAGGTGCCCGAGCCCGGCACGGCCGGCGGATTTCCGCCCGGATACAGGCCGATTTGGAACGTGTACTGGAGTCCGTTCACGACCGGGAAGACGACCGTGCTCTCGAAGGTCGGACACGTGTCGTCGTCGCAGTCGATCGCCGCCGAGGTCGGGCAACCGGCGCCTGCGTACACGGCGATCTTCGTGTCGATGCCCGCGCCCGAGCCGCACGTGTCGAGACGCGCGGTGCCGGTGAACGTGGACGTCCAGCGATACCAGACGTCGGCGCGCACGGCCGTGTTGTTGAACAGGTTGCAGGCCGTCTCGTTCTGTCCCTGCGTGCCGGTCGTGGCGGTCGTGTTGTTGTACGAGTAAGTGCCCGGCCCGGCGATCACGACAGGCGTCGCGCAGTTGTCCTCGGGCGGCGGCGTGATCGGGTTGATGTCCAAGGTGCCCACGCCCGGCACGGCCGGCGGGTTGTTGCCGGGATACAAGCCGAGTTGGATCGTGTACTGCTGGCCGAGCGTGACGGTCAGGTCGACCGTGCTCCCGAACGCCGCGCACGCATCGTCGTTGCAACGGAGAGCGGCGGTCACCGGGCATCCCGCTCCGAGGTACACCGCGAGCTTCGTGTCGACGGAGTTCCCGGCCCCACACGTCGAGATGCGCGCCACGCCGTTGAACGTTGCCGTCCAGCGGAACCACACGTCGTTCAAGACGGCCGTGTTGTTGAAGAGGAAGCACGCGGCTTCGGTTTGACCTTGCGGCCCCGTGGTGGCGAACGAGTTGTCGAACGGGAACGAACCCGTGCCGACGAGCACGTCCGGCGTCGCGCAGTTGTCCGAGCCGCCGACCTGGTGCGTCACGAGCGCCAAGTTCTGATTGCCGTTCGTGGGGCCGGCGGGTTGCTGCACTCCGTTGCGGGGCGCCGACGGCTTCATCCATCCCGACTTCGGACCGACTTGCTGCGCAAGCGCCGAGGAGCCGAGGGTTGCGATTCCGAACGCAACGAGCAGGGTCGAATGTTTCATGTGTCGTCGAGGAGGGGGATGAGCCAGGTCGCAGAGGGGCCTGTTCCGGCGGGCCCGGAACGAAGCTTCCGAGTCCAGACTACCGCTCGTCGGCCTGCGCGGGTTGTACGACTTCGACGCCATTGCGCCTCACGGCGGATCGCCTTCACGGGAGGCACGCGCGCCGTGGATGCGTTCGCAGCTCGTACCCGGGCACGAAATGGGCCCTCGGCGCGAGCGCTCGAGGGCCCGAAGACGGCCCTCGAGCGCTCGCGCCGAGGGCCGATCGTGTTAGCGTCCCGCGGTGGACGAGAGCGGCGCATCCGACGGCTTGCCGCGTGAGCTCCTCGTCGTCCGCCTCGGGGCCATCGGCGACGTCGTCAACGCATTGGTCGTCGCCAGCGCGTTGCGCGCTTGGCGGCCCGAGATCCGGATCGCTTGGGCCGTCCACGAACTCGCCGCGCCGCTCCTCGTCGGGCATCCCGACGTCGCGCGCGTCCACGTGTGGCGCAGGTCGCGCGGCCTCGCGGGCTTCCGCGACGTCGTGCGCGAGGTGCGCGAGCGTCGCTATCCGTTGGCACTCGACCTCCAGCGTCTCGCGAAGAGCGCGTTGCTCGCGCGGCTGTCCGGCGCGCGACGCGTCGTCGGTTTCGATCTGGGGCGCTGCAAGGAATGGAGCTTCCTGTGGACGACGGAACGCATCGCCGCAGGGCCGCGTTCCGAGCACATGGTCGATCAGTACTTGTCGTTCGCGCGCCATCTCGGCGCACCGACGCCGCGCGCGATCCATCGTCTGCCGACCACGCCTGCCGCGGATGCGCGCGCTGCGCGGATCGTCGAGGACTTCGGTGGACCCCCGATCGTGATCGGCCTCGGCGCGAGCAAGCCCGAGAAGCGTTGGCCCGTCGAGCGCTACGGCCAGTTGGCGCGCGAGCTGGTCGGAAAGTGCGGCGTTCCCGTGTGTTTCGTCGGTGGCCCCGCGGATCGGGAGGGCGCACGGATCGCGCTGGAAGTCGCTGGCCCCCGTGTCTTCGATCTCGTGGGCGCGACGAGCCTCGTCGAGTTGGCTGCGATCTGTCGCCGCGCAGAACTCTTCGTCGGCGGCGACACGGGCCCGATGCACATCGCCGTCGCGAGCGGCCTGCGCGCGGTCGTGCTGTTCGGCCCGGGCGATCCGCGGCGCACCGGACCGTACGGCGCCGGGCATCGCATCGTGCGCGTCGTGCCGCCCGGCGTCGATCCGCTCGGCATCGTCGACGCGCGGATCGAGGATGTCTCGGTCGAGGTCGCGCTGGCCGAGACGCGCGCGGCGCTCGCTGCGATCTGAAAGTCGCCGAGTTCGGCCGCGGAACGGCCCGTCAGTCCCGACAAGGTCCCGATCCGGCGCCCGAATCCGCGGGAAGTCCGCCGTGCGCGCGTGGATCCGACCGCCGCGACCCGCCAGAATGCGCGCATGCAACCGGGGGAGCGCGCGCGACGATTCGAAGGCCGACACATCGGCGTGACCGGCGCGGGGACCGGGATCGGACACGCGATCGCGACGCGGCTCGCGAGCGAAGGCGCCGTGCTGTCCTTCTTCGCGCGCGATCAGCGCCGTATCGAAGCGGTCGCCGACGAGATCCGCGCCGGCGGCGGACGCGCGACGGCTTTCGCGTGCGACGTGCGTCGACGCGCGGACGTCGATCGTGCCTTCGACGCGGCACGCGAAGCGCAGGGAGCCTTCCTCGCGCTCGTCGCGAACGCGGGGATCGGTGGTGCGAACGTCGCGGGTGCTGCGGATCGCTTCGACGATCTCGTCGCGACGAACCTCGTCGGGACGTACAGCACGTTGCGCGCGGCCGAGCGTCACTTGGCTCCGGGCCCCGAGCCGCGTCACCTCGTCGTGATCGCGTCGATCCTCGCGCGCATCGGCGTGCCCGGGTACACGGGCTACTGCGCGAGCAAAGCCGGACTTCTGGGGCTCGTGCGCGCGCTCGCGGCCGAGCTTGCACCGCACAATGTGCAGGTCAACGCGCTGTGCCCCGGCTGGGTCGAGACCGAGATGGCTCAGGAAGGGCTCGCGGGCATGTCGCGCGGCATGAACGTGTCCGTCGACGAAGCGCGTCGCATCGCGATGAGCGCCGTGCCGCTCGGCCGTATGAGTCAACCGTCGGAGATCGCCGGCGTGGTTGCGTGGTTGATCTCCCCCGACGCGCGCGGCACGACGGGCCAGGGGATCGACGTCAACGGTGGCGCGTTCATGAGCTGATGCCCTTGACCCACGAAATCGAACTCGAAGCGCGCACGGGGACGCAGATCCAACCGCACGCGCGTGCGTTGCTCGAGCGCGCGCGCAAGTTGGAAGCGCTGCCGCTCGAGGGTCTCGCGGCGCGCGTGGCCGACGGATTGGCGCGACTGCGACTCACGTACGGCTTGGAAGCCCGCGACGCGAATCCGGTGCGCGCGCTGCTCGCGGCGCTGCCGCGGACCGAGCTCGCGCGCCGCGCGACGGATCTCGCGCTCGAGCTCGAGGCCGCGCGACAATTGGTCCTCGATCGCGAACGTTCCGCGGCGGAAGTCGACCGACGCTCGGAGTCGCTGAAAGAGGCGCTGCGCGAGCGCAGTACGGACTTGGCGACGGCGTTGGCGCGCGCGGACGAGGCCGTGAGCGCGCGACGCGATCTGGACACCGTCCGGGCGCAGCTCGTCGAGGCCGCGCGGGAACACGATCGGCTCGGCGCGGAGCTCGCGCGCGCTCTCGAGCGGGCGCGCGCCGTCGCGAACGAGCTCGACGCCGCGCGCAATCGAGCGCTCGAACTCGCCGCGGATCATGACCGGGACCTCGCGTCGGCGCGCGCCGATCGCGCGCGTCCGGATCCGCGCATCGAACTCGTGCGATCGGCGCTGGCAGCGACTGCGGAACGCGAGCTTTCGCGCGCCCAGCTCGCCGAACTCGAGCGCGCAGCCGCGGTCGAGCGTCACGGCGCGATCGACGCTGAACTCGGTCAGGTGCGCCGCGAGCGCGACGCCGCGAGCGGTGAGTTGTGCCGGCTGCAAGCCGAATCGGAACTCGAAGCCGCACAGCATCGCAGCACGATCGAGGGCTACGAGCGCGCGCTCGTCAACGACAGCCGCAATGCGGAAACCGCGCGCCGCGAACTCGAGTGGCGCCGCCGCGAGATGGACGCGCTGCGCGCGGAGTCGAGCGGACTGCGCTGGAAACTGCTCGGCGGTGACCTCGCCGCGCGCATCGCGCTTTGGGATAGCGAGGCGGCGCCGTGATGCCCGAAGTCGTCCCCGTGAAGCCCGTCAGCGTCGTGATCCCGGCCTTCGAATGCCGCGCCGACCTCGCGGCGAACCTGCCGCCGCTGCTCGACGAGCTCGAGCGCCGCGCGGTCGGCGACGAAGTCATCGTCGTGGACGACGGCGGCGACGACGGACTCGAGAGTTGGATTGCGCACACCTTCCCTCCGCCGGCCACGTTCGACTCCGCGCGCGCTGACGTGCGCGTGCTGCGGCGGAAGAAGAACGCCGGCCCCGCTCGATCCGCCGTCGACGGCGCGCGCGCGGCCGGACACGGCCTCGTTCTGCTCCTCGGCTGCGAGGCGCGCGTGCGCACGGGATTCCTCGCGCCGCTCGTCGCCGCGCTCGACGATGCGAACGTGGTCGCCGCATCGCCGCGCATCGTCAGGCCCGACGGCCGCGGACTGCCGCGGCTCGTGTGGCGCAACGGTCTGCTCGAGATCGAACCCGGAGACGGCGATGCGAACGCGAATGAGATCACGGACGCTGCTTACGCGTCGATGTCCGCGCTGCTCGCACGCCGCGACGAACTCGTCGCCGCCGGCTTCGACGCGCGTTTCGCGCCGGGCGATTTGGCCGACGTCGATCTGTCCTGGACCTGGAAACGCGCGGGTCGCCGCGTCGTGATCGTGCCCACGTCGGTTGTCGAGATCGCGCGTTCGGCCGATTCCGCGCCGCCGTCGCGCGCGCTCGAGCTGCGCAACCGACTGCTGCTCACGTGGAAACACCTCGACGCCGCCGATCGCCGCCATGAGCACGTCGAAGCGCTCGAGGCACGCGCGCTCGAAGCGTTGCTCGCGGGTCGCGCGGACGAGCTGGCCGGGATCGCGCTGGCGCTCGAGGCGGACGCCGGCCGCTGACGGTACGGATCTACGGATCCGTGGCGCGCGACGAGCTCGCGCGTCGCGGACCAGATTCGCGGGCACGGTTTCGACCCCGTGACGCCCCCGGGCGCGGCACGCGCGCGTTCGCGCCGGAAATGCAGCGAATTCGTGTCTCGGCGCAGTCGGCCGTGCAGGTCGTTCGGGTGTACCGCGCTCCCGGCGCGGATCCGGCCCCGTCACGCATCGTTCACCGCGACCCCCATGACTTTCTCGAACCACCTGCGTCTCACAGCCGCTCCCACGGCAGCCTTCCTCGCCCTTGCGACCCTCGCTCTCGACGCGCGATCGGCGACGAACGAGTCCTTCACCGCAGTCGAAGCCGCGCCGGCAGGCGTGTCTTCGTTGCAAGCGATCTCCGTCGGGCCTCTGGAGGCGCGCGTCTACCTCGACCGGCCCGGCGACGGCGCCTTGTGGGCGCGCGGACGGCGCTGGAAGGCGAGCTTCGACGACTCCGGCGCGACGTACTACGCCGGATTCGGCGCGCGTCAGCCGCGGAGCCTGCCGCACGCGCTGTCGCCCGACAGCGTGACGATCGGCGGCGAGCCGCTCGACTTCGCGCGCGTGTCGACGCCCGAAGTGTTCGGCGAGCGCGTCGAGCTCGACCGCGGCGCGTTCGTCGAGGCGTACGAGCTGGATGTCGACTCGATCGAGCAGCTCTTCGTCTTCGACTCGCTGCCGCGCGGCGGCGATCTCGTCGTGACGATCCCCGTCGCGAGCGAGCTCGACGGAGTGGAGACCGACGCCGGCCTGGAGTTCCGCGGTGAACTCGGCCGCGTGACGTACAGCCGCGCCATTGCGATCGACGCCGACGGCAAACGCGTGTCCGCGCCGACGCGCTTCGTCGACGGCGCGATCCAGATCACGGTCGACGCGCAGTTCCTGGCGACGGCCGCGTTCCCGCTCGTCATCGATCCGGTCGTGGGCCAGATCGTGCTCGATACGACGGTCGACGACACGTTCGCGCCGGACATCGCCTGGGATCCGTTCCACCAAGTCTGGCTCGCCGTCTACGCCGAGACGTTCTCGGCCACGGACATCGACGTGTTCGCACGGCTGACGAACGCGGCGGGCCTGACGATCTCGACCGCGTATGTGGACGCCTCGACCGCGTCGTGGACGCGGCCGCGCGTGGCGAACAACGGCGCGGCGCACAAGTTCCTCGTCGTGGCCGAGCGCACGAGCTCGACGCCCAAGGCTGTCATGGGCCGCATGGTCGTCCCGAACGGAACGATTCTCACGGTCGATCCGCAGTTCGACATCGGCGGGTCCGCGGCGGGCGACAAGATGACCCCGGACGTGGGCGGCGATCCCTCGACGTCGGGTTCGACGCGTTTCTGCGTCGTTTTCGAGCACACGCTGGGCGGCGGGGACAGCGAGATCGGCTTCCGACAGGTCACGTCGAACAGTGCGCTCATCGGCGCGGCACCGACGTACTTCGCCGACGCGACCGTGGAGCGCAACTACGCACCCAGCGTTTCACGCTCGAAAGGCAGCACTTCGTGGGGGATCGCGTGGCTGCACGAGATCTCGTTCCCGTTCGGCGTCGGAGTCTTCGTCGCCAGCGTAGACGGCGGTGGAACGACCACCACGACCCCCTTCGCACTGCCGACGGTCCTCAACACCATCGTCGCGACGCCGTGCGTTTCGTCGCCGCTCACGGGTAGCGTGCGCTACGCGGTCGTCTATTCCAGTCGATCCATCTTCCCCCTGGGTTCTCCGGCGGACGTGATCGTGACAGCCGTCGACGGGGGGACGATTCTCCAGACCGTGAACCTCATGACTTTGGAGAACTCCGGCCAGCAGGCACAGAATCAAGTCGAGCCGTCGGTGGACAGCGACGGCCAGCACTTCCTCGTCGCGTACTCCGAACGCAATGCGACGTTCGGGCACTACGAGTGCTTCGTGTCCGACATCTACCTGGCCGGCAACCAACTCGGTCTCTCGCAGTCGCACGTCATCGTGCACCCGGGGCTCGGTCTCTCGCAGCGCGTCTCGCAAATCGCAGCCAAGCCCGCGCTGAGCGGAACGAGCCACCGCTACGCCGTCATCTATGAGATCAGACAAAACGATCAGAATCACGACGTCGTGGCCAAGCTTTTCGACGGCTTCGAAGGCGGAACGACGGGATCGTTCTGCCCCGGTGACGGCACGTTGGTGGCCTGCCCGTGTGGCAACGACAGTGTGCAGGGCCGCGGGTGCAGCAACTCGGTCAACTCGGACGGAGCGCTGCTGGCGGCGTCGGGGACGGCATCGACGGTGAACGACACGCTGCGCCTCCAGGCGAGCGCCTTGCCGCCGTCTTCGACGTGCCTCTTCTTCCAGGGGACGGTGCAGAACTCGCCCAACGTCTTCGGCGATGGACTCCTGTGCACCGCGGGCACGGTGGTCCGGCTCGCGACGAAGACGGTGATGCTCGGCGCGGTGCAGTACCCGGCACCCGGATCGAGCGATCCCTCGATCAGCGTCCGCGGCGCGGTGCCGCTCAACGGAGGCCAGCGCTACTACCAGGTCTGGTACCGCAACGCCGCGGCGTTCTGCACGAGCGCGACGTTCAACCTGACGAACGGCGTCTCCGTGAGCTGGGCGCGCTGAGACCGTGACCTAGTGCGCAGGGCGCGTCGTCACCGCGGGTCGGTGGCGGCGCGCCCTTCTCGTTCATCTCGCCAGCGCTTCGAGCGCGGTTGCACGCGTCGCCAACAACACGTCGTCCGCGGGCGAGACCGCGAGGCCGGCCTCGGCGTACTTCGCGGACGTCCGGTGCGCGCTCAGTTGCGCGAGCACGTTCGCGACCTGTCGCCAGTACGCCACCTGGGCGGGATACACGCCGGCGATGGCGAAGTCCGCCTCGCGCTCGCTGGCCTCGACGTCGCCGTGACGCTCGAGCACGACGGCGTAGAACATCCGCGCGTTGTGGTTCATCGGTTCCTTGGCGAGAGCGAGCGCGTAGTACATCAGCGCGTCCTCGAGTTCGTCGTGCAGTAACGCGTAGATGCCGACCTGCGCCCAGGCGCCGCCCAGGCGGGGATCGAGCTGCGCGGAGCGCACATAAGCCTCATTCGATTCGTCGGTGCAGCCGCGCTGCGTCAGCGCGTTGCCCATGAGGACGTACAGCGCCGCAGTGGACGGATGGCGCGCGAGCCCGCGCCAGCACCACGCTTCGGCCTCGGCGTGGTCCTCCGGCCCCTGCAGTGTCTGCGCGATCAGGTTGTAGGTGTCCACGGATCCTGGATCGAGCGCGTGCGAGCGCTCGAGAAGCGCGCGCGCAGCCACGGGTTCGATCAAGACGAGCGCCTGGCCCGCGTAGTACAGCGCGCGCGCCGAGTCGGGCCACAAGCTCGCGAGCGCCGCGGACGCCGAGCGCGCTCCCGGGGCGTCGCCGACCTGCTGCGCGCTCGAGGCGCGCTGCTCATGGTAGATCGCACGCGCCACGGGAGCGCGCGCTACGGCCTCGTTGAACAACTCGAACGCGCGCTGGTTCAACGCGCGCCGCTCGTAGTAGGACAGCCGCTGCCCCGCCGCGACTGCGCAGCGGCCGCGGATGTAGAGCTCGAACGAGCGCACCTCGGCTGCGAAGTCGGCGGGTGCGCGCGGCGGCATCTCGCGGCCGTTCACCAGCGCTTCGAGCGCGTCGCGGCCGCGCATCGAGGGCGAGAGTTCGGCCAGGCGCGCGTGAGCTCGCGCGAAATCGCCGGACTGGATGCTCGCGAGCACGTGACCGGCGACCGCTTCGTCGTTCCGCGGATCGAGCGCGAGCGCGAGCGCGAACGCGGCGTTCGCTTCTTCCACGCGAACTCGGTCCAGGCTCGCGAAGCCCTCTTCGAGCGCGGCCTCGACCACGCGTGTGCGCGCGAAGGTCGCCGCGGCGCGCACTTCGTCGCGCGAAGCCCACCAGTCGCCACCGAACACAGCCAAGCCGATCACGCTGATCGAGAGCGCCGCGGCGAGCGCCGCTTGACGCGGCTCGCGGCGTGACCAGCGCAGGATCCGCCCGTGGAGCGGCAGCGGACGCGCGCGGATCGGACGCTGCGCCACGCAGGCTTCGAGGTCCTCGGCCAGCGCCGCCGCGCTCGCATAGCGGCGGTTGCGATCGCGCTCCATCGCGGTCGCCACGACGACGGCGAGGTCGCGGGACACCACCGGGTTCAGCGCGCGAATGTCGGTCGCACTGCTCGTCGCGATGGCGCGGTACAGCGCGATCGGAGTCGGACCGTCGAAGGGCCGCCGCAGCGCGAGACACTCGTAGAGCGTCACGCCCAGCGCATAGACGTCGCTCTGCGCGTCGGGCCGCGTGCGCTCACCGCTGACGAGCTCGGGCGCGATGTACGCCGGCGTGCCCGCCGTGTCGCCGGTGCGCGTCAACGAGATCCCCGTCGCCTCCTCGGGGATCGCCAGGCCGAAGTCGACGAGCACGGGATCGCCGTCGCCGCCGACGATGATGTTCGACGGCTTGACGTCGCGGTGGATCACGCCTTGCGCGTGCGCGGCGTGCAGCGCGCGCGCGACGCGTGCGAGGCACGACGCCACGGCGAGCGCCGCCTCGCGTCCGCGCGTCGGTGCGTTCGGGATCGAGGCGCAGCTCGCCGCGGACTCGCGCGCGCGCGCGATCGAGCGCGCGAGGTTCTCACCGTCGACGTAGCGCATCGCGATCCACGGCCGATCGCCGGCGACGCCCGTGCCGAAGATCGTCGCGATGCCCGGGTGCTCGAGACGCGCCGCGAGTTCAGCCTCGCGACGGAAGCGCGCACGAGCAGCCGGGCTCTGCAGGACTTCCGACGGCAAGAGCTTCAACGCGACGCGGCGCCCGAGCGGCTGCTCGACGGCCTCGAACACGACGCCCATGCCGCCGCGTCCGATCTCGCACACGATGTCGTAGGGCCCGACGCGCGCGAGCTGCTCGTCGTCAGCCGACCCGACGCCTTCGCGTTCGAGCTCCGACAGCGCTTCGATCGCATCGCGCACGTCCGAGCCCAAGTGCGCGAAACGCGCCGCGAAATCGTCGGCGTCGACGCGTTCTCCGCGCCGGCGGCGAGCGACATAGAGCTCGACTGCATCCTCGGCCGTGCGCGGCTCGGGCTCCTTCACGATTCCGACTCCGCACCCGGATTCAGCGCCTTGAGCGTCGGGCGCAGACGCACGAGCGCGCGCACGAAACGCTTGCTCGCCGCCGCCGGCTCGATCGCGAGCTCGGCCGCCGCCTCCTCGTTCGAGAGACCCTCGAAGTGCCGCAACGCGACGATCTCACGATCCACTTCGGTTAGCTCCGCCAGCGCTTCGAGCACGCGCGAGCGGATCTCCTCGCGGCGCAGGGCTCGAGTCGGTGTCGTCTGGTTCGCGACGAACGCATCCGCGAGCGCGGCGGCACTGATCGAGGGACGGCTGCCCACGTTCACCTCGCGCAGCGCGTCGCGCATGTGCGCGCCGAGATGACGCCGATGAACGCCCGCCAGCGCCTCGGCCGCCACCAACCGCAACCAGACGTGGAAGGGCAGCGTCGGTCGCCCGCACCAACCCTCGAAGCGCGCCTCGGCGTCGATCCAGGTTTCTTGAACGACATCGGCGGGGTCCACCCGACGGCGCAGACTCGGATCGAGGCGCAGCTCGATCATGCGCTCGATCTGGGACCGCTCGCGCGCGAACAGCGCGAGCAGAGCCTCACGATCGCCGTTGCGCGCGCGCGCGACGAAACCACTGCGATCGACATCCTCCGCCACGAATCGGAGTCTAGCGCGGGGCGCGGGAGGTGCCGGAAACCCGGGCCGGAGCGGCTCCGAACGCGTCGCGTCGCGCCGCGGGCGACCCGAGGCGAACGGCGTAGGTCGCGGTCCCGTTGCTCAGCGCCTCGACGAGCGCCGCGCGCGGGTCGCGTCAGCGAGTCGAGCAAGATCACGGCGTCCTCACCGGCCCCGACGAGCATGCGCGCCTCGTGCCTGACCATCTCGGCCACCGCGAGGTGACGCGACGCCGGCTCGTCGATGGTCGAGCTGATGATCTCGCGCTGACCCTCGGGCAGCATGCGCTCGAATCGCAGCGCCTCTACGCTGGCGCGCGGGAAGTCCTCCTACGCCAACGTGCGCACGAGATCAGGCCCCGAGCGGGTAGATCCGCTCGCTGTGCGGCATCTCGCTCGCCTACGCGAAGCACGCCCGAGCATCATCGAGGCCGTGGCCGTCCGGCTTCGCGCGGTCTCGATCGGTGCCGCGCCTGAGTTCGCGAACGCACCGCCGGTTTCGACGTTGCCAGATGCGCCGGTTGCACGAGATCCACCCGTCCGTCAGATCGCCGCGAGCTCGTCGATCAGGCGTGACGCGGCTACCGCGCGGACCCTCTCGGACAGCGCGAACGTCGCCTTGCCGGCGTGCACGACGTCGAGCCGGTCGAGCTCCAGGTCCTCGAGCGCCGACCGCATCGAAGCCGTTACCGACGACGCGTCCATGCGCTTGAACTCGGACCCGAGCTTCGTCGATACGCGCACGACGAGCAGATCGAGCTCGGCTCCGGCGTACGTGCCCCAGAAGTACGCCTCGCCGCGCTCGACACGCAGCTGTCGAAGTACCTGTTCGATGAGGAAGCCCTCCCACGAGGCCCCGACCTTCACGTGGCCGTCCAGTTGTGAACGCGTCTCGATGTCGAGCAATCGATGGAGCAGGCCGCTGTCCGTCACGTAGATCTTCGGCGACTTGACCTGGCGCTTCGCGAGGTTCGCATGCCAGGGCTGGAGCTGCCGCACCGTGAACGTCGCTGTCAGGAGATCGAGGTAGCGCCGAACGGTCGTGTCCGCGACGCCGAACGCGCGCGCGAACTCGGACGCGTTCCAGATCGTGCCGTGCGCGTTGGCGACCATCGTCCAGAAGCGCCGCAGCGTGCTGGACGGTACGCGCAGGCCGAGTTCCGGGATGTCGCGTTCGAGGTAGGTGCGCACGAGGTTCGTCCGCCACCGAAAGCTCGCCTCGTCGTCCTGTGCGAGGAACGAGCGCGGGTAGCCGCCGCGCAGCCACAGGCGGTCGAGCGCGCTGCGTGGCACCTCGTGGAGTCCGAAGCCCGTGAGCTCGTGGAAGTGGATACGTCCGGCCAGGGATTCGGAACCCTGTTTCAGGAGCTCGGGGGCGGCACTTCCGAGCACGAGAAAACGCGCCGGTCGCCGGGGGCGATCGGCGAGAACGCGCAACAGCGGGAACAGGTTCGGCCGGCGCTGGATCTCGTCGAGCACGACGAGGCCGCGCAAGTCGCGCAGCGCGACGCCCGCCTCTCCCAGGCGAGCCTCGTCGGCCGGGTCCTCCAGATCGAAGTGGTGAACCTCTCCGCGGGATACCGCCGCGACCTGCTGCGCCAACGTCGTCTTGCCGATCTGGCGCGATCCGAGGATCGCGACGACGGGGAACTCGCCCAGGCGCGCCAGGACTTCGGTGACTTCGTCGGTGCGGACTACCATGCCATCGACCTGCCTTGAATATTCGGCGGTAGGCGCCGGAAAATCAAGGTACGGTCGCGTAAGCCCAGCGGGCTCCCGAACCCGACGTGGCGGCCAGGGAGGCGGTCCCGCTCTGGGGCACTGCTCAGCCGATGGACAACAAGAACTGCCCGTTCACCTGCGTTTTCTTGATCTTCGAGACGAGCATCTCCATCGCTTCGACGGGATCCATCTCGTTCAGGACCTTGCGCAGCATCCAGACGCGCTTGATCTCCTCGGGCGTGAACAAGAGCTCTTCCTTGCGCGTGCCGGAACGATTGATGTCGATCGCGGGGAAGATGCGGCGGTCCGACAACCGCCGGTCGAGCACGAGCTCCATGTTCCCCGTGCCCTTGAACTCCTCGAAGATCAGGTCGTCCATCTTCGAGCCGGTCTCGATCAGCGCCGTGCCGAGGATCGTCAGCGAACCGCCGTCCTCGATGTTGCGCGCGGCGCCGAAGAACTTCTTCGGGAATTGCAGCGCGGACGCTTCCATGCCGCCGGAGAGCAACTTCCCGTTGCTCGGCGCTTCGACGTTCGCGGCCCGCGCGAGACGCGTGATCGAGTCCAACAGGATGACCACGTCCTCACCGGCCTCGACCAGCATGCGCGCTTTGTGCATGACCATCTCGGCGACCGCGAGGTGACGCGACGCCGGTTCGTCGAACGTCGAGCTGATGATCTCGCGCTTGCCCTCGGGCAGCATCCGCTCGAAGTCCGTGACTTCCTCGGGCCGCTCGTCGACGAGCAGCACGATCAGGTGCGCGTCGGGCGCGTTCTGCACGATCGACTTCGCCAACATCTGCAAGAGGATCGTCTTGCCCGTGCGCGGCGGGGCGACGATCAAGCCGCGCTGACCGCGACCGACCGGCGTGATCAGGTCGACGATGCGCATCTCGAGCGGGTTTTCCTTCGTGCCCTCGAGGATGATCCGCTTCTCGGGATAGAGCGGGACGAGCTCCTTGAACGGGGCGCGCGTCCGCGCTTCCTCCGGCGGGTGGTGATCGATCGACTCGATCTCCTGCAGCGCGAAGTAGCGCTCGCCTTCGCGGGGAAGGCGCACTTTGCCGCGGATGGTCATGCCCGGATACAGGCCGAAGTGGTGCGCCACGGACGGCGGCACGAACACGTCGTCGGCGGACGGCAGGTAGTCGTACGCGGCCGAGCGCAGGAACGCGTGGCCCTCGAGGATCGCGAAGACACCGTCGGCGACGACCGGCACGTGCTGACGCAGACGCGCGGCGGTGATCGAGAAGATCAAGTCGCGGCGGTTGCGGGCGTCGTTCGCACCTTCGACGCCTTCTTCCTCGGCGATGTCGTGCAGATCGGCGAGGTTCAGCTCGAAGAGGTCGACCAACGCCACTTCATCGGGCAGCTTCTTGCGGCCGAGCGGGGGCAGTGACTCCTGCAAAGCGGCCAAGTCCTCGGCCGTGAGATCGGCCGGCAATCCGCCGTGATCGAGCGGCGGCGACTCCATCGTGGCCGTGCCTCCGCCTTGATAACGCGGTCGGAATCCACCGCCTCCGCCGCCACCCTGTTGGAAGCCTTGGCCGCCTTGTTGGTTGCCGCGGTTGTGCCACTGCTTCTTGAAACGCTTCTTCAACGGGGATTCGAGTCCGACGGAGGGGGAGAGCCGACGGCCGCGGATGGGCGCGCTCGGCAAGGGACCCGCGCGGGCCGGTCAGTCCGGCTCGCTGCGGTAGGGGAGTGTTCGTTCAGTCCTGCGCTCTTTCGCGCGTGAGGCTCGCGAGGAGCTGCGCCACATCGCGCTCGAGCTCCGCGAGGGACCCGCGATTCACGAGCACGTGGTCGGCGCGCGCGCGTTTTTCGGCGAGCGGCATCTGCGCAGCCTCGCGGCGCGCGACCTCGCCCGCCGCCCAGCCTCGCGATCCGCGCGCTCGCGCCTCGCGGGCGCGCTCGTCGGCGTCGACGAAGACCAAGACGTCGCACTCGCGGACCAGTGCGTGCTGGGCGTCGTTCTCCAGGAGGAGGGGGACGTCGAGCACGATCCGCGGCACGCCGGTTCGGCGCGCCTCGTCCAGGAGCGCGCGTACCCTGGCACGGACGCGCGGGTGGGTCAAGTTCTCCAGGTCGCGGCGCGCCTCGGGGTCGGCGAAGACGAGCGCACCGAGTCGGGCGCGATCGATGGGGGAGCCGTCGGGGGCGACTGCGGGTCCGAACCGCGCGCGGATGGCGCGGCGCACCTCGGCGCTCTCCAAAATCTCCCGCGCCAGCGCGTCCGCGTCGATGACGACCCCGTCGCGTCCCGCGAGGAGGCGCCCGACGGCCGATTTTCCCGAGGCGATGCCGCCCAGGATTCCGAGGACGAAACTCCGCGGAGCGGGTGCGTGGGGCATCGGAAGAAACCAGCGGCGCAGGCCGGGGTAGGGGCGCCGTGGGCGGAGCCTACGCGGCCGAACCGTGCCGCGAAAGCACACGCCCGACGACTCGTCGCGTCACGACCCTTGCCGGTCCGACCCGCGTTCGGTTATCAACCTACCCCCCTCGACGGACGTGCACCTTTCGGTGCGCGTGCCTGCGAGCCCCCCCCCACTCGGGTCCGCGATCCTGCGGCCCTTGCGACGATTTCTCCGAGGAGCACGACGGATGAAGAGTTCGGTCCGCGGCATGGCCAAGGTCAGCGTTATCTGGAGCATCGTCTTCCTCGTCGCAGCGATCGTCGGCGGCGTCGCCTTCTTCCTCGCCAGCGGCGAGCTCGAGAACCAGAAGAGTCGAGCCGAAGGGCTCGAGAAGCAGGTCACCGAGTTGCGGGCGACCGTGACGAAGAAGTCCGAGGAGTTCGTCGCCCTCTCCGAGGTCGTCGGCTACAGCGACCCCACGCGGGGCAACAACACGGACGTCGACACCCTGAAGAAGGGTCTGGACGGCGCGCGCACGGGCTTCGAACTCCCCGGCAGCGTGAAGACGCTGGCCGAGGTGATGCCGCTCGTGTCGAGCACGCTCAACGATCGCAAGGCGCGCATCACCGACCTCGAAGGTCAGGTCGAAGCGAAGGCGGCGCAGATCGAGGAACTGCAGAAGGGCCTGCGTGACTCCGGCGCGTCAGCTTCCACGGAAGCCACGGACTTGCGCAGCAAGCTCGGCGACGCTCAGCAGCAGGTCGAGGACACGAAGAGCGAGTACGAGCGCCAGATCGCCGAGCTGCGCGAGCAGGTCCGCTCGAAGACCACCGAGATCGGCACGGTTCAGACCGCGAAGAGCGACGCCGAGAAGCAGTTCGCTCAAGAGGCCGAAACGCTGCGCACGCGCATGAACGAGATGGGGCGCAAGCTCCAGCCGTTCGTGAAGGAGCCCGAGTCCGCCGACGGTCGAATCCTGGCGGTTTCCAAGGTGCTTTCCGCAGGTTGGATCGATCTCGGCACGTCGAATCGCCTACCGGTGGGCACGCGCTTCACGGTTGCCGGCGCGAACGACAACCGCGTCAAGGCGATCGCCGAAGTGACGAAGGTCGAGAACGCGATGGCGGAGGTCCGCTTCTCGGACCAGCGCGATCCGTTCGACCCGCCGTCCCCCGGTGACGTCGTCTGGAATCCCCTCTACGACCCGCGCGGTCAGCGCTACGTGCTGCTCGTCGGCGGGTTCAGCGGCGAGTACGCCGAGAACCAGCTCAGGGGCCTCCTCGCGAGCATGGGCATCACCGTCCAGACGAAGCTCGACAAGGGGACGGACTTCCTGATCGTCGGGAACGAGCAGTACGTGGACTCGGACGGCCAGCCGGTCGAGACGCCGATCCAGCCGGCGGAGCTGCCGGTTTACAAGGAAGCGGTCGCGCAAGGCGCTCAGGTCGTGCTCCTGAAGGACCTGCGGAACTACTTCCGGTTCTAGTACGGAGTCAGGCTCCCCTCCGCCGTTTTCGAAGCGACCCGCTCCGCAGCTGACGCCGCGGAGCGGGTCGCTTCGAAAACGGCGGAGGGGAGCCTGACTCCGTACTCTCCACTCGCATGGATCGACCCAAGCCGGAGAACCTCGAGCCGACGCGGATGACCCTCGGCGGTCACCTCGAGGAGCTGCGCAAGCGCCTGTCGCGCAGCCTCGTCGCGCTGATCCTCGCCCTCGTCGTCGCTTGGGTCTTCAAGGAGGAAGTCCTCCAGCAGGTGATGTGGCCGTGGCGCAACGCGGTCCACCAGATCAACGCCGACCTCGTCGTGCGCAGCGAGGCGGCGCTCGTCGCCGACCCCACGAAAAAGCGCGACGATTACTTTCTCAGCGCGGACCCGACGGAAAAGCGACTCAGGAGCCCGGTCCAAGAACGGCTGTCGTCGTTCGGCGTGGGGGACTCGTTCTTCGTCTCGCTGAACCTGTCGCTCTACGTCGCGGCGTTCATCGCCGGGCCCTACGTCCTGTTCGAGCTGTGGCAGTTCATCGCGGCCGGACTCTTCCGCCACGAGAAGAAGCTCGTCTACCTGTACTTCCCGCTCTCGCTCCTCCTCTTCTTCAGCGGCGTCCTCTTCTGTTTCTTCCTGATCGTGCCGTCAGGGCTCTACTTCTTGTCGACGACGTTGCCGGTCGAGATGGTCGAGCCGCAGCTCGGGCTCGAGAAGTACGTCGACTTCCTCACGAAGATGTGCCTCGCGATCGGTGCGGTGTTCCAACTGCCGATCCTGATGGTGTTCTTCGCGTCGATCGGCGTGGTCGACCCGAAAAGCTACGGGAAGTGGCGCAAGCACTTCATCGTCGTGGCGCTCCTCGTGGCCGCGATCATCACGCCCAGCCCGGACGCGATCACGCAGCTCCTGACGACGGCACCCATGCTCGTCCTGTACGAAGTCGGCATCGTGCTCGCGCGTTGGCGCGGGAAACCGCGGCAGAAACCGACGGAGGGAGCCGCATGAGCGCGTTGCGTCGCGATCTCGCGGTCGCACTCGTCGCGACCGGTGACGAGCTCGTCGAGGGCCGCCACGTCGACACGAACTCCAGCGTCATCGCGCGTGCGTTGATCGACGCCGGGTTCGAACCGCGGCGATTCACGGTTCTCGGAGACGACGAGGACGAGCTCGTGCGAACGCTCGTCGAACTCGCGCGCGAACACGGAGCGATCGTCCTCACCGGCGGACTCGGACCCACGCTCGACGACGTGACGCGTCACGCGGCGGCACGCGCAGCCGGCGTCGAGCTCGTGCAGGACGAGGCCGTTCTCGCGGACTTGCGCGCGATGTTCGACCGCCGCGGTCGGACGTTCTCGGAAGCCAACGCGCGCCAAGCCATGTTCCCTCGCGGCGCGCACGTGCTGCCGAATCCGAACGGTACCGCGGCCGGTTTCGCGCTCGAAATCGGCGGAGCACTCCTGTGCGCGCTACCCGGTCCGCCGCGCGAGATGAGGCCGATGCTCGTCGATCACGCGCTACCGCGGATCACCGCGCGCGTCGTCGGCCTGCCGTGTGTCGAACGGCGCTTGTTCCACCTCTTCGGGCTGCCCGAGAGCGCCTTCGCCGATCGCGCCGGTGATTGGATGGCGCGCGGAGCGAACCCACTCGTCGGCGTGACGGCGAGCGGCGGTCGGCTCTCCGTCTCGGTGCGCGCGGAAGCGTCGACGCGCGCGGATGCGCAGCGCGTCTGTGCCGCGCGCGGCGCCGAGATTCGCACACGATTCGCGGAGTGGATCTTCAGCGAGGACGAGCCCGACTTGGCCGCCGTCGTCGGCCGCGAACTCATCGCACGCAACATCACGGTGACCCTGGCCGAATCCTGCACGGGCGGCTTGGCCGCGGAGCGACTCACGCGCACGCCGGGGATCAGCGCGGTCTTCGAACTTGGGTTCGTGACCTACGCGAACCGCGCGAAGGTCGAGCTCCTCGGGGTCGATCCGGCCCTCCTCGCCGCGCACGGCGCGGTCTCGTCGCAGGTCGCCGCCGCGATGGCGCGCGGCGCGGCCGAGCGCAGCGGAGCCCGACTCGCGGCCTCGATCACCGGGATCGCCGGACCCGGCGGAGCGACGCCCGAGAAACCAGTCGGATTGGTCCACATCGGGATCTCTGCCGACGGCGTCGTCACGACCGAGGAGCGGCGCTTCCTGGACCTCGGGCGCGATCTCATCCGTGATTTCGCGACGAACACGGTGTTCGACCTGCTCCGGCGCGCGCTCGTACGCCTGCCGCGTGACAGCGGCGCACCGACTCGTTGACCGACCCCCGAACGGCCGATAGGCTCTCCGCCCCACTACCCCGTGGTGTAATCGGTAACACAACAGGTTTTGGTCCTGTTATTTCTGGTTCGAGTCCAGACGGGGTAACCAACTTCACCGCGCCGCGCGCACTCGGGCGGAAGAAGGATCGGGACTCGCTCGTCCCATCGGTCCCCATCGTTCGCCGGGAGTCCGTCCATGCTGCACCGCCGTGTCGTCGCGTTCTTCGTTCTCGCTTCGTCGGCACTCGCGGGCAATGCCGCGGCCCAAGGCCCGGTGCAGCTCGCCCTCAGCGGCGAAATCGATCGCACCGGCGGCGCCCGCGCCGAGGTCGAGGTCACGTTCGCGAGCTCCAGCGGCAGCGCCGCCACCGCGCGTTTCTCGATGTTCTTGGCCGAGCGCACGAGTGCCGCGGACCTCGGCGTCCTCCTCGAAAGACGTCTCGGCGCCGCGGGCGTCCGCGTCCTGAACGCGAGCAGCGGTCAATCCGCGCGTCCCATCACGAGCCTGTTCTTCGAGGACGTGCTCGCGATCGGGCTGCGGCTCGGGAACGGGCTGCGCTCGACGGTGACGTTGGGCGAAGACCGGCCGGATTCCGTGCGCATCCTGCCTCCGGAAGATGCCAAGCAAGATGCCGAGCTGCGCGTGACCGCTTCCGCCTGGATGGCGCACGAACGACGTCACCAGCGCGTCGAACTCGAGGCGCGGCTCGAAGCGGCGGCGCCCGTCGTACGGATCGCCGACCTGCTCGTCGGGGCCAGCACGCGCGGCGGTTGGGCCAGCGACATGCGCAACCACGAGGCCTGGCTCCCCGGACCCGCAGCAGCCGGCGGGGTGGTGGACGCGGTGAACTTCGATCTGCAGACGTCGGGGGACTGGCGACTCGAGATCGCGCTCGTGCCGCGCACGCAGGCGCGCTGAGAGCGCGTGAGAAATCGGGCGCATCCGGCTTTCGTGTAGGTCAGCGCCCCCGTGCTGGCCCGCCGGCCGCGCGCTCCGGGACCACGACTCGGGCGCCGGTGAGCCCTGTGGATCCAGGGCGTGCACGCGCGGTGTTCGGATCCACGACTCGCGCGGGGCGCGCACGCACACCGTGCGCACCGGCGGGCGCGTCGGCGGGCGCATCGGCGGGCGCGTCGGCGGGCGCGTCGGCGAGCGCATCGGCTGGCGCATCGGCTGGCGCATCGGCTGGCGCGCCGGCGAGCGCATGGCGTGCGCGTCGGCGGGCGCATCGGCTGGCGCGCCGGCGAGCGCATGGCGTGCGCGTCGGCGTGCGCGTCGGCGGGCGCATCGGCGGGCGCGTCGGCGAGCGCATCGGCGTGCGCGTCGGCAGGCGCGTCGGCAGGCGCACCGGCGGGCGCACCGGCGGGCGCACCGGCGGGCGCACCGGCAGGCGCACCGGCGGGCGCACCGGCGGGCGCACCGGCGGGCGCATCGGCTGGCGCGCCGGCGAGCGCATGGCGTGCGCGTCGGCGTGCGCGTCGCTGTGCGCCGCCGTCGGATCAGATGGGATGAGAAGGCCGGCCTCCACGCGAGGTCGCGAAGTGCCTCAGTGGTAAATCGAGGGAGTTGTGACCTACCCCGATCGCACGAGGGAGACCAGCCACGACTCACCGTACTTCGACATCCCCTGCACTCTCCACCCTGACGACCGTCCAGCAACCCCACGACGATGGGGCTCTACCTGTCGGATCGCGTCTCGCATTGTGCACGTCCAGCGCGGTGACGGTCACACGCTCGAGACGGGCAAGGTGGCGATGACGCGCGCGAGCCTTGTGGTGCTGTTCGAGCGCTGGAAGGGCTGCCGACTCGTGATCGAAGCGGGCGGTCACTCGCCCTGGATCAGCCGCCTCGGCACGGCGTGCGGGATGGAGGTCGTCGTCGCGAATCCTCGTCGCGTCGAGTTGATCTCGAAGAGCGATCGCAAGACGAATCGCACCGACGCCCAATTCCTGACGGAGCTGGGTCGGACCAACCCACAGCTCCTGGCGCCGATCCAACATCGCTCGGCAGAAGCGCAGGCGGATCTGGGTGTGCTGCGCGCACGTGACGAGCTGGTGCGCGCGCGCACCAGCATGATCAATCACGTGCGCGGCGTGCTGAAGTCGAACGGGTATCGCGCAGCGACCTGCTCGGCGGACAGCTTCGGAAAGAAAGCTTCGACGGCGATCCCTCTGGAACTGCAAGTCGCACTGCAGCCGATCGTCGCCACGGTCGCGAGCCTGACGAACACGATCCACGAACTCGACGGACAGATCGAACGCCTGTGCGCGGAGCGCTACCCGATCACTCGAGCGCTGCGACAGATCGGTGGCGTCGGGCCCGTGGTCGCGCTGACTTTCGTGCTGACGCTGGACGATCCGAAGCGCTTCCGGCGTGCGCGCGACGTCGGGGCGTACCTCGGGCTCGTGCCACGCAAGAAGAGCTCGGGCGCGAGCGATCCACAGATGCACATCACGCAGGCTGGCGATCGCAGCCTGCGACGGCTGCTCGTGATCGCCGCGAACTACATCCTAGGGGTGCTTCGGACCCGACTGCGATCTGCGCCGCTTCGGTCTGAAGCTCGTAGGCGCGGGCAACGACCGAGATCGCCAAGAAACGAGCGCGCGTCGCGGTCGCTCGCAAGCTGGCGGTGCGGATGCACCACTTGTGGAGGAGCGGTGAGGTCTACGACCCGCTGCACACCGCCAAACGCCGCGGCGAACTCGCCGCGACCTGATCCGAACCATTCGCGCTGAGGCGCGAGCTCGCTCTCGAACAACTCGGTCGATGCCACACTCCTTCCTCGAAAACCGCCCGTCCGGGCGACTGCGACCAGAGCCTTGGGCTCACAGCCCGCGAGTCAGATAGCAGCGCACCGTGTTGCGCGAAACACCAAGCTCCTTGGCGATCGCACGGATCGAGCGCCCCTGCACATGCAACTGTTTACACTCTAAAACCTGACTCACTTCGAGCATCCTTCCTCCCGGTAGCGTGCGGCGTTGAACACCTACAGCTTCCGGAACAGAGCCCGGGGTGGGTCAGCTTTCGCTCGTCGGGTGGGTCAGGTTTGGTTTACCGCTTCCAGATTCCCTTGACTGCGGAGGGCCTTCTCATGGAAGGCTCTGCATTTCGCTCGGCCCCCCGCACTTGGATCCGGCCGCGGTGCCTCGCTCGTCGCAATGCGTCCGCCCTTCAGCCCTCCGAACAGGAGCAGCCACGAACTCGCTGCGGGTAACGCACGATCACTCCTCGGCGTCCGATCCATCCACCCGCTGAACCACGGGCCCGACGAATGCCTAGTCGATCCCGAGAATGCGCGCTCCGTGCTTGCGCGCGTTCTGCAGCACGTAGACGAGCGCGTTCCGTACCTCGCGCGGCGTCTTCAAGGCACACGCGCGTGGTAGCGATCGCCGACGACGCGGCCCGTGCGTTCCCACGCGCGATTCAGCGCCTCCGCGACGCGCACGAGCAGCCCTTTCATGCCGCGTGCCAGCGCGATCTCGTCCTGTGCCTCGGCGACGAAGTGCAGATGGTTCGACTGAATCGAATACTCGATGACTGGAACCCGAATCGGTTCGCGCCCGCGGCGAGCGTCGCGCGCAAGAGCGCGTTCGCTCCGCAGGTTGGGCAATCCCGCGAGCAGCCTCGTCGTGACGAGGACCGGAGTGTGCCGCGTCACACGCGCTCGCGTGTCGTGCGGCACGAGCGCGCGGTCGCCCTTTGGCTTGCGACCCGCGCCGGCTCGCGTGCCGCCGCGACGGAACAGGTCGAGTTGTCGAACTGATTGCGACTGCGTGTGCTCCATCGGACCCTCCTTCAGATAGAACGCGCGGCGAACGCTCGGGTCGTCGAAAATCACGAGAAAACAAGCGTCGATCCAATAACGTCCTCTGCGCGCGATTTGATTCCGCGAACATTCGAAGCGCAGTGCGCCACACGCCGCGGTTCGACCGACGTGCTCGAGTCCAAGGAGTAGAGCTCGGACCGCTCAGCTCGAGCACCCGCGAAGCGGCCAAGGCCCTCGAGCCGGGCTGCGATCGAGCGGAATGGTGCGAGGCGCGTCGCTCCGCGCGACGCGCCTCGTCCGATTCACCGAGTTCCGTCGACGAGCGTCAACGGATTCGCGGGCGCTACGGCGTCCACGCCACGCGCACCGCGTTGGTCACGTTGAACACGGCCGCCGTGCAGAATGCGGCCGCGTTGCGGTACCAGACCTGATACGTGGCGACGGTCGGCGGGACGATCCCACCGGCCACCGAGATGGGGAGGTTTCCCGGCTCGGGCCAGGCGATCTGTCCGTTGCAGGCGGTCTTCACTCCGAGGCGCAGAACGCTTCCGCCGGCGCAGCGCAGACCGTCGCCGAACGGCGCGGCCGGAATCGGTCCGGTGCCCTGGAACAAGAGACCCTGCGTCGACGCCGGCAGCCGCAGCGCGTGCATCACGACGAGATCGCCGGAGACGCTCGCGGTGCCGTACGCGCGTAGGCGTCCGCCGATCCCGCCCGAGTGCAGGCAGCCCTCGGCGTCCGTGGGCAGGCTGTTGTTGCCGCACGGACAGGCCACGCTCGCGCCGTCGCCGTGGCAGAAGGAGCCGTGCACCGGCATCTCCGCGATCTGGCCGCGGATCTCGCCGCCCGGGAACGCCGTCGAGTGGATGTTCACGTACGTGTTGCCGGCCAGGATGCCGGCTTCCTGCGCCGGCGTGTAGTTCCAGGTGCCGCACTTCAGCGTGCCGAGCGGCAGCGCCTGGAGGACCCCCGCGTTGAAGCCCGGACCGGCGAATCCGTGGATGTGCGCCGCGGCCTCCGGCGCGGTCAGTCCGGCGTAGACGATGCGATAGGACACGACGTCCGCGACGGTATCGACGGCGAAGACGCCGATCCCGACGCCGGCTGAGGTGTTCGACGGCACCTCCTGCGCGCCGTTGACGCGTGCGAGGAACTCGACCGTCTGCGCACGAGCGCTGGGTGCCCACGCGCAGTGGGCCGCGGCGGCGATCAGGACCGGAACGATGAAGGAGCGGAGACTCATGGGAAAACCTCGAGGGGGAGAGGCGCGCAGGCGCCGACTTCGGGAACGCACTCACGGTATCTCAGCGGAGCCGAATCTGCCCGCCGGATCGACTTCGCGAGCGCTGCCGCATGTCCCGACGGCCGCTCCTTCGAACATCTTGCTCCGGCCCCTTCTCGCGGGAGAACGTGCGCTCCGGAGACTACTGGGGTGATTCCGAAGTTCGCGGCATCACTCAGGCTGAATGCGCCGTCCTGGCAAGGCGCATCGACGACGCCGGTTCGCTGCATCCCTCGGAGGAGCTGCAACGCAGTCCAGGGAGTCGCAGGCGGCCTGAGTGATGCCGCGTACTTCCGGCTCACCCCACTAGCGCGGGTCGCCGCTCAGGATCCAGCCGGCCCAGTCGCGCGGCTCGTACTTCGGCCGGCCGTCCTCGTCGCGCGCATCCCTCAGGCGCTTCTTCGCGGCCCACAAGGCCTCGGCCTTCGGCGTGTGTTCGATCCACATGCGCCGGTAGAAGTCGGTCATCAGCTCGCGCGTCGCCTCGTCGGGCACACGCCACAAGCTCGTGATCGTCGAGCGCGCGCCGGCCATGTGCAGTGCGCGCTGGAGGCTCGCGACGCCCTGGCCCGCGCGTCGCACGCCGACGTTCGTGTCGCACGCGGAGAGCACCGCGAGCTCGCAGCAAGAGAGATCGAGCGCCGCGATCTCTTGCGCGGTGACGAGGCCGGGCTGCCGGCCGGCCGCGTCCATCGGGAGGTTCGCGCCGGACAGCGCGAGGCCGCACAGCACGAGCGGGCTCGTGCCGCGCACGCGCAACTCAGGGTCGTGCTCGCTGAGCAGGCTCGCCCGATCCAGAGGGACGTCGTCGAAGGAACGCACGGACTCCGACGCGAACCAGCCGTGCGTCGCAACGTGCAGCCACCGCGCACCCGGCGCCTGGGCCAGGAAGTTCTCGCGCGACGCCTGCTTGCGCTCGAGGACCTGCGCGCGCGATCCGCTCGCGGCGCCGTCCGCGTCGAAGGCCTCGGGAGAAGTACTCGGCCACCGCGCGCACTTCGCCGCGCGTCGCCGGCAGCGTCGCGAAGGCGCGTTCCCAGGCGCGACCGCGGCGCGGAGCGGATGCGGTGCCGCGCGTCGCGGCCTGGAGCTCGCGTCCCACCGCGCCCTCCTCCTCGGGATCGGCGGGAGCGGAGTCGAAGGCCGGGTGTCCGATCGCGAGGAGCCGGGGCTCGCCGGCGAGCGCGGGCTCCTCGACGAGCAGCTCGAGCTCCGCGCCTGGCAGCCGGCTCGCCGTGCGCACGAGTTCGCGACCGGTCTTGTCCAGCGCGAGGCGCGCGGCGTCGAGCTCGGCGTTCGTGGCGCCGGAGCGCGCGGCGCGCGCGAGTTCCGCGCTGGCGCGCCGCAGTTGTTCCTGCAGTGCGGCGTGCGCCGGGTCTGCATGCGCCGCGCGGGCGATCCGCGCCGTGGCGATCGCGGAGGACCGGCTCTCCGCGGAGAGGATCCAGGCGGACTCTTCGAGCGCGGCGTCGCCGGGGAACACGCCCGCGCCCGCGGCGAACGAGAGCGCGCGGCTCAGCGCGTCGCGGCCGCTGGCGATCCTTTCCTCGGCCTCGCGCGGTGACGCGTCCGGAATCGTCACCTGCACGCGCGCGCGCTGCGCGGCCACGAATGCTGCTGTCTGCTCGACGAAGGCTCGCCGCAGCCGCGCGTCGGCCGCCGGATCCGCGGAGTTCGCGCGCAGCGCCGCAGCCTCGGCGGCGATGGCGGCCGCGAGCGCCCCGTGCGCGTTGATTCGGCGGGCATCGCCGGCCGACGTCGTGCGCAGTCGATCCTCCAGCACGTGCTCGAGGAGGCCGCGCGCTTCGGTCGCCTGACCGCGCGACAGGAGCACGGTGGCGAGCAGCGCGCGCGCGGACGTGATGTCTCGGTGGCCGGCCGGGAGCGAGTCGGAGAGGCTCAGGAGCGCCGTGCGCGCCAGCTCCTCCGCGGGTTCGTGCTCGCCCTGTCGCAGCAGCGCCGACGCGAGGTCGAGCAGGATTCGCGCGCGGTTGGGATCGTCCTCGCCGCGGACGCTTTCGTAGGCGGCGCGAACGGGACGGGATGGCGACGATCCCACTCCCCGCGACGCACGTCCAGCGCCGCCGCGCCGCGGAAGCCTCCTGGTCGGAGCCCGCCGGAGACGAGTATTCTCTTTCGGCCCCTTCGCGCGGGAGAACGGGCGCTCCGGAGACCAGGTCGGTTCCCGGTGACTGTTCCCGCACGAGACGACAACTCATGTCCAGCCTCCAGGCAGCTGCGCAGGTCGCGCAGCCCTACCCGATCTCCACCCTCCGTCACTCCGTCAGTCACTTGATGGCGTCCGCCGTCGCGAAGCTCCATCCGGGCGCGCAGTTCGGCTTCGGACCGTCCATCGACACGGGGTTCTACTACGACTTCGACGTCGCGCAGCCGTTGACCGACGACGATCTGCGCCGAATCGAGAAGGAGATGACGCGCATCGGGAAGCGCGCTGCTCCGATGACGAAAGTCGAAGTCACGCGCGACGAAGCGAAGCGTCGTCTGGCCGCGAAGGGCCAGCACTACAAGCTCGAGGCCGTCGATCTGATCCCGGAAGGGGAGACGATCACGTTCTACAACCACGGCGATTGGGAAGATCTGTGCGAGGGCCCGCACATCGACAACTTCCAGCGGCCGTTCTTCTTCAAGCTGCTCAGCGTCGCGGGTGCCTATTGGCGCGGTGACGAGAAGCGGCCGATGCTCCAGCGCATCTACGGCACGGCGTTCTGGTCGCAGGAAGAGCTCGACGCGCACTTGAAGTGGATCGAGGAAGTGAAGCTGCGCGACCACCGCAAGCTCGGCACCGATCTCGACCTCTTCAGCGTCCACGGCGAAGCCGGTAGCGGCTTCATCTTCTGGCACCCGAACCTCGGCGCGGTTCGCCGCGCGATCGAAGAGTACTGGTGGGAAGAGCACACGCGGCGCGGATACAAGCCGGTCTACACGCCGCACATCGCGCGCGAGACGTTGTTCTCGATCTCGGGTCACCTCGAGAAGTACGCGGACCTCATGTACGCGCCGATGGAGATCGAGGAGCAGCCGTATCGGGTCAAGCCGATGAACTGCCCCGGTCACTGCATGATCTACAAGACGCGCGGCCACTCGTATCGCGAGCTCCCGTTGCGTTGGGCCGAGCTCGGCACCGTCTATCGCTACGAACGTTCGGGCGTCCTGCACGGCATGTTGCGCGTGCGCGGCTTCACGCAGGACGACGCGCACATCTTCTGCACGCCGGAGCAGCTCCACGAGGAGATCGCGGGCGTCGTCGACCTCGTGCACAGGACGCTCTCGACGTTCGGCTTCAAGTACACCGCGTACCTCGCGACGCGTCCCGAGAAGTCGATCGGCGAGGACGATGTCTGGGCGCACGCGACGGAAGCGTTGAAAAAGGCCGCGGAACTGCGCGGATTGGCGCTCGAGCTCGACGAAGGCGGTGGAGCGTTCTACGGTCCGAAGATCGACTTCAAGATCCAGGATGCGCTCGGCCGCGAGTGGCAGAACAGCACGATCCAGTGCGACTTCAACTTGCCGCAGCGGTTCGATCTCACCTACACGGACAAGGACGGGACGATGAAGCGGCCGATCATGGTGCACCGCGCCATCCTCGGTTCGATGGAGCGCTTCGTCGGCGGCCTGATCGAGCACTTCGGCGGACGGTTCCCCCTGTGGTGCGCGCCGGTGCAGGTCGCGCTCGTGCCGATCCGTGAAGAGCACGCCGCGTACTGCAAGCAGCTCGAGGCTCGTCTGCACGACGAGTTGTTCCGCGTGGACGCGAAACTGCATCCGGGTCACATGAACAACAAGATCAAGGAAGCCCAGCACGACAAAGTGCCGTTCATGCTGATCGCGGGCGACCGCGAAGCGGCTGAGGGTACGGTCGCCGTGCGACGTCGCGACACGCGCGAGCAGGTCGTGATGCCGTTCGAGGAGTTCCTCGCGCTCATCGTCGATCTGCGCAAGCGTCGCGCGCTCGATCTCGGCGAAACGGCCGAGGCCCGCGTCGTCGGCTGATCAGTCCGGCAAGGTGAAAACGAGCGGCGTCCCGCCACGTGCGGGGCGCCGCTCGATCGTCTGCGAGCCTTCGCGCAAGGAGAGTTCGCCCGGTGTCGGCGCAGCCACGCGGAACGAGCCGTCGACTCCGAGCTCGTGGGTCAGCAGGGCCTCGACGGCCTCGATCGGCCACCCGGGCGGCGTGAAGGCCACGGACATTCGTCGTTCGGTGTCGGGCGTGGTGCTCACGCGCCCCTCCACGAATTCGAGGGGCACGAAGCGGAGTGCGAGCTCGGCCGACCGCTCGCGCTCGACGACGATGTCGGCCGTGGCAAAGCGCTGCGCACCGTTCGCGATGGCGAATGCGCGCCACCGGCCCGGCGGCACTCGATCGAACTCCACGGGGAACGAGATCCGGAACACGCTGCTCGCCCCAGATCGGATCCGCCCCAGCTCCCGCAGGCCATCCGCGTGGCTGTTCTCGCACTGGTATCCTGACGGGCGATTCGGACGCCACGTCGTCGTGGTGGTCATCCAGGACCCCGCGCCGTCGAATCGGTTGTGGATAGCGACGGCCTACCACGCACGACGATTGCCCGAGAAGGATCGGCCATGAGGGACAAGCTCACGTTCCGCTACGATCGCGAAGCCGACATCCTGATCATCGAGAAGTGCGTTCCTTACGCCGAACAAGCGAGCGAGGAATTGAGCCCGGAGGTGGTGGCGCGGTCGAATCCTCGCACCGGCGATATCGAAGGCCTCGAAGTGCTCTTCTTCTCGACGCGCATGCAGCAGGACGGATCCTTCGACTTGCCGATCACGGCCGACCTCCGTCGCGCGCTCTAGTTCTCGTTCGGTCATGGCGATTCCGTGGCCGTCTACCTCGGCCCGCCAGGGGTCCGGCTCGCGCGCTCACTTCAAATCGAACAACATGAACTCGCTCGGAGCATTCGCCTTCACGGTGAAGCTCTTCTCGTCCTGGATCGCGAGCCCGTCGCCGACACCGAGTTCGATCTCATTCACGACGGCCGATCCGCTCGCGACGTGCAGCCAGAGCGAGCGCCCGACGGCCGGCTCGTACACGACTTCCTCATTCTTCTCGAGCACCGTGTTCAGGATGCTCGCGTCCGCGCCGATCCGCACGGCACCGTCGCGACCGT